>JAESFP010000145.1_pt1 | contig 51806 bp, 44 predicted proteins | sample 9266181 | NCBI WGS metagenome assembly JAESFP01 (sample SAMN14502547, study PRJNA617102) | algae metagenome | isolation source: Pegethrix bostrychoides GSE-TBD4-15B and co-occurring heterotrophs from... | place: USA: Grand Staircase-escalante National Monument, Utah | collected 2006-08-15 | reverse complement strand
GGAAAGCGCAGGGGAACAGCAGGAGGCCAGACCAGCCGACGAAAACGAATCGGTCGCGTTTGAGCCAGTCATCGACGACATCGAATGCGCCGCGCTCGCTCCGCGATCTTCCCATTGCTATGGTCATATTTTAATCTCCAAAACGTTCTGGATTAATTGAGAATGAGTTCATCTGCTCGGCTTGCAGGTTGAGGGCAGATTGAGGACAGTGCCACTCGAAACTGCAATCTGCACAAAGAGCAACAAAATGTGAGCAGGGTTTACTTTTCTTTACTGTTTCCTCATTATGTCACGTCATTCGGGTTTTATCATCCCCGTTCCTAAAGAGAAGCTGAAAAAGCGAGTGAGTCCGGCAATAGCAGTGCTCCTCGTTCGAGCTGGTAAACCGTACACTGGTATAGGTAAAAAGCGTTTTGGATCGGACTCGTATGTTTGTGATTGACGTAAGTTTGAAAAACTCACCCATGATGCTCTCGGTACAGCGTAAGACTGAAGAAGATGCAAAAGCGCTCTATCAGCAGATCTTAGAAGCGCTGCGCTCAGGGAATCCCACTACGCTAGAAATGACCTGCGAGCAGATGACGGGCAAATCAGTGGCGATGCTGGTGAGCGAAGTGGCTGCCGTGCAGATGTCCGAGAAGTCGAGTACGGCAACCGCATCAGGCCGTCCGCCCGGATTTTTCATGGTGGCGGCAGAATAGGCCAGATGTCAGACGTTGGGATTAGCACAGGCATTAGTAAAGCCGCCATTACCGTCCGTCAACTCCAGTTTCAGTGGCCGTCTGGGGCAATGGTGCTGCAAGATTGCAGTCTGGAAGTGCCCAAGGGCGAATTCTGGATGCTGCTGGGTAGCAACGGCAGCGGCAAGTCCACGCTCTTAAAAGTGCTCTCAGGACTCATGGCTCCAGCCAGCGGTCAGATCGAAATTGCGCCGCCAGTCGGCTTTGTGTTTCAAAACCCCGATCATCAGCTGGTGATGCCGACTGTTGGGGCTGATGTTGCCTTTGGTTTGGTGGCTGAACAGCTCAGCTATGCCCAAATTCGGCAGCGGGTTGAGGAGGCGCTGGGGGCGGTTAATTTAACCCCCCTTCAGCGCCGCCCCATCTATGCGCTCAGCGGTGGCCAAAAGCAGCGGGTAGCGATTGCTGGGGCGATTGCCCGTCACTGTGAGGTGCTGCTGCTGGATGAGCCAACTGCCCTGCTGGATGCCGACAGCCAGCTGAGTCTGGTGGCACAGGTGCGGCAGCTCGTGCATCAGCGAGGGCTAACGGCGCTCTGGGTAACGCATCGCCTCGAAGAGCTAGATTACTGCGACGGCGCGTTTCTGCTGGAATCCGGACGGGTGGTGGATCAAGGCAACCCAGAGCGACTGAAGCAGCGGCTAATGCAGATGAGTTCGCAGGTTTAGTTCGCAGGTTTAGATTTAATTCAGATTTGGTTTACAAACTGAATTAAATCTAGGCACACTAGAGGGAACGAAACCTACGAGTGCCGCAATTGAGGCTTTGCTATGTCCGCCTCTCAGTCCGAAGCGATTTTGTATGTCGATGGCTACAACATGATTGGCGCTTGGCCAGAGCTAGTGCGGCTACGTGACTGTGAGGGTCTGGGATCAGCGCGGCGTGAGTTAGTGGAATCTCTGTTGAGCTACAGCGCTGCCCAAAACTTTGAGACTCAAGTTGTGTTTGACTCGCAGTACCGCGATAGTCCCGGTAGTCGGGAGGTGATTGCCAGCTATCTTTCGGTTCACTATACCGATCATCGCCAAACTGCCGATACCTTTATCGAAAAGTCCTGTGCGGCATTTCGCAAAGACCTGCGGAAATTTTCACATCGGCTGATTGTGGCAACTTCAGATCGGGCACAGCAGCTGACGGTGATTGGTTATGGCGCAGAGTGGATGTCAGCACAGCGGCTCTGGACAGAGGTGGAGCTAGCGGCTCATCGGGTTCGTCACAAGCAGCGGTCGTTGCACCGACAGCAGCAATCCTCGCGACGGCTGCTGGGCAGTGCCCTCAATCCGGAGGCTCAGGCAAAGCTGGCTCAGCTGAGACTGGGCAGGAATATTTCTGAAGGCCGCTAGAGATTTCTGACTCAACATTGGCTCAGTGTTGGCTCAATATTCTGGCGCAGCTCATCCAAAGCTTGCCAAACCCTTCTACTTTTAGCTAAAGTAAGTATCGCGTTCCTCAGTAGCTCAGTGGTAGAGCGATCGACTGTTAATCGATTGGTCGCTGGTTCGAATCCAGCCTGGGGAGTTGACAGCTGTTGGCAGCTATGAGTAAATCTAACTGGCGCGATCACTGGTCGCTTGATCCAGACATCACCTTTTTAAATCACGGCTCGTTTGGAGCCTGTCCGAAGCAGGTGATGGAGCAGCAGCAGCAGCTTCGGGCGCAGCTAGAGCAAGAGCCAGTTCGGTTTTTTGAGCTGGCGCTAGAGCCGCTGCTGGAGACAGCTCGACTTGAACTAGGCGCTTTTGTGGGCGCAGATCCTGCCCAGCTAGCTTTCGTCCCCAATGCAACCACGGGCGTAAATACGGTACTGCGGTCGCTGAAGTTTCAACCCGGCGACGAGCTGTTGACCACTAACCATGAGTACAATGCTTCGCGAAATGCGCTGGAGTTTGCAGCAGCGGCATCTGGAGCAAAAGTAACTGTGGCGGAAGTGCCGTTTCCGGTGCAGTCTGACGCTGAAATTACCACAGCCGTACTATATAGAGTTTCAGCCAAGACTCGGCTGGTGCTGATTGATCATGTGACTAGCCAGACCGCGCTAATTTTCCCGCTTCAGGCGTTGATTCAGCAATTGGCACTGCAAAACATTGATGTTTTAGTAGATGGGGCGCATGCGCCGGGGATGATCTCGCTCAATCTGAACGAGCTAGGAGCAGCGTACTATACGGGCAACTGCCACAAATGGCTCTGTGCGCCCAAAGGTGCGGCGTTTCTGTATGTACGCCCCGACCGTCAAGCCCAGATCCGCCCCCTGGTGATTAGCCACGGTGCCAATTCGCCCCGCACCGACCGCTCGCGCTTTCACCTAGAGTTTGACTGGGTAGGCACTGCCGATCCCTCGCCCTATCTCTGCATTCCTGCCGCCATTCAGGTGGTGGCCGCAACGCTACCAGGCGGCTGGCCAGCAGTCATGGCACGGAATCGAGCGCTGGTCTTGGCGATGCGGGGCTTGCTCTACCAACAGCTTCAGGTTGAGCCACCCTGCCCAGATGCCTTAATTGGCTCAATGGCCGTGATTCCCTACCGAGACCAGAACGCAGCCCAGCTTCAGGCCAAGCTGTTTGAGCAGCAGATTGTAGTTCCTGTGATTCTCTGGCAAGATCAATGGCTGATCCGGATCTCTGCCCATCTGCACAACCAGCCTTTAGACTATGGAATTTTGGCAGATGCATTGCGGCAGATTGCAGGGCGGTAGATTGCAGGTATCGCTGCTGACCCTCTGTGAATGAGCCATCTTGCGCCTGAAATGATACAGTTCAGTATCCCAATCATCTGGGATGACACCGAACCCTGTTGTTTGGCAAACTAGACTGGATTATTGGGCGCTTGATTAGCCAAGATTGCGCCGCGAAATTTCATCACTGAAAGACTCCATCACTGAATCAGTGCCGCCGTAGCTGAGTGCGGGGCAGCCTACCTGGGTTTGACGAAATAGAATGAAACAACCGTTTGGCCAGACAACCGGCAGATGGCAGCCGAAGGCAGGATTCGAGGCGGGGGAGGCAAAACTGCGTGAAACCTGCTAACCGCACCGATTTTTGGCTGCTCTGCCTCTGGATAGCGCTGGGTCTAGGACTGCGGTTTGTGAATCTGGCCGCCAAACCGCTTTGGGCAGACGAGTTTTCAACCATTGTCTTCAGTCTGGGCAACAGCTTTTTGACAGTGCCGCTCGATCAGGTCATTGCCGCTGAGACTTTGCTCGCACCGCTGAAGCCCAATCACTCAGCCGGACTCGCGCAGGTAGTGGAGCGCTTGGTGCAGGAGAGTAATCATCCGCCGCTCTACTTTTTGCTTAACCACCTTTGGCTGAAGCTGGTTTCACCCCTAGACGGCCTGGTTTCAGCCTGGAACCTGCGGTCGCTATCAGCTTTGATTGGCGCAATTTCTATTCCGCTGAGCTACTGGCTGGGCTGGCTAGGGTTTCGTTCGCGGGTAGCAGCGCAGATTTCAGCCGCACTGATGGCGGTATCGCCGTTTGGCATTTACCTGGCGCAGGAGGGACGACACTATACGTTAGCCATCTGCTGGATTTTGCTGTCCCTCTGCTGTCTGATGGCGGCAGCAAGGCAACTGCGCGACCGAATGTCGCTGCCGCTTGGGCTTTGTCTGGGCTGGATTGTGATCAACGGCTTGGGGATTGCCACCCACTACTTCGTTGCGCTTACCCTGGGCGCTGAAGCGGTCGTGCTGCTGGGTCTGGGGCTTGTGCAGAGCTGGCGGGAAGGCGGGATCTGGCATCCCTCATCGCACTGGCGGCGCATTTGGCTGGTGGCAGCAGGGACGGCGGCGACGGGTCTAGTCTGGCTGCCGCTGCTGCAAGATATTCAGGGCAGCGAGCTAACCCGCTGGATCTACAGCCCCAGTCGCTCAGGGCTAGCTTGGCTCGAACCGATCGCTCAGGCGCTGGCTGGCTGGGCAACACTGCTCTATCTACTGCCGATTCAGGCCGATTCGCAGCTAATTCGCTGGCTCTCAGGTGGGGCGCTAGTGCTGCTGCTGCTCTGGACGCTGCCCAAACTCTACCGAGGTCTGCGGGTGCAGATGCTCAACCGAGATGCGCGACTAGGCGTGATGGCGCTCAGCCTGTTTGTCTGCTGCACGGCGTTGCTGTTCTTCGGCATCACCTACTCGCTGGATGCCGATTTAACCAGCGCTTTTCGCTATAACTTTGTCTTCTTCCCAGGCGCAATTGCCCTGATTGGCGGCAGCTTGGCTAGCAGTTGGGATGTGGCGCTACAGATTGCTCGCTCGCCTGCAGACCGTGTTTCGCCGGTTTTGCTGGCGCTGCTGCGGGTGAGCAGCCGCCGAGTCGTGGTTGCAATCTGGCTGCTGAGTCTAGCTGGGGCAGCGACGGTGCTTAGCGACCTGGGCTATCAAAAAACGCATCGCCCGGATCAGGTGGTTGCAGCAATCGCTCAGCAGTCTCAGGCTCCAGCCCTAATCGCAATTCCGCATCAGACACACGGCCAGACTGGACGACTAATGGGCTTGGCACTGGGGCTAGAACAGCTGCCCGATTTGCCTGAATCCCAGTTTTTGTTGGCACATGGGGCGCAGGATCAAGATGCAGTCGTGACGACGCTGCGCCGCAATCTCAATCTGCTACAGCGTCCACTCGATCTGTGGCTAATCAACTTTCAGACTGTCCCAGAGCAGCCGCTAGAAGATGTGCTCAACCAGCAGCACTGTCAGGCTGAGGGCAAGTCCCGCTCTGTGGATGGCTATCGCTATCGGCTCTATCGCTGCATTCGCGACAGATCTAAGCCGCCCACTAGGGATGCTGGCCGCTCAGATCTGTCGGATTCCAGAGAGCCAGATTCCAGAGAGCCAGATCTTAGAGAACCTGCCGACAATCAGGAGACCGAGCCATCTGCTTTTGAATAGCTGAGTTTGAATAGCTGCTTTTAAACAGCCAATCAGGTATGCGCCTGGAGCTTTAGCTTCAGCTTCTCTAGCGACAGCGCCCCTTCAATTCTGAGGGCAGGCTCGCCTGCTTTAAACAGCACCAGCGTTGGCAATGCCTTGATCTGATACTGGCTCGCAAGCTGGGGGTAATTCTCCGTATTGATCTTGACGATCCGCAGCTGCTGCTTCATCTGACTGTTAACCTGCTCCAAAATGCCTGCCATCATCTGACAGGGACCGCACCAGGGCGCATAAAAATCGACCAAGATCGGCAGTTCCGACTGCGCGACTAAATCCTGAAAACTGCCAAACTGCTTTTTGGTTGCCATAGAAATCAACGAAAGTAACTGCCCAGACTTACTGCCTCAATTTTAGATAAGTCTCCTTCAGGCGACACAGGCTCTAACCGAACCAAACCCTACGGCTAACCGCCGGATTGACTTGCTCGTCCAGCCCAAAACGGCCCGCTCAAAAATCACGCTTGCCCACAGCTTTTCCGGCGCTTTGCCTGCTGTCCCCTTCTGCTGTAGGTTGAATAATGCGGATGGCGCTGAGTATGGTTCAGCAGATCGTTTTGAGGGAAAAGGTATGGCGACAGCTCGACTCCAGGGACAGGTGGCAATTGTAACGGGCGCATCGCGCGGCATTGGGCGAGCGGCGGCGCGAGCGCTGGCTGATGAGGGCGCAACGGTAATTGTGAACTATGCCAGCTCGGCTGAGGCTGCCGATCAGGTCGTTGCTGAAATTGGGGCAGCGGGCGCTGAGGCGATGGCGCTGCAAGCTGACGTGGGGCAGGCTGATCAGGTTGAGGCGCTGTTTACGGCAGTGATGGAGAAATATGGGCGCGTAGATCTGCTGGTCAACAATGCCGGGATTGCCCGTGATACGCTGCTGCTGCGGATGAAGCTAGAAGACTGGCAGGCAGTGATTGACCTCAACCTGACGGGCGTGTTTCTCTGCACTCGCGCGGCCAGCAAAATCATGCTCAAACAGCGCTCAGGCCGAGTCATCAACATTACCTCTGTGGTAGGCGAAATGGGCAACGCTGGACAGGCCAACTACAGCGCCTCTAAAGCGGGCGTGATTGGCTTTACCAAGTCAGTAGCCAAAGAGCTAGCCAGTCGCGGCATTACGGTGAATGCAGTCGCGCCGGGATTTATCACCACCGATATGACGGCAGATCTGAAGCTGGGCGACGAGATTTTAAAGCTGATTCCGCTGGGGCGCTACGGTCAACCTGAAGAAGTAGCGGGCGTGATCCGGTTTTTGGCGGCGGATGCAGCAGCAGCCTACATCACGGGACAGGTCATCAACATAGATGGCGGCATGGTAATGGCTTAGAGCAAGCCCAGACTAGCGCCACCTAAGATTTTCCGACTTTTTCCAACTATTCCGGCTATTTGAAATCCAGCCGGATCATCCGACCGGATGAAGGCAGGGGAGTTCTGCCTCGCTATCTTGTAAGTAAACCTGTAAGTAACAACCAGCTTTTGACAGATCTGCTAGCTCCTCTATTTACTCGTATGCTCCATTTGTTCAATCAGTACTGAACATTCAAAATATGGTACTTTTAGAGTTAAGTAATGTAAATATTAATTCAAATCCTAGCTTGAGTTCCAATCAGCCTGAACAAATGCAGTTTGTCGAAGAAGTTGGCCTGATGTTTGAGCTAGCGGGATTGCCCCGGATGTCAGGTCGAATTTTTGGCTGGCTGCTGCTCTCCAGTCCACAGCGGCAGTCGCATGGTCAGCTGGCCGAAGTCTTGCAGGCTAGCAAAGGTTCGATTAGCACCATGACGCGACTGCTGATCCAGATTGGCCTAATTGAGCGGATCAGCATTCCGGGTGAGCGGCGGGATTACTTTCAAATCAGACCTAACGCTTGGTCGCAGATGACCAAGCAGCGCATGGCGCAGATTACGGCATTCAAGGAGCTAGCGGCAAAAGGACTAGATCTACTGAAAGACAGTCCGCCCGTTCAGCAGCAGCGACTTCGGGAAATGCATGACCTGCACGCCTTTCTAGAACGGGAAATGCCGCTGCTTGATCAGCGCTGGGAAGTCGAGCAGCAGCAGCAGCTCAAGCGAGAAACCGTTTCCTAATTCTTTTGATTTGCCATCTTATTCGCCATCTTCATCTTCGCGCTGTTCCAACCGATACTCCTACTCAAATCCCTACCGACATCCCAAACTAGCACCATGACAACGCACCCTTCTACTGCCAGCAACAGCAAAAAAAATCAGCCGAACCCTTGGCTGCTCGGTCTAGTCGCAGCAGGCATCGTCGGCACTGGGGCAACAACCTACACGCTGGTTCAGCGTCGCTCAGCGCCAATTGATTTAGCGGCCATGACCGTGCCTGTCGAGTCAGAGTCGATTCAGGTGAGGATTACAGCCAGCGGCACAGTCCAGCCGATTCAGACCGTCAACGTCAGCCCCAAAAATCCTGGCATTTTGGCTGAGCTATCTGTGAAGCAGGGCGATCGGGTGCAGAAAGGGCAACTGCTCGCCCGCATGGAAAACGATGATGCCGAGGCGCAATTGCTCCAGGCGCAGGCCAGAGTCGATCGGGCGGAAGCCAACTTTGCCCAGATCAAAGCGGGAAATCGTCCCGAAGATATTGCCCAGGCTGAAGCCAGAGTGCGGCAGGCCGAGGCTAGAGTCAGCGAGGCACAGGCACGGGTTGGCCTAGCAGAACAGAAGCTGGATCGCAACCAGTCTTTGGCCAGCCAGGGCGCGATTTCCAGCGACAGACTCGACGAAATTCGCAATGAGGTCGATACCGCTAAGGCTAATCTGGATCAGATTCAGGCGGGTCTGCAAGAGTCGCGTCGCGGCCTAGAAGCCCAACGCAACGGCAGTCGAGCCGAAGAAATTGCCGCCGCTGCCGCTGATTTGGCTGAGGCCAAGGGCAACCTTCAGGCCGCGAAGGTGAAGCGGCAGGACAGCTTCCTCTACGCGCCGTTTAGCGGCATCGTCACGCAAAAATTTGCCGACGAAGGTGCGTTTGTGACCCCCACAACCTCGGCTTCTGAAGTCACCTCAGCCACCTCGACTGCTGTAGTTGCGATTGCCGAAGGGCTGGAAGTGCTGGCCGAAGTGCCAGAGGTGGACGTGCGAGAATTGCAGGTGGGGCAGTCGGTGGAAATCGCGGCGGATGCCTATCCAGCTGAGACTTTTCGCGGCAAGGTGCGGCTGATTGCTCCCGAAGCGGTGATTAAACAGAACGTGACGTCTTTCCAGGTTCGGGTAGCCCTCGACACTGGAACAGAGCAGCTGTTGTCCGGAATGAACACTGACGTAACTTTTCTAGGTGACGAAATGCAGAACGCAATCGTGATTCCGACGGTAGCGATTGTCACTAATAACGGTGAGACTGGTGTTTTGATCCCCAACAGCAACGACCAGCCTGAGTTTCGGCAGGTGACGCTGGGCACGTCAGTCAAGAACCAAACCCAGATTCTAGAAGGCTTGGAGCCGGGTCAGCGCGTCTTCACCGATATTCCTAAAGAGTCTGTTTGGGCAAAGCCTAAAGAGCAGTAAGCCCTAAATTCAGCAAGTCTTAATACCAGCAGGCCAGCAAGGCAACTCAGTTCTATGAACCTGATTGAAAGCACAAAAATGGCAGTCAAGACGCTGACTGCAAACAAGCTCCGCAGCACGCTGACGATGCTGGGGATTATTATCGGGAACGCCTCGGTGATTACGATGGTGGGCGTAGGGCAAGGGGCACAACGTTATGCCTCAGGTCAGTTTGAGTCACTTGGCCCTAACGTGCTGTTTATTATTCCAGGCAGCGAGGAGGCGCGCGACCGCAGCTTCCAGATACCCCGAACCCTAACGCTGGAAGATGCGGAGGCGATCTCCTCGCAGGTTTCTACCGTTAGCGCAGTCGCGCCGCAACTTCAGTCTCAGCAGCCGCTGAGCTTTGGCAACCGCCAGACGACTTCGCTGGTGATGGGCACGACACCTGACTTTTTGCCCGTGCGCGATTTCGACGTAGAGCAAGGCCGCTTTTTTACTGAAACTGACGTGCAGCGTAACACTCAGGTCGTAGTGCTAGGGTCTGATATTGCCCGCAAGTTTTTTGACGACAAAGATCCGGTCGGCCAGCAAATTCGGATTAAGAATATTGGCTTTCAGGTGATCGGCATTATGGAATCCAAAGGCGCATTCTTGGGCAACAACCAGGATGATGCAGTCTATATTCCGATTACCACAATGTCGAATCGGATTACGGGCGACACGTCACCCTATGGAACTGAGGTGACGTTTATCTCAGTTAACGCCAGGGATGAGGCTTCGGTCAGTGCGGCTGAATTTCAGCTGAGAAACCTACTGCGGCTGCGTCACAAAATCACCAACGAAGATGACTTTACGGTTCGCACTCAAAAAGATGCGCTCGAAATTGTTGGCAACGTTACGGGCGCGCTCACGCTGATGCTGGCCGCAATTGCCGCAATTTCGCTGTTTGTTGGCGGTATTGGCATCATGAATATCATGTTGGTTTCGGTGCGAGAGCGAACCCAGGAGATTGGGTTACGAAAAGCAATTGGAGCCTCGCGGCAGGATATTTTGGTGCAGTTTATGATTGAGGCGATCATTCTTTCAGCCTTAGGCGGCATCTTGGGAACGGCGATTGGCGTAGGCGGCGTGACGCTAGTAAGCGCAACAACGCCCTTGAAGGCTGGCGTTTCGACTCCAGCAATTTTGGTGGCCGTGGGAGTATCCGGCGGTATTGGCCTATTTTTCGGCGTGTTCCCAGCGCGTCAGGCAGCTAAGCTCGACCCAATTGTGGCGCTGCGGAGCGCCTAGAGATTCGCGCTTTGTTCTTGAGATTCTTGCAACCTTTTCCAACCCTACTTTTTCAACTATGCAACCGGTTATTCGTCTTGAACATATCGATAAAATCTACGGCACAGGCGATACTGAAGTCCGAGCGCTTAGCGATGTGAACCTAGTGGTGAATACAGGTGAATATTGTGCAATTATGGGGCCGTCCGGCTCTGGAAAATCTACAGCCATGAACGTGATTGGCTGTCTCGATCGCCCGACATCCGGCAGCTACTATCTAGATGGCGTAGATGTGGCCAGACTCTCAGATGACGAGCTAGCGCATGTCCGCAATCGCAAGCTAGGCTTCGTGTTTCAGCAGTTTCATTTACTGCCCCAGCTCTCAGCCCTGGAAAATGTGATGCTGCCCATGGTCTATGCGGGTGTTGCCGCCTCAGAGCGTCGTGAGCGAGCCGCCGAGGCGCTGACGCGGGTAGGCTTGGCCAACCGCCTCCATAACCGTCCTAATCAGCTATCGGGAGGACAGCAGCAGCGCGTGGCCATTGCTCGTGCCATTGTCAACCGTCCTGTAATGCTGTTGGCTGATGAGCCAACCGGGGCACTAGATTCGCAGACCACGCAGGAAGTGCTAAATATTTTCTCAGAGCTGAACGCCAGCGGCATTACGGTGGTGATGGTGACGCACGAGCCAGAGGTAGCTCGCCAAACGCATCGCGTGGTTTGGTTCCGGGATGGGATGGTTCAAAATGACAACATGCTGCCGACCCAGCTAGCGCAGATGTCTTTGGTGTCTTGACGGTTCACAAGTCTCTCTAGCAGTCCTGAATCAAGCTTGGTCTTGCAAGTCAGCCTCTGTAGCACTCTTTACGACGCATTCTGTGGCCTAAGTCAGCGCCCCGATAACAGGGCACTGATATTAGCTTGAGGTATTAGCTTGAGAGCCACTCCTAGCAGCTAGGCTTAGCGACCATACGACCTTACAGCCCAGTGTTTGGATCTTGAGCGGCACTGGTCGGATCAACGCCCATCGGTGAAACTAGATTGCGAAAGAGCGTAATTTGCTCATCAAAGTCGAGTCCTTTGGTTTGATTCAGCACAGTCTTAGCTGAATCAGAGAGCTGATAGTCGTTGGGCATCGGAATAATGGTGCCGTTGTCCATCCCTTGTGCCAAGTTGTACCAAAACAGCAACTTGGTTGTGTCACTCAGCGCGCCATATTGACGGGTCAAAGGCTTGTTCTGGCGGTTGATCAAATCGCGCTGGAGCTGAAGTTGCTCTTCCTGTGAAAGCTCCTTGACTTGGTTGAACAAACCTTCAGCGATTTCAGGCGAGACAGTGCTGGCAGCGGGAGCAGCAGGTGTCACCGTGTCTCCCATCTCTCGATAGATGAAATAAAATAGCGCCAGCTGTTGATCGACATCCAACGCCTGAAAAGCGCTTAGCAGCTCAGCTGAAGAGTTAGAAGTGGTATAGGTCATCGTCGGCCTCCTAAACTAAATTCTTGACAAACTTTGCCTTTGGTATACGCTGGCACTGTAACAAGCAGAGCAGAGGCTTCCACCCTGCTTTGGGCAGAGCCTGAAACTTAACTTCGGGCAGAAGATAAGCCGAATCGGCTGCAAATCAGCTCCCTAACTAGCTCCACAATTAGCCCCATAGCCCCAAATTCGGCGACCGGCTCGCTATGATCGGCTCATTGCTTTCTGCCGTCATGCCGTCACGCTGTTGTCACCAATGTCAAGCCCTTCCCCCATACGCTCTACCCTTCAACTTCAGCAACCTGAGCTGCTAGCCCCAGCAGGCGACTGGACTTGTGCCAAAGCTGCCGTCGAGAATGGCGCAGACGCAATTTACTTTGGTCTAGAGCGTTTCAACGCCCGAATGCGAGCCGCCAACTTCACCGAGGCTGATTTGCCCGCTCTGATGGCGTTTTTGCATGGCCGGGGGGTCAAGGGTTACGTGACGCTGAACACGCTGATTTTTCCGCAAGAGCTAGCCGAGGCCGAGCGCTATCTCCGCACCATCATTACTGCCGGGGTTGATGCAGCTATTGTGCAGGATATTGGTCTCTGTCGGCTGATCCGGCACCTGTCGCCCAATTTCCCAATTCACGCCTCCACTCAAATGACCGTGACTAGCGCGGCTGGAGTGGCGTTTGCCCAGCAGCTAGGCTGTAATCTAGTGGTGCTAGCCCGCGAATGTTCGCTGAAAGAAATCAATCGGATTCAGCAGCAGCTTGAGGCGGAGCAGCTGGCCGTGCCGCTGGAAGTCTTTGTGCATGGGGCACTTTGCGTCGCCTATTCCGGGCAATGCCTGACTAGCGAATCTTTGGGTGGACGCTCAGCCAATCGCGGCGAATGCGCTCAGGCCTGCCGCATGACCTACGAGCTGATCTCAGACGGTCAGCCTGTTGATCTCGGCGACCGCAGCTATTTGCTTAGCCCGCAGGATTTGGCCGGACTGTCAGTGTTGCCAGAGCTGATCCAAACGGGCGTGCACTGCCTAAAAATTGAAGGCCGCCTGAAGGCTCCCGAATATGTAGCGAACGTAACGCAGGTCTATCGAGCAGCGATTGATCGAGCAATGGTCAGCTTGCGGTCTGAAGAATCTCAGCAGTATCAAGCTCAGGACGCAGAGCAGTATCGCCTAGAAATGGCCTTTTCACGCGGCTTATATAGCGGCTGGTTTAAAGGAATCAACAATCAGGAGCTAGTTCACGCTAGATTTGGTAAAAAGCGCGGGGTGTATCTGGGCGACGTAACGCAAGTGGATCAAGATACTGTTACCGTCCGGCTGCGATCACCGCAGTTACAGTCACGGCAATCAGTCGTAAAACCGGGCGACGGGTTGGTATTTGAGCATGGTCAACCGCAGGCGAAAGAGGAAGGCGGAAGGGTTTACCGCGTTGAATTAGAGGATGCTGGAATACAGGATGCTGGAATACAGGGAGCAGAGGCGCAGTTAAGCTTTGGCCGTCGAGACTTGGATCTGAATCGAATCAGGCTGGGCGATCGGGTCTGGAAAACCAGCGACCCAGAGCTAGAGCGGCATCTGCGCCAGAGCTATGCTACAGAAGTACCGCAGTTTCAGCGTCCGCTAGATTTAGAAATCCACGGCGCAGTCCATCAGCCTTTAGTCGTGATTGCCCGCGACCGACAGGGGCATATTTTGCGAGTTGAGTCTGCTATGCCGCTGGTGCAGGCGCACAGTAAACCGCTGACCGCTGAGCGACTGCAAGAACAGCTAGGACGTTTGGGCAATACGCCGTTTCGGCTAGAGCAGCTGGAGCTAAATCTACAGGGCGAGCTAATGCTGCCCGTGAGTGAACTCAACCGAATGCGGCGCGAAATCGTTAGCCAGCTCGCCCGCCAGCTTAGGCAGCCCCGGCATTGGCAGCTCCGCGATGTCCAACTCGCAGAGTTACTACCCGCAACTGAACCTGCACAACCCGCCGCCCAGCTAATTGCCCTAGTCCGCAGCCTGCCGCAGCTCCAAGCCGCTACCGAGACTGGCCTTTCAACGCTCTACTGCGAGCTAGAAGATCCGCGTAAATATCGGGAGGCGGTCAAAATGGCGCGTCAGGCGGGCGTAGTGCTCTATGTGGCTCCGCCGCGCATTACCAAACCGGGCGAGACGTGGATTTTGCAGCAGGTGCAGGATGCTGAGGCCGACGGCTATTTGATCCGCAACTACGACCAGCTTCAGTTTTTTGCAGGTCAGCCAGCGAGTCAGTTAGCGAGTCAGTCAGCGAGTCACCCAATCGTAGGAGATTTTTCGCTCAACGTTGCCAACCCGCTCACCGCTGCCTATTTGCAAAAGCTTGGACTACAGCGACTCACCGCCTCATACGATCTCAACAGCAGCCAGCTCGAAGCTCTGTTGCAAACCGCGCCGCCCCAGTGGTTTGAAATCACGATTCATCAGCATATGCCGATGTTTCACATGGAGCACTGCGTTTTTTGTGCTTTTTTGTCAGAGGGCACAGACTACCGCAACTGTGGTCGTCCTTGCGAACAGCATCAGGTGACACTGCGCGACCGGGTTGGCACGGAGCATATTTTGCAGGCAGACGTGGGCTGTCGGAACACGCTGTTTAACGGTCTGGCACAGACGGGCGCAGAATATATGCAGCGCTTGATCAATTTGGGCGCAGGCTATTTTCGGGTAGAGTTTGTCAACGAAACGCCTGCTGAAGTGATGCGGACGCTGCAATACTATCAGCGCCTGCTGCGGGGCGAAATCACGGGCGCGCAGCTCTGGCGCGAGTTAAAGCTGCATCATCAGCTCGGCGTGACCAGAGGCACATTAGGCTAATCCGCCTTTTTGAAGATGCTGCCCAGCTCTCGCTTTGTTTAGCTGAATACAGTTAATTTTGTAATTTTGCAAAAACTGGAGTGGGTCATGCAGGACGAAAAGCAGCTCAAGAATGAGCTAGAGAACGCTGAGCCAGAGCAAGAGCAAGAGCCAGAGCCAGAGCCAGAGGTCGACTTGCCAACACCATCCTACGGCACAGGCATTCGCGACCAGCCGCAGTTCAGTACGGGCATCTATGATCGGATGCAGGAGACAAATTCTGCTAGTCCAGTTCTGACGGGCGGTGATCTCGATGCCAACTGGGAACAGGCTGAAGCGGTTGGCGATGAGGCAGTCGGCGGCACAGCTCCTACACCCGATATGGATGTGGTAGATGAGCTGGGGGCCGCAGTTGGCCTAGAGATGGACGATCAGGCGTTTTTGCGTACCAGTGAAATCTTAGAGCAGCGGGACGACCACCGCTGGGAGCTTGATCCCGACTCTGCTGAGGAATAGCAGTAGCCATTTCAGCAGAGGCTACTGGTAGGCTTCACTGGTAGGCTTTACTGGCAGCCTCACTGGGGTTGAGGACTAGGGTTAGAACTGGGGCTGCTAGCACTGTCCGTGGTCGGGGTAACTGTTTTTTCTTCGACAGCTCCCGGCGCACCCATCAGTGCTGCCTTGCTGCCGTTGGCTGAAATCTGAACGCCCCCAGCATTTCCCGATCTGACTCGAATTTGCCGATCGCCCGTCCAGGTACGCTCAGCACCTTCTTGCAAAACCTCAGCGAGCTTCACCTCACCATCGACCTCCACTTCCAGCCAAGACTGAGCCGTGAGCTTGACATCGATCTGCACGGGCTTAGTTTGTGGCGACTTGGCGGGCGAGGGAGATCCGGCTGAAGCAGATCCAGCAGGGACAGAGCTACCTGAAGCAGAAGAAGGGCTGGCCGGGGCAATTGCCTGCGAAATTTGGGGGCGCAGATCATTGACGGGAGCTGAGGGGTTGGCCGAGCGACCCACAACATAGGACAGCAGGCTTACCGAGGCCATAATCAGCGCCACATAAGCAATATAGAGATGCAGAGGCCGGAGCTGGGCGGCTGGAGAATTTTTCCAGGAAGACTGCGCCATTTGCAAACTCCGCTCTGCCGGGAACGCTTCGGCAAATTCGCTGCCCTCTAAGCCTAGCGCTTCCGCATAGCGACGAATGAACCCTTGAACATAAACGGGTTCTGGCAGGTGATGTAGCTTGCCCTCCTCAATCGCCTTCAGCATCCGCGCCTGAATCATCGTCCGTGCCGCCACATCTTCTAGCGATAGCGAATTTTCTTCGCGGATATGGTGCAGGTAAGCCCCGATCTGCATCAGACGCTCAACTTGCTCCTGCTGTAAAAGCGACGATTCTCTAGATAGGGTTTTCATAGCGCTCACCACACGAGTAATAGACTAAATAGCGGGACAGGATCGAGCTAGCAGACAGAACGATTAGCGCTTTTTTAACTTCCTTGAGCAGTTTATCGGGTTTGTGACCTGAATTTATGACCTGAGTTTACTCGTCTTTTAGCTGATGCTGTTGCTTCTTTGGGTCGATTAATTCAGCTCGTAATTCAGCTTGCTGAACTTGCAGGTGCAAAAAGTTGATTTCGGATAAGTCTAGCAGGCGATACTGGCCGCTGGCCAATTCTCCGAGCTGAATCGAGCCAATGGCCAAGCGGTGCAGCGCTCGCACCGGATATCCGAGCTGAGCAGCCACCCGCCGAATCTGGCGATTGCGGCCTTCGCGCAGCACGACTTCCAGACAGGTCTGATCTGGTCGCACCTCCAGCTGCCGCACCTCAGCCGGACGGGTTAAGCGATTCTCCAACAGTAGCCCCTGCCGCCACTGTTGCAAGGCTGCTGCTGAGGGCTGTCCCTCTACCCAAACGCGGTAAGTTTTGGCAACAGAATGGCGTGGATGGGTCAAGCAAGCCGTCACCACCCCGTCGTTAGTGAGCAGCAGCGCCCCGGTAGAAGCTGCGTCCAGTCGCCCAACCGGGTGCAGCCCGATTTGCCGCAGCGAGGCTGGCAGCAGATCAAGCGCAGTGCGGCGATTTTGGGGATCCCGGCAGGTTGAAACCACGCCTTCAGGTTTGTGCAGCAGCAGATAGAGCCGATCCGGACGATTTTGGGGCTGCACTAGCCTGCCGTCAACTTCGATGCGGTCTTGGGCTGGGTCAGCCTTTTGGCCTAGCTCTGCCACAGCGCCATTCAGCCGCACCCGGCCTGCCAGAATAATCTGCTCAGCCTGCCGCCGCGAGGCAATCCCCCATTGAGACAAGATTTTTTGCAGTCGTTCGGTCATGGCTGCGGCGGGCTGAGAGGCGGATCGAGGCGGCGAGATTCAAGTGGCGGCTCTGTGGCGAGCTGCCAGGGGAGTCTGACTTGCAGCCATGCGCCGCCAGTTTCAGGATGATTGCTGGCGCTAATCGTGCCATGGTGCGCCTCAACAATCTGCCGCACAATCGAAAGTCCTAGTCCACTGCCACCCTGAATATGGCCATCAGATATTGAGCTGTTGATTGTTGGGGGATCTGGCACTGGGCTGTTTGGCTCTGGGCTGCTCCGGTGATTCAAGGCTTCGAGCGCCAATCGGGCACGCGACGGATCAGCGCGATAGAACCGCTCAAACACATAGGGCAGAGCCTTTTCGGGAAAACCTGGCCCTTGATCGATGATCTCTAGACACAGCCAGTCTGCCTCTGACGACAAATTTGATGACAAATCTGATGACAAATTTGAACTGGGTAAATCTGCAGCCAATTCAAGGCTGACTTTAACGCGAATGGTTTGCTCAGCCGGGCTGTATTTGATGCTGTTGTCGAGCAGGTTGATCAGCAATCGGTGCAGTCGAGGCTCGTCAGCCTGCATGATCAGATGGCTGGGGCCACAGTAATCAAGCTGGAGGTTTTTGCGACGGGCGAGCGGCTCTAGACTGTGCCAGACCGCCTGAATCAAGCCGACTAGCTCAATCGGGCGCAGCTGCACATTGCGGAGCGTTCCCCGCTGAATTTGGCTCAAATCTAGCAAATCCTGCACCAGCGTACTCAGCCGCAACGTTTCGTTAATCAGCCGATCCACCCAGCTCCGCAGGCTCGGATCTAGCCGAGTTTGCAGCGTCTCGGCCACCAGCCGAATAGAGGTCAAAGGCGTTTTTAGCTCATGCGCCAAGTCAGACGTCCAGCGGTCGCGCTGCTGCATTAACGCGACAATCTCCTGGCGGTTTTCCAGGAAAATACCAACTTCATGATTCGGCAGCGGCAGACCATAGCCTTGCAGCGTCAGCACCGACTGCTGTGACAGATGGGTGGGATCCGCGCTCATCGGGTAGAAAGTCCAGCTGCTCTGGCAGGGCTGCTCGGCATCGCGCGTCTGTTCAATCAGGGCATCTAGCTCATAGGAGCGCACCAGCTCCAGCAGCAGTCGCGGCTTTGACTCAGCGTCAGGAATGCCCAAAATCTGGCGAGCCTGCGGATTACACCACAGCAAGCGGTTTTCATCGTCAACTTGCAGATAGCCAACCGGCGCAGCCTGTAGAATTTGGCGAAGCAGCGTCAGCTCTTGGAGCATATCCTGCTGCTCACGACGCTGCTGAGCCACCGCTATCGAAACCTGCGAAGCCAGCGGGAAGGGTGACTGAGTACGGCTGGCCAGCTTGCCGAGAATCTGCTTTAGCCTTGCATCCTGACGCTGGCGCTGCCAGACCAGCAGCAGCAGTCCAATTGTCAGTCCGAATAAGAAGGCAGGGATAACCACGGCGGTTGGTGCAACAATCTGAAGTAGCTAGCGCAAGGCTTTTTGCCCATCTGGCCTGTCTCTACTAGATTAGCTGCATTTTCATTCAGCTAGCCGAATCGGTAGCCGAATCCTCGCACGGTCAGCAGATATTCAGGACGGCTGGGATCTAGCTCCAGCTTTTCGCGCAGCCAGCGGATATGCACATCAACCGTCTTACTGTCGCCCATGAAGTCTGGCCCCCAAATCCGCTCAATCAGCTGCTCACGCGACCAGACTCGGCGCGGATTGGCCATAAACAGCTCCAGGATCCGAAATTCTTTTGGCGAAAGACTAGTCTCTTCACCCCGAATCGTCACCCGGCATTCTTGCGGATACAGCACAATTTCATGAAACTTCAGGGTCGGCTCCTGCGCCTGCATCTGGGAGCGCTGATGACGGCGCAGCAGAGCACGGCAGCGCGCCACCAGCTCGCGCATCCCAAAAGGCTTGGTCAGGTAATCATCAGCTCCGACTTCTAGCCCCACGACCCGATCGGTTTCGGTACCCTTGGCGCTCAGCATCAAAATTGGCACCGTGCTGCCTTCATGCCGAATCAGTCGACAGAGATCAAGGCCGTTCACGTAGGGCAGCATCAGGTCTAGAATAATTAAATCCAGCGCCAGCGCCTCGGCGGGGTTGCTATCTCCGGCTTTGGTGGCTAGCTCCAGGCCCTTGCGCCCGTCCTCTGCCGTCAATACCTCGTAGCCTTCTTCGCCCAGCGCCAGCGCCACGGTCTCTCGAATCAGCTCCTCGTCCTCAACGACCAAGACTCGCCCCAGCTTCACCTCTGACTGAAATCTGACGGTCTCTGGCGCTATTGTGAGTGGCATAAAATCCTTGCTCAGCACTTCAAGCTCATCGTAGCAGACTGCTAGGGCTCTGCTGAACCCTGAATTCGCCAAATCGAGTTTTTAACTGTTACTTAAGATACAGATATTTGAAGTTAAGTATCCTGAGTTAAATTTTCTCAAGATGCTTTACTCAAGATACTTTCTCAAGATTAAGGCTCTCAGCGTTACTGTCCGCAACAGTGATCGATGCCCAGGCTCCCCAACAGCAGATCGCTCACGGCATTCGCGATGGCAAACTCGCTGTAAAAGCTCTTGGAAAAATCGAACGCCTGCATTTCAGTCACGATTGCGATCACCAACGATCCCAGGTCGTTCTCGCCTTCCATCCGCTGCCGCACAAATACCTGAGCCGCTCGTTCGGCAATTATCTGGTTCACGGGCTCTGGCAGAAACTCGTGATCCAACCACTGCTGGAGGCTGGCAGCAAGCCATTGCCCTTCTTGCTGAGGGTGCTGCGCAGCAGGTAAAGTGATAGCCTGAATCGGCTCAGCCATAGTCTGGCTCGCAGTTGCTACTATATCTACTCTCAGCATATCGCCCCCCGTCACGAACCTTTCGCCAATCTCTTGTCAATCTCCCACATTAGGACTCCAGATCTGTGATTCGTGCCGATATCCCCAGCATCATCCAAAATTATGCCAGCGGCTATTTCCTGATGTCCAACGACAGCAACTCGAAGCTGAACTGGTATTCGAGCCGTGAACGCGCCTTGATTCCGCTAGACGACCGCTTTCGCTACCCGCGCTCGTTGCAGCGAGCGATCAACCAAAATCGATTTACAACCGCAATTAACCGCGATTTTGAGGCTGTGGTTGAGGGCTGCGCGGATCGAGACAGCACCTGGATTTCAGCTGAACTGCGCCAGATCTATCAGGCGCTCTACCAGGCAGGCTGGGCCTACAGCTTTGAGACCTGGCAAGGCGACAGGCTAGCGGGCGGCATTCTAGGACTTTCGATTGGCGGTGCATTTATTGGCGAGTCGATGTTTTACCGCATTCCAGAAGGATCCAAGGTGGCAATGGTGAAGCTCGTCGAGCATCTGCGCCACCGCAACTTCCTGCTGTTTGATGCTCAAATGACCAATCCGCATCTAGAGCGATTTGGCTCCTATATTGTCTCGCAGCAGGATTACCAGCAGCTTTTGGAGCAGGCGCTGCACCGCAAATGTTCGCTGCTATAAAACCTGCGCTAATTTTTTTGAATAGCCGCCCGCCGCACGGCCAGCAAGCTGCCCAAAAGCCCCACTGAACAGCCCAGCAGCAATAGCGCTAGCGGCAGCAGCAGCGTCTGAGCGGGCTGGAGCTGAAGGCCACCCGTGAGATATTTGACGAATTCCGACTGCTGGGGCAGCAGGCTAGCCAAAAACTGCTGCACGCCCAAAATCAAGCTCCACGCCACCAGCGCGCCGACAAATCCCAGCACCAGCCCCTGCAAAATGAACGGTAGATAGATCCAGGTGGTAGTTGCACCCACTAGCTGCATCACCTCAATCTCGCGGCGACGCGCCATTACAATCAGTCGAATTGTGGTCATGGTGACGGCAACCGCAGTCAGGGTCAGCGCTGTTACTAGCCCCAAACTCAGCCAGCTTAGCCCCTGATTGAGCTGGCTAATTCGCTGCACGGCCTCGTCCACATACTGCACCAAATCAACCCCTTGAATCTGCCGGAGCTGCTGCGCCAGATCAGAGACAGCCTCGGCGCGGCTCGCTTTTACCCTTAGCTCATCCACCAGCGGATTGCCGCTCAGCTGAGCAGTTGCGCCCTCCAGCCCTGACTGACCCATCTCGCGGATCAGATTTTCCCAGGCCAGCTCTTTCGAGATGGGCACTACGGCCACCACATTAGGCAGGGCAGCAACCCTGGGCTGCAAATCTGCGGCCTGCACGCCCGTATCCAGATAGACGGACAGCTCTAGCTGACTGCCAAACTGATTCAGCAAGCCCTCGACCTGCCAGGAGGCTTGCAGGCTCACCCCAAACAGAAATAGCAGCACTGTTACGGTGCTCACCGCCGCCCAGTTCATCCAGCCGCCGCGCTTCAGCCCCAGCAGTGTCTCCCGCAACAGATAGTCAGATTTGGTTAAAATTTGCAGCACGGTCGTTTCCCTCAGCTCTCTTCGCCTGATGCGCCCTACTTCGGCGCCCCTGATCATCAGAATCTGACTTCAGAATTATAGTTCTCTCGGTAAAAATAGCTAGAAAGCGGCTAGTTTTTTCGGATGGCTGCGGGTTCAAACTGGCTCGGTCTCGTTGTCTCAAACGCTTTCTCAGTATATTTCGCTTTAATTGAGCCATTGTTTAGCTGCCAAGCATTAAGTTTGGCTAAAGTAATCGCATAAACACTGGCTTGGAACAGCAGGATTTAGGTACTTTCTAAGCAGTCTTTCAGTGATTTTTCGAGGGCAATCTTTGAAATATTTTTTGTTAGTAAACATCCCATTATCTAAGCCAAGTAGCTGAGGTGAATCTAGTCCCTATTTTTGAATCATAGGTACAGCAGCACAGCCATCTTAATCTGTTTAGGAATTTTGACCTATGAAACTTAGTACCGCAGTTAAAGCTACAGTCGGCACCGTCGCTCTCCTCTTCACCTTTACGGCTCAGCAGGTGCAGGCAGGCACGCTACACAATGGCTGGAACTATTCCATCGACTCGTTCAACGACGGCACTGAAGGTAACGTCATTGGCGCTAAGAGCAAGTTTGAATTTTACGGCATGGCCTATAAGCAAACTAAAGACAAGGTTTATTTTGCGATTAATTCTAACCTGAGTCTAGATGGCTATAAAGACAAAAATTCCCTCAACGGCAGCATCGGCTACGGCGATCTATTTTTGAACTTTTCCCAGCCCGGAGCAAAACCTGGCACTCAACCCGCCAGCTTCAGCAGCGGCAATCTTCAAGCCATTCGGTTTGATGCCACAAACGACACCCAGTTCACCAAGCAGGAAACAACGATTGGCAAAAACAACAAGCCAGTCACGACAACCACGAAATATACCCCCGAACTGGGACTCTACGACGACGTGACGGCCACCAGCCTCACCACCAAAAACTCCGGCTACAAGACCATGCAGCAACATGCCGACACCATCAAGCGACTAGGTGGAGTTGACTCCTATGGCGATATGCCCGTCAGCACCAGCTATTTTGGCGACAACAGCAAAACCGCCGCGCCCACTCACATGGCAGCTGGCAGCTTCCTGAGCGGCATTCAAATGATCAGCAACTTCAGCGGACTGGGTCTAGATTTCGGCAACTTCAACGCAGTGGGCAGCCACACCTTCGGCTTTAGCGTCGATCGGGCATTCCTGAACAACGGCCAAAACGGTAGCTTCATCGCCAGCCTGTTCGCAGAATGCGGTAACGACGGTCTAGTGCTGTCTGGCGAGCTGCAAGACGTACCCGAATCTTCAGTGATGGCAGGTCTGGCGGCTGTAGGTCTGCTGGCAGCGGCTCGTCGTCGTCGCCTTGCCTAAGCACGCCTTGCCTGAGCGCGTCTTCTAAGCGCTGAGTCGGGAGCTTGAATCTGAGGCTGTAGATCGAGAGCTATGCTCCAGGTCTACAGCCTTTTGGCTGTCTCAGCCCGGAATCGCTACGATTTAGCAACTGATTTAGTTAAGATAGTAGAAATCCTCAAATATTTATTTACTCTCTGCGGGCGAAGACATGACAGCTCACGTTCTGGTTGAAAAGAAGAAGTTAGAAAAAGCGCCGCTAGATCTGCATTACTTGGGCGACCGGGTGCTGCGCCAGCCCGCCAAGCGCGTCACCAAAATTGACGACGAGATCCGGCTGCTGGCTCGCCAAATGCTGCAAACCATGTATAGCGAAGACGGTATCGGACTGGCGGCTCCGCAGGTAGGGGTCAACAAGCAGCTAATTGTCGTCGACTGCGCGCCTGACAAGCCGGAAGCCCCGACGCTGGTGCTCATCAACCCAACCATCACCAAAACTGGCGGCAAAGCCTGCGTTATCCAGGAAGGCTGTCTCAGCATTCCGCAGGTCTATCTAGATGTCACCCGCCCCGAAACGATTGAGGTTGCTTTCAAGGACGAACAGGGCCGCCCCCAAAAGCTGGCCGCAGACGGGCTGCTAGCTCGCGTCATCCAGCACGAAATTGACCACCTCAACGGCGTGATGTTTGTTGATCGAGTCGAGAACACGCTCTCTCGCAACCAAGAGCTGAGCAAGTATGGCTTTGCAGTAGGGGCAGTCAAGCCGCTTTAGTCTTCAGTCTTTACAATTCAGTCTCTACAAAAGTAAAAATTGCCCGAATTTCAGACTCATCTGTCTCTGCGCCTAGTTTTGTGATTCTATTAGGCTGTATAGAGCGTTTCATCTGCTGTTTCATCTGCAAGAGGTAAGGTCGTCAGTGACTCCAAAAAGCGGTCTGCTGTTAGCGGGTTCTTGTGTCGCAGCAATTGCGGCAGTAGGTTCGATTTTTGAGCTGTCTTCGGGTCAGCCGCAGTTGGGGAGCTGGATCACCAGCGTGATTTTGTGCCTGACTGTTCCATTGACGGGAATTTGTTTCTATGCAGCAGTTCAGGACGCTAGAGCCAATCAGTAAGCCCAGTCGGTCAATCCACCGCAGCTCCAGCAATCAGTCCGGCCTGTTGCTCTGCTGGCGGCGGTTGCCATGATTGGCGCTCCGTCTGGCGCTGCCTCGCTGCGGCGGATTGCCTCACACTACAAAGAGTCAGCGCTGGCTTCTTATCCCCTAGTTACGCCCGTTGCGGTTGTGATTGGTCGCGACCCTAGATGTCAAATTGTCCTAGACTCGCAGCTCTACGGCTCGGTATCGCGGCAGCATGTTCGCATCAGTCCCATCTCAACTGCTCCCTCCGGCTGGCAAATCTGCGATTTAGACAGCGCCAACGGCACGTTCATCAATGGTCAACGGCTGCAAGGCTGTCGGCATTTACAGCCCGGAGATTTGATTTCGCTCTCTCAGACAGGGCCGCAGTTCATGTTTGAGCTGCGGGGAGCTGTTTCGGGGACAGTCACAAAGGAGCCAGCCAGCCAGCCCCCAACAGAACCCGACCTGCTGATTCGCACAAGCAGCCCGCCGGCCAAGTGGGGGCAGAACTTAGATCCAGCTAGAGATCCTGCCAGAGATTCAGCCGGAGATGCACTCACCCTCAGCCAGCTGTTTCCGATTCTTTCGACTGGGCGCGATCTGACCCGCAAAGCCTACTTGATTCCGGGGATTGTCACCGTCTCATTTGTGGTGATGATGTTTGTCTCAATTGGCCAGCCAGAATTTTTTAATATGCTGCTGTCGGCCTATATTGCTGGCATTGCCTATTATCTGGTCTATCAACTCTGCGGCAAGCAAAAGCCCTGGTGGCTGCTGCTCGGCGCTGGGCTGACGACGGTACTGCTGCTGCTCAGTCCGGTGCTGACGCTGTTTTTATGGCTGTTTCGCCAGGTTTTGCCGGGGGGCATTCCGGCTGACAGTTCGGCTGGCTTTTTCAGCACGCTGGTGCAGATGTTTTTCGGAGCCGGACTGATGGAAGAGCTGCTCAAGGCAATTCCAATTTTGCTGGCTTACTGGCTGGGAACTAAGCTACGCTCTCCCTACCGCGAGCAGGTGGGCGTTTGGGAGCCGCTGGATGGGATTTTGCTGGGTACAGCTTCAGCAGTCGGCTTTACGCTCTTGGAGACGCTGGGGCAATATGTACCGGGCGTGATGAATGATGTGACGCTCCAGGCAGGCGTAGACTATCGGGAGCTGCTGGGGCTACAGCTGCTGATTCCGCGCATCCTGGGATCGATTTCTGGGCATATGGCCTACAGCGGCTATCTCGGCTACTTCATTGGTCTCAGCGTGCTCAAACCGGCCAAGCGCTGGCAAATTCTATCAGTTGGCTATCTGACGGCGGCCTCGCTACATGCGCTCTGGAATACGATGGGGCTGATAAATCTGCTAGTGCTGGCAGTCGTAGGCGTGGTGTCCTATGCGTTTTTGACAGCAGCAATTCTTAAGGCAAGGCTACTCTCGCCCACCCGCGCCGAAAATTTTGCGACTCGGTTTACGCGGTTGCGCTAGGCTTCAAGAGATTTAGATTGGCTTGGCGCTTGGTCGATTGCGTAGCGGGCAATCGCTAGGCTGAGGCGGGCTTGTTCAATTCCAGATAGCTCTGTCCAGGCAGCGCAGCGCACAGAGCGCAGCGCCGATTCAATCATGTCAGCTTCAGAGCCACGCATGGCGTAGGCAAACGGGCGAGCCAGCACCTGCAAATCCTCTTCAGCCCAGTTGGGGAGACAGGTCTGCACGCATTGCACAATCTGATCGGCCAGCGACAGGTTTGTGGCGGCAACCTGCTGCGCAGTCTGAGAAATCGTCTCCAAGATCTGCTGCGGCACCTGAGCTGCAAATTGCCGCAGGACAGCGCTGTAGGATCTAAGATTCTCAGCCGCCGCCAAGTCAGCAGGCTCATCCCAAATCTGGTTCAAGGCGTTGGCAAGGATCTGCCCCTGCTCAATCAGCTCTTGATTCGACCAGCCAGCCCGCATCACCTCTTGTTCAAGCGCTTCAAAATAGGCTTCGGCTTCTGGCGAGGCCGGATTCCAGGGATAGTCTCCCAAATCGGCAGCCGGATCGCTAGCCGTCTGATTGGCCTCAGATTGCAGCATTAGCTGTAATAGCTCCAGTTCGGCCTGGGCTTGAAACGGAAACATTGATGGGCGGCTGGGGTTATGCGACATGATTTACTCCTAAAACGCTGCTGGGTCACGGTTTACTAGGTCAGAGAACCCGACAAAGACGGTCACAAGACTTGCAAATGGTCGGTCAATGAGTCACTACATCTGGAAACCGACCTGTTCCGCATGAGTCGAAAACCAATTTCAAAACTGGCTCTTTTGAACTAGCCCAATCAGGTGAGGCTCTTGAAGTACAGCCTATCCAGCAGCACTCAACTGGCGCTATTGAGGCGCTGTTAAACACCTGCTAGCTCAGTACTGGATCAAACTGGCACGATCAAACTGGCACGGTATCAATCACAAACTCCAAAGTTTCGCTGGTGGGATCGCCAAATTTTAGCTGAGTCTTAGAAGAGAGTGGGACTTCCCGATGATGCACCCGTGTCCACTGAGGCGGACTGCCCGGTTTTGCCATCCAGGTGCCGCAGCGGGACTTGTCGCGCAGCAGATAGATGGGTTCGGCGGCATCAATGGCTGAGGATTCGCGGTCGCGGTAGACAATTTCGGCATGTTCGCGGGAGACATAAGGCTGCTGGAGCACCACGTCATTGCTTTCACCGCGTCCCACCCGCATCACGCCGCCGCGCAGCGTCCAGCTCTGAGGCGAAGGAGCCAGAGAGTGTAAATAGGCTTGCGTGGTGCGGCGATTGTACCAGCTCATCGACTGGTCGGGGATCTCGGTCACGCCTTCGGTATAGGGTTTGATCAGCTCGCCGTTGAACTCTGGGTGCATGTAGAGCACCGGCAGCGTCCAGGCGGGCTTATTAAAGCGATAGAGAATCAGCAGATTTTGGCGGGCAATCGTTACAGCTTCGTCAATGGGCGAGCGACGCGCCAGCTGCTGAGCAAATACCTGAATAAAGCTGATCGCCTCTTGATCCGTAATCGAGTCCCGCATCGCCAGCACGGCAGGTACGCCATGATGAATCAGCACCTCAGCCAGACTGCTGCGCGGCACTGAGCGACCGTCTCGCTGCTGCGGCTGCGCGCCCCAACAGGCATTGAATACCGCCAGCTTCACCCGATGCCGCACTAGCGCCTGCGCCAGCTCAGTGCCGTTCATTCTGTCGGTGGAGGTGAGGTAGAGCAGGCCGCCGTCTGGAGCCGGAGCGCCGTGTCCCGCATAGAACAGCACGTTGTGGTCGCCAGTTTCCAGCTGCTCAATCAGCTCGGCAGGCGTTGGCTCAATTAATGTTGTGACCTGACAAGCCACGGGCGTAACGTAGTTGCCGTAAGGCGCAGCTTCTTCAGCGCTCCCCAGCAGCCGCACCAGCGATTCAGCCTCTTGCTCTAGCGTCAAACTGGCAGCGGATCGACCGGTCTGGTTGGGGTTGGCCTCTCGATCATGCCCCAGCACCAGCAGAATCCGCAGCGACTGCTCTGGGCGCTGCGGCTGGAGGGGATCAACTTCGATTGTGGTGCGGCTAAACAAAATCTGCTGATTGTTAAGCGAAATCGCCTGCTCTCCGGGCTGAGCCTGCATAATTTCCCAGGGCAGAGCGATCAGATCGGGGTCGCGGATTTCTAGCCGCAGCCGCAGCGGTCGTCTCTGCCCCATCGCAATCCCTCGGCTCTGGCTAAAGCAGGTCTGGATAGGACCCTCAAACAGCCATTGGAAGAGGCTAACCCCCAGCTCCTGCATGAGGCGAGTCGTATAACTGGTAGGCTGACCAGCTGGGGGGGCGCTGGTATCCAGGCTAACAGCCAGCGGTGGCGGGCTATAGGCGCTAGAGATCATAGGCACCGAGGGGACTCCCCGCAGCGGGAAGAATTCTTGCCATGCTTGCCAATTTCGGGTGAGCAGCTCTGTCCAGTCGCGGTGATGCAGGACATGGCCACTCGGATAAGGAGCCTCCACTGCCAAAAGGGCATAGTGTGACTCAGAATTTGCAACGCGGGCGATTGCCAAACTTAAGCAAGCAAGATCAGACATTGGCAAGAAGTCAAACGGGCTGAAATTGAGAGCGAGGAACAGATTTGGGAGCATTCCCACAGAGCATGGAGCAATGCTCTTATCAGTTTATACTGCTCGACTGACAGAGCAAGCGTGAATTGAAATTTCCTCGCTGAATTGGCGTTGCGCTGGTTGGCCATCTACCTACCAAGCTGCCTTACCTCTCGTTACCTCTCGCCTTACATACAGGCCTGCCGTAGTTCGGGCGGGGGGCTAACTGCTGTAGACTGAGGCAGGATTTCAGCTGCTCGAATCCAGCCCGTCTGTCCGGAAGGCAATACTGGTACGGCTGGGAGCTGTCCAGCTGGCTGATCAAGCGGCTGATTGGGGAGCTGGCCGAGCGCTTCGGCTGGCACAGAGCAAACCCGTAGCTCAACCCAACTTTCCTGCTGACTCAAATTCTGCTGCTTAATCACCTCCAGCACCGAACCGGGCACTAGGCTACCCAACACCTGTTCAGCGCCCGACTCAGCACCTAGTTCAGCAACAGGCGACGTGGGTGAGCCACTTGGACTCTCGCTGGGGCGCGAAATTAGCTTGGGCAAGGCTGCGTCGTCTGGCTGCGCCTGAAGCTGAATAAATGATCCGACCGCTAATGGCGCTCCAGCCGAAGGCACAACTGGGCTGGCCGAGGGGACAGGTGCGGGTGCAGTAGCCGGACGGATTGACGGAGAGTTCCTCCAAAGAATCGGAAGCAGAGCAACACTTAGCCCTGCCAAACCGCAAAGCAAAACGATCAGACCCAGCCAAGGCAGCAAACTCCGACCTGCTGGCTTGCTCTCTGGCGCTGGCATGGCCGGAGAAACAAGCGCGGTAGGCTGAGTCTCGCTAGCGGTGATAGAACTTGCGGTAGAACTTGTGGCTGCATTAGCGGCTGCATTAGCGGCTGCAACAGACAGGCTAACAGATGAGAGCAGCGGCAGCTCAGCTAGCGTCGGCAGCGGCTGATTGAGCGTGATCTGGTAGTGAATAATCCCAACCGTGACGTTGTCGTAGCCGTTGCGTTTGTTGCCCAAATCGACTAGCCGCTGCGCCAGTGCCGCTAGATCAATCGAGCCCGTCGAGCCTGAAGCACTATCCGTTCGCTCTAGCAGCGGCAAAACGTCAGTTTCCCAGGCTTCCTCAACGCGCTCATTGTCGCTGAGGCCATCGGAGCAAAGCAGAAAAATGCAGTCTTCGTTCGGAATTAAGCGCTGCACGGTTGGATAGAGCATTGAAGAGGCGCTCATCCCCAATGCCTGCACCAGGGAGCCAGAGCTGGGCTGATGCAGCGCCTGTCGATAGAAGCTATAGCCCAAGCGTACCTCGCGCGAGGCCACGTCATCGTCTAGCGTGATCTGCTGGCAGCCTCGGCGCGTCATCAAATAGACCCGACTATCCCCTACATGCGTTACGTATAGCTCATGCCGACGCGCCAGCGCCATCACGACGGTAGTGCCCATGCGCTGCCGCTCAAACCGCTGCTCGCTATCGTTTTGCTGGCTGATCTTGTCGTTGGCAACACAGACGGCTTTTTCTAGCGCCACGCTCAGGCTGACCGGATCAAGCTGCTTTAGATCCAGCTCTTTCTCCTGCTGCTCTAGCGAGGCAATCGCCAACCGCGAGGCGACATCCCCGCCCTGATGCCCGCCAATGCCGTCACAGACAATCACCAGCGCTGAGCGATCGGCTGGGCGATCGGCTGCCAAATCAACAGTTGCCGTAGGGCTGCCGCTCTGGGGATAGCAGGCATCTTCATTGCGCTGGCGGGTTGGCCCTCGGTCGCTGAGCGTGGCAATCGTCAGCTGCCGAGACTGAGCTTGAGTGAGCTGAACCAGCGCTTCATCCAGGTAGGCCAGCAGCAGCTCTGCGTTGTGGATTTTCCCCTGGCTAATCTCTTGACAGAGCCGAGCTAAGAATCCAGCAATTTCGGGCTGGGCAGAGGGCAACCAGAGCAACGACCAAAACTGACCGAGATCGCGCAGCGTCGGCTGGGGCTGGAAGCTCAGCTCTAGCAGCCTCACCCATGTGCCATCGACCCGCAAATTTTCTGCCTCCAGCAGGCTGGAGGCCACCTTTTCGCGGCTGAGCGGCTGCCAGAGATTGGCAATCTGCCAGAGCCAGTTGAGCTGACTCAGCGCTGAGGCTCGCTCCCATTTAGCAGCAATCGAAGGCAACAGCTCGATTTGAGATGAGGTCTCAGATGCAGCTGAGGAAGCCTCTTCAAGACTCTGAATATCTAGCGGCTGGAGCGCTGCGCCTCTGGCCTGGTAGAGCGGCGCATGGTCAAGCAGAATAATTTCAGTTCCGGCAACGCTGGCTGGGAGCCAGTCATAGACCTGCGGCACATGCAGCGGATAGGAGACAAGCTGTAGATAGGGCAGCAGCAGGTCAGGCAGCTCTTGGTAGGTGTTGGAGAGCAGGGCTGGCTTGGTGTCTAGAAAAATCCGAGACTGCTGGCAGAGGTAGCGATCGGCTAGCAATGTCCCTGGCGAGCAGGTGACTTCACCCAAAGCCCAAAGGTAGTGCCGGGGAAGAAACGTAGAGCAGTTTTGACAGAATTGCTCAGCTTCTGAGTTGAGGGCTTGGCAAGTAGAATTGGGGCAGTAGAGCATTGCGGCTGCGTGACGCATGAAGCCAGGATTACGACAGTCTAATCAAGATATCTCTTATCAGGATATCTTAGTCGCCAATCCAGCAATCAGGCGGGATTCCCCTGATTTTGTGCAACATAACTTCTTACGCCACAGACTACATGAGGCTTTTGGACATGAGGCTTTTGGTATGGCTGGGATATCTCCTGAAGCCTGCTCCGCTAGCGAACGCTGAGATGATCGCTGGCACTGCCATCATCGGCCAACCGAGGCAGTCCTAAGCTGTAGTTTCGCACCCGGCTGTTGAGGTTGTAAGAAACCTGCCCAGATTGCAGCAGCGAGCGGACAAAATGTTCGAGATCTGAGCCAATCCGGCGCAGGTTGTAGTCGGTGAGGTCAGCCCCGTCATAGTCTGCGACCAGGCCATCAAACTTACGATAGATCTGCTGAAGCGCGGCTTCGTTCCAGAGCAGCTCGTTGTCAGGATCGACATCCAGCGTCAGCTGATTGGGGCTGGGCACAAGCTCACCATCCTGAATTTCGCCTGAGTAAATGCGGATGTGCCGAGTAGTGGACTTAAGCAGCATAAGACGGTAGATTCAGCGAAGTGGGTTTAATCTAGCTAGACTTAAAAATCTTTAAACTCATATCTAATCATTTCTAAGCGTATCTTACAGGGGTTTTTGCCTGCGAGGCAATTTCAGCTGGAGCAATTTGGGCAAGCTAAACTAAAAGCATCTCTAACCATGGGACTCAACCGAGGACTCAACCAAACTGAGGCCGAACGCAGGCGCAAAAATCAGCATTGGACGCAACAGAATGGCGGCGTTGACGGGCGGATTGAGCAACCTGCCCAGCCCGCTAAAGAGCCTGCCAGATCTCGTAAAGCTGGCTCTGGCCTGCTGAGCAATCTGGCGCTGCTGACTATAGGGAGCTTGGTCACAGTCGGGCTGCTGCTCACTTGGCGCACAGGCGGAGAGGTTTTCGGTCGGCTCTGGGCAACCCTCAAGGTGAGCGAACCCCCTGCCAAAGTCGATTTGCGTTCGCTGGTGGTACAGCAGGTGCGCGGCGCAAGCGAGCTGACTACGGCAGTCTACAGCATGGAGTCAGTGGTGCCCGCTAGCCGTGAGCGCAAGCTGGGCGACTACGTGATTGGCAAAACGACATTGCTCTACATCGCGCATGGTGAGGTGCGAGCGGGGGTAGATTTGGCAGCGCTTCAGCCCAGCGATGTTCAGGTTGTAGGGGAGTCGGTGACGGTACGCCTACCGCCGCCGCAAATCTTAGACAGCAAAATCGACGTGAATCGTTCCAAAGTCTACGACTACGACCGGGGCTTTATGGGTCTAGGGCCAGATGTCGCGCCGGAGCTGCAAGAGCTGGCACAGCGCGAAACTCTGGGCAAAGTCGTCGAGGCTGCCTGTTTAGACGGCATCTTGCAAACCGCTAACGAACGAGCCAAGCTGACGGTCGCGCAGCTGCTAGGGACAGCAGGCTATGCTCAGCTGACGGTTCAGACTCAGGCTGCCACTAGCTGTCAAGTTCCAATCGCTCAAACTCCAGCAGCTCAAACTTCAGATCTACCGCCCAGCGATCGACCCGGCGTTCTACCCAGCCCAGCCGTCTCAAGTCCAGCGCTGCCCTAATCGACCCGTTCAAGCTGCCAGAGAATCTGATTGCCCTCGCGCCGCACCCGCGAAATAACCCAGTTGCGCCAGACCCAGTTGTCACCCCGGCTGGTAACGGCGCTCGCGTTCACATCCATCAGATCTGCCAGCTCAGAGCTGGTGATCAAATAGCCCTGCCGCGCCAGCTCATCAGCCATATGCAGCGTATCCAGCACGTTTCTCAGCTGCGCCACCTTTGTTTCGCGCGGCAGCTCGGCTACATCTAACGCTGAATCGACCGTCGTTGAGCGATCATCCAAAATATCGGCTGCCTCCTCAGGTCTGTGACTGGATTGTAGCGTCTCTGGCACAGATACGAGTGGCGCGCTGGATTGAGCTTGAGTGGAGGGTTGAACCTGAGTAGGAATAGATATGGCTGGAGCGAAGGCTGCGTCAGGCAACTCCCGCAGCTGCGGTTTTTGCCCCAGCGAAAAGGCGCGCGCAATTTCGTCGCAGCGGTCGTTGCCGCGATCACCAGAATGCCCTTTGACGTAGCGCCATTCCAGCGGAGCCTGCTTCGCAACCTGGATCTGCAAGCTGTCTAGCTCATGCCAGAGATCTTGATTGAGCACTGGCTTACCCGCTGCCGTTTTCCAGCCTTTCTTTTTCCAGCCTGAGAGCCATTTCGTGATGCCATTCTTGACATATTCACTATCGGTGTAGAGGGCAACGGGTTCGCTGCGTCCAGATGCAGCTAAATACTCTAGAGCCCGAATGGCAGCCTGCATTTCCATGCGGTTGTTGGTGGTCTGCGCTTCACGTCCACCCAGCTCTTGCACCGAGCCGTCGGTGAAGTAGATTACAGTCCCCCAACCGCCGGGGCCAGGATTGCCAGAGCAGGCTCCGTCGGTATAGATACTTTGAATCGGCGTTGGGATCGGGTTTGGGATCGGGTTTGGGATCGGGTTTGGGAGAGTCATGCGGCGGCTGAACGAAACGAATCTCAGTATAGAGGCTCAGGGAGTCAGAGCTGGCTCGGGGCGAATCCAGTCGATCTGCAAGCTGAGTGGATAGGGATCTTGGCTAATGGCCTTAGCATAGGCTGGAGTCAGATAGGGGCGATAGGCTGGGTTTTGAGCCAGATGCAGCTGAAAGAAAGCAAGGCTGAGCGCGTTTTGGTAGGCGTGACCCAAATCAGCCAGCGTTTCCCAAGATAGCGAGCTGTTGCCAAGTCGGCCAATTGCATCGTAGGTGACGCGCGCATGGGGCAAGCCCTGCGTCAGAGCCAGATAGCGCTCACCCGACTGCCCAGTCATCAGCTGCTCAAATGCAGGCAGCTGCTCCACCACTAGCGGCGTGAGGATATCGAGATCGGTCACCTGCCAAAGAATCGGGATCTGCAATTCGGCTAGGCTGGAGCCAAACAGGCTTTTGCCAAACGGCACAAACAGGTAGGCAGCGGCAATTCGATCATCTTTAAATGAAGCTGAGAATGCCGCATCCTGGGGCAGCTCCAGCGCTCGGCACTGATAGAGCAGCGAGATATTAAACAAGCCCAGCTGGCTCTGACAGTCAGACTGCAAAAACGCTGAGTCCAGTCTCGCACCAGCCAGAGCGAGTGCCGTGCTGCCACCAAACGAATAGCCAAAAATTCCGACCTGCCGAAGATTCAGGGGCTGCTTCAAATCTGGACTGAGCCGCTCCAGCTGATCTAGCAAAAAGCTAATATCTTGAGGCCGCTGCAAATATTCGCTGGCATCAAAGTTTTCGGGTTCGCGTCCCTCGTAAAATTGGCGCAGGCGCAGCAAATCGCTGCCGGGATGGTCGGGGATGGCGACTGCAAAGCCGTGAGAGGCCAAGTGCATTGCAAGATCTTCTAGGCCGCTGCGTCTGGCTCCCAGACCGTTTGACATCACGATAAGCGGCAGCGGCTGATTTTGAGTCTCTGGCAAATAGAGATCCGTGATTAATACACGCTGACGTTCGGTATCATTTAGATTTAGCGTTTGCTTAGCGTAGCTGAACACTCCAGTTTGGCGTAGATCAAGCGACAGATCAAGCGGCACTACAGCGCTCTGCTGGCCGCTCTGCTGGCCACTCTGCTGGCCGCTTTGCTGAATCGTCTGCTGATGTAAGAGCTGAGTCACCTGCTGCGTTTGCTGAAAGATAGCCATGACTCGCTGTACTAGAGCCAGCAGTCGCGCCAGATTAATTCGTATATCGGTTGGGAATTTTTGCAGAAATCGGATCACGCTGATGCCCTCCGGATCTGCCGTCGCCAAAATTGCAGCTGAGCGAATTCCCTGTCCACCATTCAAGCTCGCCTCAGACTGCAAAAACTCGCCGATTTCGCGGAAGAGTCGCTCGCCCGGTGCAGTATAGGCAAAGCGCTGAATCATTCGCGGATCGACCTGATAGCTGGCCTGCAAAACTCCCCTGAGTTCGCTCCAGCGTTCGGGCGGAACAAATTTGAGAATATCGTTGAGTACGCCTTGCGATTCGCCACTCTCGGCAAAATTCTCTAGCTCAGAAACGGCAATCGAGCGCCCTAAAATACCGTAGTTAAGATAGATTCGCTCAGCTGCTCTGACTGGAAAAGCAATAACTAGAAATACTAGAGTTCCTAGAATCAACAAATGAGTTAGAGTCCGCTTTTGCATGAAGCCTAGCCCGAAGATTTTAACGCTGCTAGCCAGTGTCGCAATTTGCCTTGAGCCAAGTCAGCATAGCGCTTGAGGTGGATCGCCGGATTGAGGTAACGCTCCAAGACGGCATTTGGATCGCTAGGGCTATCTGGTGGCAGCTGCCACCGATCGAGAATTTCGAGCTGCTGCGCTAGCAGCAACTCACGACAGGCAGAGCGCCGCACCTTGCCGCTGGAGGTTCTGGGCAATCCCCCCGGCTTCAGCAACACGAGGCTAAATAGATCGAGAAAATGGGCATCAAATATTTGCCAGCGCAGCTGCTCCACCACCTCTGCCGCGCGCAAATCTCGATGCTGGCGCTCCAGCTCTTGCAGCACTACTAGCCGCTCTGTGCCGTCTACGTTCACTGCAACTGCCGCGCCGGCATGAGCGCGAAACCCCGGATGGCAGGCTTCTACGGTCTGCTCAATCTGCTGTGGATAGTGATTAAAGCCCCAAAACACTAGGACATCATGCAGCCGTCCGGTGATGAACAGCTCGCCGTCCTGCAAAAAACCCAGATCGCCCGTCCGCAGATATTGCCGATCTGAGGAGTCTAGCTTGGCTCGAAAGCTGCGTTCGGTTTCAGATGGCTGCTGCCAATACCCTTGTCCCAAGCCAGAGCCAGCCACCCAAACTTCGCCCACTTGAGTGGGCAAAGCGGGCTGAGCTGTAGCCGGATCGACAATCACAAGTTCGGTATCTAGCCAGCCTTTACCGCAGCTCACCAGCGTCCGGCTGGGTGAATCTGCGGTCAGTATCACCCGATCTTGTCCCAGCGCTACTTCCTCAACCTGGACAATTTTGGGTTCGCACAGCTTCTGCCCACCCGTAATCAACAGCGTTGCCTCAGCCATTCCATAGCAGGGATAAAACGCCTCCCGCTGGAAGCCGCAGCTGCCAAACTTCTGGCTAAACCGCTTCAGCGTTTCGAGTCGGACAGGTTCAGCCCCAGTGAAGGCTATCTCCCAGCAGCTCAGGTCAAGCTGGGCGAGCTGGGCAGCAGTCACCTTGCGACAGAGCAGATCATAGGCAAAGTTGGGGGCACCGCTGGTGGTGGCGCGGTAGGTTGAGATGGCTTGCAACCAGCGAATCGGCTGCTGCACAAACTCAATCGGCGACATCAGCACGCAGGACGCGCCCAGATAGAGCGCTTGCAGCACGTTGCCAATCAACCCCATATCGTGAAACAGCGGCAGCCAGCCCATCCCCACCGATTCGGCAGTATGGCCAAAGGCAAGCTGCAACATGCGCTGATTTTGGATCAGGTTTTGGTGGGTAATGATCACACCCTTGGGCTGTCCCGTCGAGCCAGAGGTATATTGCAAAAAGGCGATCTGGTCAGGCGGGATGGAGCGGGCTGTCCAGACGGCGGGCGCGAGTTGATCGGTGGCGCAGGCGGTGACAGCGGCGGTAAGCGCGGCAAATCTGGCCGTCAGCTTGGGCAGCAGCGTTTGAGTCGAGAGCAAGACCTCAGCCCCAGAATCTTTGAGCCGAGCAGCCAACTCCGTCCAGCCCGACTGAGCGCGCGGCGGATGCCCCGATACTGCCACCCGGCCTGCCAGCAGACAGCCCAAAAAAGCGGCGATAAATTCCAGCCCTGCCTCGTAGGGATAGACCAACAGCACGCACGCACCTGGAGCAGTCTGCGCCTGAAGCCAGTGAGCGACCGCACCCGCCTGCTGATAGAGTTCGCCGTAGGTCAGGCTAGAAGCCTGATCGCCCTTGAGAAATCGATAGGCCACCTGATTGGCCGTTGCGCCAGCGGCTCGCTCATAGAACAGATCGAGGATCGTGGGATACTGGGATTCGGGCTGGGATTCGGGCTGGGGCATGAAAACCAGACAACACAAACGCTAGTAGCCCATGGTAGCCGATGGATGCGTCAAGTTATGCGGAATGGTTATGCGGAATGCAGCTAGCTCATGCAGATAGGAATGCAGTCAGAAATACAGTCAGGCAGCAGTCAGGCAGTGGCCACTCGCAAATGGCTGCTGCTGAGCCTGATTGCGCCGCTCTATTTTGGGCTGATTTCACTGGGGCATGGTTGGGGCGATTACTGGGTGCAGGATGATGCCCGGATTCACATTGTCTGGCTGCAACGGCTAATTGACCCGGCGCTCTTCCCGGATGACTTGATTGCCCAGTACTACCAGTCCATTCAGGCAGTCGGGTTCAAGCTGTTCTACGCGGCCTTTGCCAAACTGGGGCTGCCTCCCCTGCTGCTGGCCAAGCTGCTGCCGACCGGCCTAGCGCTGGTGGCGACGGGCTATTTGTTTTACCTGACGCTGCTGCTGCTGCCGCATCCGGCCTGCGGCTTTTGGACGACGCTGCTGCTCAATCAAACTATCTGGCTAAAAGACGACCTGATCTCGGCCACGCCCAGAGCCTTTGTCTATCCGCTGCTGCTGGCCTTTCTCTACTACGTGGCACGGCAGAGATCCGGTCTGGTGCTGCTGAGCCTGGGCTTGATGGGGCTGTTTTACCCGCAGGTGGCGCTGGTCGAACTCGGCGTTTTGGCGCTGCGGCTGCGAACCCGGCGCGATCTGGGACTGCTGCTGGCGGCAGGGCTGCTGCTGGCCTCGACGATGCTGCTGTTTCGGCAGACTAGCCAGCAGTTTGGAGCGCTTGCCACCGCTGCTCAAATGCAGCAGATGCCGGAATTTGGACTTGGCGGCAGGCGCGCCTATTTTGGCATGTCTCCGCTGCAATTTTGGCTGCAAGGAGCCAGCGGGCTGCGGCTGCCGCTGTTTCCGCCAATTCTGTGGCTGAGTCTGGCGCTGCCCTGGTGGCTGCGATCTGAGTCAGGATGTAAATTAGGGCGCAAATCAGAAATTTCTGCCGAGATCAACCTGCTGGGACAGCTTCTGCTCGCCTCGGCTGGCGGATTTCTGCTGGCGCATCTGCTGTTCCCGACGCTTTATCTGCCCAGCCGCTACAGCTTCTACAGCCTGCGGGTGGGGATGGCGACTGCGGCAGGTCTTGTGCTCTATCTAATCCTCACAGCGATCTGGGGCAGGCTGCGAGGCATTCCCCGGTTGCTGACAGGGGCTTTCGTGGCGCTGGTGATCATGCTGCCTGCGGTTCCGGCGCTGTTTTTGCCAGTGCAGGGCTGGGTTGAGGGCGGATACCCAACGCTCTATCGCTGGTTGGCCAGTCAGCCCAAGCCGACGCTAATCGCCTCGCTAGCTCCTGAAGCCGATAATTTGCCCACCTTCACGCAGCGCTCGGTGCTGGTCAGCCGCGAGCTGGCACTGGCCTATCACCCGGTCTTTTATGCAGCGATGCAGCAGCGAACTGTTGATCTGATTGGCGCACATTACAGCCGTGAGCTGGCAGATTTGCAGGCCGTGCTGCGGCAGTACGGCATCGATTTTCTGGTGCTCGACGCGCAGTTCACCCGGCCAGAATTTCTGAGCGAGCAAGACTGGCTGATGCACAGCTCGTTTGCCGAGATTGTGATCAATCAAATCAGCCTGCTCAAGGCAGGCCTGCAGCCAGCTTTAGCTCAGGTGATCCCGGCCTGCACTGCCTTACGCGAGAGGAATCTCAGCGTTTTAGATGCCGCCTGTATTCAGAAAATAGACTCGCAGATAGATTCACAGATAGACTCACAGAGCGCCGAGCCAGTAAAATCCGATTAGCCATTCATTCAGCCCTCAATCTACAGCCCTCAATCTACAGCCCTCATGAAATTCAAATCCTTTGTCCCAGCGCTGCTCGGCTTGCTGCTCGTTGTTTTATTTGGCACAGCTGCCGGGGCACAGGTAGCTCCCCCCTGGGGCGATGGCGGCTTCAACTGGGTAGGCGACTTCAACGGCGACGGACTGGCCGATATTGCCTCTGCCACTCCCGATGGGCAGCTCATCATCCGTCGCTCGACCGGGCGCGGCTTTGTGGCCTCGGCTCAGCGCGTTTCCACAGCCTGGGGCGGACGGCAATATAGCTGGGCAAATGACTTCAACAACGATGGCAAAACCGATATCGTCACAGCACGCGGCGGCAACATTTACCTGCATCTCTCTGACGACAGCCGCACCTTGAGCCAAACCGCCGTCATGACACTCGACCGCTGGGGTGGCCCTGGCTTCAACTGGGTGGGCGACTTCAACGGCGACGGCTTCCAGGACTTGGCTTCAGCACTGCCCAACGGCGAGATGGTGATGCGGCTGTTTGACGGCAGCGACTTTGACCTGGAAACCTGGCAGGTGTCCACGCCCTGGGGTGGTTCGGGCTACAGCTGGGCCGCAGACTACAACAACGATGGCAAAACCGACCTCGCCACGGCCAGAGATAGCAGCCTCTATCTGCATCTGTCGCAGGGCAATGAGTTCACCACTACGACGCTCAGCGCTACCGGCTGGGGAGAGTCAGGCTACAACTGGACAGGCGACTACAACGGCGATGGCTTTGTCGATCTAGCCTCGGCAGTCCGGGGGGGCACTATCACCATGCGGCTCGGCAGCGGCCAAGCGTTCGACTCGGAAGTTTGGACGGTAGATACCGACTGGGGTGGAGACAACTATAGCTGGGCCGCAGATTTTAATGGCGATGGTCGAACCGATTTGGCCTCAGCCAGAGACAGCAGCTTGTTTCTGCATCTGTCCACCGGACAGGATTTTGAGAGCGCGACGCTGGCCTCCTCAAATGTTTGGGGGCAAGGGCGATTCAACGGAGCGGGGGATTTTGATGGCGATGGCAGAGCGGATATTGCGGCAGTGGCGGCCAACGGCGTGGATGCGGTGATGCGGCTCGCAGCTGGCGATGAATCGGCGGGCAGTGAGTCTGCTCTGAATTTTGAGCTGCGGGACTGGAAAACAACCGGATACCGTCGCCCGTAGGCCAGAAACCCAGCTCGTCACTCACAAAAGATCCAGCTTCTGCGTCATCCGATGCCCTGGAAAAACAGCGGCTAGCTCGCGCTCAGATAGACCTAAATGCCGCTGAAGCGCTAGCCTGAGCGGATCGCGGAAGTCTGTATGGACGGGTAGCTCTCGCGGGTTTTCGAGCCGATCGAGATCTGTCCAGTCGCCGTAGACCTTGCCGCCCTTGACCGCACCGCCCAAGAGCCAGAGCACGTTGCCATAGCCGTGATCTGTGCCGCCGTTGCCGTTCTCATGCAGCGTCCGGCCAAACTCTGACATCACCACAACCACCGTCTCGGCATAGAGTGCGCCTAACTCCTGCTTGAGCGTCGCCAAGCCTTCCCCCAAATATCCCAGCAGTGTCGCCAGTCTTCCCGCACTGCTGCCCTGCTCGACATGCGTATCCCAGCCGCCCAGCGCCATAAATCCGAGGTGAACCGCAGGCTGGCGCTTCATGAGCTGGGCTAATTTGGCCGCATCGACCGCAAAGGTGACGGGCAAGGGCGCGCCGTTGTTCGCCAGCTCTTCGTGATCCGCCGCAAAGGTGGCCCGCAGGGTCGCCCGCGTGGCCTTGGCTTCTCGATAGAGCTGACTGAGCGCATCGTCACCGCCATAGATCTGGTCGAAGGCTTGGGCAATCGGCAGGCGGTCGAGCGCCATCGGCTGGAGCGGGTTGGGGCCAGGAGGCAGGTTGGCCACAGGCTGGTCGCCCGCCAAAATTTTGGGGATGGTGGCTCCAATCGTCGCGGCTTCGATGGGGCTAACGTCGGCAGAGGTGGCCAAGAGGCGATTCATCCAGCCTTCTGTGTTGTGAAACCCTGGCTCGCCCGTTTCAAAGTAATCCTGCGCGTCGAAATGAGAGCGCGTCAGCACCGGCGAACCGCAGGCTTGGACAAAGGCCAGACTGCCCTGCTGCCAGAGCGGCAAAATGGGTGCTAGGGCTGGATGTAGCCCAAACCGCTCGTCGAGCTTGAGCAGTCCGCCGGTTTGGGCGGGACGGGGAACGGCGATTGTGGGACGCAGCTGATAGTAGCGATCCTCCTGGTAAGGCGCGACCACGTTGAGGCCATCAATGCCGCCGCGCAAGAAGACCACAATCAGGCGTTTGCCCGTCTGCTGCGTTTGAGCAGATCGTTGACTAGCGGATTGAGCAGGTCGCACGGCCCAGCTATACTGACCCACTGCCATTGTCTGAGCGGCCAGTCCCAGCCCTGCAAACTTGAGAAGCGCACGTCGTTTGATCATAGTTTTAGCTTTGCTTTTAGCTTTTTAGTCCCAGTTCAGTCTGGCTCTGAGCGTTTAAGCCCCAGAACGGCTAGCGATACATAAATTCCGGCGCACCCAAAATTAAGGCCGATCTGAGCGGATCGCGGCGGTTGGCAATGACCTGCCGTGTTTTGGGCGAAACGGAGCCTCCAAGCGTCGTCAGCAGCTTTTGGCCATCGACTGGAGCGGCAGACAAACTGGGGTCAGCGGGATTAGCGGGAGCTGTTGCGGGGCTGGCTAGCAGCCGTCCGCTGGCGAGCGCGGTCGCCCAGTTAACCCGCCGCAGCATTGCATCTGGACTCAGCCAAGCTGCCTCGGTGTTTTTGTAGCCATCAGGGGTTTCGCAGCCATAGACTGGCATCCCCAACTGCCGCATCAGCCCCAGCACCGGATTGAGATTGCTTGGCTCTAGATCGGCAGCGCGAATCGCTGAGATCGCAAACTGGTAGGGCGTTTTGAACTTGGCGTTAAGGACAGTCTCGTCCCAAAACTCAGGGCTTTTGAACAGCGTTTGCAAAACAGCGAGAATATTGCCGTCAGTAGCTCGAAACTGCTGCGCCAAGCGATTCACGAGCTGAGCAGGCGGCTCGTCAGCCACAAAATACTGCGCCAGCTTATAGCTAATAAACTTTGCCGTAGCCGGATGCTCAGCCAGAATATCGAGCGCCCGTTCGCCCTCTGCGACACCTGCGGCCATGCCGTCCGCCGGAATCTTCTGTCCCAAAAACAGCTTCTCACGCAGATCGTGGCGCCGGGGCGCAAAGCAAAAGCCGTTGTCTGGTATCTCGCGATTGGATGCCTCACGATTGGACTCCCGAATGGCAATGCCACAATAGCTCCAGCCCGTCAAAATCCGCGCCAGGGCTTCGACATCAGCCTGACTGTAGCCGCCCTCAACGCCCAGCGTATGCAGCTCCATCAGCTCACGCGCATAGTTCTCATTCAGGCCATTCAAAGGCGGGCGCGCGCCGGGACTCTCAGGAGCGGTGTTCAGCCAGTTGTCGAGGTAGTCGAGCATGGCCGGATGATGCGCTGTTGCGCCTAGCAGGTCGCGGAACTGACCTAGCACATGGGGGCGAATCGCCTGCTGCTCATAGGCTCCCACCCAAATTCTGCTGTTGCCAGCATGGCCAAACACGTTGAAATGGTTATACCAAAAGTCCACCATCACTTCTTGAAGCTGATGCGGACTGTCGATTGCTCGCCAGAGCTTGGCCTGGGTCGCCTGCTGCAACACTACCTGAGCTTTGGCATTGACAGCATTGAGCTGTTCCTGAGAGATAGATCCCAATCCCTGCTGGCGAAACTGGCGGATCTGGAGGCTGGGGCTATAGTCTAGCAGCAGCTGATAGGGCGTTAGGTGGAGCGTTTCGAGCGGCTCCAGCTTGGCGGTGAGCAAGGACGGTTCAGCCAGCGAGGGATCGAGCTGCTGCTGGATATAGGCTTCAATCCCCATCGTGTTGACCTGCTCTAGATCGCCGGGTTTAGCGCCAAAGCTAAGTCGATTTAGCAAATGCTGCGCTTTAGCCGAGGCGGGCATTTCAGCTGCGCGGGCAACAGGCATCTGGAGAGTCAGCCAGAGCAGCAGTGCCAACAGGCAAGATTTGAGCATAGGGGTCACTCTAGATCGCTACCAATCGTCAGCTTATCAACAGAGAGAAACTCGCAAACAGACCAGCCGTGAAGAATGCCCCCGTGACTTACTGTAGCATCTGCATTTTTGAGATAGCCAGCTTGAGAGAGTCAGCTCAGCGGCTCAGCTCAGCCTCCTCAAAAGCAGTCAAAACATTCACCACGTTTACCCCAATCTGCTCGATTGCATATCCGCCCTCCAGCACAAACAGCGTCGGCTTTTTCAGGCCAGCCAAGCTAGCTCCGATCTTCAGGTAGTCTGCTGATTTGAGCTTAAATTCAGAGATTGGATCCTGCTCAAAGGTATCGACACCCAGCGACACCAGCAGGACGTCCGGGCTGTAGGTTTTGATCCGGTTCAGCGCCTCTGCCAAGACAGTCTGGTATTGCGACCAGTCGGTTCCCCAGCGCAGCGGATAGTTTTGGTTGTAGCCTGCGCCTGCGCCCTGCCCCAGCTCGTCCTCAAAGCCCAGAAAATAGGGATATTCCTGACTGGGATGACCATGCAGTGAAACAAACAGCACGTCGGATCGCTCGTAGAAAATGGCCTGCGTACCGTTGCCATGGTGGTAGTCGAGATCCAAAATCGCCACCCGCGCCGCGCCAGCATCACAAAACGCCTGAGCCGCAATCGCCGCATTATTCAAGAAGCAGTAGCCGCCGTAAAAGTCTTTGGCCGCATGATGTCCGGGCGGACGGCAGAGCGCAAAGGCTGAACCTGCACCCTGGGCAATCTGCTGCTGTGCCGTTAAAGCAACATTGGCTGAAGCCGTAATAGCCTGCCAGGTGCCGCTGGTGATTGGCGTTCCGGCATCAAACGAGTAGTAGCTCAGCCTGCCGTCAATTGTCTCTGGAACCCGGTCATGCCGCATGGTTCGCACTGCCCAGTTGAGCGGCAGCGCGTCATACTCACCGTGCGCTGTCACCCAATCTGACCAGGCGGTTTGCAAGAACGCCACGTAGCCGGGATCATGGACTCGCAAAATCGGATCGAGGCCAAAAGTCTGAATCGGCAAAACTGCGCCCAGCCCCACCTGCTGCACCTGAGCCAGCACCCGGTCGGCGCGCAGCGGATTTTCAAACGGCGGCAGCAGCTTGCCGTCAATTAGCTCAAACCGAGCGTTTTGCAAGCGATGATTGTCGCTGTAGACCGTCAGCATGGCGCGGCTACCTTTAGAGCCAGAAGCTCGACTGGCAATTTCATGGTCTTGCAAGAAAAATTGATTCCATCCTATTCTAAGAAGTATGAATTCTAAGAAGTATGAATTTCTAGCAGTATCCAACAAGGCATAAAGCAGCCTTCAGCCGATTGAATCAACTATGTTGAAAAACTTTGGCAAGGACATAAAGACGGCTGAGCTGATGCGAGTGATGCTCACCGCCACGCTGCTGGTGCTGGGCATCAGGCAGCTGTTCTTTTATACAAACGCCGGGAGTTGGGTGCAGCAGGCGTTGGGGCGCCGCCCGTCGCGAGACGCTATTTCCCAGCCCGATATCGCTAGTTCAGGCAGCTTAGCCAACGGCTTGACCAATGGCCTGACCAACGGCCTGACAAATCTGAATGGTCAGACCAGCACACCAGCCGCAATCGCCGCCGCCAATCAGTCAGTCGTGATGCTAACTGGCAACCAGTCCATTGGCTCCGGGGTCATTCTGACATCAAATGGGCTAGTGCTCACCAACAGCCATGTGGTTCGCAACGGCGGCAGTCAGTGGACGGTGCGGTTTGCCAATGGTCAAGAGCGCCCTGCCCGCGTCATAGCCGTCGGCAGTCGGGAGGTCGGAATTTTTTATGACCTAGCGCTGGTGCAAGTCGAGGGAGTCAGCAATCTGCCGGTTGCTCAGTTCAGCGACCGCCTGCCCAACGCTGGAGAACCCGTCTGGGCAATTGGCGCACCGTATGGACGAGCCGACGTGGTGACGCAAGGGCAGCTCAAGCAAATTACCACAGACGGAATTCTGCTCACCAATACTGAAGTTCATCCCGGCAACTCGGGTGGACCGCTGCTCAACCAGAACGGCGAGGTGGTTGGGATTAACACTGAAATCAACCCCAGCCTGCCGGGAGATGCTGACACTGCCGCAATTTCAGTCTCAGTGTTGGAAACTTACCTGCCCAAGCTGATGCAGTAGCCCGGCTGAGTAGACCCTCACTGCCCCGTACTCCCAAATCTTCTAAGGCGGCTTGAAAATGCGCGGATCATGCAGATCATGCTGCTGCGGATTCCTAGATTCAGACACAGAACAAGGTGCAAAACTGAAGTCAGTCAGCGGATTACAGCCTGTTTGCCAAAGTTTTACAGCTCGATCACCGCTAAGAGCCAAGTCAGGCGCGGGGTTACAGTCTGAGCTAGAAAATAAGCTTGTGAAGTTAGCAGCCCGATCTAGGGTCTCATTAACTCTCTCAGGTTGCTCAAATGGCTCAGGAGCATCTAAAAACTCTGGATGCCACAGATCCTTGTGACGATAGAGGGAACTGCCGCTGATCCCATAGGCGACTAATGCTTTAAAGCGAGCTGTGGTAGCGCTTGGTAGTCTGCCTTGATTTAGTAGATCAGCCAATGCTGATCCAATCCGGTTTCGGACACTCTCACATTGCTGCTGATTCCAAGTCAAACCGATTGAGATCTCCTCTAGCTGAATCTCTGACTTCTTCAGATCTCCATAGTGGAAGTAGTGACTCTTTTCGATGCAGTCTGCCCAGTCAGATGCCCGCTGTTCAATCTCATGCTGATGTTGGCACCAGTCTTGGTATCCGGGTAGAGAGCTTGCTGTGGCTACAATCTGGTCAACTAATGCTTGTCCGGTCAGTGGAGAGCCGCCTTCTAAAACATGATGGAAAATATAGGCACGCATGGTAATTCTGCCGAGCAGATAATTTGTCTGGCCTGCACCTGTCCAGCCCAGCTCAATTTCTGCATTCAGATCGTTAATAAACTTGGCTGCCTTTCCCGAAACTTGATAGTGACGGCGCTGACTCTGTTTGAGAATTCGACGAATTGCCTGGGCTGAGAGTTGGTTCTGGCTTTGAGTGAGCTGCCACTGGATGACAAAACTAGCCTGATCGCTCCAGACAGTCTGAAAGTCTTGGTTCAATAAGTACGAGCCATTTTGCAGCGGCAGGCGATGGGCATTAAATAAGCTGGGTTTTCCCTGCACGCTGTAGCGCTGGCGATTTGGAAAGACTTCAATTTGACCGGGCTTAATGGCAAAGCCAGAGGTTTCGAGCAGCGCCACAACAGCAGTCCCAATCTCCCAGGAGTTTTGGGACTGCTGGAACGGAAAATATAGGTGTAGACCGCCGCTGTAGCTAGAGCTGCAAGCCACATAGTTGACTAGGCCAATTGTCTCAAGCTGAGCCAAGATCCGCGAAATGGCCAGCGGATCGGCAACTGGATGATAAACGCTGCCTGCATCAATATCTAGAAGACAATACTGCGTCTTAGCTCCGAACCGCACTCCGTAAAGGTAGGTTGCCTGCTGGAGCAATCGGTCACTCAGCGGGTGCCGAGATTCGCTCAGCCATGCTGGGGACTGCTGCGGATCTGGGTGTGGTGCGTAGATATAGTCAAATCGATGCGGGAACAGATCAAAAAACGAATTGTAGATCGATCCACTCTGGAACGCTAGGCGAGAAAAATTGGCAGGCGACTCTATTCCAGAGCTAGAAAAGCTGCTAGAATTCTTGGGCATAAAAAACTGCGCCTCGCTTGCTTTGCAGGAGGTGAAGTGAACTTAAGAAACCCTTGCGCTAACTGTGGTAGGGAGGCATAAGGGTTTTTTTCGTGGCAGCTTGACTTGATAACTCGACTTAGAAATTAGGTTGGGGTGACTCCTTACAATCGATCAGAATTGCTGAGAGGTTAGCACCGATTTTTAGGGATCTCAAGCGGGTTTTGGGTGCCATACGCCGGAGTAACAGCCAAAAGATCCGCCGGAGTTACAGGCCATAATTCGGGGGTCTGACATGGCTTTATCCGCCGGAGTTATAGCGTCGGTTGCAGCGCCGAGATGAAAGCTGGGTTAAGATGAGCTGCCTACAACGGGTGATCGGTTGCAGTCAGCAAAGCCCAGCACCACGGTGAGCAAATCTCCGCCGGAGTTACAGGCAGCCTATGGTACATCTGTCAGTCTGACAAGCCAAAAATCTCCGCCGGAGTTATAGGCAATCTGACAAAATCATCCGCTGGAGTTATAGGCAATAACGCTATATCTAGCGTCTAGATTAATTTTTGAAAAAAAGAAATCCAGATGTGTGGTTTTGGTAAAACTGCTGTAGGATCTGGTCACAATCTCGAATTGATGGTTTATTCCAGTTTATTCCAGCCAAATTTCATATGCAGAGTGCGTTTAAGTCCGGTTTGCGGGTTGCTTCCCCGAAAAATCGCTTCTTCCCGGTTGATGGTCAGCTCTTGATGGTGCTGCCGCGCGCTGCGGTTTCGCTCAAAAATCCAGATGTGCATCTGCCGATTTTGCGGTCTGATGCGGAAGGGCACTACCTGGAAATGCAGGTAGAGGCGGACTCCAAAGAGAGCAGCGAGGTGGCGGTGATTCGGCGAGTGCCGCTGGAAAACCTGAGCGAAGAAGAGTGGCAGGAACTAAAGGCGCAGTACGCGCTGCTCGACTTGCAAGCCTGTACAGACCAGGGCGTGAGCAAGGGATTAGAAAAGATCCAGGATCGCAAGATCCAGCGACTGTTTATGGCGCTGCTGACGTTTCTCAATCCGCGTCAGGTTTCGATTGTGCTCTACCTCTATAAGCTGGCGGCGGAGCAGGGCAATGGCCCAATTGTCTCGTTTCGCTCAAACGACCTGCTGGAGCATCTGGGCTATACGCGCACGAAGGATGGCGGCTTTGCCTCGAAACTACGCTCGCAGTTTAACCGCGATTTGGTGGCGTTGCATCGGACTGAGCTGGTGATGGCGCAGTCGTTGCAAAAGGGCAACCAACTGGGCGCAAAGGTCATGATTAAAAGCGTGCTGCGGATTAAAGACTACGAAATCGACAACGTGCCGCGCGACTTTGATCTCTCTAAAGCGGCTGACTACACCTATGAGCTGGCAGATGCCTATACGATTTCGCTAGAGTTTTTCGATGGCCCAGCCCGCACGGGTGACTACGTGCTGTTTGCGAGTGATATTGACATCAGCCAAAAGCTGGGCAGCAACGCTAAATCGGACTATAAGACAAAGCTGCTGATCTATCTGGCAAGCCGCATGAAGTGGGATGCGCTACGAGATGGTCAGTGTTTAATTATTTCCAAGCAGTATCTTTTCAAAAACCTAGATCTCTTGGGCAGTAACTCTTCGCGCAACAACCAGATTTTTTGGCGCACGGTGGAAGAGCTTCAGCAGGAGGGTTATATTCTGGGCGCACAGGAAATTCCCGGCAAGAAAAAAGCGGGCAGCATTCAGTTTCAGCTCAATGCTGAGAAGCTGTCCTGTCACTGTTGAGTTGGGGATTGGTTGCTTTTAAAGTTTTTAGAGTTTCGATTCAGGGTTTCGGTTGGTCATCAAACATCAGTTCTAGGGTTCTCTGACTTATGTGCGTCTTCAACATTTGTTCCTGTCCTAAATTCTCAGTGCTTAAATATGAGCGAATGTTCCTCCCATAGTTCAAATAACTGCAATACTGGCCCGCATATCAGCGTTGATGATCTCCAAAAAGGAGAGCAGATTGTCACTGTGGTCAAACGTGAGAATATTCCTCCACCTCCCAAGAAATGCCCAGAGCCATTTCCTTGGATTACGATCACTCTAAGCGTTACGGCTGCATTGACCGTCAAAACGTTTATTGATATTAAAATCCATGTTCGGCCAGAGATTGATGATAATTGGAAGATCAAGATTCATCCTCCTTCGCCTACTCCTGACCCACATTATCCAACTCATCCGCCTAGTGTAACACCCAGCCCAGAACCGCCCTACTACCCGAATCATCCACAGTATCCACCAGAAGTTCCGGAGCACAACCAATCTGGAGTGCAGCCACCAACTTATATGCCTCCTAGCGTCTGTACTAAATCTCAGCTCCCATACTGTAAATGGTAAGGATAGTGGTGAATATCTTTCAAATATCAACATAGACAGTCACAGCAGCGACCGCAATCAGCATCTCGTCGTTTTTGTCATTCAAAACCGGAATCGCTCGCCCCTGTACGATCATGCCGCCCAATTCGAGGCTCAAGGTTTTCTGTCCAAACGGTAAGACAGCCAAAACTTCCTCCACCCGCACCTGCTCCGGGTAGGGCACAGCCACCTGCACCTCGACGATCATCTCGTTGGGGTCGTTGAGTCCGGCGACCTCCCAGATGCCGGGCAGAGCGTTGTGGGCAATGGCGTTACGAACCGCTCTGGCGGCGGCTACGGTGGGATCTTGCCCATGCTGGTCAATCCCCATTGCCATCTCAATCACGAACCGTTTGCGAGTCATAGTTGCTCCTGCCGAAATGCTTGCCAAAGTGCTTCCACCGGATTGTATCTAGATTTACGACGGCTGGATACTCAAACAATTCAGCAGAGTCTAATGCGGCACGGAGATTAATCACCTCAGCGGTTTGCGGGCATGGGGCTTTGATAAAAAAGAAGACGCAAGCGACTGTCTACAAGGCAGATAGCTCACTTTAGCGACTGTCGAAAAATTAGGCCGCTGTAGAGCTGAAACGCCTGATCCCAGTAGCTAGGAGCCTTGCGGAGTAGATCAATCTTTGACTCCAGCTCAATCAATGGCAAAAGATCGAGCGCGGTCTCCGCAAACTGAGAAAACTCAGTCCAGACCGGGACAGTGCTAAGCTGCTGATCTAGAAAATAGACCAGTTTATTCCAGCGAATCCGATTGCTCAACTCAGTCACGCTCAGCTGACCGTCTTGGCTAGCATCCAACAAAACGCCTTGGTCAAACTGGTAGTTCCAGTCTCCAAACCGCAGCATACAGCTGCGCTGAGGTAGATGCAGATCTATGACTTGGGCATAGTCCTGCGTTGTCTCCCGGCGCGTCAGCTGATTGCGGGCATTGAGATCGACAACCTGCTCAAAAATCGGCAGTCTGCCCTCAACGCGAGCTGACACTTCAGACCAGTGCAGGCTCAAACCGCCCGTCTGTCCCGCCTCATTTTCGCAAATGATCTTGACCTGCGGCGAGGCTGTTTCAATGTAGCGAACTCGAAATACTCTGATGGTGTTAATGGCGCTAAGCGGCTGCCAAAATGCCGGAATCTCGGCCTGCGTCAGCTTCTGACTCACCTGCGCGAGATCTGTCACCGTCCCAACTCGATAGAGCCGCCAGCCCCGCCCCGGCAAGATCATCCGAGCACTGTAAGCCTCTAAACCCATAATCTGACCAAAGCGCTGAGCGGACTGCTGGCGATATTCTGGTTCAATAGCCTTTAGCACCAGCAGTCCGGGTTCATCTGTCGAATGCTGTGCTGCACCAGTCGTCACTGATGCGCCAGGGTTTACACCAGATTCTGCACCCGTAGGCTGAGCCGTTTTGAGCGCCGTTTTAAGCGCAGCTAGCCGCTGAATTCCCAGCCTTGCCTGTGCCGCCACTTTGGAGTTAGCGGTCGCCTGTAGCAAGCTGCGATAGATGAGCTCTGCGGCTTCTAGCTTGCCTGTCCCCTCTCGCAGCCTGCCTAGATAAAACGTCACCCAAGGACTGTCGGGCGACTGCTGCTGTAGCTGCTTGAGCAAGGAGGCCGCAGCTTTGTAATCTTGGCGCTCGAAAGCCGCAGCAAGTTGATCAAGCATAGTGAGTCAAGCTTAAACAATTAAATAATTAAACAGGAAACCTCCGTAGATCGCAAATTGAGGAAGAAAAGGGTAGGGGCAGGCTAAACGCATTGAAAATGAGCCATGACAACCTACTCCTCTCCATTATCTGAGGTGAATCCGAAAAACTGGACAGGTGGCTAAGGTGGTCACTAAGCTCCTCATTGCTCAACGCTGCTGACCGATACCCATCCTTGCTTTTCGCCCACCGACTTACACCTCTACCTCAGGATACGATTCGACGTATTGCTCTCCTTCCACTCCATAGTACGTACAAGTTCTTTCAGCAAAGTCCACTTCATATTTCACAACCCCAGCTTTCCAGGTCGCCATTAAGAATTCTGGGAACGTGCTATTCCCAGCTTGATCGGCTTGCAATGCAATAATGAGCGATTCGCGGTTGAACGAAGGTACATCAGCCATCCCAGAGACTAGCGGTGTACCCTGAAATGCCACTGAACCTTGTTCGGTTAAATAGAGGCTTTGGCAGGCAGGCAGAAACCAGAGATTTCGCGTTACTCCCGCACGCCGTAAGGTTTCGGCCAGATAGGGAAAGCCACCGACCTTCGGACAACCCGCTATTGCCCGTTGTTGGGCAGCCTCAAGATTTTCAACTGCACGACTCATATAAATTTTCCATTACGTATTAGAACCCACTGTCTTTCTGCGGTCTAACGGCTCGGCTCACCCGCCACTTTTGCGGGTCGGAGTGCAACCGATGGTTAGGCTTTCTTCGCATTCTTGCACCACTCCGAATATGGGACATTGGATTTGCTTTGCCTGTATTTGGCGTGAAGTTCTAGCTGCGCATCAAATCCAATTTCTCGCTGTTGATTACTCCAAAATACACGTTCTTTCTGCTCAGTGGTTTGGGTGTAGATTACCGATCTGAACAAATCAAGACGCCATGCGTCTTTGCGCAACGTGCTTGACTTGGCTGTACCCTTCCGACGCGGCATTAGACCAATCTGAGCAAAAGAGATGCGAATTAAGGTTCCAGCAAGAGTTGCAATGATTTCGTCTATCTCGGCATCTTCCTTAATCCTTCTAATGCCATCGGCCAACAGCTTGTCAATCTCTTGCCGCCAGTCATCATCGGCAACATCGACGGTAGCGGCTATCGCAACACCGACAGCCTGCAATGTCTTAGCCCCATACCTTCGCCAAGTAGGAATGTGATTGGACTCCTTCAGTGCATACCAGGCATCACTACCAAAGAGATCTTCAATGGCGGACTTCAAAACCCAGGGTTATTTCATTCTAAATAATAACTTGAGTGTGCTCAGACCAAAGCCAGCGAGCCGTTGAGCTTGAGCCATATTCTCAAAACCATTGTGGCGATACAAATTCAGGGCAAAA
>JAESFP010000144.1_pt1 | contig 51925 bp, 44 predicted proteins | sample 9266181 | NCBI WGS metagenome assembly JAESFP01 (sample SAMN14502547, study PRJNA617102) | algae metagenome | isolation source: Pegethrix bostrychoides GSE-TBD4-15B and co-occurring heterotrophs from... | place: USA: Grand Staircase-escalante National Monument, Utah | collected 2006-08-15 | reverse complement strand
GCGCTGCGTGCGAATTGTCAACGAAACTGCCGATGTCAAGAGCTTTACATTTGTTGCCGATCCGCCCGTGAAATTCAACTATTTGCCCGGTCAGTTTGTGACGCTCGATCTGGAGATCAACGGCGAGTCAGTGCTGCGCTCCTACTCAATTTCTTCGGCACCCTCGCGACCCAACACGCTCGAAATCACCGTCAAGTGCGTTGCCGCCACCGCCGAGCAGCCAGCCGGTCTCGTCTCAAACTGGCTGCATGACAACCTGAAGCTGGGCAGCCAGATCAAGCTGAGCGCCCCGATGGGAAAGTTTACCTGTGCGCCAAAACCGCCTGCCAAGCTGCTGCTGCTCTCGGCGGGTAGCGGCATCACGCCAATGATGTCGATGGCTCGCTGGCTGGCCGACACAGCCGCCGATACGGATATTATTTTCTTTCACAGCGCTCGCTCGCCGCAGGAGATTATCTTTCGCCAAGAGCTAGAGCTGATGTCGGCGCGGCTCCCCAATTTTCATCTAGCCATTTCGATGACACAGACTGTATCTGGATCGGCTTGGGCGGGTTTCACCGGGCGACTGGCCGAACCGATGCTGCGCTGCATTGCCCCTGATTTTCTAGAGCGTAGCGTCTATGTCTGCGGCTCAGAGGGCTTTATGCAGGCGAGCAAATCGCTGCTGGAGACCCTCAGCTTTCCGATGCAGAACTACGCTCAAGAGAGCTTTGGTGCTGCCCCGAAGCCAAAGCCGCCAGCAGACAGTCCGGCACAGTCGTGATTGAAGTTTAAATCAACTCAGACAACTTTAACTGTATGACAGAAAGAGCAATGCTGATCACTCCCGAAGCTGCCTTAGCTTTGTTGGAGAAACTTGCGCCCACCCAAAAACTCAACGATACGCAGCAAGCAATATTGCGGTACAGCTTGCAGAGACAAACCTATCCTGAAATGGCTGAACAGCTTGGCTATGAGGCAACTCATGTTCGAGATTTGGCCTATCAGCTCTGGCGGCAACTATCGCGGCTGCTAGGCGAGAAAGTCGGCAAGAACAACGTGGCGGCAGTGTTGTGGCGCTATGAAACGCTGGAGAAAGCTAGCCCCAAGCCAAACTCTAAAGAGTAAAGTCATGAAAAATTGTTTGCCGACCTCCGTTCTTTTCTGACTTTTTCCGACTGTCAAACCAGAATGAATTACCTAAATTAGTTATAGATGAGACAAGCAAAGAGACATTGAGCGAACCTCTCATCTATACTTCTATAACTCCAAAGGAAAAGCAAATGGTACGTTACAATCAAGCTCAAACGATCGATAACCTCAACGACCAGCTATTCACTGAAATCTCGTCCGAACAAGCCGCAGTGATCGAGGGTGGATTGCAGGTTCTGCTAACCTCGATTCGCTCTATCAGATCGGTAGCTGATGGCGTGGGTGGCACTGATGATTTATTCATCAGATATGGTAGGAACGGCGATGCCAACGCAGTGAACGGCCCGGATCTGACCTTTGCGCGACCCAAAGGCATGAAAACTGGCAATTTTGCCAATATTTCTACAGGCAGCTCCAGATCAGGCGCAGTTGACGTTGAACTTTTTGACAAAGACGGTAGTAGTCGTCAGTTGATCGGCAGATTCAGCATCAGCCGTGCTGGTCGAGGAACGCGAACCGTCTCTGCTGCCAATGGCAGTTTTGGTTCAATCTATGAAATCACCTTCAATGCATTCTAGGCGGCGATAAATCCCAAAACGCCGCTTTCGTTGAAGTAGAGGAGTTTCGGCTGCGCTCAGCCCTCAAATTTTCTAGCCCTGAGGGCTGAGCGTAGTCTAAGCACCTTATATCAATTCTCCGCTACGTGGAATTTAGATTGCAAATGTACAACTGAATCATGCATAGAGTAGATTTTCTAGCGATTCCTCTAGAATTCACAATTGTATTTCACAAACCACACAGTCTTAAACGAGAAAAATCACCATGAAAGTCGTAACTTTACCAATCGTTTGGTCGGTTTTTAAGAAAACGGCTAAAACTCACATTCTACCCTCGCAGTTTAAAGCATCCTTGGAGACGAGAAGCCGCATTGCATCGTTGTCTCTAAAAAACTGTCCAAAGGAGAGCTTGCAAAACTCGGAGTTAGAACTTACTTCTACAACAGTCACCCCTGTCCGCAAAGACAGATTGGTTGCTCAATGGCAGACAATTGACGGTAAGTTGATTTGCCATTGGGTGACAACCACAGTTTAATCTTTCGCTCACCGTAAATAAGTACCACTCAGGCGTTCTATGGCGTTCTATTTGCTTTATGCCTCTACGCCATCTGTTCAGGCTGTTGATTCGAGGTGCTAATCTCTTTTAGCTGAAAGCATTTACCCCATCCCCCTATCAATTTATACAGGAGATCCAATGAAGAACTTTAATCCAACATCACTTGAAAATTCTCGGTCAAATATTGTACCGTTTCAATCAGCCGTTCGCTCAAAATTCAGTTACACCTCACAGCGTGGCTCAGTCTGGGAGCGCTTTTGGGATAAATTATTTGACCTGCTAATGTCGAGTACTCAGCCTGTAGTGACCCAAAAACCGGGACAAGAGGGTGGCTATCAAGTTTATGATCCCATCACTCAACGCTCGCAAACCTTTGCTTCCGAACTGGAGACGCTCATCTGGCTGGAGCGGCGGTTTTATGACAATTCAAGAAACCTGTAGCTTAGCGCCAATTATTGATGACGCTGAATCCGTCCGAAGGATAAAGTCATAAAAAATTGTTTGCCGACCTCCGTTCTTTTCTGACTTTTTCCGACTGTCAAATCGAAGTGAACCACCTAAATTAGTTGTAGATGAGACAAGCAAAGAGAGATCGAGCGAACATCTTATCTATACTTCTATAACTCCAAAGGAGAAACAAATGGTACGTTACAACCAAGCCCAAACAATCGATAATCTCAATGATCAGCTATTCACCGAAATCTCGTCCGAGCAAGCCGCAATGGTCGAAGGCGGACTGCAAGTTGTATTGACCTCGATTCGCTCCATTCAGGCGGGTGGCGGTAGTGATCAGGTGTTTGCTTCATTCAACGGTAGGTCTGCGGATGTCCTCAATGGCCCAGATTTGACCTTTTCACGTCCCAAATTTATGACTGCTGGCGCTTTCGCCAATATTTTCACAAAGGGCACTAGCGGTCCGGGGGTCAGTATGGTCGTCAGACTGCGTGACAAGAGTGCTCCCCAAGGCAAAAACTCACTTGGCGGCTTCACAGTCAGAGAGCCTGGTTCAGGAAAGCGAGTCTTCCAGCTCAATGGTTCGCGCTATGAAGTCGGGTTTCTTGCGTTCAACTAGACCTCGCAATGGTTCGATTTTGTCTATATCTTTACAACTGACAAGGAGAAACAAATGGTACGTTACAACCAAGCTCAAACAATCGATAATCTCAATGATCAGCTATTCACTGACATTACAGCCCAACAAGCCGCAATGGTCGAAGGCGGAACCCGACAGGTTACGGTGACTACTATTCGCTCTCTAGAAGCTGGCAATGGCTCTGATCGCGTCTTTGTTTCGTTTAGTGGCCAGAACAATGACTTTCGTAGAACGATTACAATGCGTAAAGGTTCAGTTGCCAACATTGGTCGATCTAGCAATTTCAATAGCTCGAATGGTTCAATCACAGTTCGACTGCGTGACTCTATAGGCGGGACACCTCCTTTGGCTCTAAATTTAGGCAGTTTCACACTCCCATCTGGGACTCCTCCCAAATCTGGAACCAGAACGATCTCCGGCAGCGGTTCTCGCTATGAAGTCAGCTTCACCGCTTTCTAGGTAATGACTAACGCCTAGTGACTGTGCCTGGTAACTGTGGTGATGGGACTCTCTCATCACCACTTCTTTTAAAATATTTTAGGGATACGTCATGAAATATCCAGTTGTACAGCAACATAGCGAAGAAGACTGCGGCGCGGCTTGCATTGCCACGGTTGCCAAATATTACGGACGCAGCTTTGCGATCAGCCGAGTGCGAGAATCTGTGGGCACAGTTTCGCATGGCACCTCACTGCTGGGCTTGAGCCGAGGCGCAGAGCTATTGGGCTTCAACGTGCGGCAGGTCAAAGCCCACGCAGAAATGCTCGATCGGTTGCAAGAAGTGCCCTTACCCGCTGTAATTCACTGGAAAGGCTGTCACTGGGTCGTGCTTTACGGCAAGCGCGGCAAGCAGTTTATCGTTGCCGATCCCAGTTTAGGTCTGCGCTATTTGACTCGAAAAGAGCTGTTGGCAGGCTGGAATAACGGCATCATGCTGCTGCTCCAACCCGATGTCAGCCGCTTCGACCAGCAGCCCGAAGATCAGCTCGGTGGCTTTGGCCGATTCTTGCAGCGCGTCTTGCCCTATCGCTGGATTTTGGCACAGGCGATTTTGCTGAATGTCGCTATTGGGCTGCTGTCGCTGGCCTCGCCGCTAATGATGCAGCTGCTCACAGATGACGTGCTGGTGCGGGGTGATACGCAACTTTTGGCTGTGGTGGCCTTTGGCGTGATTGTGCTGACGCTGATCAAAAGCGCGATTGGTTTAATTCAGGCGCATCTGATTGGCTACTTTGGGCAGCGGCTCCAGTTTGGGCTAATTCTAGAATATGGCCGCAAGCTGTTTCACCTGCCGCTCAGCTACTTTGAAGGACGACGCAGCGGTGAAGTGGTCAGCCGGATTGCCGATGTGGACGCGATTCATGCGCTGGTGTCGCAAATTGTACTGGGGCTGCCGAGCCAGTTTTTTATTGCGGTAGTGTCGCTCGGCTTCATGCTGTTTTATAGCCAGACCCTGACGCTGGCCTCACTAGCTGTATTTGTGTTTATCACAGGTATCAACCTGCTGTTTTTACCCATGCTGCGCCAGAAAACCCGTAGCCTGATTATGCTGGGCACCGAAAATCAGGGCTTTTTGGTGGAAACCTTTCGAGGCATGCAAATTCTCAAGACCAGTCAGGCCACGCCCCAAGCATGGCAAGAATATCAAACCAACTTTGGGCGGCTGGCTCACCTCGGCTGGGGGATGATGAAGCTGGAGCTTTATAGCGGCACGGTCACGGGCATTCTGTCCACTGTTGCCAACGTGATGCTGCTCTGGCTAGGCAGCTACCTGGTCATTAGCCAGACTCTGAGCATCGGGCAACTCTTGGCTTTCAGCGCCTTGAGCGACAATTTCTTTGGGTTTCTTTCGGCGGTCGTGGGTTTAGTCAACGAGTTTGTCACAGCCCAAATTGTCATCCAGCGGCTGAATGAAGTGATTGACGCTACGCCTGAAGATCAGCAGGATGACAAAAAGCCTTGGGCAAAAATTCCAGCTGATGCAGATCTTTTTTGCAGCGATCTGAACTTTCATCATGCTGGCCGCGTTGATCTACTCAATCAGTTCTCCCTGAAAATTCCAGGCGGTTCATCCACGGCCTTAATTGGCAAGTCAGGCTGCGGCAAAAGTACGGTCGTTAAGCTGCTGGCTGGCTTATATTCGCTCACCTCTGGCAATATTCGCTACGGCATCTACAATCAGCAAGATCTGGCACTAGATTGCCTGCGGCAGCAGGTGGTGCTCGTGCCGCAGGAGCCGCATTTCTGGAGTCGCTCTATTGTGGAAAACTTCCGCTTCAGCGATCCGCAGATCTCGTTTGAACAGATCGTTAAAGTCTGCAAAATCGTTGGCGCAGATCAGTTTATCAGCCAGCTTCCCGATAAATATCAAACCGTGCTGGGCGAGTTTGGCGCAAATCTCTCAGGCGGTCAGCGGCAGCGCTTAGCTATTGCCAGAGCTATCCTCAGCGATCCACCCGTGCTGATTTTGGATGAGTCAACCGGAGCGCTCGATCCCGTCAGCGAAACCGAAGTTTTAGATCGGCTGCTGGCTCACCGTCAGGGCAAAACCACAATTTTGATTAGCCATCGTCCCAGCGTCGTGCAGCGTTTGGACTGGGTGATCATGCTCGATCACGGCCAAGTCAAAATTCAGGGTACGCCTGCCGAACTCTGTCAGCAGTCCGGCGATCACCTCAACTTTCTCAATTCTGTTCACACAAACGCTCTAGATAGCTGTGCAGCTTTTAATGGAGGCATTCATGCTAAGCAATTCTGACAATCTACCCGCACTCCAAACTGAAGACTTCCTGCCGCCGCTCGGCATCTGGGTCAAGTTTGGCGGACTGTTTATTCTGAGCACCGTCGCCGCTGCGGTTGCTGTCTCTGCGGTCGCCCCCTACCCTGTTATCGTCAAAGCTCCTGCGGCAATTCGGCCCGTTGGCGAACTGCGGCTAGTCCAGGCCGCAACCACAGGCATCGTCATGCAGATGCAGGTCATAGAAAACCAGACGGTGCAGCAGGGTGACGTCATTGCCAAAATTGACGATTCACAGCTTCAGACCAAAAAAGCGCAGCTACAAAATAGCATTCAACAGTCACAGCGGCAAATCTTGCAGGTGCAGTCGCAGGTCAAGGCAATGGACAGCCAGATCAGCGCCGAAGCGACCCGCCGCCGCCGTGCCGTTGCTGCCGCCGCCGCCGGACGAGAGCGCTATCTGCGTGAATACCAAGACCAGCAGGTCATTTCCACCACTGAAGTTGAGTCTGCAACTGCCAGCCTGCGCGCCGCCCAAGCCGCCCTCACCGCCGCTCAAGTCAGACTCCAGCGCTACCAACCCGTTGCCGCCGCTGGCGCCCTCGACCGCGACCGACTCGAAGAAGCTGAGCTAGCTGCCCAGCAGCAGTCGCAGGAAGTCATTGCCGCGCAGGCCAGGCTAGCGCGCGCCAAAGCTGGACTCAACCCAACTCAGGCTGCTGTAGCCGTCGCCTCTGAGCAGATTGCCCAAGAGCAGGCGACGGGTGCGGCAACGCTGGCAGCCCTAGATAAAGAGCGCGAAGCCTTAATTCAGCAGCAGATCCAGATTCAAAATCAGCTAGCGCTAGACCGCCAAGAGCTAGCTCAGATCAAGCTGGAGTTGGGCAAAACAACCGTGACAGCTCCCGCATCCGGCATAATCGCTAAACTGACGCTGCGTAACCCTGGACAGACCGTGCAACCCGGCCAAGAAATTGCCCAAATTGTGCCCAGCCAAACCCAACTCAGCATCAAAGCTCTTGTGGAGGCTCAGGACATTAGCAAAGTTAACGTGGGCCAATCCGCGCAGCTCCGGATTTCGGCCTGCCCCTATCCTGACTACGGTACGCTATCAGGCACTGTCAAAGCCATCGCTCCTGATGCCACCCCACCGTCCCGCTCAGAGACTCCAGCGCTGCCCTACTACGAAGTGACGTTGGAGCCAGAACGCTTAATGCTCAGCCGAGGTGAGCGTCGCTGTCAGGTACAGGTGGGAATGGAAGGGAAGATTGATATTATTTCCAGGAAAGATACAGTGCTCCGCTCAATACTCAGAAAAGCTAGATTAATCTCAGCTCTATAGATATATCAGGGTAAAAGATTGTTAATGAGATCGTAAATTTTATCTGATAGTCATCACGGAGAAAGTTATGGAATTCTCGCACAAATTTCTATTGCTCTGCACGATAGTCGCCTGCTACAACTTGGGGACAATCTGGTTCGTTCAGATTGTCGTCTATCCGCTGTTTGCCAAAGTTGGAGTGAACGAATATAGAGCCTATCATAGGTTTTATTCAAGTCGGATACCGCTGCCAATCATTTTGCCAGGATTTGCTAGTTTTCTCCTGCCGATCGCGCTGCTTTTCTTGCGTCCTATGTCAGTGCCGCTGTGGCTGGCGCTGGCGAATATGGCCTGCGGCTTGCTGTCGCTGTTCATCACAGTAGCACTAGAAATACCGCGCCATGGCTTGTTAGAGCGCGACGGTAAGCAGGAAGGTGTAATTGAGGAATTAATTCTCTATAACTGGCCGCGAACGCTGGGGATTACGGCCTCTGCCTGTCTAACGCTGGTCATGTTGACATTGGCATTTGCCCCCGCTTAGAGAACGCTATGGCCACCTAGAAACGTTAGATTGCCTCAAGTTTATTAATCATGATTTCAATCTCCTGGCTCGATCGCTGGCAGTCGCTTTCTCTGCTGGTGTTGGGCGATGCAATTTTGGATAGTTACCTCTGCGGTCATGCTTATCGTCTCTGTCGAGAAGCTCCGGCTCCCGTCATAGCCCTCGAACAGCAGCAAATCGCCCGGTCAACTCGCTAGCCGATCGGCTGACCGTGCTCTCAGCTGCATTGACTGTCTAGTTCCGTTTGGTGAGCTGAACCCGAACAATCTGATTCGAGGCATCTGCCCCGATTTCTATGTTAAGGGCGGCGATTACAGTCGCGCCGCCCTGCCCGAAGTTGAACTAGTGGAGGAGCTAGGCGGCGAGGTGCAGATTTTACCCTATGTCGAGAATCGCTCCACGACAGAACTCATTGAGCAAATTCGGATGTTTCAGTAGAGCTTACGTGATCCGCTGCAACACAATCAGCGACCGCCCTGTCAACGGTACTGCCTGCTCAGAGCCGAAGACTCGACTGTCTTGAATAAAGTGCGGCTCTTTGGTATCAATCACCATCTGCCATTCTATATCGGGCATGGCATCGGGCAGCTTAAACTCAATCGTTTCCCAATAGGCATTAAACAACAGCAGAAAACTATCGTCTTTAATCTTCTGCCCTTGCGCTCCAGGGCTAGGAATTTTGTCTCCATTCAAAAATAATCCAATCGTCTTGGGATAGCCTTCCTGCCATTCTTCTTCGGTATGATCGGTTCCATCGGGATCATACCAGTTGATATCTGGTACGCCGCGAATCGCCTGACCTTGAAACCATTTGCGACGGCGAAAAACCGGATGCCGCCGCCGGAAATGAATGAGTTCACAGCAGAAATTAACTAAATCCTGATTTCCGTTGATCAAATCCCAGTTAAACCAGGAAATTTCGTTGTCCTGACAGTAGCCGTTATTGTTACCGCGCTGCGAGCGGCCTAGCTCATCGCCACCCAGCAGCATCGGTACGCCTTGAGACAGCATCAGCGTCACCAGCATATTCCGGCGCTGCCGCTGGCGTAGCTCCAGCACGTCTGGATCGTCTGTTTCGCCCTCTACACCGCAGTTCCAAGAGCGGTTATGGCTGTCACCATCGCGGTTCTCTTCGCCGTTCGCCTGATTGTGCTTTTCGTTGTAGCTGACCAAATCGTTCAGCGTGAAGCCATCGTGAGCCGTAATAAAGTTGATGCTGGCATTCGGTCGTCGGCCATTTTGCTGATAGTATAGATCGGGACTGCCGGTGAGCCGATAGGCAAATTCTCCCAGCTTTTCATCTTCACCACGCCAGAAGTCGCGCACTGTATCCCGATACAGGCCGTTCCATTCTGACCAAAGCACCGGAAAGTTGCCGACTTGATAGCCGCCGTCGCCCACATCCCAAGGCTCAGCAATCAGCTTCACATCGGCTAGCACGGGATCTTGATGGATAATGTTGAAGAATACGGCAAGGCTATCCACCTCGTATAGCTCTCTGGCCAGCGCAGAGGCTAAATCAAAGCGGAAGCCGTCGATATGCATTTCTGTGACCCAATAGCGCAAGCTGTCGGTAATCAGCTTTAACACCTGCGGATGGCGCATATACAGGGAGTTACCGCAGCCTGTAAAGTCCATGTAGTAGCGCTCATCGTCTTCGACCGTCCGATAGTAGCTGCTGTTGTCAGTGCCGCGAAATGATAGCGTTGGCCCGAAGTGATTGCCCTCGCCGGTATGGTTATATACAACGTCGAGAATGACTTCAATTCCAGCCCGGTGCAGCGCCTTCACCATCTCCTTAAACTCAGCAACCTGCTGACCGACCGTGCCGCTAGCGCTATAGGCGGCATGGGGGGCAAAGAAGTTAATCGAGTCGTAGCCCCAGTAGTTCTTTAAGCCTCGGTCGACGAGATGTCCGGGGTAGGATAAAAAGTGATGAATCGGCAGTAGCTCAACGGCGGTGATCCCCAATCTCTGAAGATGCTCAATGGCCGCTGGATGCCCCATGCCAGCATAGGTGCCGCGCAGTTCTTTTGGAATCTGAGGATGGAGCTTAGTAAAGCCTTTGACATGCACTTCGTAGATGATGGTTTCATGCCAGGGTGTTCTCAGCAGCCTGTCGCCTTCCCAGTCAAACGCTTGATCAACAATAACGGACTTGGGGATTAATCGAGCGCTGTCTAAATCTGAAAACGATAGATCTTGGTCTGCATGATTCCACTGGTATCCAAATATCTCAGCGCCATTGCCGACATCGCCATCGACTGCTTTAGCGTAGGGGTCAATTAAGAGCTTGTTTGGATTGAAGCGAAAGCCCTGTTGGGGTTCATAAGGGCCATGCACGCGATATCCATAGCGCTGTCCTGGCCCCACTCCTGGAAGATAGCCATGCCAGACAAAGTTACTCACCTCCATCAGTGGCAGCACAACTTCTTGGTCGTCTTGGTCAAACAGGCATAGTTCCACCTTAGTGGCGTATTCAGAGAACAACGCGAAATTTGTGCCTTTGCCATCCCAGTTAGCGCCCAAGGGATAAACATCACCCGGCCATACAGGTATATACATAGAACTATCTGCTGCGGTAAGAACGATGAGTCAAGGAAAACTCAGGACTTGAGAACTCAGCTACCCTCAGATATACAGCTCTGACTCTAAAAATACACTTGCTTGTAAAATCTGAATATGAGATACTAAATTTCCTCGTTTAGAAGACTACCAGCTTTCAAATATTGGCTGATCTATCTGGAGGATGAGACTGGAGAGACTGGAGAATGAGAAAGTGAAAGCATAACAAAAATTTGTGACCACGCTGTTTAAAGCTATAAGTTAAAGCTACAAGTTAAAGCTACAAGTTCCGCATCTGTCTTGTGATAGATAGACAAGCAGTTATCTAATTTGACAGCCTATAGAAACTGAAGATTCATGCCTATGCCATCTTGGAACAGCGCCCGCAAGCTTCTCTGCATTCGGCTCGATACCACGGGGGATGTGGTAATGACCACGCCAGCAATTCGCGCCCTCAAAACGAGCTATCCCGATCGGCAAATTAGCCTCATGACTTCTACAGCAAGGGCCGTGATTGCGCCCCTAATTGCGGAAGTGGATGATCTGATGATCTACGATGCTCCCTGGCTCAAGGCAACTGCGCTCCGAACAAGCAGCGCACCTGATTTGGTAATGATTGAGCGGTTGCGGCAGGCCGAATTTGACGCGGCAGTCATTTTTACCGTCTACAGTCAGAATCCACTGCCTGCTGCGCTATGCTGCTATCTGGCTGAGATCCCGCTACGCTTAGCGCATACATAATGCAGCCAATCTCTATCATGTGCAGCAACAGCTTCGGATAGAGCCAACCCATCCGAGCCTCTATCGGCCTCTATCGGGTGGCCTGGGTCGCAGGATGCGTACTCTACAATACGGCCAAGCTGCGGGATGTAGGCGGATTTGAGTTTTGGCGTGAGCTGCCAACCCATCACTGCGGCGAAGATGTACTGGCTCAGCTCCGAGTCATGGCTAAGTATGGCGGCTGCGGTATATTGCCCGCTGGTGTCTATCATCAAGAGCTACCGACGACTCTGCCCGATCGCAGTCAGGATGCACCTCAGCTTTTGGGGATGACGTGATGTCGTCAACCCATATTCCTAAAAGTATTCTATTAGTTGACCTATTGGGTGGTATTGGTGATTTAGTGATTGCCCTAACCGCAATCCATACGGTCGCTCGTGCGTATCCGAGGGCTCGTCTGATTGTACTCACCTTTGCCCCTGGTGCTCAGCTCCTTGATGCTGATCCGGCGATTAGCGCTGTTCTCTTGGCATTTTCAGGGCAGAAGCGACAGTGCGTTGAGCAGGTGTTAGCGGCAGGAGCATTCGACCTGATTATCTCAGATACAAGCTATGACGGCATTGCTGAGCTGATTCACGCCGCCACTCCGCCACGAGCGATTACCGCGCGCGCTCAGCCAGCTGATCCTGACCTGGAAAATCTTGCGTTGCTGCGGCTCGTTGCACCTCGAAATCCGGAAGAACTGACTGCTCAACTCAGGCAGTCGTTAGAGCAGCTAGGTCAAGATTCTATCGGCAGTCAGTTGCGTCAGCTCACTTGGGCGGAGATTGCCGATCTGCATCTTCAGGTTTACCAGAGAATTTAATATGGCAAAGCAATGCGAGCACCTTTGGCCACAGATGCTGATGCCACGCCGCCGTCCTCGCCTTGGCGTACCGCGCCCGCACGACTAGAACACAGGTCAATCAGGCATAGGCCGACCAGCACTGGGTAAGTCAGAGGCTTCAGGGTCAGAATTACTCGGAATATGCTCTTGAGCCGTACTCGAAGCTGCACCCCCCGCAGCGTTATCAGCTTTCCCTTCTGCGGCATTTCTGGCTTTTTCCAGGCCAGCCTGCGGCTCATGGGTTGCCTCTATTGCCCGCATCGCTGCATCTTCAGGTGCATCAGAACGATTGGTATCTGACTGGGTTTGACTCGTTTCGTTCATGGGATTCCTTTCTCAAAAGAGTAAGTTTTTTAGCGAAAGCTACAGTGATCCAGAAGTAATAATGATTCAGAAGCAATTTAGACAGCTTGAGACTCTGCACTTGGAACTGTATCTATAGTCTCGTATTAGATTGTTTGTCCAAACATCGCTCTAAGTGCATAGAGCATAGGATGTAGTCATGATTCGGTTACGTTGTAGCGATTATGCCGGAACCGTCGAACGCGCAGCTTAGCGAAGCAGCAAAAGCGGACGGTGAATATGCCTAATTGAGATTTACAAAGTTGTATCGCTCATGACCTGAGGTTGCCCCCTGCTTGAGTCAAGATAGAGGACAAGGCAGAGTAATCCCACCCCCGCTTGGACAATGCCATGACGACCTTGAGTGTAATGACCTGGAACCTGGAAAACCTGTTTCAACCCGGCGGCAGCTCTGGGCCAAAGACTGAGGCTGACTTTACGCAAAAGCTGGAGACGCTCGCGACCGCCATCTCTAAACTTGACCCAGATGTTCTGGCCGTGCAGGAAGTCGGACAGCCCGCTGCCTTTGCCGACCTAATCCAGCAGCTCAACGGACGCTATGCCCATACGCAGCTATCGAGTCAGCCCGATGCTCGCGGCATCCGAGTTGGCTTCCTCTCCAAGCTCCCTATTGAGGAGAGCGAAGATATTGTCGCGTTCTCCCCGTCTGGACTCCCCAGCGTACCCAGCATCGATAGGGATGGCAACTTGGATGAGTCAACCCGCCTCAGTCGAGGGGCACTGCGGATTCGCGTCACGCCCCAGCCCGGTCTAGCGGTGCATCTGCTCACGGCACATCTCAAGTCCAAGCTGCTCAGTTTCCCTAGCCGTACAGGTCAGGCTCGCTTCACAACCCGTGACGAAACCGAACGCGCTCGAATTGCGGGGATTGCTCTGCTCCAGCGCACCGCCGAGGCCGTCACTCTGCGGATCAAAGCGACAGAGATACTAGAACGTAATCCTGATGCGGCGCTGATTCTGTTGGGAGACCTCAACGACGTGACGGATGCGGCGACCACGCAGATTCTGCAAGGTGCTCCTGGCAGTGAGATTGGCACAGGCGGGTTCAACCGTCCTGACCGAGGCGACGCGACCCGGCTGTTCAATCTGGCTGGATTGATTGCTGAGGAGCGGCGGTTTTCTCGCGTGTTCAAGGGCAACAACGAGCTGATTGACCATATTTTTGCCAGTGCTGCCCTGCTGCCGGGACAGCCGCGCCGCCTGCCGATGGTAGACAGCCAGATTGACGTGATTGGGGCAATGCCTTCGATTGACGATGACCCGAATGAGCGACGGGGCAAAGCTGGCTCAGACCATGCGCCCATTACAGCAAGATTTGAGCTGTAGCTACCATAGGAGCGCAGAGCAGCCTACACTGGGATAAAGGCAGCAGCACCAAGAGATACAGCCTTGCTTCCCTGGATGCACAGCCTTTGTATCCTACTGGAAGGGTATTCGGTGTGCTGTCAAAGCCAATCTCCTGACTGTTGAAGACGACAGCGGCTCAGCGAGCATAGAAATTCTTGCATAGGGATCAGCGGTCTCTCTATATGGCTAGAGTATGGCTAGAGTGACTTAAAAGAGCTGTATCCCAGTCCAGAAGCAAATTTACGGTAATTCTGGCGATCTTGAACCAACTGCGATTTGAGACTCAGCCATAGAGATTTTTGTATTTACTTATCAATTTAATTAGATTTTTCTTTATGAATAATCGGTTTGACTATAGACTAAATGTGATGGCGGGCAGTAACCTAACATTATCGACATGATTCAACTCATTGACCCAATGCGGCGAATCAATGTTGACCATCAGCTCCACCCAATACCAGCCAGCGCTAACTCGCAAAGCAGTCTTTCACAGCTTCTAAAAAGCTGCTTTACGAAACAAGATTCTAGATGTTTGCGTACCTTCGCAGATATTTGAATCGTTTACTCAGCTATTGCTCTATAGGCTTTTAGCAGCTCTTATTGTGCTGAAAGCTCATAGCGCAAACTTTGATCTCTCTGTCTTTGATCTCTCTGTCCTTGATCACTCATTGTGTCTTAGGAGACCTTTCATGTCCGATATTTCTAGACTTTCGCGGCGTCGCTTTTTAATCACCACAGGTTTGACAGCCGCTACGTCAGTTGCGCTCAAAGGCTGCTTGGGAAACCCTCCTACTGCCACCGTTGATTCTGGCGCGACGGGTTCAGCCGCCAGCCCTGTCACATCGCCAGCCGCTAGCCCAGTGACGGCAGCCGATGCGCCAGAAATCACGACTATTAAGCTGGGCTACATTCCGATTGTGGAGTCCGCGCCGCTGATTATTGCCAAAGAAAAAGGTTTCTTTGATAAATATGGAATGACTGGCGTAGAGCTATCCAAGCAGGCTAACTGGGCTTCGGCGCGAGACAACGTGACGATTGGTTCTGCGGGCGGCGGCATCGATGGCGGGCAGTGGCAAATGCCGATGCCGCATCTGATCAGCGAAGGCGTAATTACCAACGGCGAAAAAATTCCGATGTATGTACTGGCTCAGCTTGTGACTCAAGGGAACGGTATTGCCATTGCGGGAATTCATAATGGCAAGGGGCTAGGACTCGATATTTCGGGAGCGGCTGACTACATCAAAAACTTTCAGAGTACGCAGGGTCGCAAGTTCAAAGCGGCTCATACGTTTCCCCATGTCAACCAGGACTTTTGGATCCGCTACTGGTTTGCAGCGGGCGGAGTGAACCCAGATACCGATATTGATCTGCTGGCAGTACCGCCTGCGGAGACGGTTCAGGGTATGCGGAACGGCACGATGGATGCATTCAGCACGGGCGATCCTTGGCCATACCGAATTGTGGCTGACGAGATTGGCTTTATGGCGACTTTGACCCACGAGGTTTGGCCGTTTCACCCAGAAGAATATCTGGCGATTCGGGCAGACTGGGTGGATGCCAATCCTAAGGCAACTAAAGCGCTGCTCAAAGCAGTAATGGAGGCGCAGCAGTGGGCCGACGATCCGGCAAACCGGGCGGAGCTAGTGCAGCTTGTTTCGGGACGGAATTACTTCAACATTCCCGCCAACATTCTCACGCCGCCCTACGCAGGCCAGTATGCGATGGGCGATGGCAAATCGGCCTTTAACGAGTTTAATGCTGGCCCGCTCTACTGGAAAGATCCGCGCGGAAATGTGTCTTACCCGTATAAGAGTCATGATCTTTGGTTTCTCACCGAGTCGCTGCGCTGGAAGTTCCCACTGGGTGGAATGAAGGATTTCACCGTCATCCAGCAGGTAATTGACAAGGTTAACCGCGAAGATCTGTGGCGCGAAGCGGCGAAAGAGGCAGGCTTCTCGGATATTCCAGCCGACACCTCTCGCGGTGTCGAAACCTTCTTTGACGGGACTAAGTTTGATCCGCAAAACCCCCAGGCTTATCTGGATGGCCTGAAGATTAAGCGGGCTTGAGCCAGCTGTCTGAGCATCCCTCTTGACTAGGGGGAGGCCAAAACACAGGTCAGGTTTCAGGGTTTAGGTGTCACGTCAAGATTCGCGTTCAGATTCCACATTTATACATCTAGAAACATTTAGGAGGGTTTCATGGTTACCCAAACAGAAAAGCAAACAAGAACGGTCAAACTGCCCAGAACGTCGAAGCCTTTTTGGAATTCGCGCACTCAGGACATTCTGCTGCCAATCCTGGGAACGCTGGGATTTTTGATCGTCTGGCAGCTCTTCTCTGCTTCTGGACTGACCCGACTGCCAGGGCCGCTCAGCCTCTGGACAGATACACGCACTCGGCAGCTCTTGATGTATCCCTTTTATGACCTCGGCGGCTTGGACAAGGGGCTGTTTTGGCAGACGCTTGCCAGCCTGGGAAGAGTCGCTCAGGGCTATTCAATGGCGGCAGTGGTCGGCATTAGCGTTGGTATTCTAGTTGGTAGCAATCATCTGTTAAACAAAGCGTTCGATCCACTGTTTCAGTTCTTAAGAATGGTAGCGCCACTCGCCTGGGTGCCTATTGCTCTGGTCGCGCTACAGCAAAATCAGCCAGCCGCAATTTTCGTTATCTTCATCACCGCAGTCTGGCCGATTTTGATCAATACCGCTGAAGGTGTGCGACAGATCCCGACTGACTTTCAAAACGTCGCCAAAGTACTCCAGCTCTCTCGCAAAGACTACTACATCAACATTCTCTTTCCGGCAGCGCTACCCTACATTTTCACCGGACTCAGAATTGCGATTGGCTTGGCTTGGCTGGCAATTATTGCTGCCGAGATCGTGATGTCGGGGATTGTCGGAATTGGTTTCTTTATCTGGGATGCCTATCAGCAAAACTACATCAGCGAGATTATTTTGGCGGTAATCTATATCGGCGCGGTGGGTCTGCTGCTAGATCGAGGCATTGCCTACATTCAGCGCTTGATTTTGCCCAAGGCGTAAGCGCGCAATTTTAGAGCGACTTCTAGAGCATCCAGGCTTTTTGGCAAATTGAAGAGGACTGAGCAATGAATGATTTAGTGGCGAATGATTTAGTGGCGGTAGAGCAGGTCGACAAGGCGTTCACTCTGGCGAATGGCGGAGAGTATATTGCATTGGCCGGAATTAATTTAACCATCAAGCAAGGTGAGTTTGTCTCGCTGATTGGCCACTCCGGCTGCGGCAAGTCCACTTTACTCGACATGATTGCGGGTTTTTCGCAGCCGACTGCCGGCTTAGTGAGCATGGAGGGCAAACAGGTTACAGAACCCGGCCCGAATCGGATGGTGGTGTTTCAAAACTATTCGCTGCTGCCCTGGATGACGGTGCGCCAGAATATTGAGCTAGCCGTCAAAAAGGTGATGATTGAGCTGTCGCCCGTAGAGCAGCAACAGATTGTCGAACATCATATTGATCTGGTGGGGTTACGTCACGCGGCAGATAAGCCACCTGAGCAGCTTTCGGGCGGCATGAAGCAGCGGGTGGCGATTGCGCGAGCGCTAGCGATTCGGCCTAAGCTGCTGCTGCTAGACGAGCCGTTTGGGGCACTCGATGCCCTGACGCGCGGCAATCTGCAAGAGCAGCTGATGAAAATCTGCGAAGAAAATCAGGTGACTGCCGTAATGGTGACGCATGACGTGGATGAGGCGCTGCTGCTCTCAGATCGCGTCGTGATGCTGACCAACGGCCCGTCCTCGAACATCGGCCAGATTTTGGAGGTCGATCTGCCACGCCCGCGCCGCCGGATGGAGATCGTGAATCATCCTAACTACTACAGCTACCGCAGCGAGATTATTTACTTCTTGAATCAGCAGAAACGGATCAAGCAGCTGCGCGCCCGCAAACAAAGCGCCATTGCGCGACACGGGCTGGAGAAAGTGAACCTGGAAATCGGCTATGTGCCGCTGACCGCCTGTGCGCCGCTGGTGATTGCCAAAGAGAAGGGACTGTTCGCGCATCATGGCCTCGATGAGGTGAATCTAGTCCGCGAGACGAGCTGGCGCGGCATTCAGGACGGCATTGCGGGCGGACATCTAGATGCGGCGCAGATGCCTTCGGGAATGCCCGTCTGGATGACCGTGGGTGGCATGGACAACAAGCCGCTGCCAGTTGTCTCGGCGCTGACTCTCACCCGCAACGGTAACGCGATTACGCTAGATAAGCAGTTCAACGACCAGGGGATTTTTGTGCTTGAGGATCTCAAAAAGTTCCTGCTAGAAACGCCTGAGAAGCAGCATACTTTTGGCGTGGTGCATCCCGCCTCTATGCATAACCTGCTGCTGCGCTACTGGCTGGCCTCTGCCGGGATTAATCCCAATCAGGACACGACGATTTCAACGCTGCCGCCCGCGCAAATGCTGGCTAACTTGCAGGCCGGCAATATTGACGGCTACTGCGTGGGCGAACCCTGGAATACCTGGGCGGCAATGGAAGGCATCGGATACACAATTGCGACAGATCTGGAAATTTGGAACGGCCATCCGGGGAAGGTGCTGGGGGTGCGGGAAGACTGGTCGCTGGCCTACCCCAATACGCATGTGGCGCTGGTGAAGGCGCTCTTGGAAGCCTGCCGCTACTGCATGGACGGCAACAACCGCGACGAAATCCGCGAAATTTTATCGCGGGCAGACTATTTGGGTGCTGACGTGGAGTACATCCATCTGGGCGACCCGGATGCCAACACCTGCGACTTGCAGCCCTCGCCTGCGGCCTATGCCCACCACCAGTTTTTTGGCTCCGGTGTCAACCGACCAAGCCGCACTGAACATCTCTGGCTGATGACCCAAATGGCGCGCTGGGGTGATATTCCGTTTCCGCGCAACTGGGTGGAAATTCTGGAGCGGGTCTGCAAGGTGAGCCTGTTTAGCCTTGCTGCCCGCGAGCTGGGGATGCCCGAAATCACCTACAGCCGTGGCCCGATTCAGCTGTTTGATGGCGTGACCTTTACTGCTGACGATCCGATAACTTACCTCAACAATCTGGAGATCAAGCACGACATCTACATGGCTGAGATCCCGCTGACTGCGCCCGTGGCGCGCGCTGCCTAGATCCCCCTAACCCCTTCAAACAGGGAACCGAGCTAGAGTGACTCAAAGTTTCCCTCGTTGAGGATTAGGGGGTATTCATAATCTACCTGTACTCCTATTGCTCTCTTTATCATTATGCAAGTCATTCCAACAACGGCTCAACCTTCATCGCCTGCTTCTACCAAGCAGGAAGCCTTCCTGACGGTTGATAATGTAGCCAAGATCTATCCGACGAAAACTGGCGACTATACGGTTCTCCAAAATGTTAATCTGAGCATTCAGCAGGGTGAGTTTATCTGTTTGATTGGTCATTCCGGCTGTGGTAAAACGACGCTGCTAAATATGGTCAGCGGCTTTTCGCAGCCCAGCGTCGGGCAGGTGCGCGTCAACGGCAAACCCGTGGTTAAACCTGGTCCTGACCGGATGGTGGTGTTTCAGGGCTATGCGCTGCTGCCCTGGCTGACGGTGTTTGAAAATGTCTATTTGGCGGTGAAGAAGGTCTATCCTGAAAAATCAAAAGCTGAGAAAACCCGTATCGTCAACGAGCATTTGGCAATGGTGGGACTCACGGAAGCTGCTGACAAAAAGCCGCCGCAGATTTCTGGCGGTATGAAACAGCGGGTGGCCATTGCGCGGGCGCTGTCGATTCGGCCAGAGGTGCTGATTTTGGATGAGCCATTTGGGGCACTGGATGCAATTACCAAAGAAGAGCTGCAAGAGGAGCTGCTGAAGATCTGGAATGACCATCGCTGTACGGTGCTGATGATTACGCATGATATCGACGAGGCGCTGTTTTTGGCTGATCGCCTAGTTATGATGACGAATGGCCCTGCGGCGACGATTGGCGAAATTATGGAGATTCCGTTTAAGCGTCCGCGCAACCGCACCCGGATTATGGAGACACCAGAATATTACAAGCTGCGGAACTATGCACTTGATTTTCTGTATAACCGATTTGCGCATGATGTCGATTAGGGCTGTGGTGTGAGCTGAACCCGAAAAACTGGACAGGGATCTAAGGTGGTCACTAAGCTCCTCATTGCTTAACTGTGATAGGAGTATTCATGGCAAACAAACGCAAACAATACAACCCACAATGCAAAGCCAAAGTCACCACAGTATCTGAGGCGGACGGTGAAAAGACTCTGGCGTTGAGTTCAAGGTTATCTGTGGTGGGTGATTGGGGTCGTTACAGCGGTTGCCTCTTGCATAAGCCACAGGATCTACCATCCTGAAAAGCTCTGTCTGATGCTTCCCTGTGGCTTACCAATTCGGAAACCGCTGTAAGCCATCTGCGCCGATTTTTGGGGTGCAGCCTAGTGACCTCTGCGCCCTGTTTTGGCCTCCAGCAGCGCCTTTGCCACCATCGTCACCACTGCTAAGCCCGCCAGCACCCCTGCCGCTGAGTAGGCCGACTCGGTTTTGTACTGCTTGTAGGCTTCCTCCACAAACAGCGGCAGCGTCTGGGTTTTGCCGACAATATTGCCAGAGACCACCGCCACCGCGCCAAACTCGCCCATCGCCCGCGCGTTGGTGAGCAGCAGTCCGTAGAGCAAGCCCCAGCGCACGGAGGGCAGCGTTACCCGCCAGAAGGTCTGCCAGTCATTTGCGCCCAGCGTCCGGGCGGCTTCTTCAGGTTCATCTCCCATTTCTTCGAGCACGGGCAGCACCTCCCGCGCCACAAACGGCAGCGACACGAAGGCCGTAGCCAGCAGCATTCCGGGCAGGGCGAAAATAATCTGGAGATTGCCAGCCGCCAAAGCTGCCCCAAACCAACCGTTGCGCCCATAGAGCAGCACCAGCATCAGACCTGCGACTACGGGCGAGATTGAGAAAGGCAAGTCGATCAGCGTGATCAGGAAAGCGCGCCCCGGAAAGCGCTTGTTGCGTCCCAGCAGCCAAGCCGCTGACAGGCCGAATACAGCGTTGACTGGGACGCAGACGAGCGCCATAACAAGCGTTAGCTTTGCCGCATTCAGAAATGCCCGGTCAGAGAAGGTCTGGAGAAAGCGGTCGATGCCGCCGCCAAACGCCTGAGCAAAAACGTTAGCGGCGGGAATCAGCATCACCAAGCTGAGGTAGAGTAGCACAAAGCCAATTAAGCCCCATTTGACGAGTCTGGCGTGGGTCTGCGGGGAGCTGCTGGCTGCGTTCTGAGATGGGTTCTGATATTTGTTCACCTTACTGTTCATAGCGCTGTCCCCATGCCTGTAAAAAATTAATCACCAGCAGCATTACCAAAGAAATCAGCAGCATCACCGCACCAATTACCGTTGCGCCCGCATAGTCATATTGCTCTAGCCGCTGAAAGATCAGCACTGGGGCAATCAAATCCTGAAACGGTATGTTGGCCGAGACAATCACCACCGAGCCATATTCGCCCACCGCTCGCGCAAATCCCAGCGCCACTCCAGTCAGCGTTGCTGGAAAAATTGGCGGCAGTACCACCCGCCAAAAGGTCTGCCAGGGCGAAGCCCCCAGCGACCAAGCCGCCTCTTCCATCTCGCGCTCTGCCTCCAGCAGCACCGGCTGCACCGTCCGCACCACAAACGGCAGCGAGATAAACAGCATTGCCAAAAATACGCCCCAGCGGGTGAAGGCAATTTTGATCCCAAATGGAGCCAGCCATGAGCCAATCCAGCCGTTGTCGCTGTAGACCGTGGCCAGCGTTAGACCCGCAACGGCGGTGGGCAGGGCAAAGGGCAGGTCGATCAGCGCGTCGAGGATGCGTTTCAGCGGGAACTCATAGCGCACCAGCACCCAGGCGATCACGAGGCCAGCCAGCCCGTTGATCAAGCCTGCGGCCAGCGCCGTGGCAAAAGTAACGTTATAGGACGAGAGCGCCATTGGGCTAGTGGCAATCTCCCAGATTTTGGCGGGGCTGAGCGTCAGCGCCTTCAGCAGCAGTGCCGTCACGGGCAAGAGCAGCATCAGGCTGAGGTAGAGCGTCGTCAGCGCCAGCGGGATTGAGGGCAGCTTGAAGCGCTGAGATCGGGCTACAGAAATTTGCGTCATGATTTGCTCCCTGATTAGCGCTCGGATGCTTGAATTTTGTCGAACACCGCGCCGTCGTCAAAAAACTCAGACTGCACCTTACTCCAGCCGCCTAGATCTTGCACGGTGAATAGCTGTGTGATTTTTGGAAACTGGCTGGCATATTTTGCGGCGACATTCTGATCAACAGGTCGGAATCCCACTTTGGCAAACTCTTCTTGCGCCGCAGGCGTGAACAGAAACTGCACAAACGCTTCGGCCACTTCGCGAGTGCCGTGCTTCTCGACGTTTTGATCCACGACTGCCACCGGATTATCAATTGAGATATTCACGTCGGTGGGCACCACGTAAGGCAAATTTTCGCCCTTTTGCTTGGCGAGCAGCACCTCGTTTTCGTAGTTAATCAGCACGTCGCCCTGACCCTGCTTGAAAAATACGTCGGTGGCTTCGCGGGCATCTTTGGGCAGTACGGGTACGTTTTTGAAGACGGCGCGGGTGTATTCCAGCGCCTCAGCCTCACTGCCGCCCTTCTGCGTCACCGCTCCCCAAAGCGCCATAAAGTTCCAGCGCGCCCCGCCGGAGGTTTTGGGATTGGCTGTAATCACCTGTACGTCACCGCCTAGATCTTGCCAGCCTTTGACATTTTTCGGGTTGCCCGCGCGAGTTACCAGCGCTGCCACTGACTGATGCAGAATCGCATCGTTGGGCAGCTCTTTCTCCCAGCCTGCGTCAATTAGCCCTGCTTTTTCAATCTTTTGGGTATCCAGCGCCAGCGCCAGCGCCACCACGTCGGCTTCTAGTCCGTCAATTACAGCGCGGGCTTGAGAGCCGGAGCCGCCGTAGCTTTGGTCAAAGACAACCTGCTGCTGATGCTCGGCCTGCCATTTGGTCACAAACTTTGGAATGATTTGCTCGTAGGCAGCTTGCGTGACCGCATAGGAAACCAGCGTTAGATTGACAGGCTGGGTGCTGTCGCTCTCTGGACTCGCAGCAGAGCTAGCTGAGTTGGAACCGGAGCTATTGCAGGCGGCTAGCGTCAAGCAGAGGCCAACCCCGACCAAAAACAGGCTGAAGAAACTGCCGACCGAGCCAAGCCGACGCATCAATTTCAACATACGTTCATCCTTCAAAGCTTAAAAGACGGTTAACTAATCAAGATACCGAGGTATCGAAATTCAATTTAGCGTAAACTGTGGTAAAACACCAGTATGTTGATCGAGATTTAGATGTTTGTAAGTTAGATGACTGTTTTGTCGCCAGGTTTCCGGTGAAAGTAGATAGGAGATAGAGTCAATGGGGATTCGAGTTGATCAGGTGTCGAAGCAGTTTGGCGCGTTTCAGGCGGTTGATCGGGTGAGCTTGGAGGTGGAAACTGGCGCGTTGGTGGCGCTGTTGGGGCCGTCTGGCTCTGGTAAATCGACTCTGCTGCGGCTGATTGCTGGACTAGAGCAGCCCGACAGCGGCAGAATTTTTTTGACCGGGCGAGACAGCACCCACGAAAGCGTGCAGCAGCGCGGCATTGGCTTTGTGTTTCAGCACTACGCGCTGTTTAAGCATTTGACGGTGCGCCAAAACATCAGCTTTGGACTGGAGATTGCAAAGCAGCCCAAAGCCCGCGTCCGCAATCGGGTGAATGAGCTGCTGGAATTGATCCAGCTGGAGAGTTTGGGCAATCGCTACCCGGCGCAGCTTTCGGGTGGGCAGCGGCAGCGGGTGGCGTTGGCGCGGGCACTGGCTTTAGAGCCGCAGGTGCTGTTGCTGGATGAGCCGTTTGGGGCGCTGGATGCGAAAGTCCGCAAGGATCTGCGGGCATGGCTGCGTCGGATGCATGACACGGTGTATGTGACGACGGTGTTTGTCACTCACGATCAGGAAGAGGCGATGGAAGTTTCGGATCAGGTGGTGGTGATGAATCAGGGGCGGGTTGAGCAGGTGGGCAGTCCTGCCGCGCTCTATGACGACCCGGCCACGCCGTTTGTGATGAGCTTTATTGGTACGGTGAACGTGCTGCCGAGCCATGCCGAGATCTTGCGCCGCTCTGGCTATCAGGCTAAAGGCCGCGAGGTGTTTCTGCGCCCGAATGATGTGGTGATTAAGCTTGCGCCCGATGCGGCTTTGGATGCGGCTTCAGTGCCAGCGGCGGTTAAGCGGGTGATTCATCTGGGCTGGGAAATTCAGGTGGAGCTATTGCTTGAAGATGGCCAAAGCGTCATGGCTCATCTGACGCGCGAGCAGTTTGATCAGCTCAACCTTCAGCCTTTGCAGAGTGTCTATGTTGAGCTGAAGGCGGCGCGTTCGTTTGCGGTGGTCAATGACTACCAGATTTGACGGCAGCTTTAGTAGCTAGATTGGGGCATGATTACCGCACGCCATGTTCTCCAAACGGCTGTCTGGAGAGCGATGGCGGCGGAGACAGCTAGAGCGCTATCGCAGCAGCACGCTCATAAATTTGCCTTGCGCGAACGGCACAGGAACCATCGGCGAGAATTGGCTGCGGTCGGTAATCATCTGCCGCACGTACATCTCGCTGATGATGTGGTTGACTTGCTCTCGCGTGCCGACAATCCAAATTTGCGCCTGATGGCCAAGCGACTCCGGCAGCAGTTCGTTGAACTCCCTAGACATAGTATTTCCCTCAGTATTTTTGGTATGGGTTTGAAAGCCTAAGGCGTTGAGTCACCTGACCACATGCGTGAACGAAGCGAGCGCGATGTAAAATCGACTCAGCCTTGCTTCCCGGTCTGAACGGGGAGTCGGGTCAGCTGGCTAGTTGTGTCTCACCACTTCTAGTCAGCGACGCCTTAAGCTTTTACCTGTCCTGACTGCTTCACGCAATCAGTTGGAAAATCATAAGCTGAAACTCGGCTTTGCACAAGTGGGAATGAGAGAATTTTTACGTTTGGTGAGCTTGGGCTAGTTAGACAGCTCATCTAAAGAATTGCTGAAGCTTGTCCGCCCAGATGGATATGAGGGCTAATATGCGGATAGTTGTCCGCCTAAGTACCCAATTTGGGCAGATGGGCGGATGTTGTCCGTCTACATAGTAGTTATACGGCTTATATTCGAGTGCCGGGACATAGTATAGAAGTTTTCTTCTTATAGAAATTTTTATATTTTGCTGTACAGAAATGTTATACGATGCAAAATGTTGTGCTACGGGGTGAGATGTGAATAAAGCATAAAACTAAACCAGTTCTTTAGCTATAGCTACTACTGCTTTCTAGCTTAGGACGTTTTGGCTGAACCCGTGTAACTCCTTATTAACACTGCTTTTCTGAGCAGGTAGGTGGGTGTTGCCATAGAAATGGCTCTTGCAAAACCCTAAAAAATCGCGTCTAAAATTCACTTGGTGCTGCAATGTGGTCAAACGACTCAGGCTGCTTTTGCTATCCTTATTGCCAAGCTAACTCAGCGCTTTCAAGTTGGCTTCTCACAATCGTCAGTCTGACTAGATCTGAACAGAGTATCTGTAATCTTAGCTTTCTATAACCGCCAGTTTAATCTTAATCGATTCAGACGGCAGTTGGGAGGTGCTTGGGTTGCAGCGCTCAGTAAATGCGCGTCCCAACCAAAAACTGAAGCCACAGAACGCCCAGGACGCAGGGCTTTTCCTCAAAGGAATAATGTGCTTAACTCAAAGTTTTGCTTAGCTCAAAGTTTTACAGTTATCCCCTAGGAAAATACAGCAATGAAAGGTTTTTTTGTCACCTCAGATCCATTCTCTACCACTAGAGGATTCCTTAATGACATTGTGAATGTTGTGGATGATGTGGCCGATGCCGCAGAAGAGATTGATGACAGTATCGACGAGATTGAAAATGATATCGAGGACATTGGTGACAGATTTGACGACGATGACGATGATAATGGCGGCAATAAGAACAAGCTAAAAGGCACCAGCAAAGACGATCAAATCGAAGGCAACAATAAGAACAACAATCTGAAGGGTTTGCAAGGAGATGACGAGATCGATGGTCGCAATGGCAATGATGTCCTGTCTGGCGGCAAGGATGACGATGTTTTGACAGGCAGCAGTGGCAACGATCGCTTGGTGGGCGAAGCGGGAGACGACAGTTTAGCGGGCGGCGATGGCCGCGATACGCTGCAAGGCGGCAGTGGCAATGATGTCCTGTTTGGCGGCAAGGGGGATGATTCCTTAGATGGCGGCAATGGTCGCGATATCTTGTTTGGCGGTAAAGCTGGTCGTGACATCCTATTCGGCGGTACCGATAAAGATATCTTTGCAACAAAGCGCAGATCTGGATTGGATGTAGTCCTCGACTACTTTGATGGCATCGATCGAATTGGATTGGCGAAAGGCTTGCAGTTCAACCAGCTCAAGTTTACGCAGCAGGGCAATAATACCCTGATCAGCGCGGGTCAGGATAATCTCTTGCTGGTTAGCAATACATTTGCTAACCAATTTAAGAAGAACGACTTTGTTAATGAGAAATAACCCCTGCATTCACTCCTTCGATCGAAAAAAATAAGGAATCTATGAGTAAACACCAACAGCGACTCGAATCTTGCCCCTGCTGCAACCCTGCAATGCATCTGCTGGCGCAAACCTTTATCTCACGACGGCAGTTTATGTTGCTGGGGACGGGCGCGTTTGCTGCAACTTTGGCGCTTTCCCGGCAGTCGAACGCGGTTCCAGCCCTTACAGTCAGTCAGGCTGATACAACCGCTGATACCATTTATATCAATGCTGATGTTGTTACGGCGAACGATGCTCAACCGACTGCCGAAGCTGTGGCCATAAAAGCGGGCAGAATTTTGGCAGTAGGCGATCGGGCTACGGTTGAGCAATTCAAGGGAAACGCCACCCAAATTTTTGATCTTCAGGGCCGGACGATGATGCCCGGATTTATCGACCCCCACGGGCATGTCTTTCAACAGGGATTGGCAGCAGTAGTGGCTGACCTGCTGCCGCCGCCTGATGGCCCGATTGATGACATTGCCAAACTGCAAGCTGCTCTGCGAACCTGGGGCAGTCAGCCCGCCGCCGCTGAATTGGGATGGATCATTGGCAATGGCTACGACGATGCGATGCTGCAAGAGCAACGCCACCCGACCCGCGCCGACCTGGATGCCGTTTCTACCGAGCAACCGATCCTGATCATCCATCAATCCGGACATCTGGGAGTGCTCAACAGCAAAGGCTTAGAGAAGGTGGGTATCACCGCTACCACATCTAATCCGCAAGGAGGGGTGATCCGCCGTCAGGCAGACAGCAACGAACCCGATGGCGTGTTAGAAGAAAATGCTTTCTATCTGGCCTTGTCTACAGTTGCAAAGACAGCCCAGGTTAGCCCAGAGGCACCGCTCAATCTAATTCGCAGAGGAACGGAGATTTATGCCCGCTATGGTTTTACTACAGCTCAGGAAGGGCGTGCCATCAAAGGCGTCTATGAAGCAATCCGAGCGGCAGCAGCCCAGGCCCCTCTCCCGATCGATGTCGCGGTATATGTAGACTATGCGGCTCATCCCGATGCTCATACCTGGGGAGTCAGCCAGACCTATACCAATCGGGTTCGGTTAGCTGGCGTTAAAATGACCTTCGACGGTTCTCCTCAAGGGCGCACCGCCTGGTTATCTCAGCCCTATTACCAAGTGCCAGAAGGACAACCTGCCGACTATCTAGGATATGGCGTGTACACCGAAGAACAGGCGATTAACCTGGTAGACAGTGCCTATCAACACAACGTTCAATCCATCAATCACTGCAACGGAGACGCCGCTATTGATCAGTTCATCATGGCGGTGCGAAAAGCCACTGAGAAGCATGGCAAGGGCGATCGCCGCACCACGCTGATTCACGGTCAAACGGTGAGAGAAGATCAGTTGGATGCGATGAAAGAATTGGGAATGTTCCCGGCCTTGTTTCCCGCCCATGTCTTTTACTGGGGAGATTGGCACCGGGAGGTGACGCTGGGGCCAGAACGAGCCGCCCGGATCTCTCCGATGCGATCAGCGTTAGATCGGGGCATGAAAGCCACCATTCATACCGATTCTCCGGTTGTTCTGCCCCACCCCACCCGAACGATGTGGTCAGCCGTGAATCGCCGCACCCGCAGTGATTTTGTGCTGGGAGCCGATCAACGCCTGACTCCTCTAGAAGCCCTGAAAGCCCTGACAATCTGGGCCGCCTATCAGCATTTTGAAGAAGACCAGAAAGGCTCGATCGAAGTGGGCAAACTGGCCGATTTTGCCATCCTATCTGACAATCCGCTGACGGTTGATCCAACGACCATTCGAGACATTGAGGTGCTGGAGACGATCAAAGAGGGAGAAACTGTTTACAAACGGTAGAGGGCAAACTGGCAATTGCGACTATTCCAGCGGCATTGGTTATTGAGGAGCAATGAATGGAGGCGATCGAATGACTGCTTGAGAGCTATGTTTGTCTGGACGTTATTGAGTTTAGAAACTAGACGTGAGTTTAGAAACCAGAAGGATGATATATTATTTTATTGTCAATTTGATCCCTCAGAATTCTATCTATGCTGCGATCTACTTTGAATTTCCGTGCATACTCCCGTGCTCTGTTCAGTTCTTTGACCGCGTTGACAACTTTGTTAGTGGGGCTGACGCCCAGCGCTTTGGCCTGTAGTCGTGCTGTCTATCTGGGGCTAGACAATCTGGTAATTACCGGGCGCACGATGGACTGGTTTAACGATACGGGCAGCAATCTTTGGGCATTTCCGCGTGGCATTGAACGCGATGGTGCAGCAGGATCAGATTCGATTCGCTGGACTTCAAAATATGGCAGTGTGAGCATTGGACTTTGGGATATTGCTATTGCAGATGGCATGAACGAGAAAGGACTCGTTACCAACGTGCTGTATTTGGCAGAAACCGAATACCCAACTCCAGCCGCCAACGATTCTCGCCAGCCGCTCTCCCTGTCTATGTGGGCACAGTATATGCTAGACAACTTTGCCACCGTAGCTGAGGCAGTCACAGCAATGGAGCAATCACCCTTTTACGTGATTCCCATAACAACACCAGATGGTCACGCCGGAACCGTCCACCTGTCGATTTCGGATGCAACGGGTGATTCGGCCATCTTTGAGTATGTTAAGGGTGAACTGGTGATTCATCACAATCGGGACTACCAGGTGATGACTAACTCTCCGGTCTTCGACCAGCAGTTGGCGCTGAATAAATATTGGCAACAAATCGGTGGGCAGACAATGCTACCGGGTACCAACCGAGCAGCCGATCGATTTGTCCGAGCTTCTTACTACATCAATGAGATAACGAAGACTGCGGATGCAACTGAAGGCGTTGGTGCTGTATTTTCAGTGATGCGTAATGTCTCTGTTCCATTTGGCATTAGAATTCCTGGGCAACCCAACATTGCTGATACTATTTGGCGAACGGTTGCAGACCATACCAACAAGCGTTATTTCTTTGAATCAACCCATAGCCCTAACGTTTTTTGGATTGATCTTGCGGATTTGGATTTTAGCGAAGGTGCCCCGACCAAAAAGTTGACTTTGACGGGCGGTGCTGTCTTCTCTGGTAATACTGCATCACAATTTCAACCTTCGGAACCCATGAAATTTCTCGAGGTAACACCTCGATAAGCCTCATAAGGTGCTGTAAAAATACAGTTCAAATAGTGACTGTAGTATAATAATCCCAATTCACCGGAGCAAAGCCAAGCGATCGGTGGGTCGCAAAAGCTATGTGTGTCCGGTGATTGGTTTCGTTGGGCTGCTTGAGCTTCTGGTTGTGCCTGTCTTCTAGTCCTACGGGTCGGAATGCAAAACTAAGATCGGATTTTATAATCTTTTATCAAGGCTCATGGAACGGATCGTCATCGCTCCCATTTCAGAGTTTGAGTCAGAATCAATTAATCATCTTGCTGAGGAAAGCCTATCTCAAGGGTTTCGGTTTGTTGAAAGACTAGTTCGAGAATACAGGAGCGGTTTGAATTGCTTTGATCAGCCTGGTGAACTGTTAATTACAGCCTCAGTGCAAGGTGCAATCGTTGGGATCGGTGGGCTGAATCAAGATCCATATTTCAATCATCCTAAAGTTGGAAGGTTGAGACATTTGTATGTTGAGTCAGGTTGGCGTAAGCGTGGAGTGGGTTGTTTGCGTGGCATAATCACCGTCCTCTACGTAAGATTACGGGTTTTTGGGCAGTGATTCCACCTTAACTACCTGTCCAGTTTTCGGGGTACATCATAAGCTAATGGGAGCGCGTCAAAATTCCCTGAGACGGACTGAACAGCAGCGCCAGCAAAAACAAACTGGAAGACACCAGCACAATCGCTGGCCCCGAAGGCAAGTTGTGATAATAGCTGAGGTAGACACCAGAGACGCTAGAGAGAGCGCCCAACATAGCTCCCACCATCATCATCTGATGTAGCTCTTTGACCAGCAAATAGGCCGTCAACGCTGGCCCAACCAGTAGAGAAATCACCAAAATCACGCCCACCGCCTGCATACTGGCAATAATCGTCAGCGTGATGGCAGCCATAAAGCCAAAATAGATGGTGTTAATCGGCAAGCCAATCGCCTGCGCCCCCGTTTTGTCAAAGGTGTAAAACAGCAGCTCTTTATAAAACAGCTTAATCACCAGCAAAATCAAACCCGTAATTACCAAGGTACGCTGAATGTCGTGCGGGGTGGCTCCCAAGACATCGCCAAACAGAAAGCTGTCCAGATCCAGCTTGTTCTTCAGCACGGTAATCAGCGTCACGCCCAGCGCAAAAAAAGTCGAGAAGGTCAGCGCCATTGCGGCATCCGCCTTGACCCGAGACTGAGAGCGAATCCAGGCAATCAGAAACGCGCCCAGAATGCCAGAGCCAAAAGCGCCAATCAAAATATCAATCCCCAAAAAGAAAGAGATAGATAATCCCGGCAGAACGCAGTGGGCAATCACATCTCCCAGCATCGCCATACGCTGCACAATCAGATAGCTTCCCACCACCGGACAGAGAACGCCAACCAAAACGCTGATGGCAATTGCGTTCCGCATGAATTCATAGCTGAGCGGTTCTAGTAGCAGGTTGAGCATAAGAACTGAGACGCAGGGGAATTTAGCAAAGAATTTAACAAAAGAACGTGGTTTCTAAATCTTGATGTAAGGGATTACCCAGGTGAACGCCATAGGCTTGATGCAGATTCTCTGGAGTCATCACCTGCTGAGGGGAACCATCGGCAATCAGACCTTGATTGAGCAAGAGCAGTCGGTCGAGTTGGTGGAGCGACTGTCCCCACTCATGGGTGCTCAAAAGGAGAATTTTGCCCTGCAAGCGCAGCTCCTCAAACACTTCTAGCATCACCGCTTCGGTTTTTTTATCCACCCCCGTAAAGGGTTCATCCAATAAAAACAGATCTGCCTGCTGCGCCAAAGCCCGCGCCAAAAACACCCGCTGCTGCTGCCCACCAGAGAGTTCCCCAATGCGGCGATCTCGCAGGTTAAGCACCTCGACGCGCTCCAGTGCCGCTCTGACGATTTCTTTAGCCGCCCGACCCGGACTGCGAAACCATCCCAGCTGCCGAGTCCGCGCCATCATCACGACCTGCCACACCGTAATCGGGTAATCCCAGTCAATCTGCGAGCGCTGCGGAATATAGGCCACCCGCGCCAACTGCTGGTGCAGCGGACAGGTGCAGTAGCGAACCATCCCGCCCGCCGCTGGCACCAAGCCCAGCAACGCTTTGAGCAGCGTGCTCTTGCCAGCGCCGTTGGGGCCAATGATGCCCACGAGCTGCCCCGGACTCACCTGAAAACTCACCGAATCAAGTCCGCATACGCCCCGATAATTGACAGCCAGCTGCTTAACCTCTAACATGAATATCCAGGGTGAGAACGGTTATCATTATAAGGCATTGTCAAAACTTACGCAGCGTTCCTAGGGATCAATTATTATGCCTATTCAGCGCTATTTTCAGCGTCATCTTCAGCGCCATCCCAACTGGAGCAGCTCACTGCTCGCGCTGACAGTTGGCATCCTCAGCGCTTGCTCTCCCTCCGCGCCAACCAGCCAGACTGCCCCTGCAAGTGCCCCTGCAAGCGACCTTGCAAGTCCTGCCGCGACCGCCGCGACCGGCACAAACCTGCAAGTGGTGGCCACCAGCAGCGTTCTCTGTGACTTGGTCCAGACCGTTGCCGCTGAGACAATCGACCTAACCTGCTTGGTCAAAGCCGGAGTTGACCCCCATGCCTATGAGCCAACCCCCGCAGACCGCAAGGCGATTGAAGATGCCCAGCTTGTGCTTTACTCGGGCTACGACTTTGAACCCAGCTTGATCCAGCTCATTCAGGCCGCTTCTGGTTCTGCCCCCAAAGTTGCGGTTGGGGAAGCAGCAGTACCCAAACCCCTGATGGGCGTGCATGAGCATGAGCATAGGGACGAGCATGGGGACGCGCATGCAGAGGAACAGCAGGCTGAGGGTGCTCAGGCCGAAGCCGCAGAACCCGACCCGCATATCTGGCACAATGCCCAGAATGGAATTCAGATGGTGAAGGTCATCCAAGAGCAGCTGACGCAGGTCGCTCCGGCCAACGCTGATCTCTATGCCCAAAATGCTCAAGCCCTGACCGCAGAGCTAACTCAGATCGATGCTTGGATTCAGTCTCAGATTGCCACCATTCCCACTGCGTCCCGTAAGCTAGTCACGACTCATGACGCTCTGAGCTACTACTCTGCGGCCTATGACATTCCAGTTGAAGGGGCATTGCAGGGCATTAGCACCGAAGAGAAACCTACTGCTGCCCGGGTCAAAGAGCTGGCTGATGAAATTAAAGCCGACCAGGTGCCGACCATTTTTGCTGAGATCACCGAAAGTACAAAGCTGCTAGAAACGGTTGCCCAAGCAGCCAACGTCCAAATCTCTGACCAAGAGCTATTTGCTGACGGTTTGGGCGAAGCCGGCAGCGACGGCGATACCTACCCCAAAATGCTGATTGCCAATACTAAAGCGGTCGTTGAAGGTTTAGGCGGCCAGTATAGTCCCTTCCAGCCGAAGTAGCGCAGTCAAGGCGATTCAGCCGCTTTGGGCTGCACCAACAGTCCATGCTTGGGGGCAAAAATCATCGCGATGACAAACAGCAGCGTTTGCAGCACCACAATACATCCGCCTGTCGAACCATCGATATGGTAGCTGATGTATGTGCCCATCACGCTGGAGAATACGCCGGAAGCTATGGCAATCAGCATCATCTGGTCAAAGCGATCGCTCAACAGATAGGCGGTAGCTCCCGGCGTGACCAGCATGGCCACCACTAAAATAATGCCGACGGTTTGCAGCCCCGCAACGGCAGTCAGCGATAGCAAAGACAGCAGAACGTAGTAGAGAAAAGTGATATTCATCCCAATTGAGCGAGCATGGGTGGAGTCAAAGCAGAATAGGATTAAATCTTTGCGCAAGATTGCCAGGGTAACTAACGTAATGATGCTGATGATCACTGTTTGAGTAATGTCAGAATCCGAAATGCCTAAGACATTACCAAATAGAATATGTCCCAGATCGACCGTGCTTTTGACCTTAGAAATGAGCACGATGCCCAATGCAAAGAACCCAGTAAAGACCAAGCCAATCACTGCGTCCTCTTTAACGCGAGTCTTCGCTTTGATAAACCCGATTGCCAACACAGAACCCACGCCAAACACAAAGGCTCCAATCGCCAAGGGAATATTCAGCACGTAAGCAATTACCACCCCTGGCAGCACCGCATGGGAAACAGCATCGCCCATCAGCGCCCAGCCCTTTAACGTCATGTAGCAAGACAGTGCCGAACAGACTAGCCCCACTAGGGCGCTCACCAAAATTGCCTTCACCATAAATTCGTACTGTAGCGGTGCGGCAAACCACTGCACTAAGTCCATTCCTGTTCCTCCTGATTTCCTGGAGCGAGCTGACTGGTTGCCAGGGAGAAATCCCCAACTGATCCACCAAAGGTGCGGGAAAGATTTTCGGCTGTAAACACCTCCGAGGTGTTGCCATAGGCCAGAATCGTCCGATTAATCAACACGACCTGGTCGCAAAACGTGGTAATCGAAGCCAAATCATGCGTGGAGATCAAAATCGTGTGCCCCGTTTGGCGCAGCTCCATCAGCAGGTGGATCATCATCTTTTCAGTTTTGATGTCAACTCCGGCAAACGGTTCATCCAGCAACAGCACCTTGCCCTGCTGCGCCAATGCTCGCGCAAAAAAGGTACGCTTCTTTTGTCCCCCCGACAGCTCTCCAATTTGGCGATCGCGCATTTGCCACATTTCCACCCGCTCTAAGGCTTCTCTGACGGCGCGTTGATCGGACAGTCGCGGTATTCGCAGCAGATTCATATAGCCGTAGCGTCCCATCATCACTACATCGTGAACGCTCACCGGAAAGTTCCAGTCTACTTCCTCTGACTGGGGTACATAGGCCACTAGGCTGCTTTTTTGGACGCGGCGAATGGGGAGTCCATTAATCAAAATTCGCCCACCAGCAGGTTGGACAAATCCCATAATGGCCTTAAACAAGGTCGATTTTCCAGCTCCATTCATCCCCACTAATCCGCAAATGGTGCCTGCCTGGAGTTGCAGCGAGGCGCTGTGCAGCGCGACTTTGCCGTGGTAGGCAACCGTCACGTTTTCGATGTCAATCCTGATTGCGTTCATAGGTTTTATCTAGTTGCCCTGTAAGCCTGTGGTTAAAGTGTTGATGTTGTATTCCAGTAGTTTTAGATAAGTCGGTGTCGGGCCATCGGCGGGAGAGAGAGAATCGACATACAACAGACCCCCGTACTTTGCTCCAGTTTCCTTCACTACCTGAAGCTGGGCTGCATCGTTGACCGTACTCTCGCAGAATACCGCCGGAATCTGGTTCGCCTTCACGGTGTTGATCACCTTTTCCACCTGTTTTGGGGTAGCCTGCTGTTCTGCATTGACCGGCCAGATATAAACTTCCTGGAGGCCATAGTCACGCGCTAGATAAGAAAATGCACCTTCACAGCTCACCATGTAGCGGTTTTCAGGCGGAACGGCGGCAATCGCTTGCTTGAGCTGCCGATCGATTGCCCGAATCTGCTCGCTGTAGGCTTTAGCATTCGCGTCATAGGTGGCAGCATTGGCTGGATCAAGATTGCCAAGCGCTTGGCGAATATTCTCAACGTAGATCAACGCATTTCTGGGCGACATCCAGGCATGGGGATTCGGCTTACCTTGATAGGCATCCTCGGCAATGTTGACAGGTTGAATGCCCTCGCTCAACGTCACATGGGTCACTTCTGGCAAGCTGTTGTAGAGCCGAGTTGCCCAGCGCTCCAGGTTTAGCCCGTTGTCCAAAATTAGATCGGCATCTTGCCCCCGCTCTAGGTCGCTGGGAGTAGGTTCATAGCCGTGAATCTCAGCTCCAGGTTTGGTGATGGATACCACAACTGCTTTGTCTCCCGCTACATTCTGCGCCATGTCCGCTAGCACGGTAAAGGTAGTCAAAACCACCTTCTGCTGAGGCTGCTCTAGACTGGCGGTTGACGATGAGTCGGCGGTGCTCTGTGGCGGCGCAGTCTGGGAAGTACAGCCGCTCAACCAGAGTCCGAGCAGTAGCCCAGGTAGTAGCCTCGGCAGTGCGGCACCTCGCGTCAGGGTGGACTGCCAGATACGGCCCATTGGAGTTTGCATGGCTATTTCACAATCTTTTCATTTTTCTAAAATAGCATGAGGGCTGGACAGTGGTATCCGTCTAGGGGCAAATAGATGGCAGCTCAAAATTCGGGAGGCTTGCAACTGGGAGTAGGGAAGGCGCACCGGGCAAACGCATCTAAAACGCATCTAAATTGCTAAGATGCGTTTACCCTGTCAAAGCAGCCAAATTCCAGGATGCTCAATTTGGACTCTGTCAAGCTGAAGATGATTTGCAGCGCAATCAGCCTTTGCAGCAGTCGGGAGCCATTGATGAATTAGGTTGTCGCTCAGGTTGCAGAAGCAACGCTTGCTCAAATTCGCTGAACGATCCAGTCAGCTTTTCAGCTTTTCAACTCAGCTTTTCAACTCAACTTTTCAACAACGCTCGACAGACCTGATCCGTAGTCGCTGTCCAGCCTATGATGCCGCCCTGCGCCCGCAGCATCTCGATGGTAGCCTGCTTAAAGCTCGGAAAGTAGCTGGCGGTGCAGTCTTCGACCAGCAGACATTCGTAGCCGCGATCGTTGGCCTCGCGCATGGTAGTTTGCACACAGACTTCGGTGGTTACGCCCGTAATGAGCAGATGCGTGATCTCGTGCTTTTGCAGAATTGACGTTAAGGGCGTGTTGTAAAAAGCGCCTTTACCAGGCTTGAGAATGACCACCTCGTTGGGCAGCGGTGAGAGGGCTGGAATGATCGCATTACCAGGCTCACCGCAGACCAAGATGCGTCCCATTGAGCTAGAATCACCAATCCGCAGCGTCGAATTTCCTCGTTTTAGCTTCGAGGGCGGGCAGTCTGAAAGGTCGGGCTGGTGGCACTCCTGGGTGTGGATCACCAGCAGGCCGAGGCTGCGAACAGTCTGGAGCAACGTTTCAAGCTGCGGCACAATCGCCTGTAGCGGGGTCAGGTCATTGCCCAGCGCGTCGCCAAAGCCACCTGGCTCCAGAAAATCACGCTGCATGTCGATAATCACCAGCGCTAGATGACTGTGCAAGTCGGGCAGCGGGTAGTCGTAGGGAAGAGCCGGGATAGCGTTCATCAGATTATCCTCATGCTTATTTTTAGTGACCCGCCATGGCATGGCCAATCGCGGCATATTCGGCGGTGGTAGTCTGGCTTTGGTAGGTAAACTGGCCGTCGCTGATGACGATCAGCCGGTCAGAGAGCTTCAGCAGTTCGTCGAGATCTTCGCTAACCAGCAGCACCGCTACACCTCGGTTACGAGCGTTGATAATTTGAGTATGGATAAAGTCTACGGCGGCAAAGTCGAGGCCAAAGCAAGGGTTAGCTGCAATCAGCAGCTTGATTTGCTCGGTGGAGAGTTCGCGGGCCAGAACGGCTCGCTGCACGTTGCCGCCGGACAGGTTCTGCACCGGGGTTTCAGGAGAAGGCGTTTTGACCGAAAACTGACCAATCAGCCCCACTGCCATCTGGCGAATCGCCTGCAAGAGCAACAGAATCCCCTTAGCTTGCGGTGGTCGATCAAAGGTGCGGAGCGCCATGTTTTCAGCGACGCTCATATGCGCCACGCAGGCGTTGCGGAGCGGCTCTTCGGGCAGGGCACATACCTGATGCCGATACATCTCGGCGCGGGTAGCAGTATAGCGCTCACCGTTCACCCAAACTTCACCAGCAGCAGCCTCACGCTGTCCGGCCAGCACCTCAACTAGCTCCCGCTGACCGTTGCCTGATATGCCGGCAATCCCGACAATTTCGCCGCTGTGAACTGTCAGATCAATGCCCGAAAAAGCGGCGATGCCATTGTCTTTGTTCGCGCCGAGCTGCCGAGCTTCTAGCACGGGCGTGGCGTTGGGCAGGCTAGTTTTCTGGACGGGCGTGGGCACTTTCTGTTCACCCATCATCATCTCGGCCATATCCGCCACCGTGAGCTCGCTGACCGCGCCGCTGCCTGCAAACTTGCCTTTTCGCAGCACCGTAATTTCGTCGGCAAAGGCCATCACCTCGCGGAACTTGTGCGAAATCATCAGGATGCTGAGTTCTCCGGCGCTGACCTGCTGCCGCAGCAAGCCCAGAACTTCATCGGCTTCAGCAGGCGTTAAGACCGAGGTGGGTTCATCCAGAATCAAAATGCGGCTGTGCAGATAGATTTGCTTTAAGATTTCTAGCTTTTGCTTTTGGCCTGCCGCGAGCTGGGCAATTGGCGTTTCCAGCGGCACCTGAAACGGCGAGGTTGACATAAAGGCTCGCAGCGCTTCGATTTCGGCCTTCCAGTTGATGATGCCTGCGCCGCCAAACCGCGACAGCACCAGATTTTCGGCCACCGTCATGGCCGGAACTGAGGTGAAATGCTGGTACACCATGCCAATGCCGTAGCGGTGCGCGTCGCGGGGATTGCCAATCTGCACCGGGTTGCCATCGAGTAGCAGTTCGCCAGCGGTGGGCTGATAGAAGCCCATGATGCATTTGACCAGCGTACTTTTTCCGGCGCCGTTTTCGCCTAGCAGCGCATGAAAGCTGCCCGACTTCAGGTGCATCGACAGGTTGTCTAAAGCCATCAGACGGCCAAACTGCTTGGTCATGCCGTTAACTTGCAGATCGGGCGGACGGTCGAGCTGCCGAGCCGAGGGAAGCGAAGAGAGCGTGGTCATAGAAACCTCCTGTTACTGCTTAATGGCCTCAATCAGCGCCTGAGATTCGGCGACTGCACCAAACACGCCGCCCTGCATTTTAATCATTTTGAGCGCGGCCAAATAGTTGCCGTAGTCCGTTGCGCCCGTACAGTCTGATAGCATCAGGCATTCGTATCCGCGATCGTTGGCATCTCGCATTGTCGTATGAACGCAGACATCGGTGGTGATGCCGGTGAGAATGATATTTTGAATGCCTTTTTGGTGCAGCAGCAGATCGAGATCGGTGGCGTAAAATGAGCCTTTGCCCGGCTTGTCGATGATTGCCTCGCCGGGGAGCGGAGCCAGCTCCGGGATGAGTTCCCAGCCCGGTTCGCCCCGCACTAGAATTCTACCGCAAGGCCCCGGATCGCCAATTCCCGCGCCAATCTGCTGCGAGCGCCAGCGCTTGTTGGCGGGCAGATCGGAGAGGTCAGGGCGATGGCCTTCGCGGGTATGCATGACGTGATAGCCCTCCGCTCTGGCCACGCTCAGCAGCCGCACAATGGGCGCAATCGGGGCGCGAGTCAGCGACAGATCGTAGCCCATTTTGTCAACGTAGCCGCCTGTGCCGCAGAAGTCGATCTGCATGTCAATGACTAGAACGACCGTATTCTCAGGCCGCAGATCGCCATTATAGGGATAGGGATATGGCTCAGATTCTACAAAGCGTTTCATTTCTATTCACACTCCAATAGGCTAGTTATCCATGCCCAATGCCCCAGGTACGCCAGCTAGCGTTCGCTTGGGTGAGCAGGTGACAATCATAATCAGCAGCGTTAAGACATAGGGGGCAGCGTTGAACAGGTAGTAGCCCTGCTTAATCCCCACCGACTGCAGCGATGGCCCTAGCGCTTGGGCACCGCCAAACAGCAGCGAAGCCCAGAGGCAAATCATCGGGTTCCAGCGGGCGAAAATCACCAGCGCTACCGCCATTAATCCCTGCCCACTAGAGATCCGCTCTGTCCAGACACCCGGATAGTACAACGACAGGGAAGCCCCGCCAATTCCGGCTAAGAAACTCCCCGCCATAATGCTCAGCATCCGCACTTTGAAAATGGAAACGCCCATTGCTCGAGCGGCATCAGGACTGTCGCCTACAGCGCGCACATACAGCCCCCAGCGGGTTGATTGAAAGAACCATTTCATCAGCGGCGCGATCGCCAACCCTAGCAAAAACAGCGGGCTGATTTGCAAGGCGGCTTCGACAGCGGGCGAGACGTTGCTGCCAGCCAGATTCAGCGTCGGCAATTGCGGCGCGGAAGGCTGAATAAACGGCTTGCCAAAAAAGAAGGCAATGCCGCTACCAAAAATAATCATCGCAATTCCCACCGCCACATCATTCACCCGAAACTGCTGCGACAGCCAGCCGTGAATACTGCCTAAGACCAGTCCCGCGAGTCCCGCCGCCAGAATCCCCAGCCAGGGCGAACCCGTCAGGTATGAGACTCCGTAGGCTGTCATTGCGCCCGTCAGCAGCGTCCCTTCCAGCCCTAGGTTGATCTTGCCGCTCTTTTCCGTCAGACATTCTCCCAGGCTGACAAACAGAAACGGCGTGCCGCCCCGCATCGTGCCTGCCACAATTGCTAGCGGTACGCCCCACCAGCCCAAACCTTCTGCCATGACTTGACTCTCCTTTTGAATGATGATTTCTCAGGCTGTGACTTTAGGCTGTGACTTTAAGCTGTGACTTTAAGCTGTCATGACAGGCTCCTCCCCCGGACTCGCAGGTGGCGAAGCGGAAGTCGTAATGATTGGCTTCTCTTTAAAGAACGGAATCTTGCCGTAGAGTGAATCGCTGTAGAGTACGACCAGGAATACTAGCCCCTGAAACACCAGCACTGTCGCATCTGGTAAGTTTAGCGAACGCTGGAGAATCCCGCCGCTTGCCAAAATGCCGCCTACCAGCAGCGAGATCAGCACCGCCGCCAGCGGATTGTGCCTTGCCGCAAACGCCACCAAAATGCCGCCATAGCCATAGCCGACGTTGAGCGATTCGTTGGCTGCACCCTGCACCGCCGCTACTTCCACCATGCCTGCTAGCCCTGCACAGGAGCCAGCCAAAAAGCAGATCATCACTGTCAGCTTACCTACAGGTAGCCCTGCGATCCGCGCTGCCCGGACGTTGCCGCCAGCAGTACGTGCCGCAAAGCCAAAGGTAGTGCGCTGCATTAGGAAATAGGTAATTAGGCAGGCAACTAGACCGTATACGAGTCCCCAATGTACGCGCGTACCTGGAATATTGCCCAGCATATTCACCTCTGCTAACGGGAAGGTAGAAGGCTTATTCAGCGAGCTGGGATCCCGCATTGGCCCACCTACCAAATGGTTGAGCAATGCAATCGCAATGTAGTTGAGCAAAAGGCTGCTAATCGTTTCGTTCACGGCTCGGTAGTGTCGGAGCGCGCCCGCTGCACCAATCCACAGCCCGCCGGCCACTAGCCCCGCGACTGCCATTGCGATCTGCACCAGAATCGGCGGTAGCGCCGTGCCGATGATCAGGCCAATCGAAATTGCGGCCAGCCCGCCCATCACGAGCGCTCCTTCGTTGCCGATAATCACCAGCCCCAGTCGGGCAGGTAAGGCTGTACAAAGAGCGCTCAGCATCAGTGGCGAGGCGCGAATCAGCGTGTTCTGAAAGGTGCTGCTGCTGCCGAAAGCCGCCTTCCAGATCAGGCCGTACACCTCAAACGGATTAGCTCCGGCGAGGGCGCAGAACAGACCAAACAGCAGCAGCCCGACTAAGATTGCGCCAAACGATAGGCAGAGCGATTCGAGAGTGCGTCGCCAGGTTTGCATAGGGGTTCTCCTGATAAACTAGCTGCCGATTGAGCCGATCACGCCTTCGACGAGATAATCCATTTGCTCTAGCTTTGGGTCTTGCTGCTTCAGCGACTCTGAGGCAGCCACCACTACGTTGCCCTTGTTGTCTTTGATCTCGCCCTGGTAGATCACTATACTGCCATCCATAAACTTAGCCTTCACCGCATCGGCCTTTTGCTTGGTGTCGCTGCTGACCGCCACACCGTAATCTGACACCTTACAGAAGCCCTCCTTCAGGCCACCGCGCAAAATATGCGGAATGCCCCCATCCATCAGTTTCTTGCCTGCGTGCATCTCTTCGGCAATTTGGCTGTAGATGTTTGTCCAGTCCCACTCTGCCCCGGTCAAATAGCCTTTGGGGGCAAGCGCCAGCTGATTGGCGTGGTAGCCGGAGGAAAAAATGCCGCGCTTCTCGGCGGTTTCCATGACCACTTTCGGGCTGTCCACATGGCAGGTGATGACGTCAATGCCCTGATCGGCCATGCTGTTGGTAGCTTCGGCTTCTTTGATAGGTTCAGCCCAGTTGCCGGTAAAGACCACCTGCGTGGTGACGCTGGGCTTGACGCTGCGTGCCCCCAGTGTGAAGCTGTTGACGTTGCGAAGCACCTGCGGAATCGGCTTAGCAGCGACAAAGCCCAGCTTGCCAGTTTTGGAAGTCAGCGCAGCAACCACGCCTGCGATATACTGCGCTTCATCGATATAGCCGAAATAGCTGCCGATGTTTTTGGGCGTGGTGCCTTCTTGGTAAAGCCCACCCGCATGAAAAAACTGTACGTCGGGATAGTCTTTGGCCAGCTTGAGAACATGCGGATCAAAATAGCCGAACGAGGTGGGGAACAGTGCCTTTGCGCCATCGATATCGATCATGCTACGCATCGATTCAGCTACGGCAGTTGTTTCGGGTACATTTGCCTCTTCAACTAATTTCACCCAGGAGAATTTTTTGGCGACTGCTGCCGCGCCGTCTGCATGTGCCTGATTGTAGCCATAGTCATCCTTGGGACCAACATAGATGAATCCAATCGTAATCGGCTCATCTTTACCGCTTGAGCCGCCGCCTGAGTCGCCTGCTGTGCTGGTACTGGTGCTGGCTGACGTGCAGCCTGTCCCCAGCTTTGCCGTTAACCCAAATGCACCTGTCGCCAGCAGACCGCGAATGATCTGGCGGCGAGAAACTCCAAATACCTGACGATGACTCACGCTGGCAGCTCCTTGACGAAGATTGTGCAAAGTCTATCAGACTTAATCTGGCAGCGGAGTCTTGAAAGGTGCGAAAAAAGTATGTAAAACGTGATGTTGGTTGCGAAAGAACTGTAGTTTGGGTTACAAAGCGGCGGAGCGTGACTCGCTAGGATGCTGATGTACACTGGAGTTCTGGGTATTGAATGACCTCTGAAGAAGCCTTGGCTCTAGTTGAGGCCACCATCTGTCACAGCCGCCGCACCGCTCGCGGCCTCAACTCGCTGCAACGCACTGTCTTTCGGTATGCCTGGGAAGATTGCTCCTATGGCGAAATGGCTCGGCAGTCGGGCTACGAGCTGAGCTATGTGAAGCAGGCAGGGTCACAGCTTTGGCAGTTGCTCTCGCAGACCCTAGAAGAAAAAGTCACCAAGCACAACGTTCAGCTTGTGTTGCAGCGGAACCTGCAACCTGTGCCCGTAATCGCTCCTGTCACGGCATCTGTGACCGACTGGGGTGATGCAGTTGATGTTTCCTGTTTCTATGGGCGTGAATGCGAGCTAGAACAGCTCATGTATTGGACTGTTACCGATCGCTGTCGGCTGGTTGGTATTTTTGGGATGGGCGGAATTGGCAAAACTGCGCTGTCGATTCGGCTGGCGCAGCAGCTGAGTCAGCAGCAGTCTTTTTCCCGTATTCTCTGGCGTTCATTACGAAATGCACCGCCGCTGTCTGATTTGATTGCAGATTTGCTTCAGGTGATCTCACCTTCGCAGGTTATGCCTCTTCCTAAAACGCTGGATCAACAAATCTCGCGTCTACTCAGCTATTTACGGCAATACCGCTGTCTGATTGTGCTGGATAACGGCGAAACGGTGATGCCGCCAGCAGGCCAACCAGATACAGACCAACCGTCAGACTACGAACTGTTCTGGCAGCAGCTTGGGCAAACCGAACACCAAAGCGCAATTTTACTGACCAGCCGCGAAAAGCCAAAAAGTATTGCGGCTCACGAAGGCAAAGCGCTGCCCGTTCGCTCACTGCGGCTGACTGGACTGCCTGCTAATTTGGGTCAGGCCTTGTTTGATCTCAAGGGCGATTTTAGCGGCACGGCTTCAGAGTGGCAGCAGCTGGTGGCGCACTATGCGGGGAATCCACTGGCGCTGAAAATGGTGGCGGCGGTGATCCAAGAGCTGTTTGACGGGCAGCTGGGCAGCTTTCTCGACTGTCTGCAAGCTGGCACAGCAATATTTGGTGATATTCAGGATTTGCTCAGCCAGCAGATCAATCGGCTCTCGGTTCTAGAGCAGCAGACGCTCGACTGGCTGGCGATTGCCCGTAAGCCGATTATTCTCTCTCAGCTCCGCGCTAACTTTACGCCCGTCTTAAGTCTGGGTGAACTGCTGGCCGCGCTTTCAGCCTTGGAGCGTCGCAGCCTGATTGAAAAGCTGCCGCCCAGCCCCGATCAGCATCAGCCCAGCTTTACGCTTCAGCCGGTGGTGATGGAATACGTGACGCAGCGGCTAATTGAGCGGGTTTGCGAAAATTTGCTCACTCGAAAACTCACTCCAGCCTCGCCGCTAGCCTCCCACGCCTTGATCCAGGCTCAGGCCAAAGACTATATCCGCGAGACGCAAACCCGGCTCATTCTTCAGCCCGTGATCGATCGGCTGCTGACGCTGGGCAGTCGGGCTGACTGGGCGCAGGCGGTGCGGCAGTGGCTTGACGAGCTGCGGCAGGCTCCCTCCCAAACGGGCTATGCGGGCGGCAATTTGATCAATCTACTGGTACAGATGCAGATTGACCTGAGCGGCTGGGACTTTTCACAACTGCCAGTCTGGAGCGCCTATCTCAAAGGCGTGAATCTGCATCAGGCCAGCTTTGCCGGAGCGGATTTAGCGCATTCGGCCTTCAGCGAAACCTTTAGTCAGGTGCTGGCGGTGGCCTTCAGTCCAGATGGCAAACTGCTGGCGACGGGCGATGTCAACCATGAAATTCAGCTCTGGCAGGTTTCAGACGGCAAGCCTCTGCTGACCTATGCGCTGCATGAAGGCTGGATCTGGTCGGTGGCTTTTAGTCCAGATGGCAGGCTCCTGGCAGGCAGCGCCAATCGAGCGGTTCACCTCTGGGATGTCCAGAGCGGCGCGCTCGTCCAGAGCTTCGGCGGCTACAGCGACCGCGTGTTTTCAGTGGCCTTCAGTCCAGACGGACATCTGCTGGCAACGGGCAGCGAAGACCGTCTGGTGCGAATCTGGGATCTGCGAACTGGCAAGCGACTGCACCAGCTCAGCGGCCATACCGACGAGGTGCGCTCGGTTGCCTTTGCGGGAAACCACCCGCTGCTCAAGCTCGCCAGCGCCAGCTATGACGGCACGGTGCGGCTCTGGGATGCAGCTAGCGGCACTTGTTTGCAGGTCTTGAGCGGCGATTCAGGCTGGCTCTGGTCGGTGGCCTTCAGCCCAGACGGGCAAACCTTAGCCAGCGGTGGCGCGTCCGGGCAGCTCAAGCTCTGGCAGGTCAAGACTGGCCGCGTGCTGCGAACCCTCAACGCCCAGCAGCAGATCCGCACGGTGGCCTTTAGCCCTGACGGACGCACGGTGGCCAGCGGCAGCGAGGATGGCAAAGTCCGGCTTTGGAACTACCGGACGGGCGCAGCGCTCAAGGTGCTCTCAGGTCATACGAGCTGGATTTCGGCGATTGCCTTTAGCGTCGATCAACTTCTGGCCAGCGGCAGCGAAGATCGCTCCGTGCGGCTCTGGCAGGGCAACCTCTGTCTGCGGCAGCTTCGAGGCTACAGCAACGGCGTTTGGTCAGTGGCCTTCAATCAGCCGGGAAATCTGCTGGCCAGCGGCAGTCAAGATCGCTCTGTGCGCCTCTGGTCGGCAGACACAGGCAAACTGCTGGGCAGTCTGGCGGGGCATACCAGCTGGATTTGGTCGGTGGCCTTTAGCCCCACCCAGCTGACTCTGGCCAGCAGCAGCGAAGACCGGACGATTCGGATCTGGGAGATTGCGTCGCAGCGGCAGCTTCAGGTTTTGACCGGACATCAAGATGCGGTGCTGAGCCTGCTGTATAGCCCAGATGGCAGTCTCTGGAGCGGCAGCCTCGACGGGACGCTCAAGCACTGGTCGCCTGAAGGCAGCTGCCTGCAAACGCTGAGCGGACATGGCGGCGGCATTTGGTCGGTAGCGCTGAGCTTAGACGGCAGACTGCTGGTGAGCGGCAGTCAGGATCAGACGCTCAAGCTTTGGGATGCGGCTAGCGGCAACCTGCTCGCGACGCTCAGCGGCCACCAAAGCTGGATTCGAGCGGTGGCCATCAGCCCGGACTGCCAGACGCTATGCAGCGGCAGCGCCGAAGGCTTACTAAAAATCTGGCGCTTAGATCGCGGGCAATACCGCTGCCAGCAAACCTACGCTGCCCATTCCGGGCCAGTCCTGTCGATTGCGGTGCATCAAAACGGCCAGCAGATTGCTACCAGCAGCACCGACCGCAGCATCAAGCTCTGGGATCTGCCAACCGGAGCCTGCACCGAGATCCCGCAGGCGCACCAGCGCTGGGTTAAGTCGCTCACCTACAGCCCCGATGGTTTAATGCTGGCCAGCTGTAGCCAGGATGAAAGCATCAAGCTCTGGGGATTGCCCACTTCAGCCTCGCCGACGCTCTTGCCGACGCTCGCCCAAACGCTGCGAATTCCCCGCCCCTATGAGGGCTTGAAGATCACGCAGGCCACTGGCCTCACCGCAGCGCAGCAGTCTGCATTGAAACAGCTTGGGGCAGTAGAAGATCCAAATCAAGCCTGAGGCATGAGCGAGACATGAGCGCTGACGACGCGCCAGCCTGCCTCTGTCCGCATCCAAGTCTGGCTTTGACGGCCATGCTGCCCTGGTCGGTGAAACTCTGTGTTGACAGTGGCGAAGTCACGTCCGTAAGTCGTGATCGTGGTATGGCTCAGCTCTCGCTCCATGCCAGCAGGCGGACGCAGGCGACGAAAAGCCGCAATCTCCTGATCGCCATAGAGATTCTCGGCAATGCCGTAGCGCACCGTATGCGGACTCGGCCAAAACAGCTCGTCGAGCACAGCTATGTCATTGGCAATGAGCGCAGTCTCATACTGCTCAAAGATCGTCTTGATTTCGGCCATCACGTCCGGCAAATTGATCGCAAGCATGGCTGCTGCCTCAGAAGATGAGTAAACGGGCTAAAACGGCAGCGGACTGCCATCCCAGGTGAAAAACTCGCCGCTCTGCTCAGGTTGTAGTCCGTCCATCACGGCCAAAAGCTGCTGAACCGTGCGCTCTACTGAAAACAGCTTGTCGGGCAGTAGTCCGCGCTGAAACGGGGCTGACAGACGAGTGTCGGTTGTGCCGGGATGCAGCATGGCCACGATTGTTTTGGGGCTTTTGCGGCTATATTCTAGGGCGGCAGTTCGCATCAGCATATTCAACGCCGCCTTAGAAGCTCGGTAGCCATACCAGCCGCCCGATTGATTGTCGGTAATGCTGCCAATTTTGGCGGAAATGCAGGCCAAGACGCTGCGCTCTGGATGCTTCAGCAGCGGGATCAGATGCTTGGCCAGCAGCACCGCGCCAATGCTGTTGACTTCAAAGTAGCGGAGCAAGTGCGCTGGCTGAATCTGCTGCAAGCTTTTCTCTGGCTGAATTTCGCCCTCGTGCAGAAACCCAACGCAGTAGATCACCAGATGCAGCCGCTCGACCTGGCGCCGAATCTGAGCTAGCCCGCTGCTAATCTGCGCCTCGTCCGTAATATCCATGGGCAGCAGATGTAGCTGCGGGGACTGAGCAGCGAGTTCGGTGAGTTCGGGTGAGGCTATCTGGCGATAGGTGGCGTAGATCTGGCTGGCCTGTGGCAAAAGCTGCTGCACAAATCCATAGCCAATGCCGCGATTTGCGCCTACCACCAGAACCGTTTGATCTGGAGTTTGGCTGGTCATAGCAGGCTCGAATCCAGACTTTCTGACTCTTCTGGGGTTTGGGGCAGATGGATGCCGCATTCCTGCTTGATGCCGTTGAAGCGGGTATCGCGCTCGTTTTCGTCGGTGGACATCAGCGGACGGCTCGAATGCCAGTCGCCCACTGTCACATAGCCCTGGTCAAACAACGGGTGGTAGGGCAGATCATGCGCGATCAAATATTCATAGATGGCCTTGGCACTCCAGTCGAGAATCGGCGATATTTTGTAGATCTCGCCCTGCAAGCTAACAATATCTAGCGTTTTGCGATGCGCGGTTTGGTCGCTGCGGAGTCCGGCCAGCCAGCCCGTTGCGCCTAGCTCACTCAGCGCTCGCTGCATCGGCTCCACCTTACGGATCTGGTCATAGCGATTCAGCGATTCTAGATCGGTCTGCGCCCAGAGCTTGCCATGCAGTGCTTCCATCCGAGCAGGGCTGAGCAGAGATTGATAGACCTGGAGGTTGAGGCTGAGTCTGGCGGTGAGCTGCTCGGCAAATCGATAGGTGCTGTTGGGCAGATAGCCTGTATCAACCCAAATGATCGGCATCTGCGGGACAATCTGCGTCACCAGATGCAGCATCACCGCCGAGTGAATTCCAAAGCTGGTCGTCATGACTAGCCCTGAGCCGAGAGCCTTGACCGCCCACTCAACGCGCTGTTCGGCGGTTGCGCTCGCCAACGCTGAATTCACCTGGCTCAACTCAATCTGCTCTACTGCACCTGCTGCCATCGCGTCTGCCGTCACACCTGCCGTCACACCTGCCATCGCCGCACCTACTGCCTCGGATCACACTGGCTAAACTTCATCGCAGTATAGCTTGCTCAGCCAGCAGTCTTGTCTTTTGTAATCTTAATCTTTTGTGATCTTCTCACAGTCTGGCCGATAGTCTGGCCGACTACCCTGCTGCGGGTCGAGAGAGATTCTAGATCTACTCCTAGAGCCTCCATAAAAATCCCCGCCTGTGGTCGTAGCCAGCAGGCGGGGGATCAGGATTTGGGAGCTGACTTTAGAGCACCAGCTCAATCGTCATTTTCTTGGTATGCGCCAGACTTCTCAAGCGCTCCATGGCCTTACGCTCGATCTGCCGCACCCGCTCACGCGAGAGGCTCAAAATGTTGCCCACCTCTTGCAGTGACTTAGCCGTGCCGTCGTCGAGGCCAAAGCGCAGGGCAATCACCTCTTTCTCTTTATCTTTGAGACCGTTGAGGAGATCAACGATGGTTTCTTGCTGAGTCAGCGTATCGAGCATACTGTCCGGGCTGTGGTAATGCTCGTCTGCGATCAAGTCTCCCAGCTCGCGGTCTTCCTCTTTGCCAATGCGATGAGACAGAGAAGCCGTCGCGTTGCTTTTGACAAACTCAATGATCGTCTTGGCGCGCTCTTCATCTACGCCCGAAGCTTCCGCAACTTCCGCCAGACTGGGGACATGCCCCAGCTGTCCAGTCAACACAGCCTTGCTTTTCCGCAGCTTGTTGTACTTTTCGCTGATGTGAATCGGTAGCCGAATCATGTTGTCTTGCTCAGCAATCCCGCGCGTGATCCCCTGTCTGATCCACCAGTAGGCGTAAGTTGAAAACTTATAGCCCTTGCTGATCTCAAACTTTTCAGCTCCGCGCCGCAGTCCAATCGTGCCTTCCTGGATCAAGTCCAAAAAGTCCATCCGCTTGGACTTGCTGAGATACTTTTTGGCGACCGCAACGACAAGTCTCAGGTTATGCACCACTAGCTTGTCTACCGCACGGTTGTAAGCGTTCATCGTCTGCTGCAAAGCTTCAGGCGATTTGCCTGCGGCTTCAGCCCATTGCTCCAGGGTCGGCGAACTCTCAGTCTCGGCAGCTTCAAGCAGTCGGCGGGCTTCAAGCAGTATTTGTCCCTGCTCGATCTGTCTGCCGTAGATGATTTCTTGCTCGGCAGTTAGCAGCGGATATTTGCCGATTGCGATCAGATATTGCCGAACCGCGTCGCCCATAATCGGGGCGGCGTTTTTGTTGACTGTGAACTGAGCGTCAACGCTCTCTGGCACTAGCTCTGGCTCTGCGTCGAGGCTTGGATCGATTGTGGCCTCAGCTGTGGCCTCAGCTGCTTCTACTCCATTTTGCTTCGGAACGCGAACTCGCCCTGTCTCTGAGGGCTGCTCTAGCTCAACTTCGATCAGATCTTGATCCCAGTTCTGCTCAGTCGACTGCGCTAGATGGGATGCAGTTTTTTTGGTGAAAGGCGCTTTCCCCGTGGGGGGAGCCGCGCGTTTGCGCTGTGCTGTGACGACCATGAACTATCTCCTAATTTACGTGGACTGAAGTAAAAATAAGCTTTTAATCGCTATGCAAAGTCTTTGATGTTAGCACAATCTCCCTGTGGGAAACTGTGAATTATCTGAGTCTCTGCGCCAGACTGCTCTGAGTCAGGTGAGCCTGAGCCAGAACCCGCGAAAGCCGCTGTGAGCCGACGCAATGGACGTAGCCCCGCCTGAACCTGAGGTTCAATTCGGCAAGACTACCCCATCGGCTTCCAGCTTTTGGGCAAGGTTTAGATCATACTGCTCAAGACTCTCTTTTGGAAGAGGGCTTGAACAATTTGCCGCTTAGATCACGGCCAGACTATAGCCAGACTGTAGAGTGAGTAGCGACACAAGCAGCCGCATATCAAGCTATTCACCTGTTTTACCCTGGCTCGATCTGTTGCGATCTATTTCAAGTTATTCGACCTATTCGACCTACTCCTAATCTGCACTTCCCACTGCGCTCGCTAATGGAGCCATGAAACACACGGCCCCATTTTCCACCCTTTGATCCGGTAATCAACCTGAATTGAGGAGGCTGCAATCTGCTACCGCTTAAAGTCATGGCTTGAGCTTCCAGCAGGAACTCTCACCTAACCACAAAATTGCTCTTTTATCAATCTAACTCGAACTGAGAGTTTGAGCCAGGATTTTGATCTCAACTCCGAATCTCAACTGCCCTGAACCGCCTCTAGACTTCCCGTGAGTTTGGGCTGAGTACAGAATTTAGCCTTCGCTGGGACTGATTGCCTGAGGTGAGAACCGCAGCCACAGCACTGCGCCCAAGGCAATCAGCAGTGGCAGGGTGGCAAGTTGATTCACCGTTGCCCAGCCCAGGCTGTTGAGCAATCGCCCCGACAAAAAGGCAGAGAGAGCAACCGAGCTGAACATCAAAAAATCGTGAGCGGCCTGCGTTTTGGCTTTTTCGCTGGGCAGATATGCCTGAGTGAGCAGCGTTGTTGCTCCAACAAACATCCAGTTCCAGCCGATCCCCAGCAGGGTCAGCGCCACCAAAAAGTTCTGGACGGACGTGCCATTCAGGTTGATCCCAATTGCCAGCAGATTTAATCCGATGCCGCCAAGAATTATGTTGAGTACGCCAAAGCGCTGAATCAAGCTGCCCGTCACAAACGAAGGTGCAAACATGCCTAGCACATGCCACTGAATCACAAAAGCCGCCTGACTGAACGGGTGGGGCACAGCAGTCATGGCCAGCGGCGTAGCCGTCATCAGCAGCACCATGACGCTGTAGCCCACCATGCTGCTGATCGCGGCCACCCCAAACAGAGGCTGACGCAGAATTATTCCCAGCGGACGGCTCGACTCGCCAGCGCCAGATTTCCCTGAAGCGATCGTCATTGGCAGGAGATCAAGGCTCTGAAGCACCACCAGCGTTAGGGCTTGCAGCCCCACAATCGGCAGGAGAGATCCGGCAAAGGGGACGCTCAGCCAGTCTTTTGCCCAGCTCGCGGTGCTTGGCCCCAGCACGGCTGCAACCACGCCGCCCGCCACAACCAGCGAAATCGCCTGAGGCCGAAAGGAGTCGGTGGCCGCGTCCGCCGCTGCAAACCGATAAAAGCCAGCAAACCCATTGAAAATGCCAAATAAAACGGTGGCCAGACAAAACAGCGAAAAGCTCTGCATTAGCACTGCAACGACAGCCAGCCCTGCCCCCACCATGCCAACCACTGTACCCAACCCAAAGCCCGCCCGCCGCCCCCAGCGCTGCATGATTAGCGAGGCTGGAATTGTGGTCAGCATCACCGCTACCTGCAATAAAGCTACCGGCAGCGTTGCCAGCGATTTGTCGCTGGAGAGAGCTGCACCAATTAAGGCGGCGACCGTAAACAGCATCGTAATGCTCGTCATGGAGATCGCTTGACAGAGCACCAGCAGCGCCACGGTTCTCTTGGCTTCGCCGTAAGTTCGATTCATGCCATATCCTTGCGCCCCATTGGATCACCCAATTATCGTAGGACAAGATGCTCATACTGCCTACTTTTCTCAGCTCATAAGCGATCTGGCGATAGAAATCGGAATACTCTGTCTAAATCGGAATACTCTGTCTAAATCTGCTGACGGTGCATAACAATCGCTCAACTCAAGTAGATGCATCTGAATGCATCCAGAGATATACAGCGGCGGCGGCTGGCGAGCAAACCGGGCTACAAAAAATCACCTGGCAAAGAAAAGCAAATTAGCTGAAAATGATCAAGGCAACGCAAAGTAAAGCTTTTGGTAAACCACAGTGACGAGCAATCTACAGATGCCTGCTCATCTCGAAAATCTAATTTCAGGCAGCTTGGCTGCGGAGTCACAGGTTGATTCAGAGAGTCTTGGCCTTAGCTCGACTTTATCCATCTAGGCTGCGTAGCACAAGAGGCTAGACCAGCAGTCTAGGAGCGCTTTTGGTACTTTTACAATGTCGGTTGTTTGAGTAGATGTATAAAAAAGTCGCGCCTGCCAGAA
>JAESFP010000143.1_pt1 | contig 53402 bp, 55 predicted proteins | sample 9266181 | NCBI WGS metagenome assembly JAESFP01 (sample SAMN14502547, study PRJNA617102) | algae metagenome | isolation source: Pegethrix bostrychoides GSE-TBD4-15B and co-occurring heterotrophs from... | place: USA: Grand Staircase-escalante National Monument, Utah | collected 2006-08-15 | reverse complement strand
GCGTCGCCAAGACCACCAGCTTCAACGGCACCAAGCTGCTCGACGGCTCCTTCGCCAACGCCACCTTCCAGGTCGGCGCCAACGCCGGCGAGAGCATCTCCATCGACTCCATCGTCTCCGCCGACTCCGCCAGCCTGGGCACCCTGGGTGCCACCGAGTTCTTCACCGCCACCGTGGCAGCACCGTCCACCGCCGCCAACGCCGCCATCCCGGCCGGCACCACCGGCTGGACCATCAAGGACGCTGCCGGCAACGACGTCGCTCTCGGCGGCATCGCAGCCTCCACCACCGCTGCCCAGCGCACCACCCAGGTGGTGGATGCCATCAACGCCAAGTCGGGTGAAACCGGCGTGTTCGCCCGCGAACTGACGGCCGGCGGCTACGAAATCTTCTCGGAACGTGACCTGGCCGCCGCCGACTTCGGCGCCGCCTTCACCGCCGCCGCCACCGGCGACCCCGGCGACACCGCCCCTCCCGGATCGGCCGTCGCACTGGAAGAGATCAACATCAGCAGCTTCGGTGATGCCCAGGTGGCCCTGCTGGTGATCGACAAGGCCATCAACTCGATCAACAGCTCGCGCGCCGACCTCGGCGCCCTGCAGAGCCGCTTCGAGAACGCCGTGGCCAACATCAACATCGCCGGCGAGAACATCTCGGCCGCCCGTGGCCGCATCGTCGACGCCGACTTCGCCAAGGAAACCTCGTCGCTGTCGCGTGCCCAGATCCTGCAGCAGGCCGGCACCGCGATGGTGGCCCAGGCCAACCAGGCTCCCCAGGGCGTACTGTCCCTGCTGCGCTGATCTCCGCGTGGGCTCCTCCGGGCGCAGGGCGCGCCCGGACCATGGCGGCAGTGCCTTCGGGTGCTGCCGCTTTTTTTCGTCCGCAGATGCCCGCAAGGCCTCGTGACGGCCGCCTGGCGGCGGTCTGGCGGCGTTCTGCAACGCGTCCTGAACGGTGTTCGAAAAGGGGTGTGAAACCGGCTGTTTCCGGGGCGTAGCAGCCCTACAGTCCGGCGCCCGATGGCCGATACATGAATCATCAAGCACAAGGAACCGACGCCATGTACACCCCAGTCAGCACCCGATCCGCCTCCGCCTACAAGCGCGTTGCCGTCGACACCGGCGTGCAGTCGGCCGACCCGCACCAGCTGGTGGGCATGCTGTACGACGGCCTGCTGCAGAACCTGCACCAGGCGCGCGGCGCCATGGCACGCCAGGATGTGGCCGGCAAGGGCGCCGCCCTGATCAAGGCCATCCGCATCCTGGAAGAGGGTCTGAAGGCCGGGCTGAACCCGGCTGAAGGCGGCGAACTGGCGCAGAACCTGCGTGCCCTGTACGACTACTGCGTGCAACGCCTGACCCAGGCCAACCTGCGCAACGACGAGGCCGCCGTGGTCGAGATCGTGGCGCTCATCGAACCCCTGGCCCAGTCCTGGAAGGACATCCGCAGCCAGGTGGTGAAGGGAGCCTGAGCATGGAACACGGACTGCTGGACTACTACAAGGCCATCGAGCGCACCAGCCGCGAAATGCTGGAGGCGGCCCAACAGGAAAACTGGGATCAGGTGGTGCGGCTGGAAGGCGCCTGCGCGGTGCTGATCGAGCAGCTGCGCTACCGCTCGCGCAGCCTGCAGCTGGCCCCCCAGGAGCGCAAGGAGAAGGCGCTGATCATGCAGCGCATCCTGCGCACCGATGCCGAGATCCGGCACCTGGCCGAGCCCTGGCTGCAGGACCTGGCCCAGCTCTTCCACAAGAGCAGCCCGGCGCCGATGCACTGAGGCAGCGGCGCATGGCCTGCTCAGACGCTCATGTTCATGATGTCGGTGTAGGCCTGCACCATGCGGTTGCGCACATGCAGCGTGGCCTGGAAGCCGATCTGGGCCTTCTGCATGGCCAGCATGGTTTCTTCCAGGCTGACCTTGGGGTCGCCCATCTGAACCCGGGTCTGCAGGCTGGAGGCCTCGTTCTGCGCCTTGCTGACATCGCGCAGCGCGCTCTTGAAGCTCTCGGCCACGCCGCCACCGGCGCCCGTGGCGCCCAGGCCACCTGCACCGGCGGCCTTGCCGGCAGACAGCGATTTCAGACCGCCCAGGGTCTGGCTGGAAAGGGGGGAGAGTCGGACGTCCATGGAATGCTCCTTCCGCAAAAGGGAATGCCCCGACTCTAGGGAACGGGGCCGGTCCGCGTGGCCGGAATAAGGGGCCAAAGCCGGGCCTTTTCACGGCTATGGCGCGGGGGGTGGAACTCCATACTCGGTCGCAACGGGGAATGTCTCCCCGACCGATGACCCACCGATCACCCGAGTCCCCATGAGCACCACCGTTGCCGAAATGGACATCCAGCCCGTGCGCCGCAGCGCGTTCGGAGACGGCCTGTCCCGCATGGACAACAGCCAGAAGATCAAGCTCGGCCTGGGCGCCCTGGCCCTGCTGGCGCTGGCCCTGGCCGCCTTCTTCATGGGCCGCCAGCCCGACTGGAAGGTGCTGTACAGCAATCTGAGCGACAAGGACGGCGGCGCCATCGTGGCGCAGCTCTCGCAGATGAACGTGCCCTACCGCCACGCCGAAGGCGGCGGCGCCATCATGGTGCCGGCCGACAAGGTGCACGACACCCGGCTGCGTCTGGCCTCGCAAGGCCTGCCCAAAGGCTCGGTGAACGGTTTCGAGCTGATGGAAAGCAACCGCTTCGGCATGACCCAGTTCCAGGAGCGCCTGACCTTCCAGCGCGGCCTGGAGGGCGAACTGACCCGCTCGATCCAGTCGCTGTCGTCGGTGCAGAACGCGCGGGTGCACCTGGCGCTGCCGAACCAGAACGGCTTCTTCCGCGAGCAGCAGAAGGCCAGCGCTTCGGTGCTGCTGACGCTGCACCCCGGCCGCACGCTGGACCGCGCGCAGGTGGCCGGCATCGTGCACCTGGTGGCCAGCAGCGTGCCCGAGATGAACCCCAAGGCGGTCAGCATCGTCGACGACGCCGGCAACCTGCTGTCCGCACCGCCGGATGCCGCCGGCCAGGCGCAGGGCGCCGACGTGCAGAAGCTGCAGTACGTGACCCAGATCGAGCAGCTGCACACGCGCCGCATCCTGGACATGCTCGAACCCCTGGTGGGCGTGGGCAATGTGAAGGCGCAGGTGACGGCCGATGTGGACTTCTCGCTGGTGGAGTCGACCTCCGAGCAGCACGCCCCCAACCAGGGCAATGCGCCCAGCGCGGTGCGCAGCCAGCAGCTGGTGGAAGACGGCACCGGTGGCTCGGCCCAGCCCTCCGGCGTGCCGGGCGCGGTGAGCAACCAGCCGCCGGCCCCCAGCGCGGCTCCCATCAATGGCGCCGCCGCTCCGGTGGGTGTGAACCCGCAGGGCGCGGCCACCGCCGACAAGGGTTCCATGCGCCGCGAGTCCACCGTGAATTACGAGGTGGACAAGACGGTGAAGGTGGTGCGCGAGGCCACCGGCACGGTGCGCCGCCTGAGCGCCGCCGTGGTGGTGAACCACCGCACCTCGGTCAACCCGCAGGGCAAGAGCCTGACCCAGCCGATTCCGCCCGAGCAGCTGGAACAGATGACCGCCCTGGTGCGCGAAACCATCGGCTTCAACCGCGAGCGTGGCGACTCGGTCAACCTGGTGAACGCGGTGTTCAACGAGACCAAGGTGCCGGAAGCCGAAGAGCTGCCGCTGTGGAAGCAGCCCGAAATGATCGACCTGGCCCGCAGCCTGGCCTGGCCGGTGGGCATGGTCGCAGTGGGCCTGCTGGTGCTGCTGGGCCTGGTGCGCCCGGTGCTCAAGCAGATGAAGAACCCGCCGCCGCGCCTGACCCCAGTCGAGGCACAGCCGCTGAACGCCATGCTGAACGACGCCCCCGAGCGCCCCGGCCTGCCGATGCCGGCCAGCGAGGAAGTCACCCCCGAACAGCAGCGTCTGGCCGATGCCAAGCGGCTGGCGCTGGAGAACCCGGCGGCCGTGGCCAACATCGTCAAGGGCTGGGTCAACGGCGAAGCGCCGGCCTGATCCACAGAGGACCACCACATGGAAGACCAGGGAATCCAGGACGCAGCCATCTTCCTCATGTCGCTGGGCGAAGAGGAAGCGGCCGAGGTGTTCAAGCACCTCAGCCCGAAGGAAGTGCAGAAACTCGGCGAGACCATCGCCAAGACCCGCGCCGTCTCGCACGACCGGGTCGACCAGGTGATGCTGCGCTTTGCCAGCGAGGCCTCGTCGCAGAGCCTGCTGGTGAGCGACACCGACAACTATGTGCGCGCCGTGCTCAAGCGCGCGCTGGGCGACGACAAGGCCTCGCTGCTGATCGACCGCATCCTGCAGGGCGGCGACGTGTCGGGCATCGAGAGCCTGAAGTGGATGGACCCGCTGTCGATCGCCGAACTGCTGCGCAACGAACACCCGCAGATCGTGGCCGCCATCCTGGTGCACCTGGAGGCCGACCAGACCGCCGGGGTGCTGAAGAACTTCACCGAACGCACCCGCAACGAGGTGATGCTGCGCATCGCCACCCTGGAAGGCATCCAGCCGACCGCGCTGAAGGACCTCAACGAGGTGCTCTACAAGGTGCTGGCCGGCGGCGACAAGATCCGCAAGACCAGCATGGGCGGCGTGAAGACAGCGGCCGAGATCATCAACATGATGGGCACCCAGATCGAGGGCTCGGTGATCGAGTCGATCCGCGGCTTCGACCCGGACCTGGCCCAGAAGATCATGGACAAGATGTTCACCTTCGAAGACCTGCTCAAGCTCGACGGCAAGTCGGTGCAGCTGGTGCTCAAGGAAGTCGCCACCGACCAGCTGGTGGTGGCCCTCAAGGGCGCCAGCACCGAGCTGCGCGAGCTGGTGCTGGCCAACATGTCCAGCCGTGCCGCCGAGGCGCTGCGCGAGGACCTGGAGTCGCGCGGTCCGGTGCGGTTGTCGGAGGTGGAGACGCAGCAGAAGGACATCCTGAAGGTGGTGCGTCGCCTGTCCGACGAAGGTCAGATCATGCTGGGCGGAGGCGAAGATGAAGCCTTTGTCTGAACGCATCGCCGCCATGGAGGCGCAGGCCGCCAAGCCGGCCGGCAGCGTGCATTCGCGCTTCATCCCGCGCGAGGAGATCGACGGCGTCGCCGCCTGGCAGTTCGACGCGGTCGACGGCAGCCAGCCCGCCGCAGCGGCCGACAGCGGCCCTGCCCTCAGCGAGGACGCCCTGCACGACATCCGCCAGCAGGCCTATGCCGAAGGCTTTGCCCACGGCCATGACGCCGGCAGCCAGGAGGTGCGCGATGCGCTCGAAGCGCCGCTGCGCCACCAGGCCGAAGAAGCCGGCGTGCGCATGGCCCAGATGCTGCAGAGCACCCGCAACAGCCTGATCCGCAGCGAACAGCAGATCTCCCAGCACATCCTGGAGCTGGCCTGCGACCTGGCCCGCCAGGTGGTGCGCCGCGAGCTGCGCGCCGATCACGAGGCGCTCAAGCCGGTGATCGACGAAGCGCTGCGCGAACTCATCGTCGATGGCCTGCCGGCCACCGTCCGCATGAACCCGGCCGACCTGCAGGCCATGGGCGGCGCCCTGCGCGAGACGCTGGCCAGCCCGGTGCCCGAGCTGGTGGCCGACCCGGCCATCAGCCCCGGCGGCTGCGTGGTGGAGACCGCTTCCACCTCGGTCGACGCCACCGTCGAAAAACGCTGGGCCCGCGCCGTGGGCAACCTCGGCCTGAACACCCCCTGGGACCCGGAGGACGCCGATGTCTGATTCCATCCTCCCCGACCTGGACGGCCCCACCCACTGGGACCGTTACATGGAAGACCTGCGCACCCACGCCTCGGTGCGCACGCCGCTGGAGGTCAGCGGCACCCTTACCCGCCTGGCGGGTCTGGTGCTGGAAGCCGTCGGCCTGAAGGTGCCGGTGGGTTCGCAATGCCTCATCGGCAACGGCCAGAAGACGCCGGTGCTGGCCGAGGTGGTCGGCTTCTCCAACGACCGCGCCTACCTCATGCCGGCGGGTGATGTGCATGGCCTGTCGAGCGGTGCCAGCGTCACCCCGCTGCCGCCCTACCGCGCCATGCCGCGCCTGGGCCAGGACAACCGCCCGCCCTCGCCGGACGACCGCGGCACCCTGCAGCTGCCCATGGGCCGCGGCCTGCTCGGTCGGGTGGTGGATGCGCACGGCCATCCGCTGGACCACCAGGGCCCGATCGTGGATGTGGACATCGCCCCGATGGACCGCGCACCCCTGAACGCCATGGACCGCGACCCGGTGCGCGAACCGCTGGACACCGGCGTGCGCGCCATCAATGCCCTGCTGACCGTGGGACGTGGCCAGCGCATCGGCCTGTTCGCCGGATCGGGCGTGGGCAAGTCGGTGCTGCTGGGCATGATGGCCCGCTACACCAAGGCCGACGTGATCGTGGTCGGCCTCATCGGCGAACGCGGCCGCGAGGTCAAGGAATTCATCGAGGACATCCTGGGCGACGACGGCCGGGCCCGCTCGGTGGTGGTGGCCGCCCCGGCCGACGCACCGCCGCTGGTGCGCATGCAGGGCGCCGCCTACGCCACCGCCATCGCCGAACGCTTCCGCGACGACGGCCTGCATGTGCTGCTGCTCATGGATTCGCTCACCCGCTATGCCATGGCCCAGCGCGAGATTGCGCTGGCCATCGGCGAGCCGCCGGCCACCAAGGGCTACCCCCCGAGCTGCTTTGCCCGCCTGCCGCAGCTGGTGGAGCGCAGCGGCAACGGCCTGAACGGCGTGGGCTCGATCACCGCCTTCTACACCGTGCTGTCCGAAGGCGACGACCAGCAGGACCCGATTGCGGACGCGGCGCGCGCCATCCTGGACGGCCACATCGTGCTGTCGCGCACCCTGGCCGAGTCCGGCCACTACCCCGCCATCGACGTGGAGGCCTCGGCCTCGCGCGTGATGCACAACGTGGCCAGCCGGACCCATCTGGAGGCGGCGCGCCGTTTCCGCGCCGCCTACTCGCGCTACCAGAAGACCCGCGACCTGATCCAGCTCGGCGCCTATGTGCCGGGCTCCGACCCCGAGACCGACCAGGCCATCGCCCTGTACCCCGCCCTGCAGCGCTTCCTGCAGCAGGGCATGTTCGACGCCTCGACCCTGGGCGAAAGCCTGCAGGGTCTGCAACAGGCACTGACACCCCCCGCCCGGACCCAGCAACGCCCCCACAACCCTGAAGGCAGGACCGCATGAGCCGCATACAGACACTGACCCTGGTGGTGGAACTGGCCGAACAGCGCCGCGACGAAGCGCTCTCGGAACACGCCAGCCGCGTGCGCGAACTGCAGGCCGCGCAGGACCAGATGAACCAGCTGCAGGGCTATGTGGCCGAAGCCCAGGCGCGCTGGGCGCAGCGCGGCAGCCAGGGCATGGACGTGAGCCTGCTGCTGCACCACCGCCAGTTCATGCAGAAGATCGACCACGCCATCGAGTTCCAGACCGGCGTGCTGGCCGACAAGCAGGCCCGCATCGACCAGGCGCTGGCCCACCTGCAGACCGCCGAGCGCGAGCTGGCCGGGCTGCGCCGGTTCACCGAAAAACAGGTCGAGGCGCTGCAGAAGCAGGCCCAGCGCCGGGAACAGAAAGCCAGTGACGAAATGGCCCTCAATGTCTACCTGCGCCAGCAGGCCGGCCTGGCCCACGCCGCAGGAGCCCGCCCATGAGCACCGTGAACACCGCCGGGTCCACCGGCAGCACCGCCCCGGCCGCATCGGCCTCGTCGGCCCAGAACCCGAACCACCCGGCCCGACCGCGCCAGGGGGCCGAGGGTGGCGCCGACCTGTTCTCCAGCCTGCTCTCGCTGCTGGCCAGCACCGCCCTGCCGACCACCGATGACCCGGCCGCTGCCGACCCGGCCCGGCAGGACGGCTCGCCGCAGGACCCCGCCGCCGACACGGGCCAGGCGCCCACCGACAACCCCCTGGCCGGCCTGCTGGCCAGCCTGCCGGGCTGGATGCCGGCAGGCTCCCCTGCCGCGACGGCCACCGGTGGATCGACCACCCCGCGGACCGGCAGCGCCGACGGCGCTACGCCCCTCACCACCGAGGCCCGCGCCCTGCTCCAGCCGCTGGAGCCCGGTGCCGCACGGGAACGGGGTCTGGAGCCGCGCCCCGAGCGCAGCCCGTCGACCGACAAGGCACGCCCGTCCATGGCCAGCGCCCTCAACGTCCTGGGCCAGGGCACCGAACACCGGGGCTCGGCCCGGGGAGCCGAATCGGCGCCCGGCATGAACTGGGTCCGCGCCGGCGGCGCACCGGAAGCCGGTGCCGGCACCTTGTGGGCTCCGCGCGCCACGGTGGCGCTGGACGAACGCTTTGCGGGCGCACCGGGGGCCGCCTGGAGCGCGGTGGCCCAGCGCGAAGCCGCTGCAGAAGACGACATCCGCCCCGGTGAAGCCATCGGGCTGCGCAGCGGCAGCAACGCCGGGGTCGAAGTGGGCGGGACCGGATCGGCCGGTGCCGGCGGCACGGCCACCGGCGATGGCAGCCTGGGCAGCGACAGCGGCCAGTCCGACGCGCGCAACGGCACCGAAGCCCGAACCGACGACACCGGACAGACCCCGACCACCGCCCCCGAAGACACCGAAGTCACCCACTGGGGCGCCGGTCATGTGCGCCATGCCAGCCTGCGGGTGGGCGGCGACGGCCAGGACGCGATCGACATCCGCCTGCAGATGCAGGGCCAGGAGGTGCAGATCGGCTTTGCCACCGACGACGCCCAGGCCCGCGAACTCCTGCGCGAACAGGCACCCCAGGTGCTCGGCGAGCTGCTGGAGCGCAGCGGCGTGGCGCTGGGTGGCGTGTCGGTGGGCGCACAAGGCCAGCCGGGCCAGAACAACGGGTCCGAACTGCAGGCACGACCCGGCACAGCCGAGCGCGCCGGCCGCAGCGAACGGGCCGACCCGGCCACCGCCCCGGCCGAGGCACCGGTGCGCCCGCGCGCCGATGGCAGCCGTCCGCTGGACGTGTTTGCCTGACCGGGAGTCGGCTGACATCGCGACAGATTGAGGCGTTTTTCCCCGGTTTATCCGGCGACCGGTCACAGGAGGGGGCACCCACAATGCCTCTCATGCCCCGCCCCTCAAGGGCTCCACCGACCTGAGCGAGAAACACCATGTCTGCCGCTGCTGCCGCTGCCACCGACGCACCCGACGCCCCCAAGAAGAAGAGCAAGAAGCTGCTGTTCATCATCATCGGCGTGCTCGTCCTGGGCCTGGCCGGTGCCGGCGGCGCCTTCTTCATCATGAAGAAGAACGCGGCCGCCGCCGAAGGCGCCGACGAGGAAGAGGAAGCGCCGGCGAAGGTGGCCAAGGTCGATCCGAAGTCGGCCCCCACCTTCCTGCCGCTGGACAACATGGTGGTCAACCTGGCGGACCCGGGCGGCAACCGGTTCATTCAGGTCGGCCTGACCCTGCAGCTGCAGGATGCCGCCACCGGCGAGGCCGTCAAGGCCTTCATGCCCAGCATCCGCAGCCAGATCCTGCTGCTGCTCTCGCAGCGCACCGCCGACGAGGTGCTGCAGGTGCAGGGCAAGGAAAAGCTGTCCACCGACATCATTGCGGCGGTCTCCGAGACCATGGGCTACCCCGTGCCGGAGGCCGAAGACGAAGCCGCCGACGCCAAGCCGAAGAAGAAGCGCAAGAAGGTCGAGCCCAGCCCGGTGCAGGCCGTGCTGTTCTCCAGCTTCATCGTCCAGTAAGCCGCTGCAGGAACACCGGGGACCCCCATGTCCGAATCGTTTCTTTCACAGGAAGAAGTCGACGCCCTCCTGGAAGGCGTGACCGGCGAGAGCCAGAAGCTGGAAAAGGAAGACACGCCCACCGACGGCGTGCGGACCTACAACCTCTCCAGCCAGGAGCGCATCGTCCGCGGCCGCATGCCGACGATGGAGATCGTGAACGAGCGTTTCTCGCGCAACCTGCGCCTGGGCCTGTTCAACTTCATCCGCCGCAGCCCCGAGATCTCGGTCGGCGCGGTGCAGGTGCAGAAGTACAGCGCCTTCCTGCGCGAGCTGGTGGTGCCGACCAACTTCAACATCATGGCCATCCGGCCGCTGCGCGGCAACGGTCTGGTGGTGTGCGAGCCCACGCTGCTGTTCGGCGTGATCGACAGCCTGTTCGGCGGCACCGGCAAGTTCCACACCCGCATCGAGGGTCGCGACTTCTCCCCCACCGAGCAACGGGTCATCAACCGCCTGGTGGAGGTGGTGAGCGAGGAATACAAGAAGGCCTGGCGCGGCGTGTACCCGATCGAGCTGGCATACCAGCGCTCGGAGATGCAGCCCCAGTTCGCCACCATCGCCACCCCCAGCGAGATCGTGGTGTCCACCAGCTTCACGCTGGAGATCGGCGACATCACCGGTTCGCTGCACATCTGCATTCCCTACGCCACGCTGGAACCCATCCGCGATGTGCTGTATTCCAGCGTGCAGGGCGACGCCATCGAGGTGGACCGCCGCTGGGTCAAGCTGCTGAGCCACGAGATCCAGGCGGCCGAGGTGACCATGGTGGCCGAGCTGGCCCAGACCGAGGCCACGGTGGAGCAGCTGCTGGCCATGCAGGTCGGCGACTTCATCGAGCTCGACCGCAGCCCCTCCATCACCGCCCATGTGGACGGGGTGCCCATCTTCGAGTGCCAGTACGGCACCCACAAAGGCAAATATGCGCTGCGCGTGGAACGCAACCTGCGCGGCATCGACATGAACTGGCTGGGAGATTCCTATGTCAACTGACACCACCAACCAAGACGCCATCGCCGACGAATGGGCGCAGGCGCTGGAAGAACAGGCCGCGACCCCGTCGGCCGACGGCGCCCCGGCCTTCGACAGCCATCCGGCCATCACCGCCGAAGCGGCGGCCGCCAGCACGGCGGGCAACGCCATGTCCGACATCCAGCGGGTGCTGGACATCCCGGTGCAGCTCTCGGTGGAACTGGGCCGCACGCGGGTGCCCATCAAGTACATCCTGCAGCTGGCGCAAGGCTCCATCGTCGAGCTCGATGCCCTGGCCGGCGAACCCATGGACGTGCTGGTCAACGGCTACCTGATTGCCCAGGGCGAGGTGGTGGTGGTGAACGACAAGTTCGGCATCCGCCTGACCGACATCGTCACCCCGTCCGAGCGGATGCGCCGCGTCAGCCGCACATGAACCCGATGCTGCAGAACGCCCTGCCCGCGGTGCTGCTGCTGGCCATCATGGTCGGCATCGCACTGGCCCTGAAGTGGGCCCGCGGCCGCCTGCCCGGCATGCCGGCTGGCGGCGCGGTGGCCAAAGGCCCCGCGCTGCAGCTGCTGAGCAGCCTGTCGGTGGGGCCGCAGCAGCGCGTGATCACGGTGCAGGTGGACGACGGCCAGACCCGCACCTGCCTGGTGCTGGGCGTGGCCGCCGGCAGCATCACCGCCCTGCACAGCCTGCCCCTGCCCGCCGCCGTGGCCACCGACCCCGCCGCCGCCGCCCCGGCCCTGGGCGGCTTCGCGGCCCGGCTGGCCCAGCTCACCGCCCGCAAGGACCCCCATGCCCCGCAGTGACGCTTTCTCCCGCGCCGGCGTGCGTGCCCTGGCCCTGCTGCTGGCGCTGTTGCTGCTGAGCCTGGGCGCCTGGGCCCAGGCACCGGTGCCCACGCCGCAAGGCCCTTCGCTGCCGCTGATGGTGGGCCAGGGGGCGGGCGGCACCAGCTACTCGGTGCCGATCCAGACCCTGCTGTTCTTCACCGCGCTGTCGTTCCTGCCGGCGGTGCTGCTGATGATGACCGGCTTCACCCGCATCGTCATCGTGCTGTCCCTGCTGCGCCAGGCGCTGGGCACCCAGGCCTCGCCGCCCAACCAGGTGATCGTCGGCCTGTCGCTGTTCCTCACACTGTTCGTCATGGGCCCGACGCTGGACAAGGTGTATGCCGACGCCTATGCGCCGTACTCGCGCAACGAGATCAGCTTCGAGCAGGCGCTCGAGCGCGGCCAGGCCCCCATGCGCGACTTCATGCTCAAGCAGACCCGCCAGTCCGATTTCGAACTGTTCGCCCGGCTGGCCAAGCTGCCGGCCGAGGTGACCGCCGCCGATGCGCCCTTCCGTGTGCTGGTGCCGGCCTTCGTCACCAGCGAGCTCAAGACCGCCTTCCAGATCGGCTTCATGATCTTCATCCCCTTCCTGGTCATCGACTTGGTGGTGGCCAGCGTGCTGATGTCGCTGGGCATGATGATGTTGTCGCCGGTGCTGGTGGCCCTGCCCTTCAAGCTGATGCTGTTCGTGCTGGCCGACGGCTGGAACCTGCTGATCGGCTCGCTGGCGGCCTCGTTCGCCACCTGACCCCACCACCCACAGGAACGCCATGGACCCGCAAGCCGCCCTCACCCTGGGCCAGAACGCCCTCTTCCTCCTGCTCATGGTCTCGGCCCCGGTGCTGGCGGTGGTGCTGGCGGTGGGTCTGGTGATCAGCCTGTTTCAGGCCATCACCCAGATCCACGAGGCCACGCTGTCCTTCGTGCCCAAGCTGATCGCGGCCATTGCGGTGTTCGCCATCGCCGGCCCGTGGATGATGACCACGCTGGTGGAGTTCATCCGCAACACCATCATGGCCATCCCCAACTACGCCATCTGACGCCGTGCCCACGTTCACCGAAGCGCAGATCATGGCCGTGGTCAGCCCGGTGTTCTGGCCGTTCCTGCGCATCCTGGCGGTGTTCTCCAGTGCGCCGGTGTTCTCGTCCCGCTCGGTGCCGGTGCGCACCCGCGTGGCGCTGGCGATGCTGCTGGCGCTGTGCGCCCAGGCGGGCCTGCCGCAGCAGCCGGTCATCGGCCTGACCGATCCGGGTGCCTTCGGTGCGGTGGTCCAGCAGGTGGTGGTGGGCCTGGCCATCGGGCTGGCGGTGCGCATCGTGTTTGCGTCGGTCGAGCTGGCGGGCGAACTCATCGGCCTGCAGATGGGCCTGAACTTTGCCGGCTTCTTCGATCCCGCCACCAGCGCGCAGTCGAGCGCGGTGGGCCGCTTCTTCGGCAACATCACCATGCTGCTGTTCGTGGTGATGGGCGGGCACCTCATGCTGCTGCAGGCGGTCATCGCCAGTTACGACACCTTCCCGCTCGGCGGCAGCGCCATCGAATCGGTCAACCGGCTGCAGCTGCACGAGCTGGGCGCGGTGGTGTTCCGCTACGGCCTGTGGATCGCCCTGCCCATGATCGGCATGCTGATGTTCGTCAACACGGTGCTGGGCTTCATCTCGCGGGTGGCCCCGCAGATGAACGCCTTCGCCATCGGCTTCCCGCTCACCCTGTCGGTCGGTCTGGTGGGCATCGCCTTCACGCTGCCGATGCTGGGCACGCCGGTGGCCGCGCTGCTCAAGCTGGCCACCGACCTGTTCATGGGCGGCTGACCGCCAGCGAAGGCAGATCCCGCTCGCGCAGCCCCAGGGTGCGCAGCCCGGCGGCCCACACCGCCAGCACCGCTTCATGCCCGCGCAGCCGGGCCAGCGCCAGGCCACACACCGACGCCTGGCCGGTGCGGCGTCGGGTTTCCAGGATGCCGGCCACCTCGTCCCGGGTCAGCCGGCCGTCCTGCAGCAGATCGCGCAAGCCCAGCATCCAGGCCGACAGCGTGCCGTCGCGGCCCTCGGCCAGCACCCGGTGCAGCGGCATGCTGCCGCCCGCCGCATCGGGCCGGGGCGGCGGGCGCAGCACCGCCACCAGATCGGCCGGCTCCAGGGGCAGGCGGCGCAAGGCCTGCATGAGCAGGGTCAACCGGGATTCGCCGGCCAGCACGCGGTGCAGCAGCTGGTCCGGGCGGTCGCCCTCCTGGCCAAAAGCGCGCAGCAGGGTGAGCACCAGCGTGACCCCTTCCAGACCCAGCCCCTGCAGCACGTTCAGGTAGGCCTGCAACGCGGCCGGCGGCATGGGCGAGCGCATCAGCAGCGAATGGCCTTGCGCGTCGCGGGCCTCCAGGAAGGCCAGGGTCAGGGCCAGGTCGCCCCGGCGCGCATGCTGGCGCAGCAGTGCACCGCGCCAGCGGTCGTGGCGACCGGCCTTGAAGAGCTGACCGATGCAGGGCGAGGCCAGCAGGCTGTCGGCGGGCATCCAGTCCTCGTCGACATCGTCGGGGGCGGCATCGAGCGGCCCGGGGCCGACCGGGTGGAGCCGCCACAGCGGATCGGCCACCGACCCGCCATGGGCCCTCGGCCCCGGCAGCAGCGTGTGCTGCAGGTCGCCGATGCGCAGCGGCAGCAGATCGTTGCGGTCGTGCGCGAACCACTCCAGGTGCAGGGTGGTGTGATCGGGGTCGTACAGGCGCACCACCCAGCGCGGCACCGGCGGGCCGCCCTGGGCCTGCAGCTCGGTCTCGATGGCCAGCTCCAGCGCCATGGCGTGGTGCAACGAACTGAGCCCGTAGTGGCTGCTGCTGCGCCCCTGGGCCGCCATGCGGTCCATGCGCACCTGCAGCCATTCGCCGCTGCGCGAGTCGGCCACCAGATGCACCGGCCGGGATTCGTGTCGCAGCAGCGCCCGCAGGGCCAGCGCCTGGTCGGCACGCTGGTGCAGCACCTCGGGCGAACCGATGGCGCGGTAGTCGAACGCATCGGGCCGGGCATTGCCCTGGCGCACCTGCGCTTGATGGGCCACGCGGTCGTGCAGCCACAGGCAGGCCAGCTCCACACACCCCAGCGGGCGGCCATTCGGGCCGCGCACCCGCTGGTTGAGGTTCAGTCGTTCGTCGACGCCGGGTCCGGGGTCGGTGCAGACCCGCACCGTCTGGGGCTCGGCCGCGCAGGCCGGCAGGCGCCGGCAGGTGACCACCGCGTGGCCATGAACATGGATGTCGAGGTCGAAGGGGCCGGCCTCGATCCAGGACGAGGTCTGCTCCGGCAGGTCGACCCGGCGCAGGCGATGGCGACCCAGCACACGCAGCTGCCGCAGGCCGGCGAAGGGCCGCAGGTCAAGGCGGGGGGCCTCGCAGTCCTGCAGCTCCAGCCGCTGCAACCGTGGCAGCGCCTGCAGCCAGGCCGGCAGCCGGCGCAGCCCGACCAGGCGCACGCCATGCACCGCCATGCCGTGTTCCACCGCCATGTCGGCATGGGCCCGGAGCCAGGCCGGTTGCAGCAGCATGACCAGACCGGCCGGGAATTCGGAGAGGTCGAGCACCGGCTGCGGCTGCAGCAGGCGGTCGAGGCAACGGCCCCAGAGGCGCCGCGCGGCCGCGTCACGGAAGGGGTGGGCGCGGACCGCCTCCAGCAGGCTGCCCAGGCGCAGGTCGGCGGTGGGCAGCAGCCCGACAAAACCGGAACGGGGCGTTCGAGTGAAGGGCATGGCACACACCGGTAGCTGGGGGTGCCGATGGGTGGCAGCGCGGTGTGCAAGGTTCACCGCAGCACCGCCGTTGACCGGGGCGGGTGCCGGAAGGAATCGGGCCGGACACGAACGGTGCCCGGCAGGGCATCAGACCAGTCCGTTGCGGATGGCGTAGACGGTGAGTTCGGCGTTGTTGGTCAGGTGCAGCTTCTCCAGCACCCGGGCCCGGTAGACGCTGACCGTCTTGGGGCTGAGCATCAGCTCTTCGGCAATGTCCGAGAGCTTGCGGCCCGAGGCGATCTTCTGCAGCGTCTGCAGCTCGCGCTCGGACAGGCTGGCGTGCAGCTCCTCGGTTTCGGGGGCGTTGAGGGTGTCGACCAGCATCTCGGCCACGGCCGGCGTGACGTACTTGCGGCCCTGCATCACCACCCGGATGGCCTGCACCAGCTCGGCCGGATCACCCGCCTTGTTGAGGTAACCGCGCGCGCCGGCCCGCAGGCAGCGGATGGCGTACTGGTCTTCGGGGTACATGGACACCACCAGCGTCTTGACGGTGGAGCCCTCCTCCTTGAGAGCGGCCAGCACCTCCAGACCGCCCCGCCCGGGCATGTTGAGGTCCAGCACCAGCACGTCGCACGGCGACTTGCGCATCAGCTCGCGCAGCTCGGGGTAGCTGCCCGCCTCGCCCACCACCTGAATGTCCACCGCCTCGGCAATGGTGTCGCGGATGCCGCGACGCACCACGGCATGATCGTCGCAGAGGATCACCTTGATCATGTTTTTCCTTGTTCAGCGTCGGCCAGATCCTGCGCCGACGGCAGCGGCACCGACAGGATGACCGATGTGCCGCCCGATGACGAGCTGATGTCCAGCCAGCCACCGACCTGCGCCGCCCGCTCGCGCAAGCCGAGCAGACCGAACGACCTGGACTTGCGCAAGGCATCGCCCTGCAGGCCGCGGCCGTTGTCGCTCACCTCCACCGTGAGCACGCCCTCGCGGTCGTTCAGGTCGATGTCCACCGCCGTGGCCTCGGCGTGCTTGATGACGTTGGTGAGCGCTTCCTGCGCCGTGCGGTAGGCCACCAGCTGCAGATGGCGCGGCACGTCGATGGTTTCGGCGGACTTTCGCAACACCACCCGGATGCCGGTGCGGCGCTCGAAGCCGCTGGCCAGCCACTGCACCGCTGCCACCAGCCCCTGGTCGAGGATGGGCGGGCGCAGGTTGAGCATGATCCGCTGGCTCGCGTCCAGCGCGTGCTGCAGCATCTCCAGGGCGGCCGCCACATGGGCCTGCATGTCGGGGTCGGCGGCACGCCGCCCGACCCAGGCCAGGTCGAGCTTGACCGCAGCCAGCGCGCCCCCGATGTCGTCGTGGATCTCGCGCGCGATGCCGGCCCGCTCCTGTTCGATGCTGGTCTGCAGGTGCTCGGCCAGCTCGGCAATGCGCCGGCGCGATTCGGCCAGCTCGGCATCGGCCTGGGCCTTGGCGCGGCGGGTCTGCGACATCTCCAGCGCCCGCTCGATCACGTGCGAGAGCCGGTGCATGCTGTCCTTGAGCAGGTAGTCGCTCACGCCCTTGTGCATGGCTTCCACGGCGGCGGCTTCGCCGATGGCACCCGACAGGATCACGAACGGCAGGTCGGGCCGCAGTTCACGGGCCACCTCCCAGGCGTCCAGGCCGGTGAAGCCGGGCAGGTGGTAGTCGGCCAGCACGATGTCGAACCGGCCCTGGGTGAGCTCACGCCGGAAGTCGTCCATGGCGTCCACCAGCACCAGCTCGGTGGGCAGCTTGTTGCGCTGCAACGCGAACTTCACCAGCGCGTGGTCGACGCGGGAGTCCTCGAGGTGAAGGATGCGGACCGGGGGGGTGTCGGTGGTCACGGGTGGAAATGGCTCTGAATTCGGCCCGTTTTCAGCCGATAAAGGGTTTCGAGGCTGTCGAAAATTGTAATACCCCCACCCCTTCGAACCACCTGACGATCATGCACACCCCCCAGACGATGCCCCCGCCACCGTCCGTCTCGATGCCGGTCGCGCTGGTGGCCGACGTGCAGGACGCCCTGCTGATGGTGATGACCGACCTCCAGCGCCTGGAAGGCCTGCTGGACCACGCCACCGCCAACCTGCTGGACCGCTTCAACCGCGCCGACGCCGCGCTCGGTCAGCTGGAGTCGCCGCAGACCGCCGAGCTGCTGCGCATCCGCCAGAACCTCAACCAGGCCGTCACCGAACTCCAGTTCCACGACATGGCCACCCAGCTGCTGGTGCACACCGGCCAGGTGCTCAAGAGCTGCGCCTGGCGGCTGGGTGCCGAGGTGATCGATGCCGAGGAAGACGAAGTGCCCCTCCAGCTCGACCCGATGCCGGGTCGCCCCAGCCCGGTGACCCAGAACGAGATGGACGCCGGCTCCATCGAGCTTTTCTGACATCCGCCATTCAAGCCACCGCCCCAGCAGTCGATAACAGACGAAACACGGAGCCACCCATGCGATCCATTCTTGCCGTAGACGATTCGGCCTCCATGCGAAAAATGGTGTCATTCACCCTGACCGGCGCGGGCTACCACGTGGTGGAAGCGGTGGACGGCCAGGACGCCTATGAAAAGGCGCAGAACCACACCATCGATCTGGTGCTGACCGACCAGAACATGCCCAACATGGACGGCCTCTCGCTGACGCGCAAGCTGCGTGAGCACCCGCGCTTCAAGACCATTCCCATCCTGATGCTGACGACCGAGTCCAGCGACCTGATGAAGCAGGCCGGCCGCAGCGCAGGTGCCACGGGCTGGCTGGTCAAGCCCTTCGACCCGGCCCGGCTGATCGAAGTGATCGCCAAGGTCATCCGCTGACCCTCGGCCAAGGAGTACCTCATGGGTGAACTGATGAACGAGGGCACGAACCTCGGCAACGATTTCGACCTGACCCAGTTCTACGCCATCTTCTTTGAAGAAGCCGGCGAGAACCTGGACCAGATGGAGCAGATGCTGCTGGCGGTGGACGTGAACGCCGCCGACGACGAAGAGCTCAACGCCATCTTCCGCTGCGCCCACTCCATCAAGGGCGGTGCCGCCACCTTCGGATTTGCCGACGTGGCCGAACTGACCCACCAGATGGAGTCGCTGCTGGACAAGCTGCGCCGCCACGAACTCAAGCCCACGGCCGCCATGGTCGATGTGCTGCTGGAGTCGTCGGATGCGCTGCGCGGCCTGCTCGGCCGGCACCAGACCGGTGGCGGCGAAGGGCCGTCGAACCACGAACTGGTGGCCCGCATCTACGCCCTGGCCAACGGCGGTGACGCGGCATCCGCGCCCCAGCCGGTGGCCCCTGCCGCCAGCGCGCCGGTCGTGACCGCCGCCCCGATCGTGCAGGCCGTGGCCGAACTGGTGGTGGACACCGCACCGGCCGCCCCGATGGCGCCCGCCACCCCGGGCGGCATGCCGGCGGCCCGGCCGTCGCAGGGCGAGCGCCAGCTCGACATCCACATCGGCCCGCTGGCCAGCCTGGCCATGGCCGACGGCATTGCCGAGCTGTTCCGCGACATTCCGGGCCTGGGCCAGATCGAACGCCAGTCCACCGAAGGCGACACCCACCGCATCTTCCATGTGCGCACCAGCGCCAGCGATGCCGACCTGATGGACCTGTTCACCTTCCATGTGGGCAAGGACCAGATCCGCCTGCAGGTCAGCGGCGGGGCCGCCCCGGCGGCTGAAGGTGCCGACTTCGGCTTCTTCGAAGGCGCCCCGGGCGTTCCGCCCGAAGCCGCGGCCGCTGCGGCACAGGCATCCGCCCCCGGCCAGGCCCGCCCGGCCGGCGAGGCCGCGCCCGCCGGCGCCACCGCACCGGCCACCCCCGCCACCACCGCCGCCAAGCCCGACCAGCGTGCCGGCGGCGCCTCGGCCGGTCTGGAGTCGACCACGCTGCGGGTGTCGGTGAGCAAGGTCGACCAGCTCATCAACCTGGTCGGCGAACTGGTCATCACCCAGGCCATGCTGGCCCAGAAAAGCCGCGACCTGGAGCCCAGCGTCAACCAGGCGCTGCTGGCCGGCCTGGCCGACCTGGACCGCAACACCCGCGACCTGCAGGAAGCGGTGATGTCGATCCGCATGATCCCGATGTCGGTCGTGTTCAACCGCTTCCCCCGCATGCTGCGCGACCTGGCCAGCAAGCTGGGCAAGAAGGTGGAGCTGGTCACCCACGGCGAAGCCACCGAGCTCGACAAGGGTCTGGTGGAGAAGATCACCGATCCGCTGACCCACCTGATCCGCAACAGCTGCGACCACGGCATCGAACTGCCGGCCGACCGGCGTGCCAAGGGCAAGAACGAGACCGGCACCATCACGCTGTCGGCCACCCACCAGGGCGGCAGCATCCTGATCGAGGTGCGCGACGACGGCCGGGGCCTCTCCCGCGAGAAGCTGCTGACCAAGGCCCGGGAGAAGGGCATCGACGCCCCCGACTCGATGTCGGATGCCGAGGTCTGGGGCCTGATCTTTGCCCCGGGTTTCTCCACCGCCGCCGAGGTGACCGATGTCTCCGGCCGTGGCGTGGGCATGGACGTGGTCAAGAAGAACATCACCGCCCTGGGCGGCACGGTCGAGATCGACTCGGCCGAGGGCTACGGCATGCGCGTCTCGGTGCGCCTGCCGCTCACCCTGGCCATCATGGACGGCATGTCGGTGCGGGTCAGCGACGAGGTCTACATCCTGCCGCTGGCCAGCGTGATCGAGTCGTTCCAGATCAAGCCGAAAGAGATCAACACCGTCGCGCAGGGCGCGCGGGTGGTGAAGGTGCGCGAGGAATTCATGCCGGTGATCGAGCTGGAGCAGGTGTTCCAGGTGCCGCGTTTCGAGCACAACGGCAACAGCCCGATCATGGTCGTGATCGAGGCCGACGGCTCCCGGGTGGCCCTGATGGTCGACGAACTGCTCGGGCAGCAGCAGGTGGTGATCAAGAACCTGGAGTCCAACTACCGCAAGGTGCCCAACGTGTCGGGCGCCACCATCCTGGGTGACGGCAAGGTGGCCCTGATCCTGGACACCTCGGGCCTGGTGCGCCGTTCCCGCCACTGAAACCGATCCGCCCGAACACCCCGGGGCGAGCCGCCCCGACCTTTGAAAGCTTGCGATGCTGCTGCAGACCACCCCCACCCGGCGCCCAGCGGCCCAGCCTGCCCCCCGCGTGCCGGTCTCCGGCGACGGCCCGCTGGCGGAAGGCCGGGAGTTCGTCTGGTCGGACAGCGACTTCACCCGCATCAAGGCCCTGATCTACCAGCGTGCCGGCATCAGCCTGCACGACGGCAAGCACGCCATGGTGTACAGCCGGGTCTCGCGCCGGCTGCGCGAGACCGGTCATGCCAGCTTCAAGAGCTACCTGGACTGGCTGGAACACCACGACGGTCCGGAGTGGCAGGAATTCATCAACGCCCTGACCACCAACCTGACCGCCTTCTTCCGGGAAGCGCACCACTTCGACATCCTGACCGGGCTGCTGGCCGAACGCCGCACCCACGACTGGAAGATCTGGTGCTCCGCCGCCTCCACCGGCGAGGAGCCCTACTCCATCGCCATGACCTGCGCCGAGGTGCTGGGCACCAGCGGCCACTACGACATCCTGAACAGCGACATCGACACCAAGGTGCTGCAGACCGCCCAGCGCGGTGTCTACAAGGCCGATGCCAAGGGGCTCAGCCAGGAGCGGCTGCAGCGCTTCTTCCTGCGCGGCAAGGGCGCCAATTCGGGGCTGATGCGGGTCAAGCCGGAGCTGCAGAAACACCTGCGCTTCCAGACCGTCAACCTGATCCAGGAGCTGCCGCTGCGCGACGCCTTCGACGTCGTGTTCTGCCGCAACGTCATGATCTATTTCGACGCGGCCACCCAGCGGGCGGTGCTCGAACGCATCCACCGGGTCATGAAACCGGGCGGCATGCTGTTCGTCGGCCATGCCGAAAACTTCAGCGACGCACGCAACCTGTTCGTGCTGCGCGGAAAGACCGTCTATGAACGCATCTGATGCCGGTCTGATCAAGCGCCCCCCGGCGCCCGACCTCTCGCGCCTGGAGGCCCTGAAGGCCCGCAAGCCCAGGCCGGGCGAGGCCAGCTTCTTCTACCGCGACCACCACTTCAAGCAGGACGCGGTCAAGGTGCTGCCGGGCGAGTACTACGTCACCGCCGACGACATCGTCATCATGACCGTGCTGGGCTCCTGCATCGCCGCCTGCATCTACGACCCGCGGGCCCGCGTGGGCGGCATGAACCACTTCATGCTGCCCGAGGGCGGCGCCGACTCCGGCGGCCGCTACGGCTCGTACGCCATGGAACTGCTCATCAACGAAATGATGAAGCTAGGTGCCAGGCGCGAGACCATGCAGGCCAAGGTGTTCGGCGGCGGCCAGGTGATGCACACCTTCACCACCATGAACGTGGGCGAGCGCAACACCAAGTTCGTGCTGGACTACCTGCAGACCGAACGCATTGCGGTGGTGTCCAAGGATGTGCTGGACATCCACCCGCGCAAGGTGGTGTTCTTCCCCGCCAACGGCAAGGCCATGGTCAAGCGCCTGGCCCATTCGCACCCCGAAAACCTGGAGACCCAGGAACGCAAGGGCAGCGCTGCTGTGGTGGTGTCCACCACCGCCGGCGGCTCGATCGACCTTTTCTGACGGAGACAACCCATGGCCAAGATCCGCGTCGTGGTGGTGGACGATTCGGCGCTGGTTCGCAGCCTGCTGACCGAAATCATCAACCGCCAGCCCGACATGACCTGTGTCGGCGCAGCCGCCGACCCGCTGGTGGCGCGCGAGATGATCCGCGAGACCAACCCGGACGTCATCACCCTGGATGTCGAGATGCCGCGCATGGACGGCCTGGAGTTCCTCTCGCGCCTGATGCGCCTGCGGCCCATGCCGGTGGTGATGGTCTCCACCCTGACCGAGCAGGGCGCCGAGATCACGCTGCGCGCCCTGGAGATGGGCGCGGTGGACTTCGTGGCCAAGCCCCGCATCGGCGTCTCGGCCGGTCTGCAGGAACTGGCCGGCGACATCGTCGACAAGATCCGGGTCGCGGCTGCGGCCCATGTGCGCCGGCTCGGTCCGACGCCCGGCGCCGACACCCGTGTGCCGAATGCCACGCCGGCGGCCGCCACGCCGGTCGAAACGCCGCGCGCACCCTTGCCACGGCTGTCGACCGAGAAGATCATCTGCATCGGCGCATCGACCGGCGGCACCGAAGCCATCCGCGAGGTGCTGACCCCCCTGCCCGCCGATTCGCCCGCCATCGTCATCACCCAGCACATGCCCGCCGGCTTCACCACCAGCTTCGCCAACCGCCTGGACACCCTGTGCAAGATCCGTGTGCAGGAAGCCCGCGACGGTCAGCGCATCCTGCCGGGCCATGCCTACATCGCCCCGGGCGGGCGGCACCTGCGCATCGACCGCAGCGGCTCGAACTACGTGGCGGTGGTGGAAGACACCGAGCCGGTGAACCGGCACCGCCCCTCGGTCGAGGTGCTGTTCCGCTCGGCCGCCCGGGTGCTCGGTCCGAACGCGATCGGCATCATGCTCACCGGCATGGGCGGCGACGGCGCCGTGGCCATGCGCGAGATGAAGGACGCTGGCAGTTACAACTATGTGCAGGACGAAGCCTCCTGCGTGGTGTTCGGCATGCCGCGCATGGCCATCCAGCACGGGGCGGCGCACGAGGTGCTGCCCCTGACCCAGATTGCCGCCGCCGTGCTGGCCCGCCTCTCCAGCTCGCCATCGGGTGTCCGGCACCGCATCTGAGGTCGGAACCGATACATTTCACTGCTTGCCATCGACACGGGTCCGTTCATGAACACGCTGCGCCGCTCCTTCAGCCTTGCCGTCCTTCTGGGCCTGCTGCCCGCTCTGGTGCTGGGCCAGTCGCTGCCCGAGCCCAAGGGACGGGCAGTGCTGACGGTCAGCGGCAAGATCGGCGTGAAGAACCGGGGTGAAACCGCCGCCTTCGACATGGCCATGCTCGAAGCCCTGCCCCAGCACAGCTTCACCACCCGCACCCCCTGGTACGACCGGCCGGTCAAGTTCACCGGCCCGCTGCTCTCCGACGTGCTGGAGGCCGTCAAGGCCAGCGGCAGCACGCTCAGCGCCGTGGCCATCAACGACTACAAGATCACCATCCCGGCCGACGACACCCGCAAGTTCAAGGTGGTCATGGCCCGGCTGATCGACGACAAGCCGATCCCGGTGCGGGACAAGGGCCCGCTGTTCATCGTCTACCCCTTCGACAGCGACGCCGAGCTGCGCTCCTCCACCTACTACGAACGCTCCATCTGGCAGCTCAAGGCGGTGGAGATCCAATGAACAGCGAACCGACGGGCCTTGGCCGCTGGCGCACCGGCCAGTGGCTGCTGGCCATCGGCGCGGTCCTGCTGGTCACGCTGACACCCCTCACCTGGATCCAGTGGAAACAGTTCCGGCTCATGGAGTCGGCCAACCGCAACCAGGTCGACGCCCTGATGTGGCAGGCCTACCAGCTCGAACGCGAATTCGGGCGCCTGGGCTACACCCTGCATGCCTCCACCGACCCCGGGGTCTCGCCCGACATCGCGGGCGAGCTGCAGGAGCGCTACGAGGTGTTCGTCAGCCGCATCGGCCTGCTGACCGAACTGCCCCGCCGCGACCTGCTGGAATCGTCGGCCGTCTACACCGACACCATCGCCAAGGCGCGCACGTTTGTGGAGCGGTCCGATCCGCTGTTCGCCGACCCGGAAGCCCTGCTGCGTGACCGCAACGCCCTGCAGGCGCTCACCCGCGAGGTCGAGCAGATGGCGCCCGGTTTCGGCGAACTCACCCGCGAAGCCAGCCGGGCCACCGCCCGCCTGTTCGACGAACGCAACCAGCTGCTGCACCAGCAAAGCCTGCTGGTCATCGGCCTGACCGCCGCCCAGACGGCCCTGCTGCTGATCTTCCTGGGGCTGCTGGTGCGCGAGGTGCGCCGCAAGCAGGCCCAGAACAACCACCTGCGCCAGCTCGGGCGGGAGCTCACCGTGGCCCGCGACCAGGCCGAGGCGGCCAACCAGGCCAAGAGCGTGTTCCTGGCCAACATGAGCCACGAGATCCGCACCCCGTTCCAGGGCGTGCTGGGCATGCTCAACCTGCTGGAAGAGAGTTCGCTCGACAGCCGCCAGCGCGACTATGTGCAGACCGCCCGCGACTCGGCCCAGCACCTGCTGGGCGTGATCAACGACATCCTCGACGTGTCCTCCATGGAGACCGGCACCCTGCGGCTGGCCCCGGCCCCGGTCGAGATGGCCTCCATGCTGCACGACGTCGAGGCCATCATGCGGGTGGCCGCGCGCGAGAAGAGCCTGGAACTGAACATCGAGACCGACCCGGCCGTGCCGGCCTGGGTCCTGGCGGACGCCACCCGGGTGCGGCAGATCCTGTTCAACCTGATCAACAACGCCATCAAGTTCACGCCACAAGGATCGGTCGACGTGCGCATCGAGGCCGTGGCCGGGCGCCCCGACATCGTCCGCATGACGGTGACCGACACCGGCGTCGGCATGGACCAGGAAACGCTGGACCAGCTGTTCACCCGGTTCTACCAGGCCGACAACTCGCTGCGCCGGCGCATCGGCGGCACCGGTCTGGGGCTGGAAATCTCGCGCAACCTGGCGCGGCTGATGGGTGGCGACATCCATGTGAGCAGCACGCCGGGCCAGGGCTCGGTCTTCACCGTGATGCTGCAGCTGCCGCCCGCCGAGGCGCCGGTCGATGCGATCGACAGCCGCACCAGCGTGCTCACCTCGCGCCGCCTGCGGGTGCTGGTGGCCGAAGACCACCCGATCAACCTGAAGTACATCCACATCCTGCTCGAGCAGATGGGCCACGACGCGGTGTTCTGCGAGAACGGCCAGGAAGCCCTGCAACTGCTGCAGCGCGAGCCGTTCGACGTGGTGCTGCTGGACTACCACATGCCGGTGCTGGACGGCCTGGCCACCACCGAGGCGGTGCGCGCCAGCGACGGCCCGAACCGCGATGTGAAGATCATCCTGGTCACCGCCGATGTGGTGAACGACACCCGGCGGCGCGCCCAGGAAGCGGGCGTCAACGAGTTCACCACCAAGCCGTTGCAGGCCTCGGACCTGCGGCGAGCGCTCATCCGCTGCGGGCTGATCGATCCGGCCAGCGCGCCGGCCGCGTCCGCCCCGGCGGAGGCAGACACGACCCGATCAAACGAGGTGCTGCGCATGGACGAATTGCCCGAGGAACTGTTCGACCGCGACTCCTACGCCGAGATCCGCTCGATGATGCCGGCCGACACCCTGGACGAGCTGCTGGGCACGCTGTTCGACCCGCCCACCGGCACCGTACCCGTGCTGCTGGCGGCGCTGGACCAGGGCGAAGCGGGCGAGATTGGCTACCAGGCCCACAAGCTCAAGGGCACGTCCATGCTGATGGGGTTCCGCGCCATCGTGGCCACGGCCGCCTGGATGGAGCGCCTGGCCCAGGACGGGCTGGCGGCCGAGGCCATCGCCCTGCGGGCCCAGCTGGAAGAGGATGTGCGGAAAACCCGCGAAGCCATCGACCGGCTCGAGCCGCTGGCCCAGACCGAGTGACGCCGCTGCGGCTCAGACCCGGCGGCTGATGATCTGCCCGGCCTGGCCGGCCTGAGCGGATGTGCCGTTGAGGGCGGCCTCGTCGTACAGGCTGACCGCCCGACTGCCGTTGGCATTGCCGTTGCCATTGCTGCTCCCGGCGGCGGCGCCCTCTTTTTCGTTCAAGGCCTGATCCACCACGGCCGCGCTGGCGTCCCAGGTGTCCACCAGCACCTGGCGCAGGCGCTCGATGGCTTCCCGGTCGGCCTGTTCCTGGGCTTCCCGGGCTTCCTGCTCGGCACGGCGCTGCTCGGCCAGGGCCTGGACATCGGCCTGCCGGGCGGCCGCATCGACCTTCTCGCGAGGGATCTCGCCGGCGTCGGTGGTGGTCCGCGCATCGCCAGCCCCCCGGCGACGGGTCCGCGCCGGGTCTTCGTCGGTCTGGGTCGAGGTGGCCGCGCCCACCGGCAGCACCGGCGTGACGGCAGACACCGGTCGCACCGGAGCGTTGAGCGGCGTGGTGGCACCGGGCCAGTTGGCCGGGGCGGTGGTGGAAATCTGGATCATGGTCGGGTCCCCCGAAGGCGACGCGCCGGGGGCTTTCCCGGCTGTCTGACCCTTGATTCGACAAAAAGCGCCGGAACTTGAGCGCTTTTTCGGCGTTCAGGCCACCGCGTTCAGTAGGCGCGTTCGTTGGCGCTGCACCAGTAGGCCTCGATCTGCGCCGCAATTTCCAGGAAGCGCGAAAAGCTGACCGGCTTCTCGATGTACGAATTGACCCCCAGGTCGTAGGTGGCCTGCAGGTCGCGGGACTCACGCGAAGAGGTGAGCATGACCACCGGAATGCGGCGGTATTGCGGGTGCTGCTTGAGCTGCTGCAGCACCTCGATGCCGTTGACCCGCGGCATGTTGATGTCCAGCAGGATCACCGCCGGCTGGGGTTCGCCGGCATCCCAGCGTTCGAGGTAAGCCAGCGCTTCCTCACCGTCCCGCGCCACCTGGATCGGGTGGGCGCAGGCCCGGCGGCTGAAGGCCCGCAAGGTGAGGTCGAGGTCCATCGGGTTGTCCTCGACCACCAGGATCGGGGCCAGCGTGGCCAGCTGGGTGGCGGCACCGACGGTCATGCGGGCAGCTCCAGGTAGAAGGTCGAGCCCTGCCCCGGCTGGCTTTCGGCCCAGACCCGGCCGCCCATGCGTTGTGCCGCCTTGCTGACCAGCGCCAGGCCGACGCCGGTGCCCGGGTAGGCGTCGCTGCGCTGCAGGCGCTGGAAGATGCCGAAGATCCTGTCGCTGTACTTCATGTCGAACCCCACCCCGTTGTCTTTGACCCAGACGACATGGTGCCCGTTTTCGAGCCGGCTGCCCATCACCAGTTCTGGGTAGACGCCGGGCCGGTGGAACTTGAGGGCGTTGCCGATCAGGTTGCGCAGGATGACCGCCAGACCGTCGCGGTCGGTGTGCAGGACCACCGGTTCGAGCGCCGACAGATCGATCCGCGCGGCCAGCCGCTCGATGTCGGCGCTGTGCTCTTCCAGCACCCGCTCCACCAGCGGCCGCAGCTCGACGGTCTGCTGCTCGACCGAACGGCGCTCCATGCGCGAATAGGCCAGCAGGTCGCTGATGAGCAGCCCCATCTGCGCCACGCCCCGGCGGATGCGCTCCAGGTAGGCCCGACCGGCATCGTCCAGTCCGCCGGCGTGTTCTTCCTGCAGCAGCTGGCTGTAGCCGTCGATGCCGCGCAGGGGTGCCTTGAGGTCGTGCGAGACGGTGTACGAGAAGGCCTCCAGCTCGCGGTTGGCCGCCAGCAGCTGTTCGGTGCGCCGCTCGACCCGGCGTTCCAGATCGGCATTCGTCTGCTCCAGCGCTTCCTGGGCCAGCTTGAGCGCCGTGATGTCCAGCACCGTGCCCGACAGCCGATGCCCACCCTGCTCACCCGGCTCCTTGCGGACACTGACCCGAAACCATTTTTCCGGACCCAGGTCGGGGTGGCGGCGGAACTCCAGGCTCTGGGTGTCGCCGGTGGCGCGCCGGGCGGGCACGAAAGCGGCCACGGCAGGCCGGTCGTCCGGGTGCACCAGCGCCAGGTGGCTCTGCAGGTCCGGCGGCGGGCCTTGGGCCGGATCGATGCCGATGTTGCGGTAGAGCTGTCCGGACCACCACACCGGCTCGCCGGCCAGCGGGTCGAACGACCAGCTGCCCAGCCCGGCAATCGCCTCGGCCTGCTCCAGCAACAGGGTCTGGCGGCGCAGGGCTTCGCTGGCGCGGCGGCGCTCGGTCACGTCCTGCACGGTGGACAGCAGGCGCAGCAGACGGCCCTGCGCATCGCGCACCGCCCGCACCTCGATCTCCGCATCGACCAGCTGACCGTCCTTGCGCATGAAGCGCTTGTGCATGCCGTAGCTCTCGCGCAGGCCGTCCTTCATCTGCTGCAGCAGGGCCAGGTTGTCCTGCAGGTCGGGCGACGGCGTCATTTCGGTCCAGGTCATGCGCAGGAGCTCCTCGCGCGGGTAACCCAGGATGTCGCACAGCCGGTCGTTCACCTGCAGCCAGCGCTTGCTCTCGGGCGAGGAGATGGCCATGCCGATGAAGGGCAGGTCGTAAAACAGCCGGAGCTGCTCGGCCTGCTCGCGCTGGGCGAGCTGGGCCTCCTTCTGGGCGGTGATGTCGAGCAGGATGCCGGTGATGCCGCTGACCTGACCGCCCTGGTCGCGGTCGACGGCGGACCGGTCCTCGACCCAGATCCAGCGGCCGTCGGCGGTGCGAAGCCGGTATTCCTGCCGGTACTCGTCGGGGCCGTGCAGGCGGTGGTGTTCCGACTGGGCGAACACCGCAGGCCAGTCGTCCGGGTGGATCAGGCCGCAGAACGCCCGCGGATGGTCCAGCAGGTGCTGGGGGCGGTAACCCCACTGGTCGATCGACGCACTGACGAAGCGCACCGGCCGGTCGGCGTCCGGCGCCCACTCCAGGAACACCACCGGCGAGCGGGCCACCAGCGAGCCCAGGTGCCGCAGCTCGGCCTGCTGGGCCTGCAGGCGCTGGGCCATGCGGTCGACCTCGCTGCCGATGCTGGCCAGTTCGTCCCGCCCCGCCAGCGCCGCCCGCGCCTGGAGCTGACCGTCGCCCACGCGGGCCAGGGTGTCGACCAGCCGGCCGGCCCGCTTGAACCACAGCCGGTGCATCAGCAGCGCCAGCAGGGCGGCCAGGGCCAGCAGCAGGCCGCCTTCCCGCACCACCTCGCCCATCAACGTGGTCCTCAGGCGGGCTTTGGGCAGGGTCAGGTCGACCAGCGTCACCAGCCGCCGTTCGCCAGCAAAGGGCGCCACGCCCACCAGGGTGGTGCGGTCTTCCAGCATCCGCACCTGGATGCCCATGCGGTCGGCCTCGAAGAGCTCGGCGCGCTGCGCGGTCGGCGGCAGCCGCTCCAGCACCTGGTCGAAGCCCCGGCCGATGTCGGAGCGGATCAGCGACGCATCGATGCGACCGTCGGAAGCCAGCAGATAGGCCGACTGCATGCCGGTGTACAGACCCAGCCCGCCGATGATGCGGCGCACCTGCTGGGCATCGTCCAGGGACGAAAGGAAGCTCAGGCGGCTCTGCTCCACGCTCAGGCGCTCGCGCAGGCGGCGGGTTTCCTGCTCCACCACCTCGGCCTGCAAGGTGCGCAGCTGCGTCAGGTAGTTGACGCCTGAGGCCATCACCGCGAACAGCACCATGATCAGCGGTGCCAGCCAGCGCCCGGGCAGGCTGACCAGCGAGAGGCGGCGGCTCATCCACGGTCTCCGGTGAGCACGCGGCGGGCCGGCCCGGTGTCGATCATCCGGGCCCAGTCCGGCTCCGACCGCAGCAGCCCCAGGCCGCGCATCAGCCGGGCCACCTCGCGGCCGCCCTGCAGCACCGGCCCGGTCGGGTCCGACAGCGCGGCCAGCGACTCGTCGGGGGCGAAGAACTGCAGACCGCCCATGACGGCCCGGTACTGCGCCGGATCGAGGTCGGTCCCCACGCTCAACGACTCGGCCGCGCCGGCCGGGTCCAGCTGGAGCAGGGCCAGCCCGCCCTGCCAGGCCTGGAGCATGGCGTCGACCGCGGCCGGCCGTGCCAGCAGGACGTCGTGGCGCACCGCGAGCACGTCCAGCACCTGACCGGGGATCTGCCGGGAATCGAACACGGACCGGAATCCGGCGGCGGCCATGGGCCCGGCCAGCGGCTGGTAGGACACCGCTGCCGCCACCTGGCCGGCGCGCAGCGCCTGGAGGTGCAGCGTGGCCTCCAGATTCACCTGCCGCACATCGTCCAGCCGCAGGCCTGCGGCTTCCAGCAGGCGGTGGAACATGAGGGTGCCCACCGACGAATCCTCGACCGCAATCGCCTTGCCGCGCAGATCGGCCAGCCCGCGGATGGTGGGCGCCGCCATCACCACGTCGCCGCCGCGCGACGCATCGAGCAGGGCCACCACCTTGAGGTCGAGCCCGCCATCGCGCATGCGCAGCACCTCGTCCAGCGTCATGGCTGCGGCGTCGAGCAGGTTGTTGCGCAGGTGGCGCTGGGTTTCTGCGCCGGTGGCCAGCTCCACCACCTGCAGCTGCCCGTTGTCGAACAGGCGCCGGTCGCGCGCCAGCACCAGCGGGTCGAAGCCGACCCAGGCATTGAAGCCCAGCCGTGCCGGCGGCACCGGCACCTCCAGGCAGCCGCCCAGCAGGCCGGCCAGCGAGAGCAGCGCGCCGCGGCGGCCGATCACGCTGCCACTCCCAGCGGCAGCCGCACGGTGAACACCGAGCCCTCCCCTGGAGTGGAGTCGACCTCGATGTGGCCGCCGTGGGCTTCGGCAATCTGCCGGGAAATGGACAGGCCCAGGCCGGACCCCTCGAACTCGCTGCGCAGGTGCAGGCGCTGGAACGGCTGGAACAGCCGCTCGATGTGGCGCGGCTCGATGCCGATGCCGTTGTCGACCACGCGCACCAGCACCCAGTTGCCGCTCAGCCGGGCATCGACCCGCACATGCGGCACCCGCCCCGGCGGCACGAACTTCAGGGCGTTGGAGAGCAGGTTCTGGAACAGCAGCGACAGCAGGCTGGCATGGCCGCTGACCACCGGCAGGGGCGACAGGTCCAGCCGGGCGCCGGTGGCGGCCAGCCGTGCGGCCAGCGCATCGCGCAGCTCGGCCAGCGTGCGGTCCAGGGGCACCGGCGTGGGCGGATCACCCTCGGCGTTCTGCAGCCGTGCATAACGCACCACATCGTCCAGCAGGGTGCGCATGCGGGCGCCGGCGCGGGTGGCCAGGCGCAGGAAGTGGCGGGCCTCTTCGGGCAGCACCGGACCATGGTCTTCCTCGACCAGCCCGACAAACTGCGCGATGGTGTTGAGCGGCTCCCGCAGGTCGTGGGATGCGATCCGCACGAACTGGAGCAGGCTCTCGTTGGCCACCCGGAGCTCGTCGGCGGTGCGCAGGAGTTCGCGGTGGCTCTGCTGCAGCTCGCGCAGGGCCACGGCAAGGTTCTGGCGGTCGGTCACCGAGGACTGGCGCAGCACATCGTTGGCCTGCTTCAGCCGCAGCTGGGTCCGCACCCGGGCCTGAACGATGGCCGGGCGAACCGGCTTGGCAATGAAGTCGGCGGCGCCCTTTTCCAGGCCCGCCTGCTCGAAACCGTCGTCGGTGAGGCTGGTGACCATGATCACCGGCAGGTCGGCCAGGGCGGGCGACGCCTTCAGCGTCTCCAGCACCTCGAAGCCGTTGAGACCGGGCATCTGGGCGTCCAGCAGCAGCAGGTCCGGCGGGCTGTCGTTGATCAGGCGCAGGGCGTCGGCGCCGTTGGTGGAGAACCGCAGATGGCCGAGATCGCGCAGGGCCTTGCCCAGCGCGCGGATCATGCCCGGATCGTCGTCGACGATCAGGATGTCCGGCGCCGATGGCCCCCCGCTGCTGGCGTCCTGCGCCGGCTCCGCTTGATTCATGCCGCGGATTCTCCCTGCAAAAGCCGGGCGGCGGCAGCGAAATCCAGGGTGTCCATGAGGCGACCGACCTGATCCATCGCGGCATCGCCCAGGCGGGCGCGCAGCCCGTCGGCCTCGGTTTCGAACAAGGCCAGAGCGTCCATGTCGTTGGTCGAGAGCAGCCCCACCAGGCGGGACAGGGTGAGGTCGCTGGCGGGCGGTACGGCCCGGGCCGGTGCCTTCTGGCCCTGCTGCTGCCCCAGCCAGACGCCGGCGGAACCCAGCAGCCTCGACAGCGCCTGCTGGAGCGTGCGCCATGGATCGGCCAGCGCGGCTTGCGGCACGCCATCGCGCAGACCGCACTCCACGGCGTCTGCCGCACGCGACACCTCGACCGCATCGATCATGCTGGCCGCACCGCGCAGCTTGTGCAGGCGGGCTGCCAGCGCCGAGCGGTCCGGCTCGCTGGCCGGGGCCGGCCAGGGCTGCACCACGATGTCGCCGAAGCCGTCGGACAGCCGCGACAGCGACAGCCTGAGCAGCGACACATCGTTCCCCAGCCGGGCAGCAGCCTTGGGACCGTCGATGCCGTCGATCTCGGGCCAGGCCTGCGTGGGCGCGCGGGTGGGCGCCGCGCCCTCCAGGTTGAGCACCGGCACCTGCAGACCGGTGGCCCGCTCGATGGCCTGGCGCACCGTGCGGACCATGGTGGCCGGCTCCAGCGGTTTGGTGAGGAATTCGTTCATGCCGGCCTCCATGGCCCGCCGCCGCTCCTGCGCCAGCGCGCCGGCGGTCAACGCGATCACCGGCAGGGCCGACAGTTCGGATTCGCGCCGCATGGCACGGGTGGCCTCCAGACCGTCCATCTCGGGCATCTGCACGTCCATGAGCACCGCGTCGAATTCGCTCGGGTCCTGGCGCAGGATGGCCAGCGCCTCGCGCCCGTTGCTGGCGGTGGTCACCGAGGCGCCCTCGCGCGACAGCAGGTGGGTGCCGATCTCCAGGTTGATGTCGCTGTCGTCGACCAGCAGCAGCCGCACGCCGGGCAGCGACTGCAGCTGGGTGCTGCCGGCCAGCATCGGCGCCGGCACCACGCGCGTGCTGTTGCCCTGCCGGCGCACCACGCTGTGGTTGACGGCGTTGAACAGCACCGAAGCATTGACCGGTTTGGTGAGGATGGCATCGGCCAGCCGCCCGGTGTCCAGGCCGGCCACCCGGTCGCGGTCGCTGGAGGACACCATCAGCGTGGCCGGCAGGTTGCGCGCCCCCATCTGGTCGGTGACCTGCTGCAGGGCGGTGAGGCCGTCGATGCCGGGCAGCATCCAGTCGACCAGCATGGCGTCGGGCATCGGCAGGCCCTGGGCCTGCCGGCGCGCCATCCAGTCGACCAGCGCCTCGCCGGACTCGCAGGTTTCGGTCCGCCAGCCGAAGGCGCGGGCCATGTCCACCAGCGCCTTGCGCTCGGCCGGCACATCGTCGACCACCAGCAACTCCAGGGTGCCGCGGTCGTCGGTGTCGCTCACCTGGCGCAGCGGCAGCTCGAAGCGGAACTCGCTGCCGGTGCCGGGCGTGCTTTCCAGCCCGACGGTGCCCCCCATCAGCTCGACCAGCCGCCGCACGATGGACAGGCCCAGGCCGGTGCCGCCGAAGCGGCGGGTGGTGGAGGCATCGGCCTGCGAGAAGGGCGAGAACAGCCGCTCCTGCACCTCGGCCGGAATGCCCACGCCGGTGTCGATCACCCGCACGCCCAGCATGACCTGATCGCGGTCCGCGCCCTGCGGCGAGGGCAGCCGCTCCAGGCGCGCCGTCACCGAGCCCTGTTCGGTGAACTTCAGGGCATTGCCGACCAGGTTGGTCATGACCTGGCGCAGCCGCAGCACATCGCCCAGCAGGACCGCCGGCAGCGACCGATCGACCTCGAAGTGCAGCCCCACGCCCTTGGCGTCGGCCTGCTGGACGAACACCGCCTCCATCTCGTTGATGAGTTCGCGCACCCGGAACGGCTCGGCCTCCAGCGGCATTTCACCGGCCTCGATCTTGGCCAGGTCCAGCACGTTGTTGACGATGGCCAGCAGCGACTGGCTGGCCATCTGCGACTTGCCCACCAGCTGCTGCTGGCGCACGGTCAGCGGCGTGTCGGCCAGCAGGTGGGTCAGGCCGATGACGGCGTGCAGCGGGGTGCGGATCTCGTGGCTCATGTTGGCCAGGAACTCGCCTTTGGCGCGCGACGCCTCCTGCGCGGCCTCGGTGGCCCGCACCAGGTCGGTGATGTCGAGCCGGAAGCCCACGGTGTGGCCGTCGGGCATGCGACGGTCGATCACCCGCACCACCCGTCCGTTGTCCAGCCGGTAGACGCTGGTGTGTTCGCCGGCCCGGAAGTCGGCCAGGCGGCTGCTGATCCAGCCCTTCGGGTCGGCCTGGGCCTCCGGGAACTGCTCACGACCCACGCCGACCCGCAGGATGTCCTCGAACCGGGTGCCCGGGACGATCAGGTCGGCCACCGTGTCGTACAGGGCGCGGAACTTGTCGTTGCACAGGACCAGCCGCTCCTGGGCGTCGAACAGCACGAAGGCTTCGTCGATGGCGGCAATGGCGCCGCGCAGCAGGGCCTCGTTGCGCTCGCTGCGCCGCTCGGCCTGCTTGCGGTCGGCCAGATCGGTATAGGTGGTCACGAAACCGCCGCCCGGCATGGGGGTGCCGCGCACCTCGATCGGGGTGCCGTCGGGGCGGGTCCGCTCGAAGCGGTGGGGCACCGGCGCGCGGGCGCGGGCCAGGATCTGCTCGACCGCCTCTTCCAGATCGACATTGCCGTACTCGCCGCGCTCGGCGTTGAACCGGATGATGTCCTCGAAGGTCGGCACGCCGTTCTCGAACAAGGGCTCCAGCCCGAGCAGCGTCACGAATTCCTTGTTGCAGGCCACCAGGTTGAGCTGCGCATCGAAGGCGCTCAGGCCGCAAGGCAGGTTGTCCAGAATGCTCTGCTGCAGCTCGTTGACGCGCCGCAGCTCGGCCTCCATGAGGTAGCGGGCGGTGATGTCCTGCAAGGCGCCCACGATCCGGACCGGCCGGCCGTTGTCGTCGAGCACCGGCTCACCGACGGCGCGCACCCGGATCTGCCGGCCGCGCGCGGTGATGAAGGGCAGCTCCAGGTCGAACGGTTCGGCCTCGCGCATGGCCCGGGCAATGGCCGCCCGGATGCGGTCGCGCGCTTCGCCTTCCGGGTAGAAGGCCAGCAGTTTTTCAGGATCGGGCGGGTAGCTGTCGTCGACCTCATGGATCTCGCGGGTCTGGCGGGTCCAGACCACCAGGCCATCGGCCGGGTCGTATTGCCAGCCGCCCACGCCGGCCACCCGGCCGGTGCGGCGCAGCAGGGATTCGCTTTCCGCGAGCCGCATCTGGGCCTCGCGGGTGCGGGTGACGTCCTGGTGGGTGCCGTGCATCCACTCGGGCTGGCCATCGGCGGTCCAGCTGGTGACCCGGCCCCGGTCCAGCACCCAGACCCAGTGGCCGTCCTTGTGGCGCATGCGCACCTCGATCTCGTAATCGGGGGCCTCGCCGGCAAAGTGGCGCTGCAGGGCGGCGCCGGACTGCTTCAGGTCGTCGGGGTGGGTGAGGCGTTGCCAGGTCTCGATGCTGACCGGCTCCAGCTCCTCCAGCCGGTAACCGACGATGTCGGCCCAGCGTTCATTGAAGCGGGTTTCACCGGTCTGCACGTTCCAGGCCCAGGTGCCGGCGTTGGTGCCACGCAGCACGTCGCGCAGCATCCGTCGTTCGTCCATGAGCGAGGCGGTGCGCTCACGCACCGTCTCCTCCAGATTGGCGTTGAGCTCGGCCAGCGCCTGCTGGGCCTGGCGCTCGGCCGTGATGTCCCTGACCATGGCCGACAGGCCAGCCACCGTGCCGTCGAGTTCGCGCAGCACCGACAGCGACATGGACACCTGCAGCGCCTGCCCGCTGCGGGTACGGCAGAGCAGCTCCAGCACCCGCGAACCGGACGGCTCGCCCAGCCCTTCCAGCGGCAGATACCCGTTGCCGATCTGTCCGTCGGGGGCGATCAGCGCCTCCAGCAGGCGCCCCACGGCCAGCTCGGCCGGGTAGCCGAACAGCTCGCGTGCACCGCGGTTCCAGGAGGTGACCCGGCCCTGCACATCCATGCCGATGATGGCGTCCGAGGTCTGGTCCACCAGGTCGGCCAGGCGCAGCCGCTGGCTGCGGGCATCCAGGCGCCGCCGCACACCGATCCAGTACAGGTACAGCATGCAGCCGCCCACACCGCCGAACGCCACATACAGCGGCATGCGACCCATGGCCTCCCGCCAGGCCAGGGCCTGCAACCGCGCCAGCGGCAAGGTGGCGATGTAGCGCAGGCTGCCGATGTCGGTGTCCGGGTTGCTCTGCAGCACCTGCATGGCCAGCACCACCGGGCCGGTCGGGCTGTTCCAGCGGGTCTTGCCGGTCTGGCCATCCAGCACCTCGACCTGGTAGTCGTCGGTCCAGCGCGGTGCCGGCCCGAACTCGTGGGCGTACCGGCGGGTGGCGTCGGGGTGTTCCAGGTAATCGCCCTGGCTGTTCACCAGCATCGACATGACCGCACCGCCCAGGTCTTCGTCCAGCTGGGCGTTGTCGGGCAACTGGGCGTCCGGCAGGAACGACATGCTGTTGACCGCCATGACCAGCACCGCCACCGGCAGACCGGCCGCGTCCAGCACCGGGGTGGAAAACTGCACCATCGGCCGCAACGGGCGGCGCACCTCGCCGTGTTCGCGCTGCAGGGTCACGTCCGACACGAACACCTCGCCCTGGCCCAGCCGGGCGGCCTGCACCACCTCGGTCGAATCCGGCTCGGCGCGCAGTTCCTGGGGGGGCACCACCGCCACCGCCTCGCCCCGCCGTTCGACACGGAACAGCTCGCGGGCGCCCTGACGCAAGCCGGTCAGGCGCAGCGACTGCAGCTCCGGATTGGCCTTGAGGTACGCGCTGAACAGGCGCTCCAGCGCACGCAGGTCATCGCCCGACGCCGAAGCTGCGCCGGTCCGGGAGGTCCTGGCGATGGCCTCGACCTCCGAGGTGGACGCCAGGAACACCAGGCTCTTGCGCCGGAACGCACGCCGTGCCGATACCCCCTCGACCTGGGTTTTGACGATCGATTCCAGCTGGGTCCGGGCCTGGCGCTGGCCGGCATTGAACCGGCTGCTCTGGTCGAACATGACCAGCAGGACCACCGCCACCGCATAGCCGAGCAAGGCCACCTGCGTCAGACGCTGGGAGAAGAATCCGGCCAGCCCCAGCCGCCCGGTCTCGGACCGGGCGGGCTGCAGATCGAGCCCCCCCGGGACGGCCGTGGCGCGTTGCTGGCGCTGTCGCAGCACCAGCCAGATGAGGGCGGCCAGCAGCGAGCTGACCACCCCGCCCTGGAGCAGGCGGGCAGAAGGTGACGACACCTGAACCGCCTCCAGCAGCGGCGTGAGCGCGCGCACCTCCAGCACCCACTGGCGGCCCGCCACGGTGAATTCAAGGCGCTGGGCCGGCAGATCGACCTCGGTAGCGCCGGGCGGCGCACCCCGTTGCAGGAAGGGCTGGCTGGTGGCCACATCGCTCAGCTTCACCAGCACCTCGTCGGCCATCGGGCCGAGATCGACCAGCATTTCCTCCGCCACCAACGGCGCGTAGGCCCAGCCGACGGTTTCTGCGCGGCGCACCGGCGTCTCGACCGGCACCAGACCGCTGCGGTAGACCGGCAGCAACATCAGGAAGCCGCTGCCGGACCGGCCGGAGGCCTGCACCAGCGTGATGGGAGCGGTCAGGCGGGGCTCCCCGCTGTCCATGGCAGAGACGGCCGCCTCGCGGCGGTTCGGCTCCGAGGCGATGTCCAGCCCGGTGGCACCGGTGTTGTCGGCCAGGGGATAGATGTACTGGATGACGAAGCGGTCGCCGTCGTGGGGCGCCAGTTCGCGGATGCTGAACCCGGCCGGCCCCTCGGCCCGGGCCGTGGCCAGGAAGCCGCTTTCGGCCGCACGGGGCACACGCCGGATGAAACCGAACCCGCGCGCCCCCGGGAACTCGCTGCGCATGTCGCGGCTGGCCACATAGGCCTCGAATTCGCTGCGGGTCACATCGTCCGCACCGGCGGCCATGACGGCACCGCGCGTGCCCCGCAGACCGTTCTCGTAGAGGGTCAGGCGTTCACGCACATGCTGGGCCACGCTCGTGGCCGCTTCGGCCAGGCGCCGGTCAGCGGCCTGCCGGTTGTCGTTCGACGTCGACCAGCCCAGGCCCAGCGAGACCAGGATTCCCAGAGCCCACACCAGCAGCGCGATGCGCTTCGGTGCATCCAGCGCCCACATCGATTTCGACATCCTCCGGGCCTCCAGCCACGATCCAGCAGGGGCGCATCCGGACTGGGCGCCTTTGAACACCCATGCTAGCACCCGTATCGGAGTGCCCAAGCCGGAAGAATGGGCGTTTCGTGGCCTATTTCCGGTGGTTGTCGCGGCCTGTCGTCAGACCGGTGCGCCTGGCCGCCCGGCCAGTCCGACGAGGGTCGGCAAGGCGGCCGCCATCTGGCGGTCCAGCGGCTTGGTGAGGTAGCCCTTCACCGAGGCGTGCCGGGCGGCGCGATCCCGGTCCGCCGGGTCCGACGACGACGACAGCATCACCACCACCGCATCGCCCCGGACGGCGGGCGCCAGCGCGTCGAACGCCTCCAGGAAGTCGAATCCGTTCATCACCGGCATGTTGATGTCCAGCAGGATGATGGCCACACCGTGATCGGGCGTGTTGCGCAGGTGGTCCAGCGCCTCGGCCGCCCGCTCGAAGCCGATCACCTCGAAACCGGCGCCCGAGCGTTCCAGCATGAGGCGGGTGAACAGGAGGTCGTTGTCGTTGTCATCGACCATCATCACGCGACACTTCATGGGATCTCCATCCGGGACATAGCGGGTTGCTCAACTCCGGTATGGTATGCGGCTTTGATCGGGCGTCCACAGCCCGGCACAGGAGACAAACATGCTGGCTGCCTGGTACGAACGCAACGGGTCCGCCGCCGAGGTGCTGGTGGTGGGCGAGATGCCCCTGCCGGAGCCCGGTCCCGGCGAAGTGAGGGTCCGGCTGGCCTGGTCCGGGGTGAACCCCTCCGACGTCAAGTCGCGGGCACGGCGCCCGCTGATCGCACCCCGCATCGTGCCCCACAGCGATGGCAGCGGCACCATCGATGCGGTCGGTCCGGGCGTGTCCGCCTCCCGTATCGGCGAGCGGGTCTGGACCTGGAATGCCCAATGGCAGCGCCCCATGGGCACGGCAGCCGAGGCGGTCGTCCTGCCGTCCGCGCAGGCAGTGGCCCTGCCGCCGCAGGTGTCGCTTCAGGTGGGTGCCTGCCTGGGCATCCCCGGTCTGACCGCGGTGCAGGCGGTGCGGTTGGCGCAACCCCTGCCCGGCCAGACCTTCCTGGTGACCGGCGCCGGCAACGCGGTGGGGCATCTGGTGGTGCAGCTGGTGCGGCGCTGCGGTGCCCGGGTGATCGGGACGGCCGGGTCGGCCACCCGCCACGAGCTGGCCCGTGCCAGCGGCGCCGACCAGGTGCTCGATTACCGCGATCCCGATCTGGCCCGCCAGATTCGAGACCTGACCGGCGGCCAGGGGGCCGATGGCGTGATCGACATGGACTTCGCCAGCACCGCTCCCCTGCTGCCCTCGGGCGTGCTCCGCCCCCACGGTCGCGTGGTCTGCTACGGCTCGAACGTGCCGGGCGAGCTGCCGGTGGACTTTCGAACCCTGCTGTTCCAGTCGCTCTGCCTGCAGTTTTTTGTCGTTTACGAGCTCACCCCGGCCGATCGCCAGGCCTGCATCGCCGAACTCTCCGCCTGCCTGGAGAGCGGGGCACTGCAGTTCAGCCCAGGGACCCGCTTTCCGCTCACCTCGGTGGTGGACGCCCACCTCTGCGTGGAACAGGGTCGATCGACGGGTACCGTGCTGCTGGCCCTCTGAACCGCGACGCCGGTCACGCCGCGGCGGCCTTTCGGGCACATCCCCTCAAGTGGGGACATCTTCGTCCGACATACAGACATCACGCGTTGCGGAGGTGTCCCATGTTCGGCTATCTGAGTCTCGCCCAGCGGCTGCTGGCCATCAACGGCTTCCTGATGGCGGCACTCGTGGCGACAGCCATCGCGGTGTGGACCATGATGGGCGGCCTCAGCGTTTCTGCGGACCGCATCAACACGGTCAACGTGCCGCAGCTGCAACGGATTGCCGAGCTGGAACTCAACGTCACACGGGTGTCCCTGCAGCTCCGCCACGCCATCCTGGCCCGCGACGCGGCCGAACGGGCGGCTGCCCTGGCCGACATCGGCACCAAACGCCAGCTGCTGGACCGTGAACTCGCGGCCTTCGGTGCCGCCATGCAGGACGAAGCCGGCCGACAAGCCTTCGCACCGCTGCCCGGACTCGCCAAGGCTTTCTGGCAGACCGGAGAACGCAACATCGCACTGATCCAGGAAGGCAACAGCGCCGCCGCGTTCGCCTTCCTGGTGGACCAGACCATCCCCGCACGCAACGCACTGCTGGCCCCGCTGGCCCAGGAAAAGGCCCGTCAGGGACAACTGCTGACCGACGGCGTACGCGACATTGACGAACTCGCCAGCATGGACCGCGCCATCGTCGTCGGCGCGGTGTCGGTGTCGATTCTGGTGCTCGCCGGCCTGGCGCTGTACCTGCGGCGGGTCACGCAGGACCTCGGGGCCGATCCGGCGATTCTCAAACGGGTCGTCCAGTCGGTGGCCGGCGGCGATCTGTCGATCGACATTCCCTTGCGGGCGGGCGACCAGGACAGCACGCTGGCCAACCTCAAGGCCATGGTGACCCGGCTCGAGACCTCGGTCCGCACGGTGCGGCAATGCGCCGATGCCGTCTCGCTCGGCAGCGGCGAAATCGCCAGCGGCAACACCGATCTCTCCCAGCGCACCGAGAGCCAGGCCAGTGCCCTGGAGGAAACCTCGGCGTCGATGGAGCAGGTGGGCAGCACCGTTCGCCAGAATGCGGACAACGCCCAGACCGCCAACCAGCTCGCCATGAGCGCCTCCGGCATCACGAACGATGGCGGGCGCGTGGTCCAGGAGGTCGTGACCACCATGCGCGACATCGAGCAGAGCGCGCGCCGGATCGGAGAAATCATCGGCGTCATCGACGGCATCGCGTTCCAGACCAACATCCTGGCACTCAACGCCGCCGTCGAAGCCGCCCGGGCCGGCGAACAGGGCCGAGGCTTCGCGGTGGTAGCGGCCGAGGTCCGCAACCTTGCCCAGCGCAGCGCAGAGGCCGCCAAGGAAGTGCGACGCCTGATCGTCGACAGCGTGGACCGGGTTGAAAAAGGCACCGCGCTGGCCGATCGCGCCGGCACCACCATGCACGACATCGTCGCCAGCATCCAGCGGGTGTCTGACATCGTGGGAGAGATCAGCTCCGCGAGTGCCGAACAGAGCGCCGGCGTGGCACAGGTCGGCGAAGCCATCACCCAGATGGACCAGGCGACCCAGCAGAACGCAGCCCTGGTGGAAGAAATGGCCGCCGCCGCCTCGAGCCTTCGCACCCAGGCGCACCAGATGGTGGAGGCGGTTGCGGTGTTCCGTTTGCGGGAGAGCGGTTCGCGTATCGCGTGATGCGCCTGATGCGCCGGGTCGCACTGCCCCCAAGATGACGGGGCGTCAGCGTCAGAAACAACAAAGCCCTCACTGGGAGGGCTTTGTTCAGTTCAGACCACAGGTCCGGACTGTCTGGATTGGTTGCGCGGGCAAGATTTGAACTTGCGACCTTTGGGTTATGAGCCCAACGAGCTACCAGGCTGCTCCACCGCGCGTCAAGCCTTCTAGTATATCACGCCTTGGCGGCTTCGCCGTCGGCTTCTGCTTTTTCTTCAGCGCGATCCACCAGTTCGATCAGAGCCATCGGAGCGTTGTCGCCCACGCGGAAGCCCATCTTGAGGATGCGGGTGTAACCGCCCGGGCGGGCCTTGAAGCGCGGGCCCAGCTCGTTGAACAGCTTGACCACCACGTCGCGGTCGCGCAGGCGGTCGAAAGCCAGGCGGCGGTTGGCGACGGTCGGCACCTTGGCCAGGGTGATCATGCGCTCGACCACGCGGCGCAGTTCCTTGGCTTTGGGCACGGTGGTCTTGATGGCTTCGTGCGTCAGCAGCGAATTCATCATGTTGCGCAGCATCGCCTGGCGGTGCTCGCTGGTGCGGTTGAGTTTGCGAAGTCCGTGTCCGTGACGCATGGTGATGTCCTTTCAATGTTTTGCCCCCAGCCGGATCAGGTACTGGAGGGACGTCAGGTGGGAGCGGATGCCCCCGTCTTTCAGTGTTTGTCGAGACCGGCCGGCGGCCAGTTTTCGAGCTTCATGCCCAAGGTCAGGCCGCGAGAAGCGAGCACTTCCTTGATCTCGTTGAGCGACTTGCGACCCAGGTTGGGGGTCTTCAGCAGCTCGTTCTCGGTGCGCTGGATCAGGTCACCGATGTAGTAGATGTTCTCGGCCTTGAGGCAGTTGGCCGAACGCACGGTGAGTTCCAGCTCGTCGACCGGGCGCAGCAGGATCGGATCGAACTGCTGTGAGTTGCGTGCCGGCTCGGAGGTCGGGAAGATTTCGGCGCCCTCGAGGTGCGCGAAGACCGCCAGTTGTTCAACCAGGATCTTGGCCGAGGCACGGACAGCTTCTTCCGGGCCGATGGAACCATTGGTCTCGATCTCGAGAACCAGCTTGTCCAGGTCGGTACGCTGCTCGACGCGGGCGCTTTCCACGGTGTAGCTCACCCGCTTGACCGGAGAGAACGAGGCGTCGAGGATGATGCGGCCGATGGAGCGTGACTGCTCGTCGCCGCGGCGCAGGCTGCCCGGCACGTAGCCACGGCCCTTTTCCACCTTGATCTGCATGTCCAGCTTGGCGCCGGCCGACAGCGTGGCAATGACATGGTCCGGGTTGACGATCTCGACGTCATGGGGCGTCTGGATGTCGGCGGCCGTGACCACGCCTTCACCGTCCTTGCGCAGGCTCAGCGTGACCTCGTCGCGGTTGTGGAGCTTGAACACCACACCCTTGAGGTTGAGCAGCATGTTGACGACGTCTTCCTGGACGCCATCGATCGACGAATACTCGTGCACCACGCCGGCAATGGTCACTTCGGTCGGCGCGTGGCCCACCATCGACGAGAGCAGCACGCGACGCAGTGCGTTGCCCAGCGTATGGCCGTAGCCACGCTCGAACGGCTCCAGGGTCACCTTGGCGCGATTGGCCGAGATTTGCTCGACGTTGATGGTTTTGGGCTTGAGCAGATTGTTCAGCATTCAGACTTCCTTCAGGACCCTCGGCTCGTTACACCGATAAGGCAGACGGAGCATGGCCCGACGGCAGCCACTGGGACTTCCGCCGGGAACGGGATTAACGCGAATACAGTTCGACGATCAGCGATTCGTTGATGTCCGAACCGAACTCGTCACGGTCAGGCGATTTCTTGAACACGCCTTCGGCCTTGTCGGCAGACACTTCCACCCAGGCGGGGAAACCGATCTGCTTTGCCAGCTCCAGGGCTTCGACCACGCGGGCCTGCTTCTTGGACTTCTCGCGGACGGCAATGACGTCACCAGCCTTGACGCTGTACGAGGGGATGTTCACCGACTTGCCGTTCACGGTGATCGCCTTGTGCGACACCATCTGGCGGGCTTCGGCGCGGGTGGAGGCAAAACCCATGCGGAACACGACGTTGTCCAGGCGCGACTCCAGCAGCTCCAGCAGGTTGGAGCCGGTGTTGCCGCGACGGCGGTCGGCTTCGGCGAAGTAGCGGCGGAACTGACGCTCCAGCACGCCGTAGGTGCGCTTGACCTTCTGCTTCTCGCGCAGCTGCAGACCGAAGTCGGAGGTGCGCTGGCCAGAGGTGCGGCCATGCTGACCCGGCTTGGAGTCGAATTTGGCCTTGTCGCTGATCGAGCGGCGCGCGCTCTTGAGCAGCAGGTCGGAGCCTTCACGGCGGGAAAGTTTGGCCTTGGGGCCGAGGTAACGTGCCACGTGGATATCCTTGGTTTGATCTGCCGCAACCGACCCGACGCAACGTCAGAGGGTCATCACGGGAGCCTTCCGCTGAATGCGGGGGCAGTGGGCTTAACAACAACACCACCGCAGGGAACTGCGGTGGTGATCGGGAGAACCCGCGAGTATAGCGCGCCGAAGCACGCCAACCCTGGGCGGGGATCAGATGCGGCGGCGCTTCTGGGGGCGGCAGCCGTTGTGCGGCACCGGGGTCACGTCGGAAATGGACGTGATCCGGATGCCCAGCGCGCCGAGGGCGCGAACCGAGGACTCACGACCAGGACCGGGGCCCTTGATCTCGACGTCCAGGTTCTTGATGCCCTGTTCCTGTGCGGCACGACCAGCCACTTCGGACGCCACCTGGGCAGCAAACGGGGTCGACTTGCGCGAACCCTTGAAGCCCTGACCACCCGACGAAGCCCACGACAAGGCATTGCCCTGGCGGTCGGTGATGGTGATGATGGTGTTGTTGAACGAGGCGTGAACGTGAGCGATGCCGTCAGCAATGTTCTTGCGAACTTTCTTGCGGACGCGGGCGGCGGCGCTGCTGGAGGGAGACTTGGCCATGGGGATCCTTCAATCCAATTATTTCTTCAGCGACTGGGCGGCTTTGCGCGGACCCTTGCGCGTACGGGCGTTGGTCTTGGTGCGCTGACCACGCAGCGGCAGACCACGGCGGTGACGGAAGCCGCGGTAGCAGCCGATGTCCATCAGACGCTTGATGTTCATGGTGGTCTCGCGACGCAGGTCACCTTCGATCGTGAAGGTGCCGACCTGTTCGCGAACCTTTTCAAGTTCAGCGTCGGACAGGTCCTTGATCTTCTTGTCGTAGGCAATGCCGCAGGCTTCGCAGATCTTGCGAGCGCGGGTGCGACCGATGCCGAAAATGGCCGTCAAGCCGATTTCGGCGTGCTTGTGCGGCGGAATGTTGATACCTGCAATACGAGCCATGATGGTCCTCTAACTAAACCTGTCAGCCTTGACGCTGCTTGTGACGCGGGTCGGTGCAAATCACACGCACGATGCCGTGGCGCTTGATGATCTTACAGTTGCGGCACATTTTCTTGACCGAAGCCGAAACTCTCATTGTCTTCTCCTAGAAATTCAAAAACATTCGTTGCCGTTGCGCTCATTTCGAGCGGAATACGATTCTTGCCCGGGTCAGGTCATAGGGCGTGAGCTCGACCTTCACCTTGTCCCCCGGCAAGATGCGAATGTAGTGCATTCGCATCTTGCCGGATATGTGTCCCAGAACCACGTGTCCGTTTTCGAGCTTGACCCGAAAAGTTGCATTGGGGAGGTTTTCGACGACCTCTCCCTGCATCTCGATCACATCGTCCTTGGCCATAAAAAATCAATTGCCGAGGGAGGTTTTGAAATTGGCCTTCTTCAACAGGGATTCGTATTGCTGGGACATCAGGTAGTTCTGTACCTGGGCCATGAAGTCCATGGTCACCACCACGATGATCAGCAAGGACGTACCGCCAAAATAGAAAGGCACGTTGTATTCAAGAATCAGGAACTCGGGCAGCAGACAGACCGCTGTGATGTAGACCGCACCGGCCAATGTCAGGCGCAGCAGGATCTTGTCGATGTAGCGGGCCGTCTGGTCACCTGGGCGAATGCCCGGAATGAACGCACCGCTCTTCTTCAGGTTGTCAGCCGTCTCGCGGCTGTTGAACACCAGCGCGGTGTAGAAGAAGCAGAAGAACACGATGGCAGCGGCATACAGGGCCACGTAGATCGGTTGCCCCGGCGACAGCGCCGAAGCGATGTCGCGCAGCCACCGGGTCGATTCGCCCGTGCTGACCCAGCTCACGATGGTGGTCGGCAGCAGGATGATCGACGAGGCGAAGATCGGCGGGATCACGCCAGCCATGTTCAGCTTCAGCGGCAGGTGGGACGACTGACCACCGTAAACCTTGTTGCCGACCTGGCGCCGCGCATAGTTCACCAGAATCTTGCGCTGGCCGCGCTCCACGAACACCACGAAGTAGGTGACGAGGACGACCAGGGCAATGATGAACAGGGACGCGAGGATGCTCATGGCACCGGTACGCACCAGCTCCAGAAGACCGCCAATGGCGCTGGGCAGGCCCGCAGCGATACCAGCGAAGATCAGGATGGAGATGCCGTTGCCCAGGCCACGCTCGGTGATCTGCTCACCCAGCCACATCAGGAACATGGTGCCCGCCACCAGGCTGACCACTGCCGTCAGGCGGAAGCCCATGCCCGGGTCGATCACCAGACCGGCCTGACCTTCGAGGGCCAGAGCGATGCCCATGGCCTGGAAGATGGCCAGCCCCAACGTGCCGAAGCGGGTGTATTGGGTGATCTTGCGGCGACCGGCTTCGCCCTCTTTCTTCAGCTGCTCGAACGCCGGGACCACGTAGGTCATCAGCTGCATGATGATCGAGGCAGAGATGTACGGCATGATCCCGAGCGCGAACACCGTGAACCGGGACAGTGCGCCGCCCGAGAACATGTTGAACAGACTCAGGATGCCGCCCTGTTGCCCCTGGAACAACTGCTCCAGCTGTGCCGGGTCGATGCCCGGCACCGGGATGTGGGCGCCAATGCGGTACACCACCAGCGCCAGCAACAGGAAAACAAGTCGGCGACGCAGGTCACCGAACTTTCCGGTCTTGGCGAGAGAGGGGTTGCCAGTAGCCACAGATGGGTTCCGTCAGGTCAGGATCAGGCCACGCTGCCACCGGCTGCTTCGATGGCAGCCTTGGCACCAGCGGTGGCGACGATGTCCTTGAGGTTCACGACACGGGTGATTTCACCCGTCTTGATGACCTTCACGCGCTTGGCCAGGTTGGCCACAAGGCCGGCCTGCTTGAGCACGAGCACATCGACGTCGGCCACGTCCAGGGCGTTGATGTCGGTCAGGGTCACTTCCGCGTTGAACTGCAGCAGCGCCGACTTGAAGCCGCGCTTGGGCAGACGACGCTGCAGCGGCATCTGACCGCCTTCAAAGCCGACCTTGTGGTAGCCGCCCGAACGGGACTTCTGGCCTTTGTGGCCGCGACCGGCGGTCTTGCCCAGGCCGGAGCCGATGCCGCGACCCACGCGACGCTTGGCGTGCTTGGCGCCAGAGGCGGGCTTGATGGTGTTGAGTTGCATGTCAGTGGCTCCGATCAGATGACTTTGACCAGGTAGCTGATCTTGTTGATCATGCCGCGCACGGCCGGGGTGTCCTGCAGCTCGCTCACGCTGTTGAGCTTGCGCAGACCCAGGCCACGCACGGTGGCGCGGTGGTCCTGCTTGCAGCCGATCGGGCTGCGGACCAGCTGGACTTTGACAGTGGTTTGGGTGGTCATGGTCGTTCCTATCAACCCAGGATGTCTTCCACCGACTTGCCGCGTTTGGCCGCGACTTCGGAGGGGGTGGTCGAATTCGTCAGGGCGTCCAGGGTGGCGCGAACGAGGTTGTAGGGATTGCTCGAACCGTGGCTCTTGGCCACGACGTCGGTCACACCCAGCACCTCGAACACGGCGCGCATCGGACCGCCGGCGATGATGCCGGTGCCCTTGACGGCGGGAAGCATCATGACGCTGGCTGCGCCGTGCTCACCGGTCACGCTGTGGTGCAGCGAGCCGTTGCGCAGCGAGACCTTGATCATGTTGCGGCGGGCCTGCTCCATGGCCTTCTGCACGGCCACCGGCACTTCGCGGGCCTTGCCCTTGCCCATGCCGACGCGGCCGTCGCCGTCGCCGACCACGGTCAGTGCTGCGAAACCGAGGATGCGACCGCCCTTGACCACTTTGGTCACGCGGTTGATCGCGATCATCTTCTCGCGCAGACCGTCGTCGTTCGCTTCGTTCTTGATGTTTGCCTGAAATTTAGCCATTTTGGTATCCCGTCCGATCAGAACTGCAGGCCGGCTTCACGGGCTGCGTCGGCCAGAGCCTTGACGCGACCGTGGTAGGCGAAACCGGAGCGGTCGAAGGCGACCTTCTCGATGCCGGCGGCCTTGGCCTTCTCGGCAATGCGCTTGCCGATCAGTGCAGCGGCAGCGGCGTTGCCGCCCTTGCCCGATGCACCGAGCTGGGCGCGGACTTCGGCTTCGGCCGTCGAGGCGGAAGCCAGCACACGGGAACCATCGTCGGAAATGACGTTGGCATAGATGTGCAGGTTGGTGCGGTTGACCGTCAGACGCACAGCGCCCTGCTGGGCGATGCGGATGCGGGTCTGGCGGGCGCGGCGCAGGCGTTGCTCTTTTTTGGTCAGCATGATCGGCGTCCTTATTTCTTCTTGGTTTCCTTGATCGCGACCTTTTCATCCGCATAACGGATGCCCTTGCCCTTGTAGGGCTCGGGAGGACGGACCGCACGGACCTCGGAAGCCACCTGACCCACGCGCTGGCGGTCGGCACCCTTGATGACGATTTCGGTGGGCGTCGCGGTCTTCACCTCGATGCCCGCGGGCATTTCGATGACCACCGGGTGCGAATAGCCGACCGTCAGCGTCAGTGCGCTGCCCTGGGCAGCGGCCTTGTAGCCCACGCCGATCAGGCTGAGCTTCTTCTCGAAGCCCTTGCTGACGCCGTTGACCATGTTGTTGACCAGCTGGCGCAGGGTGCCGGACATGGCATTGGCTTCACGCGACTCGTCCACAGGGACGAAGGTCAGCGAGCCGGCCTTGTTCTCGACCTTGACCAGCGGGTGCAGATTCAGGGTGAGGGCGCCAAGGGCACCCTTGACGTTCACCTGCGTGTCGTTCACCGACACGTCGACCCCAGCGGGGACGGCGACCGGCAGTTTTCCAATACGTGACATTCAGTCTCTCCTCGATGCCCGCGTCAGGCGACGTAACACAGGACTTCGCCGCCCACGCCCGTGGCGCGAGCCTTGCGATCGGTCATCACGCCTTTCGGGGTGGTGACGATGGCGACACCCAGACCGTTCATGACCTGGGGGATGGCGTCACGGCCGCGGTAGATGCGCAGGCCAGGACGGCTGACGCGCTCGATGCGTTCGATGACAGGACGGCCGGCGTAGTACTTGAGGGAAATCTCGAGTTCGCTCTTGCCACCGTCGTTCTTGACCTGGAAGCCGTCGATGTAGCCCTCGTCCTTCAGGACCTGGGCAATCGCTGCCTTCACTTTGGACGACGGCATCGAAACGGAGGCCTTTTCGACGGCCTGCGCATTCCGGATGCGGGTCAACATGTCGGCGATAGGATCACTCATGCTCATGTGGGGTTCTCCTAAGGCTTACCAGCTGGCTTTGGTCACGCCGGGGATCTCGCCGGCGAAAGCCATCTCACGGACCTTGGCACGGGCCAGGCCGAAGTAATTGAAGGTGCCACGCGGACGACCGGTGATCTCGCAGCGGTTGCGCTGGCGGGTCGGGTTGGCGTTGCGGGGCAGTTTCTGCAGAGCCAGGCGAGCGGCGTCGCGCTCGTCGTCGGAACGCTTGGCGTCGCCGGCGATGGCCTTCAGCTCGTTGTATTTGTTGGCGAACTTGGCGGCGAGTTTCTCGCGCTTGAGTTCACGTTGGAGTAGTGCTTGTTTAGCCACGCGCCACCTCAGTTCTTGAACGGGAAACGGAAACCAGCCAGCAGTGCCTTGCACTCTTCGTCGGTCTTGGCGGTTGTCGTGATGCTGATGTTCAGGCCGCGCAGGGCATCGACCTTGTCGTACTCGATCTCGGGGAAGATGATCTGTTCCTTGACGCCGATGTTGTAGTTGCCACGGCCATCGAAGGAACGACCCGAGATGCCCCGGAAGTCGCGCACGCGGGGCAGTGCCACGGTGACGAAACGGTCCAGGAATTCGTACATGCGGGCGCCACGCAGGGTGACCATGCAGCCGATGGGCTGCTGCTCGCGGATCTTGAAGCCGGCGATGGCTTTCTTGGCCTTGGTGACCACCGGCTTCTGGCCGGAGATCTTGGTCAGGTCGCCCACGGCGTTGTCCATGACCTTCTTGTCGGCCACGGCCTCGCTCACACCCATATTCAGGGTGATCTTGGTGATGCGGGGCACCTGCATCGGGGACTTGTAGCCGAACTTGGTGATCAGTTCGGGGGCGACCTTGTCGCGGTAGATGTCTTGAAAGCGTGCCATGGTCATGCCACCTTGATCTCTTCGCCGCTGGACTTGAAGACGCGCACTTTCTTGCCGTCAGCCAGGACCTTCACACCCACGCGATCGGCCTTGCCCGTGGCGCCATTGAAGATGGCGATGTTGGACTGGTGGATCGGCATGGTCTTTTCGATGATGCCGCCGGCCACACCCTTCATCGGGTTCGGCTTGGCATGCTTCTTGACGATGTTCACACCCTCGACAACCACGCGCTCTTCATCGGCACGTTGCAGGACCTTGCCCCGCTTGCCCTTGTCGCGACCGGCGATCACGATGACTTCATCGCCACTACGGATCTTGTTCATGTTGATTCCTCAGAGAACCTCAGGTGCCAGGGACACGATCTTCATGAACTTCTCGGTACGCAGTTCGCGCGTCACCGGGCCGAAGATGCGGGTGCCGATCGGCTCCAGCTTGGCGTTGAGCAACACCGCAGCGTTGCCGTCGAATTTGATCAGCGCACCGTCCTGGCGACGGATGCCCTTGGCGGTACGGACCACCACAGCGTTGTAAACCTCGCCTTTTTTGACGCGGCCACGGGGCGCTGCTTCCTTGATGCTGACTTTGATGACATCGCCCACACTGGCGTAACGGCGCTTGGAGCCGCCGAGCACCTTGATGCACATCACGGACTTGGCGCCCGTGTTGTCAGCAACATCGAGTCGAGATTGCGTTTGGATCATTTGATTTAAGTCCCAACTTGAATCCCTCGAGCCACCGTGGCCTGAGGTGATCAGTCTTGGTCCCGTCGTACAGGCAGCAAACGGCTTTGAGGCCGCTCACCACCCTTCGGTGGGCAGAAAGCTATCCGCTTTTTACAGCGAAGCCGCGCAGTATGGCATGGCCGCAATACTGTGTCAAGCGATCGGCAGGTAGCGCCGGCACAACGCCAGAAAGTCGTCCAGGTCGGCCGGGGGACGGGGCGGCAGGCCGGCCCGTGCCGCTTCATCGGCCAGGATGGCGGCCACCAAAGGCGCCATGCGGGCCGCCTCCGTGGCGTCGAGGAAGAGTGAGCGCCAGCGGCGGGCCAGCACATCTTCGACGGTCCGGGCATGCTCGCGCCGGAAGGCGTGGCGGACCATGGCGTCGGTCAGGCCCATGCCGACGGGGTCTGCAGATCCGCTGGCGCTCACTTCGGCCGATTCGGCGCCGAACAGATGCATGCCGGGGGCCTGGTGCAGGGGTGTGGCAACCGCCCCGGGGCCCGGCGAACCGACCAGCGGTTGGCGCTCGGTGTGGCCGCTGGCCCGGGCCGGCAGCAGTCCGGCGGCAAAGCAGCGCGCCATGACGTCGTCCGCCATGGCCCGGTAGGTGGTCCATTTGCCGCCGGTGACGGTGACCAGGCGGCCGTCGATGACGATGGTGTGCTCGCGCGACAGGCTCCGGGTTTCGCCATCGGACGATGCCGGCGGGGCCACCAGCGGGCGCAGGCCGACCCACAGGCTGCGGATGTCCCGCCGCCGCACCGGCCGGCTCAGCGCCTGGCCGGCTTCGGTGAGGATGAATTCGAGCTCTTCCGCAAAGGCGTCGGGTTCGCGAGGCAGGTCGACTCTGGGGGTGTCCGTGGTGCCCAGGATCAGCTTGCCCAGCCAGGGCACCGCAAACAGCACCCGGCCGTCCCGGGTGCGCGGCACCAGGAGCGCGTGATGGCCCGCCAGGAAGTCCCGGTCGACCACCACATGAACGCCCTGGCTCGGGCTGACCATGCGCGAAGGCGTGCCGCCGGCACTGCGCAGGGTGTCGACCCACACACCGGTGGCATTGACCACACAGCGGGCCCGCACGACACGGGTGTCTGTACCGAGGCGGTCGCGCAGGGTCACCCGGGTGAGGTCGCCCTCGGCCTGCAGTCCGGTGACCTCCAGGTAATTGAACAGGCGTCCACCCGCCGCCTCGGCGGTCCGGGCCAGAGCCAAGGCCAGACGGGCGTCATCGAACTGGCCGTCCCAGTACTGGACGCCGCCGCGCAGGCCACGCTCCTGGACACCGGGCAACGCCTGCATGGCCTCGGCGCGGGACAGCAGTTCGGTGCGTCCGATGCCGGCCTTGCCAGCCAGCAGGTCGTACAGCTTCAGGCCCAGGCCGTAAAAGGGCGTCTGCCACCAGTGGTACGACGGCATGACGAAGGGCAGCGGCTGCGCCAGATGGGGCGCGACGCTGAGCACGGTGGCGCGTTCGGCCAGGGCTTCCCGCACCAGCGAGAGATTGCCCTGGGCCAGGTAGCGCACGCCGCCGTGCAGCAATTTGGTGGAGCGGGAGGACGTGCCCCCCGCAAAGTCGTGCGACTCGGCCAGCACGACCGAAAAACCCCGCAGCACCGCGTCAAGTGCCACGCCCAGCCCGGTCGCACCGCCGCCGACGACCAGCAGGTCGACAGGCTGGTCGGGCGACAGGGAGGCGAGGCGCTCTTCGCGGATCATGCGGGTGGCGTCCAGGTCAGCGGGCCTTGCCGGCTTTCCAGGCGTTCAGCAGCTGCTCGTAGGCAATGGTCTCGCCCTTCGGCTTCTCGTTGGCCAGCTTCTTCCAGGGCGCTGCCTTGTCGCTCAGCCACTTGTCCGGGCTTTCCTTCTTGTTGAGCTTGGGCGCGCAACGCTCCATGCCGGCCCGCTCCAGACGGCCCATGACCTGGTCCATCTGATCGGCCAGGCTGTCCATGGCGGCCTGCGGCGTCTTTTCGCCGGTCACGGCCTGGGCCACGTTCTGCCACCAGAGCTGGGCCAGCTTGGGGTAGTCGGGCACGTTGGTGCCGGTCGGGCTCCAGGCCACGCGGGCCGGCGAGCGGTAGAACTCGACCAGACCCCCCAGCTTGGGCGCCATGTCGGTCATGGCCTTGCTCTGGATGTCGGACTCGCGGATCGGGGTCAGGCCGACCAGGGTCTTCTTGAGCGACACGGTCTTGGCGGTCACGAACTGGGCGTAAAGCCAGGCGGCAGCCGTCTTGTTGGCGTCGTGGTCCTTGAAGAAAGTCCAGCTGCCCACGTCCTGATAGCCGTTCTGCATGCCCTGCTTCCAGTACGGGCCGTTCGGGCCGGGGGCCATGCGCCACTTCGGGGTGCCGTCGGCATTGACCACCGGCAGGCCCGGCTTGGTCATGTCGGCGGTGAAGGCGGTGTACCAGAAGATCTGCTGCGCGATCTGGCCCTGGGCCGGCACCGGGCCGGCTTCGCCGAAGGTCATGCCGGTGGCTTCCTTGGGCGCGTACTTCTTCATCCAGTCCACGTACTTGGTGAGTGCGTAGACGGCGGCCGGCGAGTTGGTGGCGCCGCCGCGCGAGACGCTGGCACCCACTGGGGTGCACTTGTCGGCGGCCACGCGGATGCCCCACTCGTCGATCGGCAGACCATTGGGTGCGCCGATGTCGGCGGTGCCGGCCATGGACAGCCAGGCGTCGGTGAAGCGCCAGCCCAGCGACGGGTCCTTCTTGCCGTAGTCCATGTGGCCGTAGATCGGCTTGCCGTCGATCTGCTTCACGTCGT
>JAESFP010000142.1_pt1 | contig 54875 bp, 46 predicted proteins | sample 9266181 | NCBI WGS metagenome assembly JAESFP01 (sample SAMN14502547, study PRJNA617102) | algae metagenome | isolation source: Pegethrix bostrychoides GSE-TBD4-15B and co-occurring heterotrophs from... | place: USA: Grand Staircase-escalante National Monument, Utah | collected 2006-08-15 | reverse complement strand
TGTGCGACGAGTATCACAGAGGTCGGCAAAGGCTTCGACGATAGCAAGTTGAGGCATCGAGGTCAGGGTTTGAGAGATGGCCTAACTACCATATCAGTTTCACAATTGGAATGAAATAGCCCTGGCTGCGAAGCTGGTCGATCATAATGCGAGCCACCATTCTGGGTTCGCCCTTTTCCACAATCGACCTGAGATATTCCGTCAAAATATTTTCCAGATCAGTCCCGCTGATCAAATTGCCAGCCAAGCCCTTTTCACTCGCCTGCATGTGATAGGCAACCTGTCGCAGCATCGCCTGCTTGTCTTTAACATCCACCGTAATCCGCAAGTCTTTTAGCTTCGGGTCTTCCAGCAACTTCGCCTCCACATCCCATTGATGCAGCAACACCCGCGATGCCTGATGGTATAGTTCTGGCCGATCTCTGGGCAGTTCTTGATTGCGGTTGAGAATCGCCATCATGGTCAGTAGCAGTGGATTACCAGCCAGTTCTCGAATCGCTTTAGACTCCCGAACTGCCTTTTGCAATCGCTCCCGCTTCCGCAGCTTATCCGCCCCTTCCAGAGCAGTTTGGTCATGCCATTGCTGAATGAACGTCTCAATTTGCGATTCATCTAGATCTTGCAGCATGAAGTGATGGAACCCCGCATCCCGCAACCGTTGCGCCTTATAGCCCAACCAGCGAGAAGTCACAAGCACCTGCAAGCCGGGATAATCGTTCGTGAAACGGTGAATATCAGTCACCACCTCATCTCGCAATGCCGGATCAAACACTTCATCAATGCCATCAAATAAAGCAATCGCCTGACCTGCTTTCAGCTGATCGTGAAGTTGCTGCTGATTCAATCGACAGGTGATATTTCCAGAATGGATAAACGAGAGAACATCCTTACACTTACCTGCTTGCTTATCCCGAGCATAGGTACGCAACTCAATCAACAAAGGAATAGGGTACAGCGGCAGATCACTCAATGGCTGCTTTGCCCAAACCAACGCCAGATATTGCAACAGCGTCGATTTACCCGAACCTGGATCGCCCAGAATCACAGCATATTGAACGGACTGTTCCCGCCCACCTACACCAGCAGCAACCCGATGTATATCCCCCAACGTCATCGGTTTACCTACCACATCCAAAACCGATCGAATGGGTTGCTCCACGTAAAGTTTACGATGCCCCTCTAGCTCCGTCTCTGCAATTTCCACCTCATCCAATTGCCCCTCTGCTCGCAATCGCCGCCCATGCTCTTTTGGAATCTCATAGACCTGCGGCAAAAACTCCTGGCACTCGCGCAAATTTTGCGGAATAAATAGTTTCCAAAGCTTCAGGCTGCTGTAATACACCCCATCCACATGCACTGATTCCAGCTTCAGATTGCCATACTGCTCTTGCAATCCTTCTGCATAGCGACCCAGATCAAACTCTGGCGCAACGCCCACCAGCTCTTGTACACCTTCCGCCATTGCAGCTTGAGCCTGTACCTCAAAAATTGGGCGCAACTTGTCAGATTCGTGAACAATTGCCTTGACTTTCTTGAGATAGCGTTTACTCACCCGTTGCCAATTAAATTCATCCGGCAAAAATGGTAACTCTAAGCTTTGCCAAGTTTTGATTAACGTCGGAATATCTAATTCTCGACAGTTCTCCTCAAATGCCTGCCCCAATGCAGCCGCAACTTCTTCTTGCTCCACAAATTTTTGCAGGGGCTGAAGATACTGTTTAATCTGCACGTCTTGATAATCAGCATCTTCTAGCTCTTGCTGCACAAATTGCAGAAATTCCTTTAGCGCTTTGCCATAAGCCTCTTTCTGAGCATCTTTTTCAGGCAGACGAATCACCTTCTTGAGGCAATCCTTGAAAAAATCTTTGGCATAATCTTTGGCAGAGTCCTTCGCCAGATCTTCCAAAATTGGCTTAAACACAAATCCAGCAGCCTGCGCCACTCCCCAAATCGCTAACCAATCAACCATGATCCCAGGTTCCACGACGACGCAACTCTACTATGCCACCTGCAAAGTCGTTTGTCTGTGATGCACAGATAGAGCTTCATAGAGATAGAGCTTCAAGAATGTCACACTCTCCAAAGGCACTGTCACCCCCCACAATGCCATCGCCATCACCCACAAAGCAATTTGCAACCCTCACAATCCCGCTGTAGCCGCTGCAATCAGACTGCAATCGCTGACAATCCTGCTGCGAGTCAAGACAGTCCCAGTGCAACGGCTACAATTCTAATTGCAACAAACGCATGTAATTCCTCTGATGCGATTGAGGCAGCAGATACGATGTTAAAAGCACTACAGGCTGCCAATGCTCAAGATCATGCATAACGTTACCCACCTGAAATTAGCCTGAAATTAGCTGGCGACGCAGCAGATCCAGCACCGTGCAGAGACTCATCCAGCGAATCATCTCGCGGCTGCGAGAGCTACCAAACAGGTAGCGAAAGCTAACGACTGAGCCAGTGGGAGCGGCAATGCCAAGATAGACTAGACCGACTGGCTTTTCGTCGCTGCCGCCATCTGGGCCAGCCACCCCAGTAATGCTCAGTCCCCAGCTCGCCTTGAGTCGATCGCGTGCGCCCACCGCCATCTGCTCAGCCACCGCAGCGCTCACAGCTCCCTGTTCAGCCAAAACAGCCGCTTCCACGCCCAGCAGCTCAATCTTGATCTGGTTGTCATAGGAGATGATGCCGCCCCGGAAGTAAGCTGAGCTGCCGGGAGTCTCGGTTAGGAACTGTCCCAATCCACCGCCCGTGCAGGATTCAGCCACTGCCACAGTCTGGCCTTGCCGCTGGAGCAGATGCCCAACCGCCGAGGCCAACGTCTCTTGGTCGATGCCGTAGAAATCTGCTCCAGCAATCTGCTGAATCTGCTGCACCACCGGATCGATCACCTGCATCGCCTCTGCCTCAGTTCTGGCCTTGCTGGAGATCCGCAGCCGCACCTCGCCCTTACCCGCATAAGGAGCCACCGTCGGATTTTGCAACCTGATCTGCTCAGCCACCTTCTCAGCCAGCGTTGATTCGCCAATGCCCCAAAACCGCAAAACGCGGCTGTAGATCACTTCTTGCCCCCAGCCCTGGCTAATCAAAAATGGTACTGCCGTTTGCCGCCACATCACCTGCATTTCGCTGGGCACGCCTGGAAAAGTGAGCAGAATCAGCCCAGGACGAGGCTGCCAGATCATGCCAGGAGCGCTGCCGGTTGGGTTGGGCAGCACTTCTGCACCTTCAGGCAGCAGCGCCTGCTTGCGGTTGCTGGGCGACATAGCTCTGCCGCGTCGGGCAAACTTTTGGGTGATCTCTTCTAGAACATCGGCTCGTTCAATCAGCGGCGTTTGGAAAAAGTCGGCCAGCGTTTCGGTCGTCAGGTCGTCTGGAGTCGGCCCTAGCCCGCCCGTGAAGATCAAGATCCGGGCGCGCTCGCAGCCGATCGCCACCGCCTTTTGCAAGCGCATCACGTTGTCACCCACAACCGTCTGGTAATAGTGCGGCACGCCCAGCTTGGCTAGCTCCTGCGCCAAAAACTGGGCGTTGCTATTGAGGATTTCGCCCAGCAGCAACTCTGTCCCAACTGTAATAATCTCTGCTGCGGCAGGCACATTCGTTGCAGTCATGGCAAGTCGGCAATAAACGATAGAAGTCTGCCCGACTGCGGTGACTGACTACGGCTGTAAGTGCAAAGGCTAGTTGGAGTTGGCATATTGCTTCACCCGCCAGCCTGCATAGCTCAGCAGCAGGGTCGCCGCCCCAGCATAGGTCAGGCCGCTCGGAATTCCCGAAAAGGCCAGCGCCAGACTGCCCACCCAGAGCGTCAGCGCATAGATAAACAAGACGGTGAGGCGATGCGACAGCCCTGCCTCCAGCAAGCGATGATGCAGATGGCGCTTATCGGCAATAAACGGCGACTTACCATGCCGCAACCGATCGACAATCACCGCCGACATATCTAACAGCGGCACTGCTAAAATCAGCAGCGGCAGCAGCACCGCCACCGTAGTGACGCTCTTGACCAAGCCAATCACGCCCACGCCTGCTAGCGTGAAGCCCATAAAGTAAGCGCCCCCGTCCCCCATGAAAATTTGGGCAGGGTTGAAGTTGTAGCGCAGAAATCCAAACGCTCCGCCAGATAGAGCGGCGACAATTAGCGCTGCTCCGGGCTGATGCATAAATAGACAGACAATCAGCATGATAATTGCCGCAATCCCGGAGACTCCTGCCGCCAGCCCGTCTAGTCCGTCAATCCAGTTGATTGCGTTGGTCATCCCGACGAGCCAAACGACTGTTACTGGCAGGCTAATCCAGACGGGCAAAGAGACAACTCCCACAAGTGGAATGCTCAAAAACTCGATCTGCACGCCCGCCTGCCAAGCCAGACTTGCCACAAACACCTGAAACAGCAGCCTGAGGAACGGAGATAGATTGAACAGATCGTCAGCCAGCCCGATCAGAAAGAAGGCAATGCCGCCCAGCGCCACACCCCAGATTTCATATTCTCTATCGGGCGGCAGTACGCCAAATCCGCCTGCCCACCAGACGATCAGCAGCGCTACGAGCGTCCCCAAAAAAATCGACACGCCGCCAAGTCGCACCATAGGACGCTGATGTACCTTACGGCCACCGGGCGGGTCGTAGTAGCCGCTTTCCAGGCCAATTTTTTTGACCAGCGGCGTGGTCAACAGCACGACCGCAGCAGAGATAATGAATGCAGCCAGATGGTAGTACTGAGGGGGCATCAGATTCAGCTCAAGTACAGAATTGAGTACGGCAACTGAGTATGGCAGAAGTAGGCTCACCCCTTTCGCGCTCAAGATTCACTTGCCGAAAGTAGTTTTAGCACATGATTTAGATTTGTTGACGCTAGATTTTGGATCTAGCTATTCATCGATCTAAACCATCTCACTCACCCTCAGCCAAGCTGCTCAGCCAGACTATCCAGACTGTTTGCGTACAAAGCAGATTTTACAGGGCAACTGGCTGAAATAGCGCAGTTAAATTCCGTTAACTTGATCAATTTATGATCTTGATCCTGATGATTAGACTGAGTTCTTGACAGGTAGATCAGCAAAGTCAGACAGGCCAAACCCCAGTTGATGCTGCTTCAGTTGGCGCGATATCCATCTAGCTGAATTGCCGTCGAGGCCTCCGTTCCCCAGGCCTCGCTGTCGGCCAACCAGACGACCGGAGCCGCCCATTCTTCCATGACGTAAGCTCGCTCAGCCATCTCTGACATATAGCCCAAGTAGTGATTCATCAAAAAATAGACGGCCATCATCCCTGCGGCAGCGGTTGAGACAAGAAAGCCTGCCAGCATCAGGGAAAACTCGCGACGCTGGATCGCTTCCTGCATCAGGTGCAGTGCCCAAGCCACTAATCCAACTACAATGACTAAAATGAGAATCATCTTAAAAATTATTCATAATTGCAGTCTCTACATATGGTAACAAACTCTCAGAAAGCTGCCTCCCTGAGTTTCCTCACTTTGCTGATCAGAACTACTAATCGGGGCGTTTAAGCTTTTAATAAAGCTTTTAATCAGTATTTCAGTATTTTCGACTGCCCGTCCTGCACTGCCGTCCTGCACTGCCGCCAAAGCTGTCACCGAGCTACACCCATTGGATATAGCGTTTTCAGCTACAATCAAGGCTGGATAAGCCATCGAGAGCAGCGCAAGAGCAAGCAATGGGCAATACGTTCGGGCATTTATTTCGGGTCACGACTTTTGGCGAATCGCACGGCGGCGGCGTAGGCGTGATTATTGATGGCTGTCCGCCCCGTCTAGAAATTTCAGCCGCAGAGATTCAGGTTGAACTAGATCGCCGTCGCCCTGGACAAAGCAAAATCACCACGCCGCGCCGGGAAGCCGACAGCTGTGAGATCCTGTCAGGTCTGTTTGAAGGCCAAACGCTAGGTACGCCTATTTCGATTCTGGTGCGGAACAAAGATGCTCGCTCCCAGGACTACGACGAGATTGCTCAGTCCTATCGCCCTTCTCATGCCGACGCTACCTACGATGCCAAATACGGCATCCGCAACTTTCAGGGCGGCGGACGCTCCTCAGCTCGCGAGACAATTGGCCGTGTTGCGGCAGGCGCGATCGCCAAAAAAATTCTCAAGCAGGCTGCAGGGGTAGAAATTATCGGCTACGTCAAGCGGATCCAAACCCTAGAAGGCGTAGTTGACCCAACGACTGTGACACTAGAGCAGGTTGAGCGCAACATTGTCCGTTGTCCGGATGCCGACTGCGCCGAGCAGATGATTGAGTTAATTGAACAGACTGGGCGAGCAGGCGACTCAATTGGTGGCGTTGTTGAATGCGTGGCGCGTCAGGTGCCCAAAGGGTTAGGAATGCCGGTTTTCGACAAGCTAGAGGCAGATTTAGCCAAGGGTGTGATGTCGCTACCCGCCAGCAAGGGCTTTGAAATCGGCTCAGGCTTTGCGGGTACGCTGCTCACCGGCAGCGAGCATAACGACGAGTTCTACATCGACGAGCAAGGTCAGACCCGCACCCGCACCAATCGCTCTGGCGGCATTCAGGGCGGCATCAGCAACGGCGAAGACATTATTTTGCGAGTTGCGTTTAAGCCCACGGCTACGATTCGTAAGTCTCAACGCACTGTCACTAGTCAGGGCGAGGAAACTACGCTCGCCGCCAAAGGCCGTCACGATCCTTGCGTGCTACCGCGCGCTGTGCCAATGGTGGAGGCCATGGTAGCGCTGGTGCTTTGCGATCACCTGCTGCGACATCAGGGTCAGTGTGGCTTGATTTAGACTGGCTTGATTTAGACTGGCTCGATTCAGACCTGACTGAGATAATCTGGCTCAGCTTGTTGGCGCAATCATCATTTGCCGCAGCGACTTGAGACCGCTCTTGACGCGGCGCGAGACGGTGACAGAGCTAATGCCGAGGCGCTCTGCGGTTTCTTTTTGGGTTAGATCGTAAAGGAAGACAAATTCCAGCACGTCGCGGGTTCTTTGCTCAAGCTGCACGAGCGCCTGCTGAAGCCGAATCTGGTCTTCTTGCGCCAGTTGGAAGCTCTGGTAGCGGTTGTCGGGCATTAGCTCAGCCAGCGAAACCGATCCGTCATCATCGTCATTCATCGGCGCATCCAGACTCAGCGGAGCGCGGTTGCGGAAGGCTAGCTTCACTTCTTGCAGTTCGGCCAGCGAAATTTGCAGCCCAGCAGCCACTTCAGCATCAGTAGGCTGGCGGTTCAGCTGGCTACGCAGGTCAGCAGTCAGCGCAGCGGCCTGATGCTGAATCGTCTGCCAGCGGCGCGGAATCCGTACGGGTGAGCCTTTGTCGCGCAGGTAATGCTGAATCTCACCCCGGATATAGGGCACGGCAAACGAACTGAAGGCATGACCTTTGGCTATATCAAATCGTTCAATGGCCCGCAGCAAGCCCATGCTGCCCACCTGCATCAAGTCATCGTAGCTCTCGGTACATTGGTTTACCCAGTGGTGCGCCTCTCGACGGACTAGCCCCAAGTTCAGCTCCACGACCCGATTGCGTAGCGCTGCTGAAGGGGATTGGTAGTAAGCGCGCAATAGCTCCAAGCTCTCGGTTTTGAGTTCGTTCGTGACGGGCGTATGCATGACAAGAATGGGGTAGACAGGTTGAGGGAATCAATGCGCCAAGTTGACTTGCAAGTTTGCTTCCATTATGGTGGCATTCGGGAGCTGAAAAGCCAAATAGGTGATTTTCAGCACAGATCTGCTTGGCTCGTACTGAATAATTTATCTGGCCGTTGAAGCCTCAGCAATCGCAGATCCACGGAGGCTCACTTCGTAGGACATGAGTGTGATCAGTTATTGCACGGGAGCGCCAAGACTTACGGTCTAGTCAGTTGTCCGGTCGATGCAAATTCTAGATGCAAATTTCAGATGCAAATCCCAATGGAATTATTATACGAACGAATTTTTACGTTGGATACAGATGCGTATTGGTATAAATAGCCAAGCTGCAAGGTAGGCTTCTCAGGAATAAGCTGCTGGGCAGAAGAAGGCTGAGCAGCAAAAAGGAGGGGTTTCCCCCTCCCGATCGTTAGATAAATCTGCCTAGTGCAGCACTAGAGTACAGCGCTAGTGCCAATCCCTAGACTTGGGCAGGCTCAACACGGGCATAGAACAGACCCCGAATCTTGACATCTAGCGGCGCTTTGCCACCCATATCGGTGTCAGAAGGCTGGATGCTCTCAAAGGTGCCAGCAATCTCGCCTGTAGCGCTGTTGATTTTGGCGACTTGGAACGAAACTCGACCTTTGCCCGTGTCAAACTGCTTCAGGTTTTCCTTAAGCAGCTCTTCACTGTCGGCACGGGAAGGCAGCGCCACGGCATTGTCATAGCCTGCGGTCAAGCCTCGGCCTTTGGGATCGAGGAAGTTAGAGGTGCGATAGGACGGGACTCGATATTCACCCTCAAAGTCAGTGGAGGTCGTGATGCCGTCAAATCCTGGTGCAGAGCTAGCGACTAGCCCCTTAACGGTAAACAAGAAAGGCACTAGCTCACCGCTAGGCATTTTGACCGTGACGGCCTGAAAGTCGAAGCCGCCTTGCTCCTCAAAGGTGAGGGTGCCGTCAGCGCCCAGCGTCAGCTTGCCTTTGACCTGATCCAGTGAAGAGGTCATGCGGGTCATGGGCTTGCCAGCGATGAACTCAGCTTCTTTGCGCTTACTGATAGACTCTTCCTTCACAAAGAAATTAGTCGGCTCCATACAGAGCTCAGTCAGCACATATTCTTCGCCCGACTCCAGCGGAATTGAGCCGCGTCGAGTGGTCTCTAGCTGGGGGCAGGTGTTGGCAATTCCTGTACCTCTGACTTCTTCGTAGGTGAGAGCCGTCGTGGCGTTGGCTGGGCCGTCGCTGCAAGCTGTCAACAGTCCAAAACAGAGCGCCAGGACAGAAACGATTAAAGCGCGATACCTCATATTCAACCTCTTGTATCTTGGAACTAATGTGAAAACCCCATAAATCTCGACTAGCAAGGAGTCTCACTAGCCAAAATCTGAGTCATGTTGAAAGTGCAAAGGCAGGATCTTCTGCATGAACTCATTGCTGGAATCAAATCTGAAGCAAGCTTCAAAACTGTTGGAGCCAATGGCTTCAGGTAGCTTAAGGCAACCCAGAGTGTGTTCAGCCTGACGCTGGACTTTTGCGAGTCGAACCTGCTCAGAGGTTGATGTCGCCTAACATTGATAACCTAGCTATGACCCCATGCTAAATTTTACAAGACCTTGCTGCCTTTCTTTTGTTCTTAGCTAAAAATTCCTGGTGGAGAAGTGTTCTGGGGCAGATTGACCAAGGCAAATTGACCAAGGCAAATTGACCGAGGCAGATTGACCGAGGCAGTACGCTAAAGATTGGCTAAATCTAAAAACAACGGTAGAGCAATGGGCAGCATGAACGAAGTGTCAGAGCCAAAGACAGTACAGGAGAGAGTGCAGGAGACAGCAGAGACAGAAACAACAGCGCTAGCTAGAGCCAAGCTAGAGACCGACCTAGAGAGTATTGCAACGAGCGTCTGGACGGTTGTACAGCCACAGCAGGGGCAGAGTATGGCGCTCTTGGCCGTGCTGCGGCTGCTCGAACGTCTGCATCAAGAGATCCGAGACGGGCTGTTTCAAGAGTCCCTGCCCGAAAACCGACAGGCGCTCTATGCGCTGCTGCGCGATATTGAACAGCAGGGCGGCTGGCCCTATATCCATCGCATGAAGCTCCAGGCGTTTTTGACCAGCTTTTTGTCAGAAGTCGTGGAGCTAGCCGAAGCCTCGACTGAAACCCTTACCGAAGCCGCAGATAGAACCCCACAGAGCGAGCCAGAAAGCGAAGCTGCTGATTCTCAAGCTGTGACATCTGAGCAAAGTCCCTAAACCCAGTACGGGAAGCTCTCCTGAAGCCGACCTAATTCTGATCCAGGAACTCGCTAGAATTAGAGAACTTAAGGCAAATACGAGAGAAGACTGCATGATTCCTACCGTTATTGAGCAATCAGGTCGAGGCGAACGTGCCTTTGACATTTACTCTCGCCTGCTGCGGGAGCGGATCATTTTCTTATCGGAGGTCGTGGATTCTGACATGGCCAACCGGATTGTGGCGCAGATGCTTTTCTTGGAAGCTGAAGATCCTGAGAAAGATATTTATCTTTACATCAACTCTCCGGGTGGCTCGGTAACGGCTGGCTTGGGCATTTACGACACCATGAATCACATTCGGCCTCAGGTCTGCACTATTTGCTATGGTCTAGCAGCGAGTATGGGCGCATTTCTGCTCAGCGCTGGAGCCAAAGGTAAGCGGATGAGCTTGCAGCATTCGCGGATTATGATTCACCAGCCTTCGGGCGGTGCTCAAGGGCAGGCTTCCGATATTGAGATTCAGGCTAAAGAAATTCTCTACCTGAAAAAGCAGCTCAACGAAAGCTTGGCGAACCACACCAATCAGCCGCTAGAGCGCATCGAACGCGATACCGAGCGTGACTTCTTCATGTCGGCTCAAGAAGCAATGGCCTACGGCCTAATTGATCAGGTAATTGATCGCCAGGCAGTTGGCAGTCGGCCTGAGATGGCAGCTGTCTAGGCTCTATCAGCCAAGCTCAAGCCAAACTCAGCCAAACCAATATCCATCGCCCTGCTGCTCAAGTTAGTGGCGGGGCGATGCTTTCAGAACGGGGTCTGCGTCTGTAAGGGCGAGGACTGCATTTCGAGGTAGTGCAGGAAATCGAGCAGCTCAGCGTCGTCGAGCTTAGAGCGGGACGATTTGCCGTAGGTGCGCTTCAGATATTCCCGTCCCTGTTCGGTGCTCCAACCCAGTCGCTTCATCTCAATGCCAATTCGCATAATTTCCTCAGAGCGGTCGGCAGGTTCGGCGGCAGGTTGCTCGACTGCTGGCTCGGGTGCAGGCTCAGCGGAGCGTTTGCTAGCGCGCTCTGACTTGGAAGTTCTCAGGCCACTGGTGACGCCTGCCTTAACAGGCTCCAGCTCAATAGGTTCGGCAACGGGCAGCGGGCTTAGCTGAGTCACAGACTGGAATTCGGCTTCCCAGCTCGGTCGTTCGGATTCTGTGCTGGCCATCGCTGCGGCCATCGCTGTGGGTTCTGCACCAAGCACTGCCCCAACCGCTGCCCCAAATGTCGGCTGAGGCATGGGCAGCTCTGTCGTGAGTGGCGGAGTCGGGAGGGGTGGTACGGGTAGCGGCTGCACGGGTAGCGGCTGCACGAGTAGCGGCTGCGCTGGCTCTATCGCTTTACCTGGGTAAATCGGCTCTGAGGCTACAGACGGTGCAGTAGTAACCGGTGCAGTAGTAATCAGAGTCTCTAGAACCCGCAGCTTGGCGCGATCCTCAGCTGCCTCTAGGTTCGCATCTGCCGCCATGGCTGTTGCCAGCGTCACCCCCCCCATCTGAATTACCGCTCGAACCACATATTGCTCTTGGTGAATAGTCAACAGTTCAGCCGAAAGGCAACCTGTTGGATAGCGCGATTGAAACTGACTGAGCAAGGATTTAACTGAGGAGGCTGGCATGGCGGATACTTGGGTAAACAGAGAGTTCAGAAGCTTTTCAGAGGCTTTGTCGGGTCATTGTAGCTCGTCTTCTTGAAGACTGCTGAGCCAGCAAGCTCAGCCTTAAACTCGTTATAGCGTTAAGCTAGGATATGGGAAATATTTATTCTGACACTGAGCAAATACAGCTTAGGGGCGGCTTTACCCTAGCGTTCAGTTTCTTAGAGAATTTTGTACATTTGAAATCGTCTGATTAATGCTAGACCAATTACTAGATTATTCTCCCAACCTGGGGATGGACACGCTGCTGCTGCTGCCCGTGCTGATTGCGCTGGAGGCAATTTTATCGGCAGATAACGCGATTGCGCTAGCGGCAATTGCTCAGGGGCTAGAAGGGCAGAAACTCCAAGCTAGAGCGCTCAACTTTGGGCTTGTCGCGGCGTTTGTGCTGCGCATCGGCTTAATTTTGACGGCGACCTGGGTGATCAATTACTGGCAGTTTGAGCTGCTGGGGGCGGCTTATCTGCTGTGGCTGGTGTTCCAGCATTTTGCCAATCACGATCAGCTGGACGAGAACGGCGAGCGCCTGCATGCACCCAAATTTGCCTCGCTTTGGCAGGCAATTCCGATGATTGCGATTACGGACTTGGCCTTTTCACTGGATAGCGTTACCACGGCAATTGCGATCTCTCAAGATCTGCGGTTGGTTCTGACGGGCGGCTTGATAGGCATAGTGGCGCTGCGGTTTATGGCAGGGCTGTTTATCCGCTGGCTGGATGAGTTTGTCTATCTAGAAGATGCGGGCTTTGTAACGGTAGCGCTGGTTGGCCTGCGGCTGCTCGTACGGGTAGTTTCGCCCGAGTTTGTGCCGCCTGAGTGGCTAATGATCTCGGCAATTGGGCTGCTGTTTATCTGGGGCTTTTCTAAACGACAGCCGCTTGATGATGAAGCTGCGCCTGCCGTAGCGGAAGCCGCTGAGCCGCCGATTGAAGTCGCTCCGGAGTCTACCGTCAAGCGATAAGGCCACTACTTAACTACTGAAGCAATAAAAAAGAGGCTCGCGGTGGCCTCTTTTTTATTGCTTCAGCCTTACTCGTAGAGCCAGGGCGTACTGGCTGGCTGCCAGCTGACTAGCTCCTCGTCTTTAAACCACAGCTTAATCTCTTCAGCAGCAGTCTCAGGCGCGTCAGAGCCGTGGATCAGGTTGCGACCAACGCTCACCCCAAAGTCGCCGCGAATCGTGCCTGGTTCGGCAGTCAGCGGGTTGGTAGCGCCAATTAGCTTGCGAGCAGAGGCGATTACGCCCTCGCCTTCCCAAACCATCGCGACCAGCGGCGCTGAGATAATGAAGTTGACCAGACCCGGAAAGAAAGGCCGCTCTTTGTGAACAGCATAGTGCTGTTCGGCAAGTTCGCGGCTGACCTGCATGATTTTCAGACCGACTAGAGTGAACCCTTTCGACTCAAAGCGACGAATGATTTCGCCAATGATCTGCCGCTGTACACCATCTGGCTTAATAGCAATGAATGTCCGTTCCAAGGGAAGCTCCTATGTCAAATGCGTCCAGAACTCAGATTACCGCAAGAAGGCACGTCAGAAGCTCTGGAGATGCGCCTAGCTCTTCTTAATTTCGCGCGCCATGTTGCGGAAGCTATCCAGGCTGGCATCGGGGCGACGGCGGGTTGACGCATCTGAACGCACCGAGTCGCTGCCCAGATTAGCGGACTGGCTGGCAGTCAGCGGGGCTAGCGGCAAGCTCCCGTCTGAGTTGATCGATTCAGCATAGGAAATGGCTCGAATCCGGGCGTTTTCTTTACCGACTTTAGCTTTCGGAAAAGTGTGGCGCACGGTTTTGGACGAGCGCATGTACTCTACGTTGCCAAACGTCTGAGCGTCGTCAGCGTTGAGGTAGTAGGCGTTGCCACGCTCAATCCGGGCTGGCTTGATGGCCTCGGTCGTCTCTGCATCTTTCGGCTTCGAGCGAAATAGCTTTTTGATAAATCCAGTCACTGCGTTCTCCTAAAACATAAGCGGGGTCTCTATTACATTATGCTAAGAGGCTCTCATTTTTATCAAGGGCTGCCCCGACTAATCAGCTTGCAGGACTGAAGAAATGCTTAAAGAATGATTCGCTTTGGTAGCTGAGCGAGTAAAACAACAGTAGAAGTCAGGTCAGATTACCTGACTTGAGACGCAGATCATATGAGGTTTAACGATGGTGAATACAGCCAACTCAGTTCCTGAGGCACTCCAGGCTAGTCTGAACGAAATGGCCGAGCAGAGCGCGGACTGCAAAGAGCAGGTGGTGGAATTACTCAACGGTGAGCAGCCCGCCAAAAGCCGGTTGGTCGATCTGGCTTACACGCAATGCACTTGGTGGGAAGGTTGTTACTACTGCCGCGATGAGGCGAAGCAGTGGCATCGGGTCAAGTGCTTTATCTAGCTGCTTGAGCGGGTTGCTAGCTTGTTTTCAAGGGCTGACGCAGCTTCAGCACCCATTCAGCTAGCTCCTGCCATTCTGGGCTGCGGGTCAGAGCATCGGCATCAAACTCATGCCCCCAGCTCTGGGCAAAGCCTGTAAAGCTATCTGCCCAATGCACCACCATCTCAAACGGGCTGTAGGACGAGTAGTCTGTGGCTTGTTTGAGATAAGCCACCATTTCGGCTGGATGTCCAGTGTAGTGCAGATACCAGGCGATCCAGACCAGCGTGTTGTAGCGGATTTGATTTTCTAGCCAGCGGATCGGCTCAGGCAGATTAGGCTTCTGAAAGAACTGGTCGATCACGGCAGCCAGTGATTTGGCTTGAGGCAAGCCTTTGTGCATAGCGCTAGAATCATGCTGTCGATACTTGACTGTGATTTGGGGCAACCACTGGGACTTGCAGCCCATCAGCGCGAGTCGCAGCACTAGATCAGTATCTTCAGCGGGTGGAAACCTACGGTCAAAGCCGCCTGCTTGCACTAGCCACTGCCGCCGAAACAGCATGGCGCTGGGCAGCACGGGCTTCCAGCGCAGCCAGCTCTCCAGCGTCAGGTCGGGCACCCAATGCCAGGGTTCGACGTTGAGCTGAAAGTTGCCCTGACTGTCTACCCGCTGCCAGCCGCTGTGGATGATGCCAACCTCTGGGTTTGCCGCCGCGACTGCCAGCTGAGCAGCTAGCTTGTCGGGCAGCAAAATATCGTCAGCATCCAGAAAAGCCACCCATTCGCCCTTAGCCCGCTCGATACCGTGATTGCGGGCGACAGCTACTCCTTGATTTTGCTGAGAAATGGCGGTGATGCGGTCATGCTGATTGCAGTAGGCTTGCAGCAGCTCGGCAGTTTGGTCAGTGGAGCCGTCGTCAATCACCAGGATCTCAAAGCAGCTGTAGGTCTGAGCCAGTACGCTGTCAATCGCTTCAGGCAAGTAGGCCGCGCAGTTGTAGGACGGGATAATCACGCTGACTAGCGGCTGGGGCGACTGATTCATAGCCTATATCCTCTACTCAATTTTTCTTGGCGACTAGCGCAGAATAATATCTGGACTCTCTATATCTTCCAAGATAGGCGAGGATGTCGCCTGATTTTCGGCTTGATTTTTGGCCTGATTTTCGGCCTGATTGGCAGCCAAATCTATCGCCGCCCGACGTTTCGCCCATTCTGCAATATCGGCAAACCCGCCTGAGAGCTTGTCAGCCGCATCCTGCAAATATTCCAAGAAAGTGGTTGCCACAACCGAGAGCTGCTTGCCCGATAGGTACACCACGTACCACTGCCGCGAGATCGGGAAGCCCTCGACATCCAAAATCGTCAGCTCGGTGTTGGCGGCTTCTGGCAGCAGCGTATGGCGAGAGAGCACCGAAATCCCTAGTCCGCCTGCCACTGCCTGCTTGATTGCCTCGTTGCTACCCAGCTCTAGCCGGACTTTAACGGAGATCTTTTGCTCATCCAGCATTTTTTGAATTGCGCCTCTGGTGCCTGACCCTGGCTCGCGCATAATGAAAAACTCGTCGGCTAGTCGCTTCAGCGGAATATTTTTTTCGCCCGCCAGCGGATGATCCTGAGGCGCAACGACAACCAGCGGATTTTCCAAAAACGGATGCGACCTGATATCGGTATGCTCAGGCAGCTGACTCATCACATAGAGGTCGTCTTGATTGTTGGCCAAGCGCTCAAGCACTTGCTCATGGTTGGTGACAGCTAGCGAGACATCAATGCCGGGATAGTGCTGGCAAAAGGGGCCCAGCAGCCGCGGCATGAAATATTTGGTGGTGGTAATCACAGCGAGGCGCAGCTTGCCCTGCTTCATGCCCTTGAGGTCAGCCACCGTCATTTCGAGCTGATCGAGCCGCTGAAAGATTTCCTGGCAGGTGCTATACAGCTCGCGGCCAGCATCGGTGAGAAACAGCCGCTTGCCGACCTGCTCAAATAGCGGCAGGCCAATGGCTTTGGTGAGTTGCTTCACCTGCATCGAAACCGTGGGCTGCGTTAAAAACAGCTCCTCTGCCGCCCGCGTAAAGCTGCCGTGCCGCGCCGTGGCTTCAAAAACTTTGAGTTGATGGAGAGTTGCGTGGATCAAGGGTGCTGCCTCCTGTGAAATGGCTCAGATAACGTACCAGCGCGTTCAAAACTAAAAAATCTTAATAGAATTAAATCTATCACAAAGATTGGAACTAGAGATTTTTATCTATGAATTTTACGAGTATGATGAGCCTAACGGCAACTCCATGAGTTCCCTTCCAGTCAGCGTTGTATGGGCTGAAGTTTCTGCAAAGAGTCGTAAAATTGACTCACAGAGCTTTGAGGCTGTGCAGCGCTTTTATTACAAGAGCAGATTCAGAGGAAATTAATGGCAGATATTGTAGAGATTGCGGTTGGCGCAGGTTCGTTTAGTACGCTGGTGACGGCAGTTCAGGCAGCGGGCTTGGTCGAGACGCTGAAAAGCCCTGGCCCATTCACGGTGTTTGCGCCTAACGATGAGGCCTTTGCCAAGCTGCCGTCCGGCACGATCACGACGCTGGTGCAGAATATTCCACAGCTCAGCCGGATTTTGACCTTTCATGTTGTGCCTGGAAAGCTGATGAAAGCTGATTTGGTCAAGCTGGGCACGGTGACGTCAGTGGAGGGTTCGCCGATTCCGATTCGCTGCGGTGCTGCGGATGACGCTGAGGGCGACTTCGAGGTCAAAAATGCCACCGTGCTCGCCGCCGACATCGAGGCCGACAACGGCGTAATTCACGTCATTGATCGGGTGATTCTGATGGGCTAGCACTCTAGCAAGCCCTAGCTAAAGCGACCCGTTGCGCTCAATTTCTTCAATCACCTGCAAGCCTCTGGTGTCGCCCACCTTCAGCACGGCGGTCTTGGCATCTTCGCACACGCCGATCTCTGGATCTTCGGCAAAGGCTTCAATCAGCGCGTCAATGGCAGTGGCGTAGACGACATTGGAGGGTAGTTCGCGGCAGAGCTGCCCGACTGCCCAGGCGCAGTTGCTGCGAACGGCGGCTTCTGGGTCGCGGCGCAGCCCTTCGATTAGAGGCGGAATTGCGCCAATAATGCTCTCATAATTTACGTCAGTCATCTGAGCCAAGGCGCTGGCTGCCCAGAGCCGCACGGCAGAAATGTCGGTTTTGAGCGCCTCAACCAATGGCTCTAAGGCACGGCGGTCGCGGCAGTTGCCCAAAGCCCAGACCATGCCTTTGCGGGCGTAGCCGTTCCAGTCTTGCCGGAGCTGAAGGATCATCGGCTCGACAGCAGTGGGGCTGGGGTTGCGTCCCAAGCCATAAGCGGCGCTCACCCGCACCAGCGGACAAGGATCGCTCAAAAGCTGAATCAGTCGAGGAATCGCCCGTGCATCTTCTATCTCGCAGAAAGCGCGAGTCGCCAGCATTCGCTGCTGGTTGTTGGGCGAGTCCAGCAGTGCCAGCATCTGCTCTGGGTCAGGCTGGACGAACTCGGCGGGTTCGTTGCCAACCTGATCGAGCGGATCCAGCTCTATCTCGGCTTCTAAAAGGGCTAGCTCGTCATCGTCATACATACTGTCACTTTACAGCAGATTGCCAGTTAGGTTGCCAGTTAGGTTGCCAGTTAGGTTGCCAGTTAGGTTGCCAGCAGAATCGCGAACCGAGACGGCTGGCATTCGCTTTTCTGGAGGCCGAGGCTAGAAACGGCTGGATAAAACCAATTGAAGTCCGGCTCGTTTTGACTCAGAATGATAAAGGGCATTGGCAATCTGTAAATTCATAGCGGAATTTATATCGACTCCCCTTCAGCTCAACCCCCAGCTCAGAGACCCAGATTTCAGATGAGCATTCAAACTTCCGTACTGGGAGAGTTGCTGCAACGCTCAACCCAGTTGAGACCTCAGCTTTACTTCAAATCTTCTCTCACCGCGCTGTCCCACGCGATGGAGGATCAGGTCTTGGCAAGCGATGCCCAGCCCTTGATTATCGCCAGCTTTCAAAAAGAGCGCTTCTACCGCCAAGAAGCCCATCGCTATGAACGGATTGCCGCGATCACGCCACATGTCTACGTGCTGGCCGCGCCTGAGACCAGCTTCACCAACGCCTCCCGCGACTACGAAACCATTGCCTTTGACCCGACCGACCAGCTCAGCCGCGAATGGCATCTAGTGGTGATTGGCCCCAAGTATTCCACCTGTCTCATCTGCCAGGAGCGCCAGAACTTACCCGCAGCGGGGGCAGAAACGCCGCACCTGCTGGCGATGGATCAGACGCGACGGTTTGAGGGCATCTGGACGTTTGATCCTGAGGTGAGCCGCCAAGCCGCCGAGATTCTACTGGATCGCATCGGCATCTATCGCCCGGAAATTGCCGCCAAGCTAGCAGAGGCCAAAGCCCAGTTTGTGGGGCAGATGCCGGCGACGCGAGATGTTGATCCTGATCCATTTGCCCAGCGGCTTGTCACATACTTGCAAGCAGGACAGTACAAGCTACAAAAAGCCTACCGCTCGATCGCGGCCAAGGAGCAGCAGGAGCGCCTGGTTAACCTGATTACCTCTGCAATGCGGCAGTCGCTTGACCCCAACGAAATTTTTAAGGTGGCCGTGAACGAGCTAGGTGCGGCAATGCAGGCCGATCGCTGCTTGATCTACCGGGGTAAAGCCACCGACCGCGAGGTGACGATTAGCCATGAGTTTTTGAGTAGGGCTAACCTGCCTTCGCTGCTGGGGCAGATCTGGCCACTGGCAAATCATCGGCTGTTTCAAGCTGTAGCGCAGCAGCAGGAGAGCATCAGCATTGTCAATACTCAGGCCGCCAACTCGAACGACTCGATTGATCTCGCGCCCCTGGCAGAGCAGATTCAGCGCTGGCAGATCGGTGCCTGGCTGATTGTGCCCATTGTCTATCAGGGCAGGCTACTGGGTGTGATTGAGCTGCATCAGGCCGAGCCGCAGAGCTGGAGCACCGACGGGTTGGGCTTGGTCGAGGCCGTGGCTGCTCAGCTGGGCGTAGCGCTGATTCAGGCTGAGTCTTATGCCAACCTAGAAGACTTGAACCAGCAGCTTGAAGCCCTAGAGCGCACCCGCAGCAATCTGATTGCGATTACCGGCCACGAGCTGCGAACACCACTTTCCACGATTCAGGTCTGCCTGGAAAGTCTAGCCAGCGAGCCAGACATGCTGCCTGAACTGCGGCAGGTGATGTTGAGTACGGCGCTCACCGACGCCGAGCGAATGCGGAAGCTAGTGCAGGATTTTATTACGCTGTCGCGGCTGGAGAGCGGGCGGGTGGAATGGCACCTAGAGCCAGTCGCGATTGATGAATGCGTGACGCTGGCGCTCAGCAGCCTCCGTACCCGCCAGTCTGAAACACAGCTGCCCCAAGTGACGGCAGAGATGATGCGGGAGCTGCCGCCTGTGCGAGCTGACGGCGAACGACTGGTGGAGGTGCTTTCCAAGCTACTGGATAACGCCTGCAAGTTTACGCAGCCGGACGGCACGGTACTGATTACCGCTCAGCCCAACGGCGGCAAAATGCTAGAAGTGACGATTGCCGATACCGGACGCGGCATTGAGCCCAATCGGCTGGAAACAGTGTTTGACAGATTTTATCAAGAAGAGGGAGCGCTGCGACGCACGACGGGCGGGACAGGGCTGGGGCTGGCGATTTGCCGCCAGATTGTTAAAGGGCTGGGCGGGCAGATCTGGGCGGAGTCCGCAGGCCGCGATCAGGGCAGCCGCTTTCACTTCACGCTACCGCTGGCTCAGGAGTCGCTAGAGCTGAACATTCCTGCGCTGAACGGATCTGCTGAAAAAGCGGCTAAACGCCGCGCTAGCCGCAAACGCGCCGCTCTGGGATAGCTGAGGCTACTTGGCGATCGGGTTAGCTACTCGCTGGCCTGAATGCCGCGCTGCCGAAGCTGCTGTACAAAAAAATCTTCCAGCGACATCCGCGCCAGGTTCATGCCGATTAATTGGGCATCCATCAGCTCCAGACTGGTCAAAAAATCCTGCGGGTCGCCCTGCAAATGTCCCCGCCATGCGCCTTCTTGAAACTCCAAATCGGGGAGCCAGCGCCGCAGCACGTCCGGGTTGCCGCCGCGCACCTGTACCTGATACAGATCGGCAGTGCCCAGCAGATCTTGCAGCGAGCCGACGCAGAGCAGCTCACCCCGCGCCAAAATTGCCACCCGGTCGCAAATTTTCTCGACATCTGACAGGACGTGGCTATTAAAAAAAATCGTCTTGCCTGCCGCCTTCAGCGCCAGAATAATCTCCCGCATCTGGTAGCGCCCCAGCGGATCGAGTCCCGACATCGGCTCATCCAGGAACACCACGTCCGGGTCGTTGACCAACGCCTGCGCCATGCCGACTCGTTGGAGCATCCCTTTAGAATATTGCCTGAGCTGCTTTTTGCGAGCCGTTTTTTGCGACAGCCCGACTTGATCAAACAGCTCGGGAATCCGCTGTCGCTGTACCGCTGCCGGAATCTGGAACAGGCTAGCGCTGTATTGGAGCAACTCCCAGGCGGTGAGAAACTCGTAGAAATAGGCGTTTTCGGGCAGATAGCCGACCCGCTGCTTGACCTGACGATCGCCCAGCCTGCGACCCAGCAGCGTTCCCTGTCCGGCGGTGGGGCGAATGATGCCCAGCAGCGTCTTCAGCAGGGTGGTTTTGCCCGCGCCGTTTTGCCCCAGCAGCCCGAAGGTTTCACCCTGATAGACTTCTAGACTGCAATTTTGCAGCGACACCACCTTTTGATTCATCCAAAACCCCGTGCGGTACACCTTCCGCAGCCCCGATGTCTGCACTACGGGCAGGCGCTCAAGCTGGCTATCTGCCGGAAGATTGTCCATCAGGAGAGCGTCTTGGGCTGAAGGCTGAGCATCCATAGGTCAATCGCAATCGCTGGCTGAAATGAATCCCTATATTTTGCCCGGTTTTGGCAGCAGTGACGCCCCAGATTGAGAGAGCACTTGAGATAGCTCACAGCAAATCCCGATGCGTGAAGGGTTTGGCTGCCTCGCCGCTGTAGGTGGCAGCAATATGCCCCCGCCCCGTAACGCGATACTGGTACGTGACGAGTCCTTCTAGCCCCACCGGGCCACGCGGCGGCAGCTTCTGGGTGCTGATGCCCACCTCCGCGCCAAAGCCGTAACGGAAGCCGTCCGAAAAGCGGGTGGAGCAGTTGTGAAACAGTCCGGCGGCATCGACCTGCGCCATGAAGCTGGCCGCGGCCTCAGCGTCTTCGGTGACAATCGCTTCGGTGTGGCGAGAGCCATAGTGATTGATATGCTCAACCGCTGCCGCCAGCGAATCGACCAGCTTGATCGACAAGATCAAATCGCTGTATTCGGTTGACCAGTCCTGCTCAGTGGTAGCGGCAATCTCGATGATTTCGCGGGTTGGCGCATCGCCGCGCAGCTCGACGTTGGGCATGGCTGCTGCCAGCTGAGGCAAAAGGTCGGCGGCAATTTCTTGATGCACCAGCAAAGTTTCAATGCTGTTGCAGGCCGACGGATACTGGGTTTTGGCATCGACAATAATCGGGATGGCCTGAGCCAGATCGGCGGCGCGGTCGATATAGAGGTGGCACAGCCCGTCGGCGTGACCCAGCACCGGAATCCGCGTATTTTCCTGCACAAACCGCACAAAAGCATTCGAGCCTCTGGGGATAATCAAATCCACGTAGGCATCCAGCTTCAGCAGCGCCAGCGTCTCCTCGCGCGTCGTCAACAGCCGCACGGTGGCCGGATCGAGGTTGACCGCGCTCAGCCCTTGATGAATCGCCTGCACTAGCGCCTCACAGGAGCGCACCGCCTCTTTGCCGCCTTTTAAGACCACGCCGTTACCTGACTTGATCGCCAGCGTTGCAATTTGGATTACGGCATCGGGACGCGCCTCAAAAATCACGCCTAGCACGCCCAGCGGACAGGCAACCCGCTGCATGATCAAGCCCTGATCAAGCTCGCGGTGGATCTGGACTGCGCCGATCGGGTCAGGAAGCTGAGCGACATCCTGCGCGCCAGCAATTGCGCCCTTCAGCTTGGCCGCATCTAGCTTCAGTCTGCCGTAGAGCGGCTTCGAGATGCCGTCGCGCTCAGCGGCTTCGCAATCCGCTGCGTTGGCGGCCAAAATTTCGGGGGCGGCGGCAGAGAGAGCGGCAGCAATGGCAGCAATGGCCTGATTGCGGACGGCCAGCGGCAGAGTGGCGAGGCTACGGGCAGCAGTTTGGGTTTGCTGGGCTAAAGCGGCGAGCGAAACGAAAAGAGTCTCGGCTGTCATGTCAGGGCTATCAGGTTAGGAGTATCAGGGTAAGACTATCAGGGTAAGACTACGGAATCACGAAGATTTAGAGCGGGCTGTTAGGAAAAGTTTGATGATTTTTACTGTTCGCAATCGCTAAGGCGAGCGGGTATCTATAGAAGTGGCTGACTCGCGGCTGGTTGATTGACCGCTGGAGACAAAACCAACCTCTTAAAATTCACCTGGAGAACTCATCGTGCAGACTTCTACCCTATTATCTTTGGAAACGAGCCTTGTGGCACTAGAGCAGCAGCAGTACAGCAAAGCGATTGGCCTGCTGGAAGCCTTCTGCCATGACTGCGTTGTGGAAGCGCAGATTGATCGAGACTACTTTCGAGCGCAGATGCATCTGATTGCGGTCTATGAGCAACAGGATCAGCTGGATCGGGCTATAGCGCTCTGCCAAAAGCTACTGGATTGCCCCAACGCACAGGTGCAGATTTGGGCGAGGCAAAAGCTAGTCACTCTGGATCATCCCGGTGCTGGGCTGGATGCCGATGAGCCAGATCTGACAGATCTGGCGGCTGATTCTCCCTTTAGCTGGCTGAAGCAGCGCTTCCAAGCTGCCAGCTAGTTCTAGTTATCGTAAATTCGAGCTTCCAGCGCGTCCGGGTTTTCTTCGCAAAACAGCTCAAAGGCAGTGCGCTCAGCGTGAGACTTTTCAGCGCGCTGGTGTGAGGCTTCGGCCTGAAGCTCCTCGACTTCATCCCAGCAAACCGCGCATTCAGGTGAGGTCGGGCCTTTTTCGGTGCAGACTGTCCGCGCCTGAGCAATCGCTAGCCGGATGCGCTCTTCTAGCACGGTTTCTTTGGGCTTTTCAATGAAGTCGCCCTTGGTGAGAATATCGCGAATGCTGATCATCCCCAGCAGCGCCCCCTGAATCACCGGAGCCTGATGGATGCCTGTATTGGCAAACAGCCGCGCCACATATTCCACGCCCAAATCTGGATTGACGACGATGCAGGGCTTCACCATAATGTCGCAAACCCGCAGCCGCCTGCTGTCTTTGCCGTAGGCAGTCACTTTATAGATCACGTCGGTTTCGGTGACAATGCCGTAAGCGTCCTGGTCATGCCGCAGCGCCACGATGAGTGCATGAACGCCCTTTTCGCGCATCAGCTTTACGGCTTCTTCGACGGTGGCCGAGCCGCGAATCGTCACCGCTTCTGACATCACATCGGTTGCTTTCAGCATAATCAAACCTCTGCTTTTGCTCTAACTTGCTGCTTTAATTGTCGCTCAAGTGGAGATCGAATCCTGCGAAATCTGGCGCGAATTCCTACTGCGATTACAGCATTCTGTAGCGGTTGAGGATAATTCGCGTCGAGTTAGAGAGCTTCACCGGATCGCCGGGTTGGTAAAACTGGATCGCCTGAATCTCCTGCCTGGGCTTGGGAACGCCCTCAGCCTGGATCAAAAAAACCTTGTGATAATTGCGGCTGTAGCCAGAGCTGCGCTTGCGGATGCCGCCCATATGGCTGAATAGGTAAATGGCGGAATAGGCTTTGAGTCCGGTTTCTTCGCGCAGTTCCCGGATTGCGGTCTCAATCCACAGCTCGTCTTTTTCGGCAGCGCCTCCGGGTAGCGAAAATCGTAGACCGTCTTCAGAGACAATCAAAATGCCCTGCTCGGTTTCCACTAATGCCGTTCCCCGCAACCGGGTTCTAGTCCGGGTGGCCTTAATCTTGGAGCCAGTCTGAGAAACCAACGCTTCACCGACATGGAATGCCCGTGTCAGTCGGCTGCTGATCTGGCGAAAATCATCCATACATCAGGGCGGTGGAGAAGGTGGCTAGAGTCTGATTATTTCAGTCTGGTTATTCAGTCGGCTTCATCATAATCTGCTCGACGAAATTGGTATAGACCTCGCCCGCGATGAATTCCGGGTTATCCAGAATTCGCTGATGAAACCCAATCGTGGTCGGCAATCCGGTAATCGCGCATTCGCGCAGCGCCCGCCGCATCCGGTTTAGCGCCGTGGGTCGATCTTGCCCCCAGACAATCAGCTTGCCAATCAGCGAGTCGTAGTAGGGGGGGATCTCGTAGTCGGTGTAGACATGCGAATCCATCCGCACGCCGGGGCCACCAGGCGGCAAATAGGCGCTGATCCGTCCGGGATGCGGGCGAAAGTTGAAGTCGGGGTCTTCGGCGTTGATCCGGCATTCGATGGCGTGGCCGCGCAGCTCGACTTGCTCTTGGGTCAACCGCAGCTTCTCGCCCTGGGCAATCCGGATCTGCTCGGCGATTAAGTCTAACCCCGTAATCATCTCGGTGACGGGATGCTCGACCTGGATGCGCGTGTTCATCTCCATGAAGTAAAAGCTGCCGGAACGATCCAGCAAAAACTCAACCGTGCCTGCCCCCATGTAGTTAATGCTCTGCGCGGCACGCACGGCGGCATCGCCCATTTTCTGACGCAGTTCGGGGCTGAGGGCGGGGCTAGGCGCTTCTTCCAACAGCTTTTGGTGGCGGCGCTGAATTGAACAGTCGCGCTCACCAAGGTGAATCACGTTGCCGTAGCTGTCGGCCAAAATCTGGAACTCGATATGCCGGGGACGCTCCACAAACTTTTCCAGATAAACCCCGGCGTTGCCAAAAGCCGCCTCCGCCTCACCCTGCGCTGCCAAAAACGACTTGATCAGCTCATCTTCGCTGCGAACCAGCCGCATCCCGCGCCCGCCGCCGCCCGCCGTAGCTTTAATAATGACCGGATAGCCAATCTTCTGGGCGATCCGCATTGCCGTTTTCTCGTCGCTGAGCAAGCCATCGCTACCTGGTACGGTGGGCACGTTGATCCGCTGCATGGTCTCTTTAGCAGTGGACTTGTCGCCCATCGAGCGAATTGAGTCTGGGCTGGGGCCAATAAAGACAATCTGGTGGTCAGCGCAGATTTCGGCAAAGCGAGCGTTTTCTGACAAGAAGCCGTAGCCGGGGTGGATAGCGGTGGCGTTGCGGGTCAGGGCAGCGGCGAGAATGTTGGGGATGTTCAGGTAGCTTTTGCTGCTGGAAGGCTCGCCAATGCAGACGGCCTCATCGGCGAGCTGCACATGCAGGGCGTGGCGGTCGATGGTGGAGTGGACGGCCACGGTGGAGATGCCCATCTCTTCACAGGTGCGGAGGATGCGGAGCGCGATTTCTCCCCGATTGGCGATCAAGATTTTGTCGAAGCGCATCGGCTAGCCTAAGGATTCAGGAGATCATCCTATCATGGGGGCAAATGCCGCATGACGCAAATGCCGCATGACGCAAATTAGACTGGGAATCCCGCCTGATACAGAACCAACTATGGAGCCAAATCAATCGCTAGGAACCTCACGACCAGACCCTACCCCTTGCGAATTTCAGCATATCTCGGTGCTGAGTCAGGAGGTGCTGGCGGGTTTGCAGGTGCAGGCTGGCCACTATCTGGATGCGACAGTCGGCGGCGGTGGCCATAGCGCCCTGATTTTGGCGGCTCATCCCGATGTCCGGCTGACTGCGCTCGATCAAGATACTCAGGCGCTGACGGCGGCGGGTCAGCGCTTGGCTGAATTTGGCGAGCGGGTCAGCTTTCAGCAGTGCAACTTTGCCGAGTTTGATCCGGGCGAGCTGCGGTTTGCCGGGATCTTGGCTGACTTGGGCGTTAGCTCGGCGCAGTTTGACTGGGGCGAACGCGGCTTCAGCTTTCGGCAGGATGCGCCTTTGGATATGCGGATGAACCAGCAGCAGCGCTTCACCGCCGCCGAAATTGTCAACACCTGGGACGAAGCCGAGCTGGCCAACTTAATCTACAGCTACGGCGAGGAACGGCTGTCACGCCAGATTGCCCGCCGGATTGTCGAACGTCGCCCGCTCAACACCACCGCCGAACTCGCCGAAACGATTTTTCACAGCGTCCCGCGCTCCTACCGCTATGGCCGCATCCATCCTGCCACCCGTAGCTTTCAGGCATTGCGAATTGCCGTCAACCGCGAGCTAGAGGTGCTGGAGCATTTTTTGCAGGTCGCGCCGCTCTGGCTCAAGCCGCAGGGCCGGTTAGCGATTATCAGCTTTCATAGCCTCGAAGATCGGATCGTCAAACATGCCTTAAAAGAGTCAGAATTACTGCGGGTAATCACCAAAAAGCCGATTACGCCCAGCGCAGCCGAAGCCGAGCAGAATCCCCGCGCTCGCTCAGCCAAGCTGCGAATTGCGGAACAGGTGAATCCCTCAGAATACAAGTCACGCAATAAATACGAAAATTTTAAGCAGGATCACGCCTGAACTGTACCCAGCGCTTCCAGATTCGCAATCATCATTTTGCTCAATCCCACGATATCTCTAATGTTCATGCCAGCCTACAACGCTCATGCCAGCCTATGAATAGTCTGGCTGCAAGGATTCACAGCGACCGCCACTCAGACCGTTACTAATTGCGCTGATCAACAGGCTGAGCGTTGAGCACTTTGGCAGCCGTTTTGGGCGCAATCCGAATCTGCTCGGCCAGATCTTCTAGGCTATGGCGCTGATCTTGATTTCAAGTGATCTGTTCATCGACACCATGAATTTTATTCATAAATGGAACAGGCCAAAACCGCCGATTTGCGGAAGAATGGAAGCTAGCCCCATTCTGAGCGATCCTGCCATGAATTTAGAGGCGATCAAACTTTCGCAGCTGCGCGCCCTCAACGCTATTGCCGACTGCGGCAACTTTAGCGAGGCGGCGCTGCAAATTGGCGTGTCGCAGTCGGCGGTGAGTCATGCGATTGCCAGCCTAGAGGCTGATTTGGGCGTGGTGCTGCTCTCGCGCGGCAGGCATGGAGCCACCTTAACGCCCGTGGGAGAGCGAGTCTTGGTGCATGCGCAGTCGATGCTCAATCTGCTGGAGCTAATTGGGCGCGAGGCCAATCTGGCCAAAGGGCTGCAAGGTGGACAGGTGCGGATTGCCTCGTTTCGCAGCGCCGCCACGCATCTGCTGCCCAGTGTGATTGCCGAATTCCAAAAGCGCTATCCCAGCATTTCTCTGACCATTAATGAATACCGAGGCGATGATGGCGTGGAGCAAGCGCTGCGCGCAGGGCGGGTGGATATCGGCCTCACCTGTCAGCCCAGCACGCCAGAATTTGACTCCTGGGAGCTGTGGCAAGACGAATATATTGCGCTGTTTCCTCCCCAAGCTCAGATTCCCGACCCGATCACCTGGGCTGACTTAGCGCAATATCCGTTTATTGCACCGCCTACCCACGACTACTGCGCCATTTTGATTTGGGGGCATCTGACTCGCCTTAATCAAACCCTCAAAGCGGCCTACGAAATTATGGAGGACTCGACGATGGTGAGTATGGTCAGTCAGGGCTTGGGCGCAACGATTATGGCGCGACTGGCTGCAGAGCCGTTTCCACCTGAGATCCAGGTGCGGGCTTTGCCTCAGCCTTTGAAGCGGCCAATTCGGGTAGCAACTTTAGCCAGCGCGCTGCATCCTCCGGCAGTCTATGCCTTTCTCGAAACCCTGCGAGATTTGGCGATGCCGAAGTCAGCTCAATCCACGCAGCCAGTTGCCTGATCAGCTTGAGCTAAAACCTTTTGAGCCAAAATCTGCTGAAGCAGCACCACTTTCTCCAGGTTCTTAATGCCGGGGGCTGTTTCAACCCCGCTAGAGACATCAATGCCGTCGGGCGTGGTGCAGCGCAAGGCCAACGGCAGGCTCTCAGGCGTGATGCCCCCGGCTAGAAACCAGGCGCAGCGAGGGCTAAATTGCTGTAACAGCCGCCAGTCAATCTGCTGTCCCGTGCCGCCATATTCGCCAGGATGCTGAGCCGGGTGGAAGGCATCCAGCAGCAGCGCATCGACCCCTGTTTCATAGGCGCGGATCTGGATCAGGCTCTCGGCATCCCGGACGCGAAAGGCTTTGATCACCTGGATCTCTGGCAAAGCCGCTCGCAGCTGCTGGCAAAATTGCGGCAACTCGCTGCCGTGCAGCTGTACTCCATTCAGCTGCGCCTGAGCCACCACCTGCTGAATTTCGCTCAGCGATGCATCCACGAAAACGCCGACTCGTAGGGGCTGCTGGGCTTGAGGTAATTGGCTCAATGCTGCTGCGCTTTGGGCAATTTGAGCCGGGGTAACATAGCGAGGCGACTGCCTAACGCAGATGAAACCGAGCGCCGAAGCGCCGAGTTGGGCAATCGCAAGCGCCTGTTCGGGCTGAGTAATACCGCAGATTTTGAGGCGCATTTGAAGCTCAGCGAATTACTGATTGTATTTCAATTGCTGATTATATTTTAATTTACGTTAGCAGAGATTGAGATTTGTGTCGAAAACTATCGTCAAATCGACCAGAACTGTTAACTCTTCAAACAAAACTTTATCCGAGATCACTTACTTTTTTATAATCCTGGGATGTCTTTCAAATTTTAAACAGGAGTTTATTGCCGTGGTATTTCAAGCTTTAACATTTCAGATGGCTGCTGTCCAGATGGCTGCTGTTGCCCGGACTGCGGAGTGGTCGCCTAGCGTCGGCCTAATTATGATCACCTGCAACCTCTTTGCGATTGCGGTCGGCTACTACGCAATTCAGAAGCGCGGCGTTGGGCCAGGGCTGCCAGTAGCAATGCCTGCCATGTTTACAGGTTTTGGCCTACCAGAGCTGTTGGCCACCACTAGCTTCGGGCATGTGCTGGGCGCAGGGATGGTTCTGGGACTGAGCAACGCGGGCTTGCTGTAGTTGGCTGGGCTTGAGGCAGCTGCCCTCAAGCCCAAATCTTCATTAAATGATTTAAATGCACTTTGTTAAAACTTCCTAAAAACAGCCGGTAATCGTGTCAGCCAAGACTATAAGTTTGGCTGCGAATAGGCTACTGTACTAAAGCTTGGCATTTGATGTCGTCACTTTATCCTGCTAGTTATGTGATGATGTCGTACGAACTGAACGCTCTAACTATGCTGTGGTGAATGTGCTGCACAGCTAGAGAGCTATACCAAAGTTGCGTTCTTGTCTATTTTAGGCAGGGACAGCTTTGTAACAACTTGCGCCGCAACCGCGTCACCTCACGCGCGAAACCCGATATTTGAAGGAAACCACGATGACCTATACTGCTCCATCGGCGCAGCAAACCAGTGCCGCCGTCTCGCTGGTCGCTCCCCTAGCTGGAAGACTCGTACCGATTGAAAGAGTTCCCGATCCCGTCTTTGCCGAAAAAATGGTGGGCGACGGCATTTCAATTGACCCAACCAGCCAGACGCTGCTGGCTCCCTGCGATGGCGAGGTGATCCAGCTCCATCCGTCCGCCCATGCCGTCACGCTCAAAACTGCCGCAGGACTAGAAGTGCTGATGCATATCGGTCTTGACACCGTGACGCTGCGCGGCCAAGGCTTTAAGCCCCAGGTCAAGGTGGGCGACCGAGTGCAGACCGGCCAGCCGCTGATCGAGTTTGATGCCGACTATGTGGCGCTGAACGCCCGCAGCCTGCTCACCCAAATCGTGATTACCAACAGCGATCAGGTGGCTCAGTTCTCGCCCTATTCTGGCAATGTGGCGGCGGGCGACGTGATTTTGGATCTGTTGCTAGCGGGTGCAGGCGGCGAAGCGACAGCGCAATCGGCGCAATCGGGCAGAATCGTCACCTCTGACCCAATCATCGTGCCTAACCCAACTGGCCTGCATGCCCGCCCTTCAGCAGTGCTGGTCAATCTGGCCAAAAAATATCAGTCCAGCCTGCGCCTAAAGCGCGGCGACAAAGACGTGAGCGCCCGCAGCGTCGTCGGGCTGATGAGCTTGGAAGTTGGGCATGGCGACAAGGTGCAGCTGATTGCGACCGGGCCAGATGCCGAGGCCGCAGTGGCCGAACTCAGTGAAGCCCTGCGCTCAGGTCTAGGTGAAGAAGGCGCCAAGCCGATGGCCGCTCCCGCCAGCGTCGCCCAAACCGAAAATCAAGCGCCGCCGCCCCGCCCCCGCTCAGAAGATCCCAACGTTCTGCTGGGGGCTTCGGCCTCTCCAGGCGTGGCGGTGGGCAATATTCATCACGTTCAGCAGCAGGATATCGCCGTGGCCGAAACTGGCGGTACGCCCAACGAAGAGCGCCGCAAGCTGGAGCAGGCGCTGGGGCAGGCCAAGCGCGAAATCGAGGCGCTGCGAGCCAACGTGCATAAGCAGGGCGACCCCAAAAAAGCCGCCATTTTTGCCGCGCACCAAGAATTACTCGAAGATCCAGAAGTCACCGATATGGCTACCAGCGCCATCGACAAGGGGCGTAGTGCTGCCTTTGCCTGGAAGCAGACCTACAGCACCCAGGCTGAGCAGCTTTCAAAGCTGAAGAACGCCTTGCTGGCCGAACGCGCCACCGATATGCGCGACGTAGGCGGACGGGTGCTGCGGATTTTGACGGGCGTGCAGGCTGAAACCATCAGCTATCCGCCCAACACAATCCTGGTGGCTGAAGACCTCACCCCTTCCGATATGGCGACGCTGGATCGCAACGTGATCGGCTTTGCGACGGTGGCGGGTGGCTCAACCTCACATGTGGCAATTTTGGCGCGGGCAATGGATATTCCCGCTGTTGCTGGCACCGAAGGCCGCGTCCTCGATTTGCCTGACAACATGCCTGTGATCCTCGACGGCAGCAAAGGTCGACTGCGGCTCAACCCCAGCCAGGATGAGATGGAGCAGGTGCGGCAAAAGCAGGTAAAAATCAAGGCCAAGCGCGAGCGCGACATGGCGACAAAAGACGAGCCTGCCGTGACCACCGATGGCCACTCGATGGAAATCGTCGCCAACATTGGCAACCCGGAAGAAGCCGAAAAGGCCGTGCGGTTCGGAGCGGAAGGCGTGGGGCTGCTGCGCTCTGAGTTTGTGTTTATGGAGCGCTCTGCTGCGCCTGACGAAGATGAGCAGACCCAGCTGTATTCCCGCGCCGCGCAGCTGCTTGGCCCCAATCGCTCCTTAATTATCCGAACGCTGGACGTGGGGGGCGACAAGCCCCTGCCTTACCTGCCGATTCCGCATGAGGAAAACCCATTTTTGGGCGAGCGCGGCGTGCGGATTGGCTTTGATCGGCCAGAGGTGCTGCGGACTCAGCTGCGGGCGATTCTGCGGGCTTCCCAAGTTGGCAATATTAAGGTGATGTTCCCAATGATTGCGCGGCTCGAAGAGTTCCACATGGCGAAAGGGATGCTGGAAGAGGAGCGCCAGAAGCTCGGCGTAGCACCCATTCCGACTGGCATTATGGTGGAGATTCCGGCGGCGGCGGTGATTGCCGATCAGTTTGCTCAAGTTGCCGACTTCTTCTCGGTGGGAACGAACGACCTGACCCAGTACACGCTGGCGATGGATCGCGGCCATCCCAAACTCGCGCCCTATTGCGATGGACTCAACCCAGCAGTTCTGAAGCTCATCGGCATGGCGGCAGAGGCGGCCAATCGGCATGGCAAGTGGTGCGGCATCTGCGGCGGCATCGGCAGCGATCCGCAGGCTGTGCCAATTCTGATTGGGCTAGGCGTGAAGGAGCTGAGTTGCAGCATCCCGGCGATTCCCAGCATCAAGGCACAGGTGCGCGAACTCAGCTTCCCCGACTGTCAAAGGCTAGCGCAGCAGGCCATCTCAGTCGATACTGCTGACGAAGTGAGAGCGCTCTACAGCCCGCCAGAGCCATAGGATTTAGCTAGATTTAGCCAGATTTAGCCCACTCAGTTCTGCTCACTCTATGATTTTTATCCTCTGACCTATGTTCAAAAAACTGTTTGCTTTATTGCAGCAGATGGGCAAAGCGCTGATGCTGCCCGTCTCGGTGCTGCCGATTGCGGGACTGCTGCTGGGAATTGGTTCAGCTAAGTTCAGCAAGCCCGAAGCCTTTGGCTGGCTGCCCGAATCGGTGGCCACCATCATGAAAAATTCGGGCGACTCGATTTTTGCCAACCTGCCGGTCATTTTCGCGATTGCCGTGACGATTGCCTTTACGGGCAACGACGGCGCTTCGGCACTGGCTGCAATTGTCGGGTTTGCGGTGTTTGTGGCGGCATTGGGCGCTGCGGCACAGACCTTTTTTGGCTATGTCACGCCGCAAGATCTGATTGCCAAAGGCATCGACCCCAGCACAGTCGCACAGCTCAGCCCTCAAGAGCTGGTGGCTAAGGGACTGCCCGAAACGCTGAATGTCCTCAAGCCAGTTTTGGGACTCAATAGCCTTGATACGGGCGTGTTTGGTGGGTTGCTGGTCGGCTGCTTGGCGGCATACCTGTTCAACAAGTTTTACAGAATTCAGCTGCCCCAGTATCTCGGCTTCTTTGCAGGCAAGCGGGCTGTGCCGATCATTACCGGCGTTTGCGCGATGGGTCTGGGCGTGCTGATGAGCGTGATCTGGCCGCCGATTGGGAACGCGATCGACTCGGCGGCGAATACGGCGGCGGCTGGCTCAAATACGGCTTTAACGGCGGCTACCTATGGCGTAGTTGAACGTTCGCTGCTGCCGTTTGGGTTACATCACATCTGGAACGTGCCGTTCTTCTTCCAGATTGGCTCCTTCACGGACGCGACGGGCAAGGTGGTGACGGGCGACATTGCTCGCTTCTTTGCCGGAGACAAAACCGCCGGAATTTTGGGCGGAGCCTACTGGTTCAAGATGTTTGGCCTGCCTGGGGCGGCGATTGCCATGTGGCGAGCGGCCTATCCCAAAAACCGAGGCAAGGTCAGCGGCTTGATGCTCTCAGCAGCCTTCACGTCATTTTTAACGGGCATCACCGAGCCGTTAGAATTTTCGTTCATGTTTGTGGCACCGCAGCTTTACATGATTCATGCCGTGATTGCAGGCTTCTGCCAATGGCTGTTCCAGACCATGGGCGGCAAGATGGGTTTTACCTTCTCACAGGGCTTCATTGACTTTGCGCTGTTTAGCACACTCGGCACCAAACCCTGGCTGATCATTGCCTTCGGGCCGCTGTTCTTTGCACTCTACTACGTGATCTTTTACTTTGGCATCAAAGCGCTGGATCTGAAGACGCCTGGACGCGAGCTAGAGGTGGAAGGCGAAGCAAGCACGGAAGCCGTAACGCTGACTGGCGGCGCTGCCGAAATGTCGCGGGAGTTGGTGCGAGCCTTTGGCGGACGCGGCAACATTGAGGTGCTGGATGCCTGCATTACCCGGCTGCGGATCAGTGTCAAAGATATGAGTAGAGTCAGCAAAGCGCGGCTTAAGGCATTGGGCGCATCAGGCGTGCTGGAAGTGGGCAACAGCGCTCAGGCGATCTTTGGCCCCCGCTCCGAGAACCTAAAGACCGACATGATTGAATACCTCAAAACTGCTGGCGCTGAAGCTGACGAGGCCTACAGCATGACGGCGGTAGCGCCTGTGGCGGTTGTCGGTCATGACAACGGCAGCAATGGCAGCAACGGCAGCAATGACGGTCTGCCCGCAGCCGACCCCGATGCGCCCGCTAAGGTCAAAGGCATGATCAGCGCGCTGGGTGGCTCTGGCAATATCCGCAAGGTGGATTCGGTGGCCTTGACGCGGCTACGGGTGGAAGTGACGGACAGCGACGCAGTGGACGAGGCGGCACTCAAGGCGGCGGGTGTGCAGGGCGTACTGCGGCTACCGGGCGGCAAATTGCATCTGCTCATCGGACTGGGGGCTGATCAATATGCCAGCGAGATGAAGGGGCAGATTGCCAGGGTTTAGCTTGGGAGAATGGGGTAAACCAGCACGGCGGTTTGCCCCTGCCCAAACTAGCCGAACAGCTCGTCGTCTAGTTCAAGCCGAAATCCTGGCAGCAGGGACTCTCCAGAGAGGCTGCTTGGTGATTGCAGAACTTCTGTTTCCTGCCCCAACCGATAGAGTTCAACCTGGCGATCTTGCGGGTTGATCAGCCAGCCTAGCCGCACGCCATTTTCTAGATACTCCTGCATTTTGGCTTGCAGCGGTTTCAGATCGTCGCTGGCAGAGCGGATTTCAATTACAAAATCGGGGGCAATGGGCGGAAATTTGCGGCGCTGCTCTGGCGTAAGGGCATCCCAGCGAGCCTGCGCGATCCAGGCGGCATCAGGCGAGCGGTCGGCTCCGTTTGGCAGCTTGAATCCACCTGACGAACTGAAGACAACTCCCAGCTTCGCCTGCTTGTTCCAACTCCAGAGCTGGGCGATTGCACTTGCTTCGCGGCTGCTGCCTTCTCCACCAACTGGGGCCATGATGAGTAGCTCTCCTTGTGCCGTGCGTTCAAATCGCAGGTCGTGATTCTGCTGACACAGCTCGTAGAACGCATCATCGCTGAGCTTGATGACGGGGTTGAGGGTGACAGTTACAGCATTCATGGCTTATTCATGGCTTATTCATGGCTATCTTAAAGTACTTACATGATTAGCTTTATGCGTCCATGAAACCTTTGAGCAGGGCGACGACGGGTTTGACGGCGGGGTGATCGATGGCGGATTCGAGTGCGACCGCGCCGCCTTCTTTGAGGGCGTTGACGACACGGGCTTTCAAGGTGGGGTTGCTTTCAATTTTTTCGATCGTTTTGGCGCTGATCATCGCCTGTCCGGTGGGTGTGCCGCTGTCGTAGTCTTGATCGAGCTGGGTGAGCAGGGCTTTGATCTCTTGGGCGGCTTGGGCAAGGTTTTGACTGTTGTTGATCTGAGTGCCAATTTTGTCGCGCATGACTTTATCGCCGGAAATGTTGTCGCCTTGACCGTACTGGTGAATGGTATTGGACATGGGTGAATCCTCCTGAGTGGGGCTGTAGTGGAGCTTAAGAAGCTGGCTGGCATGAAGCGGCAGCATGGCGTAGGTTTGGCCTTGATCGTCACTGAACTCGACTTCGTAAACTTCGGGAGCCAGCAGTTCGATGATTGTGCCGACTTGGCCTGGGAAAAGATTTTGTTCTGGTAGGGCAGCTTTGAGGGCGACGACATCCAGCAGGCAAAGCTGAGAAATTGTGCTGACCATTGGCGTTACCTCAAAATGTAGCAGCTTGTCAGGCGAGGGAATGTTTCGGTGGGACGGATGATCCAGGTTGTGCGGAGCAATGCGGTCTGCTGATTACGGCTGACTGGAAAATCAACGAGATAGCGTTGACCATATCCGTCTTGAGTGCTGGAGATAACGTCGTGAAGCTGGATGGCTTCTAGAATCAGCGTTGCTAGGGTTTTGGCATCGCTGGCGCTAAGTCCTAGAATAGCAAGAAATAATCGGGCTTTGTGCTTGCCGCGATCGTGCTGCGGGTTAAGGCTGTAGTTTTGAAGTTTGTTGAGGTCTATGAAGGCAAGTTTAGCGTTCGGCAGCTTCATCTGATCCGCTCCGCTTGTCGCCTTGCACGTAATCACCAGCAACATTATCGCCCTTTCCGTGCTGATGCGTTGTGTTGCGGCGATCTTCGTTTTTTTGGTTAATATGCAGGTGAATGCCGGACATCCCCATTTCTTCCCGATATTCTATCTCCATACCCTGATCTTTCATCCGCTGCCGCTGCCGGGACTCGATTGGTTCGTAGCCGTCGAGCAGCGAGCGCAGGTTGACTTTAATCCGAAGTTTGCCGATTGGGTAATCTTGAATGCCCATTTCTTCGAGTCCCAAAAGCTCTTGGTAGTCGAGCGGCGGGTGATCGGGATGTCCGGGTACGGGAACGCATTCGGTGACTTCTAAATTGGCGAAGCTGTCGTGAATGCGGTTGAATACGTCGCGGATTAGCGCTAGAAATGAGCGACGGGTGGATTCGCGTCCGCTGATCGAGATGAAGATCTTTTGATCGGCGGGGTCGGCTTTGATGCGGGCGAGGTTAGAGATCTCGTTGGCTTCGCGGTAGGCAAGCATTACGCCGGTACGCCAGTAGATATTTTGATGAATTTTTTTGTGGATTAAAACGATGAAGCGGGAGAGAACGCTGTCGGGTAGAATGGCGTAGTGATATTGAAACCCTAGCGTTTCGCCTTCGAGCTGGGTGTCTTCGGGTTCTTCTTTGGGCAGAAGTCCGGGGATGAGAAAGCGAGTTTTTTGGAGGTCGAGCGGGAAGCCGAGCTGGAATTCGTTGATCAGTTCGGTGAGGAAATGGTGGCGACTGGTGGGGTAGCGTTCGGCATCGAGGACGCGCAGTAGATCGGCGGCGGTGAGGATGCCTTTGCCGATGGTTTTTAGGTCGTCGTCGCTGAGCAGGCTGTAGATGCCTTCTGTGACCCAGTTGGGTTTGAGGACGGTGTTGTTTTGTAGGATGGGATGGTCGCGGAAGTTTAGCACCAGTCCGAGGTTGTGCAGGAGTCCGATCAGCCGCTCCTGATCTTTCTCTGCTTCAATGTCTTGCTTGACGCAGATTTTAATATATTGAGCGTAGTTAATGCAGTCTTCGTTGAGCTGTTCTAGCTGCTGTTTGACTTCAAACCACGAGAGCGGTAAGAGATCGTATACTTCTTTGAGAATGCTAATTTCGTTATAAATTGCCTCTCGTAGTTCTTCAATGCCTTTGTTATCTTGGCAGGAGGTTTCCAGAATTGCTTTGATGTTGGGATATTTTTCGCGGAGGGCGCGGCGGTTGAGGTCGAGTGGCTGTTCGTCGCATTTGTTGCCAACGATGATTACGGGCGATTTGTCGCCAAAGCTTTCGATGAGCTTCAGCCAGTAGTCGATGCGGTTTTCGTCTTCGCTGGTGCGGCAGTTTGTGACCAGCACGTAGAGGCTGCGTTTGGTGAGAAAAAACTGATGGGTGGCGTGGTAGATTTCCTGTCCGCCAAAGTCCCAGACGTTTAGCTTTACGTCTTTGCTGTTGACGTGGATTGGCCAGGGCGTGACGTTTAGTCCGTCGGTTTGGCTTTCGTTGGGGTTGTGGCGGTTGTAAAGCAGTCGATTGATCAACGAAGTTTTGCCGACGCTGCCTTGCCCAACGAGCAGGAGCTTGGCTTCGTTGAGCGGCAGCACGTTACCGCTACGGAGTTGACGGCAGTAGTTGAAGATACCTTCGACTGAGCCGGGATCTTCTCCAGAGTCTGATGGCCCCAGCACTTCAGGCGAAATGGGTAATGGGTTGCCGCGCAGATCGAGCTTTTCGAGCTTGGGTAGACTCTCCAGAGATTCTGGAAGATGCGTGATTTTATTTCTCTCAAGATCAAGTCTCGTCAGATTGGAGAGTTGTGTAATCGAATCAGGTATTTGCGTGATTTGGTTTCTGTGGAGGGAAAATACTATCAGATTGGAGAGTTGAGTAATTGAATCAGGTATTTGCGTGATTTGGTTGTTGTCGAGATAAAGCTCTGTCAGATTGAACAGTTGAGTAATTGAATCAGGTATTTGCGTGATTTGGTTTCTGCCGAGGTAAAGCACTCTCAGCTTAGACAATTGAGTAATTGAATCAGGAATCTGCGTGATTTGGTTACCCCAGAGGACAAGCAATTTCAGATTGAACAGTTGAGTAATTGAATCAGGTATTTGCGTGATTTGGTTGCCCCAGAGGTAAAGCACTCTCAGCTTAGACAATTGAGTAATTGAATCAGGAATCTGCGTGATTTGGTTGCCGCCGAGGTGAAGCTCTGTCAGATTGGAGAGTTGAGTGATTGAATCAGGAATCTCCGTGAGTTGATTGCCCCAGAGGTAAAGCTTTGTTAGATTGGACAACCGTGAAATCGAATCGGGAATTTGCGTGATTCGGTTGCTGCTGAGGTCAAGCTCCGTTAGATTGGTGAGATTGACGATCTCATCGGGTAAATCTGTAAGTTGATTTCCAACGTGTTCATATTTCTCCTCATCCCATTTCCCCAAAGTCAACGTCTCAAGCTGCGTCAGCTTGCCAATTTCCGGCGGCAGTTCGCTCAGCCCTTGCCCTGACAAATCGAGTTCGGTTGCGCCTTCTGCGGCGAGGCGATCGATGAGCGCAAGCAGTTCGTTTGGGGGCATGGTGGAGTGCGGGTGGGTAGGACGGATTTACGATTCATGGATAGCTTCCACAACAGCCGCTTCAATTTCGGCGGTTGTCACATCGGCTTGGTCAGACTTGGCGTAGATCAGCAGCAGCAAGAGCGCATCAGGCGAAAGCACCTGAGAAATCACCCGATAACCACCGCTTTTACCCACTGGGATATCACTATTTTTAACGCGCACTTTGAAAACAGTGTAGTCCGTGCCGCTGATTTGGTCGCCCAGAAAAACACCCGACTGAAGTTGCTCAATCATCGGCTGAATATCCTGCTGGATTTGGCGATAGCGTTTTGCCAAAGATTTGAATCGGCGCTTAAAAGGTAGCGTAAATCGAACGGTGACTGATCCATCAGCCATCAGCCTCATCCCATAGCTCTGAAATCGGAAACGTCTCGCCCGCCCTGCCTTGCCGAATCGACGCTTGCAAATCTGCCAAAATATTAGCCTTGGGTTCTGCCTCATCAACCTGCCAAGCTTCCTCAGCAGCCAGCGATGCAAGCAACCTCTGCCAAACCGGCAGAGGCACTAACACATCGGTCGTCTCACCATTTTGATTGGTGACATACTTCACAAGCATTTGGAGTTGTGCGAGCGTCATCTGACTCACCTATTAAAAGCCTGTCATAACTGTACTGCCCTAAAAAACTGCCCTACAAATAATTCTAACTGGGCGGGCAATGGCTCCATTGTGGCAGAGGGTCAGGTGTAGGGAAACCGCAACGCTATCATCAGACCGTAGCGCCGCCGCAGAACAGGGCTACAAGCCTCAACGTCGATACCACGCTTTTACAAGAAGCCATTGCTCTCGCGGATAATTTCCATAAAAAAAAGGAGGACTGATCCTCCTAGAATTTATGTCAATGCGTTCCAACTTCTGTTTTAGCTCAGCTCTAGATTACGCATTTCAGCTTCAAGCTGGTTCATCAGCCGCACGTCCCGCTTCGCTCTAGCAATCCGCATCCGCTGTTGCAGATACTTCATGATGGTTTGGCGATGGACTTGACTGCTGGCATCCACCATTTGCTCGCGGGTGTGAACCGCCAAAGGTGACTGGCAGCGCACCGGACTCGGCTTGGCGCGGCTCAGCTCAGCTCGCTCTCTGGGCGTGAGGGTTTCGTTTTTGCCCGTCTCGGTGACGCGGTAGGGCACGCCCCGATAGCTCAGACCAGCGCGAGCCTGTGAGCCTGGATGGCTGGGTTGAACGACGGTATAAGCATGGCCGCGATATTGAGCGGTGCGCTCGGTTTGAATCTGAGCATCCGAGGGCATTTGGTCTTGATACTCAGCGCCACGATATCTAAATTTCATAGCAATCAGCTCCTGAACTCGTCACTTTTGTAGGGTTAAGTGGGCGCGTTCCTTCGGGAGATTCCCTATTTCCGTCCTGCGAGAGATGCTTAAACTAATCGCTTAGCCTCCGCAATTCAAAGCAGGATGAACGTTTTTTGATTACTTCTGTATCTTAAGCTACCGTTTTGAGCTTGAACGTAAATTCTCATAATTCTTAACAAAGCTCTAATCGGTAAAAAAGGAGGCTCTGTGAAAAGAGCCTCCGCAAGTCTCGGTTGGTTTTTAGCAGCCAGTAATTAGCAGTCAGCGATTAACAGTCGTAATACAGCTCAAACTCATAGGGGTGCGGCAGCTTGCTCAGCGGCTTCACCTCGCCCTCCAGCTTCAGCGAAATCCAGTTAGCGATGAAATCTTCCGGGAAGACACCGCCGACGGTCAGGAACTCGTGATCTTTTTCGAGGCAGGCCAGCGCTTCGCCCAGGTTGGCTGGAGCCTTGGGCACTTTGGCCAGATCTTCAGGAGCCATCTCATAGATATCCACATCCAGTGGCTCGCCCGGATCAGTCTGGTTTTTGATGCCGTCGAGTCCGGCGCAGAGCATGGCTGAGAAGGTGAGGTAGGGGTTGCTGGAGGCATCCGGGCAGCGGAACTCTAGGCGCTTAGCCTTGGGGTTGCTGCCAGAGAGCGGAATCCGAATCGAGGCGGAGCGGTTGCCGGCTGAGTAAGCCAGGTTGACTGGCGCTTCAAAGCCCGGAACCAACCGCTTGTAAGAATTCACCGTCGGGTTGGTGAAGGCCAGAATCGCAGGCGCATGTTGGATCAAGCCGCCAATAAACCAGAGCGCCATCTGGCTCAATCCAGCATATTTGTCGCCTGCAAACAAGGGCTGGCCGTCTTTCCAAATCGACATGTGGCTGTGCATGCCGGTGCCGTTGTCGTCGTGGATTGGCTTCGGCATAAAGGTGGCCGTTTTGCCATATTTGCGCGCCACGTTTTTGACCACGTATTTATAGGTGAGCACGTAGTCCGCTGCATGAACCAGATCCGAGAAGCGGATACCCAGCTCGCACTGCCCGCCGCCCGCAACTTCGTGGTGGTGCTTCTCAATCGGCACACCGCAGCGCGCCATCGTCAGCAGCATCTCGGTGCGGATATCTTGCAACATGTCGGATGGGGCGACTGGGAAGTAACCGCGCTTCTTGCCAATCTTGTGGCCGAGGCTGGAATCCTTGCCAGAGTTCCAGTTGCCTTCGTCTGAGTCAATGAAGAAGTAGCTCTCATGCCCTGACTGACCGTACTGGATGCTGTCAAAAATAAAGAATTCCGGCTCTGGGCCGCAGTAGACTTTATCGCCAATCCCGGTTGAAATTAAATAGTCAATCGCTTTTTGGGCAATCGAACGCGGGTCGCGCTCATACATCTGCTGGGTGCGTGGGTCAACAATCGTGCAGATCATGCTGAGCGTCGGCACTTCCATGAACGGGTCGATCCAGGCAGTGGTAGGGTCAGGCACCATCGCCATGTCAGAGGCGTTGATCGCCTTCCAGCCTCGGATACTGGAGCCATCAAACGCGACGCCGCCTGTGTTCACAAACGACTCTTCGTCAATCAGGCTCTTGTGAAACGTGCAGTGCTGCCAAATGCCGTACAGGTCAACGAATTTCAGGTCGATTAACTCGATTCCCTGATCTTCGATCATCGTCAAGATCTCTTGTGCAGTTGACATGGGGTGCTTACTACTCCTTAGCTTCGGGATTAGCTCTTACGGCTATTTGCGAGTCTAGAAATAGGCTTGTCCAAGTTTTGTATCCAAATATACAAATTGACGGCAAGTTTAGCAGAATGTGTTGAACAGTACAGACAGCTGCCAACCTAGACAAAAGCCCAGGCAAAAGTCCAGACAAAAAACTTAACAGAGGACAGCGCGATCAAGGCAGTGAGAGTCAAAATCTAGCAAACAGCGCATGATAGACTGAGGCTTGGCCGACGGGTTTAGATCAGCAGCTTCAAGCGGTAGCTTTTCAGCAATAGCTTCAAGGCTATGGGCGATCTGAGCGGGTCAACTTTGAAATAAGCAGATTGATACACAAATTTGGGAGAGAGACTCGCCATGCGGGACGCAGTAACTAGCCTCATCAAAAACTACGACAGCACCGGACGTTATCTCGACCGGAATGCGCTCGATAGCCTAAAGTCTTATTTTGAAAGCGGAACCGCTCGCGTCCAGGCGGCGGCAGTCATCAACGGCAATGCGGCAGCCATTGTCAAGCAGGCCGGACTCCAGCTGTTTGAAGACCAGCCTGAGCTGATTCGACCGGGCGGCAATGCCTACACGACTCGCCGCTACGCCGCCTGCCTGCGCGATATGGACTACTACTTGCGCTACGCAAGCTACGCGCTGGTGGCTGGCAACAACGACGTACTAGACGAGCGCGTCCTCTACGGCCTGCGCGAAACCTACAACTCGTTGGCTGTGCCGATTGGCCCCACGGTTATAGGCGTGCAAATCATGAAAGATATCGTCCGAGAGCAGGTGGCCGCCGCCGGAATTCCAGCGGGCGACTATCTCGACCAGCCGTTTGACTACATCACGCGCCAGCTCAGCGAGACGGATATCTAAACCAGGTGAGTTAAATATTTGTGGGTGTTGATTGAAGCAGGGAAGATGCTCAAGCGTTCTCCCTGTTTTTCATGGCTAGCTAGAACGTCATTACTTTATGACTCTCATTACTTTATAACTCTCATTACTTTATGACTCTAACGCCTTGCGGTATGCCTGATGTAGCCGCTTTTGATAGTTGGCCGCGCTGAACGCCTGAGCATTGACTTTGCCAGAGCGCACGAGCCGCTCGCGCAGCTGGGAGTCTGAAATCAGAGTTTCCAGCTTGGCCTTGATATCTTGAACGCTGTAGGGGTCGACATAGAGCGCTGCATCTCCGCAGATTTCGGGCAGGCAGGAGACGTTGGCGGTAATCACTGGACAGCCAAAGCTCATGGCCTCCAAGGGCGGCAGGCCGAAGCCTTCGTAGAGCGAGGGGAACACCAGACAGTAAGCGCCGCTGTAGAGATAGCGCAGGCTCTCGACTGAGATGTATTCCAGCAGCTTGATGGTTTTCTGCTTGCTGTCGATCAGGTTCATTTTGCCTAGCTCATCTTCCCAAAGCCAGCCCTTTTTACCCACGATCACCAGCGGCATATCCGTGTCCATTGAGGCGTAGGCATCAATCAGTCTGCCGACGTTCTTTTTGGGTTCAATTGCTCCAACAAACAAAATATAGTTCTGGAACTTCAGGCCATAGCGGCGCAGGAAGAATGCAATTTCTGCCTCGCCAGCATCCAGCGGCTTCAGGGCAATCGGCTGGTAGGTCACGATAATTTTGTCTGGGTCTGCGTCGTAGTAAGTGAGCAGATCTTGCTTCGAGTTTTCAGAAACTGTAATCGTGACAGCAGAATCTTTGAGCGCGTCCCGAACTTTGAAATAGAATACTTTCTTGTCATCAAGTGTCGCGTAGGGTAATCGAAACGGGATTAAATCGTGAACGGTCGTGATTTTTTTAGCACCCCGCACCTGCATCGGCAACGGATAGGTCGCGTGCCAAATGTCAACCTTTTCAGCAATCGCAACCTGAGTTGTCCAGCGCAGCTTGTTGTACAGGCCATTCGCCAAGTCATAGCACTGCGGTAAGCTAAAAGAAGTCGCGTATTTCATGAAGTCTTCGCTATATTGGCCGCGCTTCACCACCAGCCCTGCAAACGACTTGCGGCGCTTGGCGCGATAGAGCGGCGACAGAGACTTTAAGATCCACTTGCTGACGGTCAGAAGATCCTGCTGTGAGGTTTGATTATCAAAAAAGAAAATCTCGTCCAAAATTTCATTAGACTTATATCCACCCCGACTCAGCAATACATCGACCTGCGCGTTCATCTGCTGTAATGCCTCAACTAGGCTCAGCCCGTAAGTTTTAATTCCCGTCCCTTTCGTGAGCTGAAGATTAAAGCCATCCACCAGCACCTTCACGCCATGCAAGCTGAGATCGGTTAAGATGCGCTCAACAGCAGGTTCTAACGCTGTGGCCAGCTGTTTTGGAGCTGCGTCAAAGCTCGCCACCAGATTGGGAATGCAGACGACATGGCCACCGCGCTTTACAATTGAGTTGGGCGACCAAGCCGTAATCCACCAGTCGGCATCGCTTCCCTGCCCCAGTCTGAGCTGATCGGCTGCATAGAGCGTCGGGATGGGCAGCACATCCTGCCAATATTGGCGGTGGGCGTGAAGATGCTGCCCCGAAGTGGCGGTTTTAAGCTGCACAGTCTGGTTCCCAATCACGGCTTCTATCCCGGAATGTTCAGGCGCGTCGTAGCCCGTAATCAGCGGATAGCGTTCGCGATCCTGCACCAGCCTGAGCTGCTGAAATAGATCGGGCTGTACCTGCACATGATCGGCAAAGCAAGAAATCCACTCAATCGAGCGGTCAGCTAGCCAATACGAGAGACCCGCATTCAAGGCGGTGGGCTGCTGTTGGTGGCTAGGGAGATTCAGCAAGCTCACCTGAGCTGGATCTAATCCTGAGACAATCTGCTGATTGAGCCTCGCGTGCGGCTCAGTTGAGCCATCGTCAACGAGCAGTATGGGCATCCCCAGCTCGGCAATTGCAGGCAGAGTTTTGGCTAGCGCTGCCGAATTGTTGTAGGTCGTGACGACAATTGCACAGCGCTGAGTTGGTTGAACATCTGAAGTCAATCTAGTTTGTTTAATCTGCGCCAGCAATGGGTTGAGATCGGCTGAATTGGGATCTGGCAGATTGGGGATGGAATTCGCGCTGTAAACGACAAAGACCGGATTGGCAAAAACAGGCTGGAAGCGGTCAAACACCTGCAGCGTAAATTCAAAGTTTACGTCTGCGAGCATTCCTTTATGAAATACGACGAATTCAAATTTCTCTAGTGAAACAGTACCCGCAACATTGTAGGGATAGCTTTGAGACGGAAATTCGTCTAGAAACTCAATCGGTGCGAGAATGGCATCGGTGGGTTTGAGCTGCGCCTGCAAAAAATCGCGTAGCTCAAGCCAGCTCCGATCGGTATCTGGAATCATAGAGCGCCAGTGCCGCAAACCTGCGGCAATCAGAGATTTGGTACAGAGGTCAATTTACCATGCTCTGGTCAGCGTAAGCCTGCATGGGCAGACAGGCGCAGACCAAATGACGGTCGCCGTAAGCATTGTCAATCCGATCCACCGCCGCCCAGAACTTATGCTGGCGCGTCCATGCGGTCGGGTAAGCCGCCTGCTGCCGCGAATAGGGGCGATCCCAGTCGTCGCTCAGCAGCGTCGCCGCCGAGTGAGGCGCATGTTTGAGCAGGTTGTTTTGCGGGTCGGCCTCGCCAGACTCAATGGCCGCAATCTCCTGTCGGATCGCAATCATCGCGTCACAGAAGCGATCCAGCTCTGCCTTCGACTCGCTCTCGGTAGGTTCGACCATGATCGTGCCGGCAACGGGCCAAGATACCGTAGGCGGGTGAAACCCATAGTCAATCAGTCGCTTGGCAATGTCGTCAACTTCGATGCCAGCCGACTTTTTAAACTGCCGCAGATCGAGAATGCACTCATGTGCCACTAAACCGCTCTCGCCTTTGTAAAGCACCGGGTAGTGGCCTTCTAGCCGTTTGGCAATGTAGTTGGCGTTGAGGATGGCCACCTCAGTAGCGCGGGTGAGTCCGGCTCCACCCATCAGGCCAATGTACATCCAGGAGATCGGCAGAATCGCGCCGCTGCCCCAGGGAGCTGCCGCCACTGCGCCAATCTGCGCAGCTGTCTGATTGGGCGTTTTGCTGGGCATTGTCACGACTGAATGACCGGGCAGGAACGGAATCAGGTGCGCCTTCACGCCAATCGGCCCCATGCCGGGACCGCCACCGCCATGCGGGATGCAGAAGGTTTTATGCAGGTTAAGGTGGCAGACATCGGCTCCAAAGTCAGCGGGGCGGCAGAGTCCCACCTGCGCGTTCATGTTGGCTCCGTCCATATAAACCTGACCGCCCTGCCGATGCACCGCCTCACAGATCTCCAAAATTCCGGCCTCAAATACGCCATGTGTGGAAGGATACGTCACCATCAGCGCTGCCAGATTGGCCGCATGTTTCTCGGCTTTGGCCGTCAAATCTGCGATGTCGATATTGCCCTGCTCGTCACAGGCGACGGGCACGACCTTCATCCCGGCCATCACTGCACTAGCCGGATTTGTGCCGTGAGCCGATTCCGGGATCAGGCAAATATGCCGGTGCGCTTCCCCACGCTGCTGATGGTACTGACGAATCACCAGCAGACCCGTATATTCGCCTTGCGACCCGGCGTTGGGCTGAAGCGAAATCCCGTCAAAGCCTGTAATCTCAGCCAGCCAAGTTTCGAGCTGCCGGAACATGATCTGATAGCCCTCGGCCTGATTCAGCGGCACAAACGGGTGCAGATTGGCAAACTCCGGCCAGGTCACTGGAATCATCTCGGAGGTGGCGTTCAGCTTCATCGTGCAGGAACCCAGCGGAATCATCGCTGTGGTTAGCGACAGGTCTTTAGCCTGTAGGCGGTGCATGTAGCGCAGCAGCTCGGTTTCAGACTGGTAGCGGCTGAAGACCGGGTGCGTTAGGTAGGGCGTATGGCGCTGGAGGGCATCTGGGATTTGCAGGCTGGAGTCAATCACGGCATGGGGCACAGGCGCACCTGCAAAAATCGCCAGCAGCTCCTGCACATCTTCTGGGCGCGTAGTTTCATCCAGCGAGATGCCAACTGCTGTCTTGCCAAGAGGCCGCAGGTTGATCTGATGCAGCAGAGCGCGGCTGAGGATTTCGGCCTGCTGATGCCCCACCTCGACCCGCAGTGTATCAAAATAGGGCTGACTGCCCAAGCTGTAGCCTAACTCGCTCAAGCCTGTTGCCAAACTCACCGTCAGGCTGTGAATCTGGCTGGCGATCCGGCGCAGCCCGTCTGCTCCGTGATAGACCGCATACATTCCAGCCATGATTGCCAGCAGCACCTGCGCCGTGCAGATATTGCTGGTGGCCTTGTCGCGGCGGATATGCTGCTCGCGAGTTTGTAGCGCTAGCCGCAGCGCAGGCTGTCCAGTCACATCGCGCGAGATGCCCACCAGTCGCCCCGGAATCTGCCGCTTGTAGGTTTCACGGGTGGCAAAGAAGGCGGCGTGAGGCCCCCCATAGCCCATCGGCACGCCAAACCGCTGACTGTTGCCCACGACAATATCGGCTCCAAACTCACCGGGCGGTTTCAGCAGCGTCAGGCTGAGCAGATCCGCCGCCACCGTCACTAAAGTACCCGCCTGATGAGCCTGTTGAATCACGCTTTCGTAGTCGTACACCGCGCCGTCGGTGGCTGGATATTGCAGCAGCAGCCCAAATGTGCCATCTAGCTCGGCCTGCCGATGATCGCCCACGATGATCTCGATCCCCAGCGGTAAGGCTCGTGTTTTCACCACGTCAATCGTCTGCGGATGGCAAAGCTCCGAAACCCAGAATCGCTTGGCGTGGCTCTTAGACAGCCCGTAGCTCATGGTCATTGCTTCAGCCGCAGCCGTTCCCTCATCCAGCAGCGAGGCGTTGGCAATCTCCAATCCGGTCAGGTCGATAATCAGCGTCTGGTAGTTGAGCAGCGCTTCCAGCCGACCCTGAGCAATTTCGGGCTGGTAGGGCGTGTATTGGGTATACCAGCCGGGATTTTCGAGGATGTTGCGCTGAATGACGGTAGGGGTGAAGCAGTTGGCATACCCCATGCCGATATAGGAGCGGAAAATCTGATTTTTGGAGGCAATCGCCTTCAGCTCAGCTAGTAACTCTGGCTCCGAACGCGCGGCTCCAGTCTGCAACGGGCGATGAATCCGGATTGCGGCGGGCACGGCTCGCTCGACCAGAGCCTGCAGCGACTCTAGCTCCAGCTTGCCCAGCATCGCTTCGATCTCGGCGGCGTTGGGGGCAATGTGCCGTCGCTGAAAGTCGTCTTGGGACTTTTGCGCCACGGGACTTAAGGAAACGCCGCTCACCGGACTATAGAAATCGTCGGAAGTAAGGTCAGACGTAAGGCTAGAAGACGAGTCAGACGCTAGCTGGAGGGGACTGAGCAAATCGGGCGAACGCTCTGAAGACATAGTTTTGGGGATGCTGCGAGGGATCGGGTTGGGCAATGTTCTAACTGTTTTAGCGGTTTCCGTAACAGTTTGCAACAGTTTGCAACAGTTTTAATCAGATTCTAGCTAGATTGCTGCTTGAAAGCAGGTTTGCTACACCGGCTCTTTATAAATGCTTTAGCTTTCGATCAACTCTCTGGCTAGCATTCAGATTGCCCTTCAAGCAGTTGCAGCCTTTTGAGTGCTACCGGCAAGGCTAGAACCGTTAGCTTCTCAATCGCAGAGTTACAGATGCAAGGTTCTCCTGAAGGTTGAGGGTAGTTAAACGTAGTTAAACAGAGATGTCGATCGCAACAGCAGAATCAATCGCGGTCAACAACTCTCCTTTGAGATCTAACTTTTGAGATCTGACTTCAGATCCTGCCAAACTCGCTTATGGATCTGCTGTCGGCTAGAAGGTCAATAATTATACCTTGCGATAGATTTCAGTGACCCCAAAAATCAGGTTAGACTAACCGCTTTATTAAGAAGCTTGTTGATGAATAGTGATTAGGTAGCGATTTAGTCAGTTCGCGTAGGAAGTGAAGATGAGAATATGATGAGAACTCTCTCATGTATATTGAAACCTAGATCCAGCCTGACTACAATGTGGCTATTCGTCTACAGACTGAATTGAGCGGTTTGCTATTTTGCTGCTTAAAACCAGTGATTTCCGAACTAACTCTCAATTTTCTACTTGAGCTGAGTAGTTTGAGCTGAGTAGTTGCCGATGGCGGGTCAAATTTAATGGTAAGTACTGTGGATAGGTGCGCGAATAGACATCTCCATACTTACACGAAACCCGCGTGAACGCTTCTGTAGCGGACGCTCGTCAGTCTAAGGCCGATAGGCTAAAGCCAATACAGGAAGCTGTATGGCGGTTCTAGCCTGCTCACATTGCTGATTTGGAGAATAGAGTACCATGCTAAAACAAACAACAGAGTATCCTGTAGGTGCTGATTTGCTGCTGGGAGCCGAGAGCTTCCTGACAGATCTATCAATTGAAGATGAGGCACTGATCACGGGTGGCGATCGCTCTAACTCGAATAGCCGCTCCCGTCGTCGTCCTCGCCGTCGTCGTCCTCGCCGCCGTCGTCTTCGTCGCAGCAGCACCTAACCTCTCTCTATCGGGCTGAAGGGCAGAGCTGGTGTTCTAGTCCCTTAAGCCTGGTTCGTGAACAGTTTGATTTCCTGAACTGTTCACGAATGAGCCAAATAATTAGCCTACAGTCAGCCCGTCAGCCCGTTTACAGTATGTCGTTCGTTCTATCCCAAGAAAATGTTCTGGCACATCTACAGCAGCGCCATATCTGTGAGAGTCTGACAGCTATAATTGAGCCGAAGCTGGCGAAGAATTTTAATTTACTGGTTGCGGCTGGTCAGCAGAGCTGGCTTGTTAAGCAGGAGCCGCGCCGCCCTGACGGAGCTAAAGGAGATTTACAGCACGAATGGCACCTCCATCAGCTATTCCAGCAGGCTGGTCTGATCGAACTATGCGGCTTGGTTTCAGAGATGCTGGATTTCGAGCCAGAAAGCGGCGTGGCTGTGTTTCGCTACCGACCGGACTACACCGACTTGAGTGAGTTCTACGAAGAAGCCACTGAATTCCCCGTTGAAATTGCCGCCGCCCTGGGCAGCGCCATTGCTCGAATTCATGCTGCCACCTGCAATCTAGAGCTTTTCAATTTGGACGTTGAAGAGCGGTTGCTAGGCGAGCCAGCCGATTCAGCTTCAGAGGCAGACTCAGCTTTGGATACAACCGATGTCGCCGACTGGGGTATGCTCACACCTGATGACTTTGCCGAACTCTCGACGGCGGGCTTGAGGTTCTACCAGCTCTATCAGCGCTATGAAAGCCTTGGGCAAGCAGTCAACGATTTACAGGAGCAGATCGAGCCCTGCTGTTTAACCCACAACGACCTAAAACTAAACAATATTTTGCTGCACCGTGAATCACAAAATTACGAATCACAAAATTACGAATCACAAAACTATGAATCACTAGATGAATCTGCTCGCCCAGTCGATTTATCACATGATCTATCACAACAGGGTATCATTCAGTTAATCGACTGGGAGAAATGGGAGTGGGGCGATCCGGCTGCCGATTTGGGGGCGCTGGTGGCCAGCTATCTGAAGCTTTGGCTGCAAAGCCTGCTGGTGAGTGCGGGTATGGAGATTCAGCTGTCGCTGCGGCTAGCCGAACGTCCGCTAGAACGGCTGCAACCGTCGCTCGTGGCCCTCGTGGCCGCCTATGTCAAAACTTTCCCAGCCTCGCTGCAACGGCCTAACTTCTTAAAGAGCGTGGTTCAGTTTGCCGGACTATCGCTGCTTGAGAGCATTCGGGCTAGTCTGCATTACTACGAGCCGTTTGGCAATCAGGAAATCTGTATGCTTCAGGTGGCAAAAGCATTACTCTGTGAGCCAGAAACAGCCAGCAAAACCGTGTTTGGTCGTGTGGATGCCGTAGAGCAATGGTATGACTCAGCCTGGGAGCACAGAACTTTAACCAGCGAATTCGGCGCATTAACCAGCCAGCCGCTAAAAGCACAGAGGCTCGAAGGCTTTGCCGCAGTTGCCCCTGTAATGACTAATGCCGCTAACGCTGAGCCGAGGCTCAGCTCATTTCCTGAGCAGATTGCGGAGATTGCTGAAAATTTGGAAATCCACTCCACGAGCCATATTACCCATTGCCACCATCCGCCACTCCAGCTTCCAGATGCGCTGATCACCCACTACCAGCAGTTGTCTCCAGCCTTGCAGAATCAGCATCTGAGCTGCCAGCTCCGCAATTACCTGGATCGGATCTATTGCAGTGGCGAATCTTGCGGTGAATCTTGTGGTGAATCTTGCAATGAACCGGAGGCCGGCAATCCCCTGGCGCTCAACTTGCAAAACGACTCCTATCGCGGCGTTCAGCTCGACTTCTACAGTCAGCTGCATCAAGCCAACAGCGGCAGCGGCTATCCTGACCTCGACTGGCAGATTTTGACTGAAACACAGGCGGGCGGGCTGGTTCAGAAGCAGGGATTAACGCTGCTCGCATCGTTCGACAGGGTAACTCAATCCCAGCAGGCAGCAGCTCCGCTCATCACCCTACAGTTGCCCAAAAATCGCATCCACGATCGGTACTATGTTGCTGTCGGCAATGCGGGCGGGTTAGGCGAGGTTCTGAACCTCAAACTCAAGGCGGCAGATCGGCTGCAAATCTGCCTGAACCTGACCACAGTAGGCGTGATCGCGGCGCTGCGCTGCCTCACCGAACGGCTCAATCAGCTCCAGATACCGTTTATCTTCAAGGCTCGGTTTGACCCCAGCGAATACAGCTATCGAGATACCGCAGTTCTGGAATTTGCCCAGTCTGACTACCAATCGGTTCAGCCCGTTTTAGAACAGGTTTATCAGACCCATTGCCAAGAGTTTCGCGCCAGCATTCCCCTGTTTATGAAACCGTTAGCTCCCGGATTGGGACTGGCCGAACAGCCCGCTGATTCCACCTATTCCACCTTGAGTCTGCATCGCTGTCAGCTCGTTGCCGAAGCTCTGATTCACTGTTGGCAGCAGCAGATCACCGCACCAGATCTAAAGATCAAAGTCATTCAGCAAGCTTTCCAGCAGCAGGGACTAGACTGGCAGCAGCCCTATCTCAATTCTGGTTCACTAGATTGCTATATCTTCAACCGCTAAAATTGTTCTAGCTGCCAGGGTAGGAGATGAAGTATTCGCTTGTATTACAGCACAGCCAAGAGGACTGCGGAGCAGCTTGTCTAGCGTCAATAGCTCAACATTATGGCAAAACCTTTGCTGTCGCTCGTCTGCGCGAGGCAATTGGTACAGGCCAACTGGGCACCACTCTGCTGGGACTGCGGCGAGGCGGCGAAACGCTGGGGTTTTTGACCCGTTCGGCGGTGGCATCTCATGAAATCTTGACGCATCTCTCGCAGTTACCCCTGCCGGCAATCATTCACTGGAAAGGCAAGCATTGGGTGTTGCTGTACGGGCAGCGCGGCCAGCAGTTTGTCGTGGCCGATCCGGCGATTGGCTTGCGCTACCTGTCGCAGGAAGAGCTGTGGCAGGGCTGGACCGATGGCGTGATTTTGCTGCTGCAACCCGATGCCGAGCGGTTTTATGCCCAGCCGAGTGACCCAATCGGCGGGCTGGGCACATTGCTGCCGCGCCTGCTGCCCTATCGCGGTATTCTGCTGGAGGCGTTTGTCTGCGTCTGTTTGATCGGAATACTGTCGCTGGCTTCGCCGTTTTTTATTCAAATTCTCACGGACGAGGTGCTGATTCGCGGCAATGCCCGCCTGCTGCCAGGAATCATGATTGCGGTGATTGCCCTCTACACGGTGCGAAGCGGTTTAGGGCTAGTCTCAGATTATTTGATTGCCCATTTTGCCCAGCGGCTAGAGCTGGGGTTAATCCTGGAATTTGGCCAGCAAATTTTACGCTTGCCTCTGACCTACTACGAAACCCGGCGCAGCGGCGAAGTGACCAGCCGGTTGCGCGATATTGAGAAGATCAATCGCCTGCTGGCTCAGGTTGTGGTCAGCCTGCCAAGTTCAGCTCTGATTGCGATTATTTCGCTTGGCCTCATGCTGATCTACCGCTGGCAAATGGCGCTGGTGGCGCTGCTGATGGCGGCGGTCATGCTATTGACAACCGTGATTTTTCAGCCCACTCTGCGTCAGCAGGCTCAGCGAGCGATGGTGCTAGAGACGGAAAACCAGGGTTTGCTAGTAGAGAGCTTCAAGGGCGCACTGACCCTCAAGTCTACGGCAGCCAGTCCGCAGCTCTGGGACGAACTGCAAGAGCGCTTTGGCAGGCTAGCGACGCTAATGCTGCGGGTCACGCAAATTAGTATTTACAACGCCAACTTTAGCGAATGGATTGCGGATATTAGCAGCGTTATTTTATTGGGGCTGGGCGGTACATTTGTGATTCAAAATCAGCTCACTATTGGCCAACTGCTAGCCTTCACCAGTTTGAATCGCTATCTCACCTCATTTATCGACGAATCAATTGATTTGGTGGATGATTGGACGAAAGCCAAAGTTGCCTACAGTCGGCTTCAGGAGGTGATTACGGCCAAGCCCGAAACCCAAGGCGATGTTCAGAAGCCCTGGGTGAATTTGGCGGCTGATGCTGCAATCAGTTGCTCCCATCTGGGCTTTCACTATCCGGGCCGGATGGATTTGCTGACCGACTTTTCGCTGAAGCTGGCGGGCGGGCAGGCCATCGCGCTGATTGGTCGGTCGGGATGCGGCAAGAGCAGTTTGGCCAAACTGCTAGCTGGACTCTATCCGGTGCAGACGGGCAACATTCGCGTCGGGGTCTACAGCTTGTCGGATCTGGCACTGGACTGTGTTCGTCAGCAGATTGTGCTGGTGCCCCAGGATGCCCAGTTCTGGAGCCGCTCCATTCTGGAAAACCTGCGATTGGCTCATCCCCAAGCCAGCTTTGAGCAGATTGTGGCCGCCTGCAGCCTGACTGGCATTGATGCGGTGATTGGCGCTCTGCCTGAGAAATATCAAACCGTGCTGGGTGAATTTGGCTGCAATTTGTCGGGTGGGCAGCGGCAGCGGCTGGCAATTGCTCGGGCCATTGTGGCTGATCCGCCAATTCTGATTCTGGACGAATCGACTGCTAGCCTCGATCCCCCCAGCGAAGCTGCACTGCTGGATCGGCTGCTTGACCAGCGCCAAGGCAAAACCACGATTTTGATCAGCCACCGCCCGCAGGTGATTGCCAAAGCCGACTGGATTGTCTTTTTAGAAGCTGGCGAGCTGAAGCTGGAGGGCAAACTGGCTGACCTGAAAGCCTTGCCGGGCGACCACCTCAACTTCCTCGACGCTAACCTCTAAGCTGCTCCCTGCAATTTAGCTCAGATCAAATATGTCAAATCTTCCTGCTCTGCGTACCCTCCAACCCGATCAATTTTTGCCCTCGGTAGGCCGCTGGGCCAAGCTGGGTGGGTTGGTTTTGATTGGAGCCATTGGCGCAACTGTCACCTTAGCTGCTGGTTTGAAATACAGCACCAGCGTTCGGGCGGCGGCGGTTGTGCGACCGATGGGAGAACTGCGGTTAGTGCAGTCTGGCCTCGCGGGCCGGGTCACGGAGATTTTGGTGCAGCCCAACCAGTCTGTGCGGCGCGGCGATCTGCTGGCACGACTCGACCCCACCCAGCTCAATCAGCAAATTCAGCAGTTGCAGGCTAGCCTGCAGCAGGAGCAAACCCAGCTCAACCAGCTCGATCGGCAGGTACAGTTGCTCGATGCCCGGATTGCTGCCGAAACTGACTCAACTGACCAACTTGCCACCATCGCTGAGGCCGAGCTAGACCGAGACCAGCGCAGCTTTCGCGACCAGCAGATTACCACCCGCTCGGAGCTGGCTGAAGCTGAGGCAGCCTTTGCGCTAGCCAGCTCCGAGTTTCAGCGCTACCGACAGTTGGCCGAAGGTGCAGTCTCCCAGCTTCAGATCGAAGAAAAGCAGGCGGCAGTCCGGGTGGCCGAACAGCGAGTTGCGCGGGCCAGAGCTGCTCTGAATCCCAATCCAGCAGCATTGACCATCGCCCAGCAGCGTTTGGCTCAGGTTGCATCCAGCCGAGCCACCAATCTGGCAGCCCTGCGCCAAGAACGGGCGGCTTTGGTGCAGCAGCAGGCTGAACTGCGGTCGCAGCAGGCCGAGACCCAGCAAACCCTGCGGCAGCAGCAGGCCGAACTGGCTAAAACCACAATTCGCGCTCCTGAGGCTGGTGTAATTCTTCAGCTGACGCTACGCAACCCCAATCAAATTGTCCAGGCTGGGGAAACCTTGGCTCAAATTGCCCCAAGCGGCGATGCCCTCAATCTTCGAGCCACTGTCGCCCTCCAGGATATCGGCAGTGTCCAGCTCGGCCAAGTGGCTCAAATCCGCGTCACGGCTTGCCCCTACCCCGATTACGGCCTGCTGAAGGGCGAGGTGGTGGCAATTTCGCCGGATGCAATTACCTCTGCTCAAGCGAGTTCCCAATTGAATTCCCAATTGATTTCCCAGGCGAGTTCTCAATCCTCTCAGCCCGCTGGCTTTGAAGTCACCATTCGCCCCGAACGACTGGAGCTATTGCAGCAGAATCGCCGCTGCACGATTCAGGCAGGCATGGAAGCAGAAGCCACCATCATTGCTCAAGAAGAAACGTTCTTCAGGTTCCTGCTGCGTAAAATGCGGCTGTGGAGCGGCCTATAGGAGCTAAAGATTTCAGTGCGTTTTATCTTTTGGGCGTTGCTGAAAGGCTAATGATTTATACGGGCAAAGGCACTGTTCGATACCTCAAGTAGTGCAACAACAACCGCA
>JAESFP010000141.1_pt1 | contig 55370 bp, 52 predicted proteins | sample 9266181 | NCBI WGS metagenome assembly JAESFP01 (sample SAMN14502547, study PRJNA617102) | algae metagenome | isolation source: Pegethrix bostrychoides GSE-TBD4-15B and co-occurring heterotrophs from... | place: USA: Grand Staircase-escalante National Monument, Utah | collected 2006-08-15 | reverse complement strand
AGCGCGCGGCATGTTAGCCGCCAGCTTCAGGAGTTTCGCCGAATAGAGATCATCGATCATGAGTCAGATGTAGGCTTGCCGCCCTGCGCCCGCCACACCGCCTCGGCACGCTCTTTCAAAGCTTCGTCCATCGCCAGGAAGCCACGATAGATCTTGCGCCCCATGCGCTTGCCGACCGACGGCCCCATCAGGCCCCCGAAGATCTCGCCGTTGGAGAAGATGCAGGCGGCGGTGTCCAGCACCTCGATCTCCAGGAAGCGCGTGGTGGAGATCAGCCCCCCCATCATCTTCAGCCGCCAATGGATCTGGTCGTTGGGCACCCACTCCAGGACGACCGGATGGATGACCGTCGGCGCTTCGTCGCCGATCACCATGGTCAGGTCGAGCTGGCCGCCGATCCGGATCTGGCCCGCCGCCTGAATATAGAGTGGGTTCCATTCGGCCCAGCGCTCGACGTCGTAGAGGATGTCCCAGATCACCTCGGCCGGCGCCTGGATCCCGATCCGATGTTCGATCCGCAGACCGCTAGGACCGGACAGCGTCGGCGTCTTGAACGTAAACCCCTTGGCCGGGGTGAACATGTCGGTTTTCTGGTTCTTGCCGCTCAGCATCAGACTGCGTCCTTAATCCGCCAGGTCGCCCCCGTCGGACCATCCATCACCTCTACATTCAACGCGGTCAGCTCGTCACGGATGCGGTCGGCCGCGGCCCAATCCTTCGACGCTCGCGCGGCGATGCGTTGCGCGATCAGAGCGTCGACCTTTTCGCGCAAGGTCTCGTCCACCCCGCCCTGGAACCATTCCTCGGGGTCGGCGGTCAGGAAGCCCAGCAGGTTGGCTGAATCCAGGAGCAATTGGCGGCTGTGCAGGACCTCGGCTTCCGACTGTTTGCGGATCGCCAGCCGGACCTGATCCGACAGCTCGAACAGGGCGGCGAAGGCGGCCGGCGTGTTCAGATCGTCTTCCAGCGCCGCCATGAAGCGGTCGGCGGGGCGGTTCGTGCGCCAATCGTCGGCTAAAACTTCAGGCACGCCGCCATGCGAAGCGAGGAACCGGTTGGCGTCCTGCAGAGCGCCATAGATCCGGTCCAGCGCCTTGCGGGACTGGTCGATCAGTTCACCGTTCCACTCAAGCGGCGCACGATAGTGGCCAACCAGCAGCGCCCAGCGCAGCGCCTCGCCCGGAGCCTGGGCGATCAACTCGTGCACCAGGGCGACATTGCCGACGCTCTTGGACATCTTCTCGGCGCCCATGTTGAGGAAGCCGTTGTGCATCCAGTATTTGGCGTAGCCGACGCTATGATCGTGACCAGCGCAGAGGCCCTGGGCCATTTCGTTCTCATGGTGCGGGAACAGCAGGTCGATGCCGCCGCCATGAATGTCGATCGGCAGGCCGAGACTTTGCTCGATCATCGCCGAGCACTCGATATGCCAGCCGGGGCGGCCTGGGCCCCACGGGCTATCCCAGACCGGCTCGCCCTCCTTGGAGGGCTTCCAGAGGACGAAGTCGGCCGGGTGCTGCTTGTAGGGCGCGACGTCGACCCGAGCGCCAGCGATCATGTCGTCCATCGGCTGACGCGACAGCTTTCCATAGTCGGCGTAGGCCTGGGTGTTGAACAGGACGTGGCCTTCGGCGGCGTAGGCGGCGTTATTGCTCACCAGGCGGCCAATCATTTCCACGATCGCGTCCATGGTCTGGGTCGCGCGCGGTTGATGGGTCGGCGGCAGCGCGCCGAGCGTGGCCATGTCGGCGTTGTAGATCGCCAGATAGCGGTCAGTGATCGTGTCGATCGGCACGCCTTCAGCCGCGGCCTTGGTATTGATCTTGTCGTCCACGTCAGTGACGTTCGCGGCGTAGATCACTGATTTTTCACCGTAAATATGCCGCAGAACGCGGAACAACACGTCGAAAACCACGACCGGACGAGCATTGCCGATATGAGCGTAATTATAGACCGTGGGCCCGCAGACATACATCGTCACCCGCGCCGGATCGGTGGGAACGAAGGGCCGCTTCTCGCGAGCCATGGTGTCGTAAAGGGTCAGGGCCATCGGGTTCTTTATGAAAACTGCGCCATGCTTATAGAAAACTGACGCTGGGTAACGGTTGCCGTCAAAGGTGTTGGCCCCATATACATTCGGTCTGGCTCGGAGGCCACGGTTCCGTCCGTGGATCAGCTCGACCAGACCAAGGGGTGGCACGCGTCATTTCCGGGACCCTCGTCCCGGCGCAACTCAGGCCCCGGAAAGAACCGCTCAATCATGGACGCTCCTAGTCGCGACCGAACCCTGATCGGCACGCCCGGTCTTGATCTTGAAGCCGTGAAGCGCCCATCGCGCGAAGAGGCTATGGAAGCTGTGCGCACGCTGATCGCGTGGGCCGGCGACGATCCCCGCCGCGAAGGCGTCATCGATACGCCCAAGCGGGTGGTCGACGCCTATGGCGAGTGGTTCGAGGGCTACAAGCTCGACCCCGCCAAGGAACTCTCGCGTACCTTCGAAGACGTGCAAGGTTATGACGACATCGTCATGCTGCGCGAGATTGAGGTGGAGAGCCACTGCGAACACCACATGGCGCCGTTCCTGGGCAAGGCCTACGTGGCCTACATGCCGACCAACCGCGTCGTCGGCATCTCCAAGCTGGCCAAGGTCGTCGAGATCTATGCTCGCCGCCTCCAAACCCAGGAGACGATGACCCAGCAGATCGCCGACGCCATCACCGACAGCCTGCGCCCGGCCGGCGTCGCCGTCCTGATCGACGCCGCCCACCAGTGCATGACCACCCGCGGCGTCCACCACCGCCACGTGACCACCATCACCACGCAGTTCACCGGCGTGTTCAAGACCGACGCGACCCTGCGTCAGCGGTTCCTGGACTTCGTGAACAAGCGCTAGTCCGCCTGCCCGGTCAGGCCTTCTTCGGAAGGCCTGACAGCAGCAGATTGGCGGTGGCCTCGGGCGAGCCTTCGCCGGTTAGCGCTACGGCCACATAGGCCTGCTTCTCCAGAGAATAGGCGACGACCGCCTTGGCCCCAGGCAAACCGCCGGCATGGCCGAGCCATGTGTCAGTCGCCTTGGGATCGGCCGCCGACAGGTCGCTGACCATGACGCCAAGGCCGTAGTAGCCCGGCCCCACGTCCGCCATCGGATAGAGACGCGCAAACCGCCGCCGGGTCAGCTCGACGCCGTGCAGCCGGCTTGCCATCAACGCCCGCCAGAACCGCACGACGTCCGCCGCCGAGGCCGCCACCGCGCCGGCCGCGTAAGGCGTGGTGACATCGTCGCTCGCGCCGTCGGCCTCCGCCGTCGCGACCGGCGTGGCCATGCCCTTCAGAACTTGGCGCGGCGCCAACACGGTGGTCTCGCGCAGATCGAGCCGCTCGACGACGCGTTTGGTCAGGGCCTCATGATAGGGCCGGCCGTCCAGGACCTCGATGATCCGGCCAAGCAGTACATAGCCAGTATTGCTGTAGGACCAGGCTGCGCCCGGGCAGAAGGCCGCCGGCTGGGCCGCAGCGACAGCCAGCAGCCGCTCCGGCGACTTGTAGCCAGGCTCGGCGCGCAAGGCCGGGTCGGCCTGAAAGCTGTAGAGCCCGCTGGTGTGGGCGAGCAGATCCTCCACCGTGATCCAGGCGGCGCCCGGCATGTTCGGCGCCCAACGGCTCAGCGGAGCGTCGAGGGTAAGCTTGCCTTCCTCGACCAACTGCAGGATCGCCGTGGCCGTGTACGCCTTGCCGACGCTTGCCCAGAAGAACGAGGTCGGAAGCGGGGCCTCACGCGAGGACGCCAGCGTCTGGGTCCAGACGCCACCGTCGGCCGTCGCCAGCGCCGCGGTCAGGGCGCCGGCCTTCATCGCGCCCGACGCCTGTTCAAGGCCGGCCTCAAGCCGGTCGCTGATGACGGGGGCGAGGCGCGACGTCCCGGCCTTGGCTGCGGCGTCGAACTGCCATTCGGCGAGCTGAGCACGCAGCGGCGGGCCCGCGTAGTTCACACGCCCCTTGCACTTCAACACCTTCTTGCGCGCGGCCAGGGCCGATCCTGGCGCGATCAGGGTCCCGGCGGCGGCCAGCAGCAGGGTTCGGCGGTCGGACGTCATCAAGCACCTCGCTACGATTGCGGACATCCCCGATTGAAGCGCGACCAGGGCGGGAGAATGGCGGTTCAGGCGGGCTCGGTCGAAGCCGCCGCCTGCGCACGGCCGGCCGGCGCGCGCTCCGGGCGGTGGACCAGGGTGACGAGGACGAAGCTCAGCATCATCAGCAAGTACCAGGAGCCGAGCTTGGCGATCGGCACCAGGCTCCAGCCGTCCTTCTGGCTCGGATAAACCCAGGCGGCGGTGAAGGTGCCGACGTTCTCGGCGATCCAGATGAACAGGGCGACCAACAGGAACCCGAGCAGCATCGGCATCCGGCGCACCACCCGGTCCGGCGTGAACTGGAACCAGGCCCGCCCGAACAGCACCGCCGACAGAGCGTAGAGACCCCAGCGGATGTCGGGCAGGTAGTGATGGGTGAAGAAGTTGAGATAGGCCAGCACCGCCAGCACCCACGGCCCCCACAGCGGCGGATAGTTCTCGAACCTGATCTCGAACAGCCGGATCGCACGGGCCATGTAGGAGCCGACGCAGGCGTACATGAATCCCGAAAACAGCGGCACGCCGCCGATCCGCAGGATGTTGGCCTCCGGATAGGCCCAAGAGCCGTGCGAAGTCTTGAAGATCTCCATGGCCGTGCCGACCACATGGAAGATCAGGATGACCAGGGCCTCCTCCATCCGCTCCAGCTTGGTCGCCAGCAGCAACCCCTGGATCAGCACCGCCGCCACCACCAGAAAGTCGTAGCGCGAGACCGCCGGGTCAGTCGGCCAGAAGAAGTGGGTCAGGATCAGCAGCGCCAGCATCGCGCCGCCGAACAGACAGGCCCAGGCCTGCTTCAAACCAAACAGCAGGAACTCGTAGGCGTAGCCGTGCCAGCGCCCTCGCTCGGCCCAAGGCCGTGCGAAGGCGTCGAACCGCGCCACCTGGTTCTTGATCTTGTCCTTCAAACTCATGGCGCGGAGGCTAGCGCGAGCCCCCCTCGACGCGCCATATGCGCACTATGACGCAAGCGAGCTTTCCCACCGCCCCGACCAAGGACGCGCTAGAGCGCGGCGAGGTCCTGTCCCCCCGGTTCGACGCCAACGGGCTGATGCCGGTGATCACCACCCATGCCGAGAGCGGCGAGGTGTTGATGCTGGGCTATATGAACGCCGAGGCGCTCGCCCAGACCCTGGAACTAGGCGAAGTCGTCTACTTCAGCCGCTCGCGCAACGAGATCTGGCACAAGGGCGCAACCAGCGGTCAGATCCAAAAGATCGTCGAAATGCGCGTCGACTGCGACCAGGACTGCATCCTGGTGAAGGTCCTGCCGCAGGGCGATGGCGGTGCCTGCCACGTCGGCTTCCGCTCGTGCTTCTACCGCGTGGTCGAGGACGGCAAGCTGGTCGAGCGGCTCTAGGCTTCGGACAATCCCGACACGCCCATCGCCTCCGGCTTGACGACGAAGGTCTTGATTACCCGCGTCTCGAACGGCTTGGCGATGATGGTCGAGACGGCCACAAATTCGGCCTTGGCTTCCTCTCGGCTCAAAGACAGCAGCACGAAGCCCTTCGCGGCTTGGTCGCTGAACACGACTTCCCTGTTCGCTGACGCGAACACCTCGCCCACCGAGAAGGCCTTGATGGTGTCGCCGGCGCCCGGGCTGGTGACTCCTGTCGTACCGAACTCGGCGGCGACGCGCCGACCGCCAGCGTCATGCAGCTCGTTGGCCCAGAAGGCGTGGCTGTCGCCGGACAGGACGATAGCCCTCGCGCCTGCCGCCTTCACCGCGTCGTAGACCCGCTCGCGATCGCCGGGATAGCCGTCCCACATATCCAGGCCATAGGGCAGGTCGAGCTGCGATAGCCGTTCCAACCGCTCCAGCCGCTTCTGCGAGGCCGGGGACTCCTTCGCCATGATCTCGGCGAGGCGGGCCGCTCCCAGTTCTTTCTTGAGGCTAGGCGCCATCAATCGGCCCATCACCACCTCGTTGCCGAGCACCTGCCAAGTTCGGCCGGACTTCACAGAGTCCTTCAGCCCGGCCGCCAGCCACGCCTCCTGGGCCTCTCCCATCATCCGACGGCCTGGATCGTTGAGCTTGGCCTTGAAGGCGGCGATCTCGGCCGGTCCGCCGGGCGCGGGCAGGTCGCGGTCGTAGTTCAATTGCTGGTCGCGGGCGGTCAGCCGCGTCTCGACCATGAACAGGCTCATCAGGTCGCCGAACTGGAAAGCCCGGTTGATGGCGAAGCCGCCGCCGGCAGGCTCGCGGATGGGCATCCATTCGTAATAGGCCTTGATGGCGCGCGCCTTGCGCTCGCTCCAGTCACCTTCGGTCTCCGGCTGGTGGTTCTGCGCGCCGTGCTCGTAGCTGTCGTTGGCGGTCTCGTGATCGTCCCAGACCACAATCCAGGGCGCGCGGGCGTGGGCGGCCTGAAGCTGCGGATCGGATTTGTACTGCGCATGCCGGCGGCGATAGTCGGCGAGCGAGAGGATCTCGTGGTTGGGATCATGCGGACGCTCGGCTGCGACCGCTGAATTCATGCCGTAGGAGTCGGGACCGCCGTACTCGTAGATGTAGTCGCCCAGATGCAGGACCGCGTCGACGCGGGGCAAATTGGCGATGGCCTCATAGGCGTTGAAATAGCCGTTCGGATAGAGCGAGCATGAGGCGACAGCCAACACGACATCCTTGGTCGGACCCGATGGCAGGGTGCGCGTCCGCCCCATCGGCGAGGTCACGCCATTGGCTTCGAACTCGAAGGTGTAGGCGCGGGCGGGATCCAGGCCCCCGACGTCGACCTTCACCGTCCAGTCGCGCCCGGCGTTGGTCACGCCCTGGCCAGACTTGGCGCCGCCGGCGCGACGATCGACCGGGTTCAATCGCCAGCGATAGACGATATCGGCGGCCTTCGGATCGGCGGGCGTGATCCGCGTCCAGAGCATCACCCGGTCAGCCAACGGATCGCCGGAGGCTACGCCATGTCGAAAGGCTACGGTCCCGGAATACTTAGCGGCGTCTTGCGCCATGGCCGGCGTCGCGGCGCCAAATCCGAGCAAGGCCAGGGCCCGTCGACGATCGATCCGCATCCCGTTTGCTCCCCGCGCGTTCCGGCTAAGCTCCCAGCGTTACTGGAAAAGGATGACGGCCACATGTCCAGTGAAGGTCTCCACGCCCCGCGTGAGAAGCTCTCAACCCATACCCTCAGCATGCACCACGCCATAACCTCGTTGATCGAGGAGCTGGAAGCCGTGGACTGGTATCGGCAGCGGGCCGACGACTGCGAGGATCCTGCGTTGAAGAAGATCCTGCTTCACAACGCCCACGAGGAAATCGAGCACGCCGCGATGGTGTTGGAATGGATCCGCCGCAATGACCGCGAGTTCGACGATCATCTGAAGACGTTCCTGTTCGCCGAAGGCTCGATCACCGAACAGGAAGAAAAATCGAAGTAGCCGGCGAGACGCGGGCAATGAGGAAATCAACGACGGCCACCGCGCCGAACTGCTAAGGCTCGCCACCGCCGCCGCCCAGGAACCCGCGCCACCAACCATGCGCCAGCATCTGACTAGAAAGATCGCGCTTCGCGCCGAAACAGGAACCGACGAAGCGCCGACCGGTCTGCGCAATCGAGTGAGTTTCGGCAGGCGTTTCCAACGGTGAGCCAACTGCCGATCGAGGACGACGACCTCGCGCCCGAAGGCCTCGACATCGGGGACATGGTCGCGAAGATCGTGGCGATTTCGCCGGAAGCCGCCGGCGCGCGCCTGGACAAGACCCTGGCCGAGCACGTGGACGACCTGTCGCGCGCGCGTATCCAGGCGCTGATGGCCCAGGGACTGGTCAGCCTCGGTGGCGTCGTCCTGACCGACGCCTCGGCCAAGACCCAGAGCGGCGAGTATCAGATATTGATCCCGCCGCCGGCTCCCGCCGATCCTCAGCCGGAAGCCATCCCGCTGTCGATCCTCTATGAGGACGCCGACCTGATCGTGGTGGAAAAGCCGCCCGGCATGGCCGTCCATCCGGCCCCGGGCAATGAGACCGGCACGCTGGTCAACGCCCTGCTGCACCATTGCGGCGACAGCCTGTCAGGTATTGGCGGGGTCGCGCGTCCGGGGATCGTTCACCGGATCGACAAGGAAACCTCCGGCGTCCTGGTCGCGGCCAAGTCGGACGCCGCCCACCAGGGCCTCTCAAAGCTGTTCGCGACCCACGACATCGACCGGGTCTATGTGGCTCTGGTGCGAGGCGCGCCCAGCCCGCCGCAAGGAACGATACAGAGCCGGCTTGGGCGCTCGACCCACGACCGTAAAAAGATCGCAGTGCTGAAGACTGGCGGACGCGAAGCGATCACCCACTACCGCACCGAACGCACCTTCGGCCCGGCCGACAAGCCCACCGCCGCCCGCATCTCTTGCCAACTAGAGACCGGACGCACACATCAGATCCGCGTCCACATGGCTTCCAAGGGAACGCCGTGCCTGGGCGATCCTGTCTATGGTTCTGGCCCGCCGGCGGCCCCCGTTCGGGAAGCGGTCGCACAGGCCGGATTGAAGCGCCAGGCCTTGCACGCGGCGGTGTTGGGCTTCGTCCATCCGGTGACCGGCGAGCGTCTGAGGTTCGAAAGCCCCCTGCCCGACGATATGGCGCAACTAGAAGCTAACCTGTCAGCTTTGTAAGAAAGCTTGTGCCCCAAACGCCTTGAAGCCGCCCCGTTCGGCCTGTACAAATACCTGAGTTGAGCAGTCGGATTTTCGGGCCGTCGGTTTCTCCCGACCGTGGCCTTACGCCCACCGCAACCAATACCTATCTGATGGGTTGGAGGGGGCGGACGGTCTCGCGCGCATGGCGCGCTGAGCGACTTGAAAGTCCGCCAGTCTAGTAGAGGGGATACGTTCATGGCCGCGACCACTTCGCTGTCCGTTATGTCGCCTGATGGCGGCCTCAGCCGGTACCTGACTGAGATCCGTAAGTTTCCGATGCTGGCCAAAGACCAGGAATTCATGCTCGCCAAGGCTTGGCGTGAGCACGAAGATTCCGATGCGGCCCATCAACTCGTCACCAGCCACCTGCGTCTCGTGGCCAAGATCGCCATGGGTTATCGCGGCTACGGCCTGCCGATCGGGGAAGTGATCTCCGAAGGCAATGTCGGCCTGATGCAGGCTGTGAAGAAGTTTGAGCCGGACAAGGGCTTCCGCCTGGCGACCTACGCTATGTGGTGGATCCGCGCCTCGATCCAGGAGTACATCCTGCGGTCCTGGAGCCTGGTGAAGATGGGCACGACGGCGGCGCAGAAGAAGCTGTTCTTCAACCTGCGCAAGGCCAAGAGCCAGATCAGCGCCTTCCAGGAAGGCGACCTGCATCCCGATCAGGTCAGCCAGATCGCCACCAAGCTGGGCGTACTGGACTCCGAAGTGATCTCGATGAACCGCCGGCTGTCGGGCCCCGACGCCTCGCTGAACGCGCCCCTGCGCGTGGACGGCGAAAGCGAGTGGCAGGACTGGCTGGAGGATGAAACCTCGGTCAGCCAGGAGACCTACGTCGCCGAGAACCAAGAGCGGACCCAGCGCATGGGCCTGCTGGAATCGGCGATGACGGAACTCACCGACCGCGAACGGCACATCCTGACCGAACGCCGGCTGAAGGACAGCCCGACCACGCTTGAGGAACTGGCCGCCGAATACGGCGTCAGCCGCGAGCGCGTTCGCCAGATCGAGGTCCGGGCCTTCGAGAAGCTGCAAAAGTCGATGCAGGCCGCGGCGGTCGAGAAGAACCTCGTCAACGCCTGACTGGGCTTACCGAGCCTGTAGGAAGATGGAAGCGGCCTAGCCCCTGGCTAGGCCGCTTTTCCTTTGGAGGGTTCATCCTTCGGCAGGAAGGCCAGCAGCGGCGCGGCCTGCTTGGCGACCTCGGCGGGAACCAAGACGCCGCTCTGCGCGGCCTTGGCCAGGAACAGCTGGAACTCCACCGTGGCCTTGGCGAGCGCCGTGTTCTGCGTCACCGCCGCGGCCCGCTGCAACTCGACCATCTGCGCGAGCATGGCGCGCATCGCCTGGGTCGGGTCGGTGGCGACGGCCGGGACCGCCGAGCGCACGATCTTCAGCGCCTGGATGATGCGCTCGGCTTCGGGCGTCGCGGCGATGTCGGAGCGCCGCTTCAGCGCGCCCTGATAGTCGCCGGAGTTGAAGCGTCGCCGATCGGGGCCGATGTACTCGACCGCCTCAACCCAATCGCGCGGGCGAAGCGTAACCGCCTCCAGGCGCCGCAGCAGATCCTTGGTCGTATAGGGCTTGCGAAGAAACTCATGCACGCCCGCGTCGCGGGCCCCGACGATCGCGGCGGCCGTCGCTGTCGCGGTGACCATGATCACCGGGACCTGGCGGCAAACCGCCTCGGACTTGCGCAGCAGCTTGGTGAACTCGATCCCGTCCACGTCCGCGCCCGCGAACTCGACAAAGATGAGCTGGGGATTGATCTGACGGGCCGCATCCAAACCCTTCCGGGTGGTGGGCGCATTCCACAGTTGCAAGGGCGTGATGCTGCGCATCAGATCGCCCAGCATCCGCGCGCTGGCGGGGGCCGGGTCGACGATCAGCACCTTCTGCATCAGCGGCGCCATGCGCTGAATTTGTTTGAGGTCTTCGGTGAACACGAGAGCGGGGCTCCGAACGATTCGGAGCCCACACTGCACCGTGCGCTCTTAAGAACGCCTTGACGGCTTAGTCCTGGAAGGGGTCGCGCACCATGATGGTGTCGTCACGCTGCGGGCTGGTGGAAACCATGGCCGCCGGCGCGCCGATCAGTTCCTCGACGCGGCGGACATACTTCACCGCGTTGGCCGGCAGATCCTTCCAGGAGGTGGCTCCGGCGGTGCTTTCGCTCCAGCCTTCCATCTCCTCGTAGATCGGCTCGATCGCCGACTGGTCCTTCAGACCGGCCGGCAGATAGTCGAGGGTCTCGCCCCGCAGCTTGTAGCCGACGCAGATCTTCAGGGTGGGCAAGCCGTCGAGGATATCGAGCTTGGTCAGAGCGATGCCGTCGATGCCGTTGAGAGCGACGGACTGGCGCACCAGAACCGCGTCGAACCAACCGCAGCGGCGCGCGCGTCCGGTGACCACGCCGAACTCCTTGCCGACCGTCCCCAGATGCTGGCCGACCTCGTCGAACAGCTCGGTGGGGAACGGGCCTTCGCCGACGCGGGTGGTGTAGGCCTTGACGATGCCCAGCACATAGCCCGGCCCCTTGGGACCCAGCCCGGAGCCGGCGGCCGCCTGGCCCGCGACAGTGTTGGACGAGGTCACATAGGGATAGGTGCCGTGATCCACGTCCAGCAGAGCGCCCTGGGCGCCCTCGAACAGCACCCGCTTGCCCGACTTCACGACGCTGTCCAGCAGCTTCCAGGCTGGTTGGGCGAAGGGCAGGATCTTGGGCGCAATCTCTTCCAAGGCGGCCAGCAACTGAGCGCCGTCATACTCCGGCAGGCCCAGGCCCCGGCGCAGCGGCGTGTGGTGCGCCAGCAGCCGGTCGATCTTGGCTTCCAGCGCGTCCCGGTCACGCAGGTCGTCCACGCGGATGGCGCGGCGGCCGACCTTGTCCTCATAGGCCGGACCGATGCCGCGGCCCGTGGTGCCGATCTTGTTGACGGCGGCCGCCTCGCGCGCCTGGTCCAGGTCGCGGTGCAGCGGCAGGATCAGGCAGGCGTTGTCGGCCAGCACCAGCAGGTCCGGGGTGATATTCACGCCCTGGCCGCCCAGCTTGGCGATCTCTTCCAACAGGTGCCAGGGATCGACGACGACGCCGTTGCCGATCACCGACAGCTTGCCCTGCACTACGCCCGAGGGCAGCAGCGACAGTTTGTAGACCTGGTTGCCGACCACCAGCGTATGGCCGGCGTTGTGGCCACCCTGGAAGCGCACGACGACGTCGGCGCGGTTCGAAAGCCAGTCGACAAGCTTGCCCTTGCCCTCGTCGCCCCATTGGGCGCCGATCACGGTCACATTGGCCATTTAGATACGATTTCCCGGCCTGCCGAGCGGGTCCAACCACGCCCTTCGACAGGCTCTCGGCGGGTGGACTGGATCGATTTTAGGAAGCAGACGCATAGCCTAAGCCAACAGCCGTCCGGTTCGCTGGGGGTAAACCAGCGACGGGCCTCCCCGTCAAGCCCCGCGCCATCAGGCGAGGTCGCGCCGATGCGCGCACGCCGCTATGCTGGACCTCAAATGACAGTAACCTTGCCAGACATCGAAGCCGCCGCCGCCCGCCTCGCCGGCCACGCGGTCGAAACCCCGCTGATCGAAAGCCCGGCCTTGAACGAGCGCCTGGGCCGCCGGGTATTGATCAAGCCCGAGACCCTGCAGCGGGTCGGCGCGTTCAAGTTCCGCGGCGCCTACAATCGGCTGGCCCAGCTCTCGCCCGCGCAGGCAAAGGCGGGCGTAGTCGCCTACTCATCAGGCAACCACGCCCAGGGCGTTGCGCTGGCGGCCAGGCTGCTCGGCATGCCCGCGCTTATCCTGATGCCGTCCGACGCGCCCACCGTCAAAATCGAGGCGACGCGTGGCTATGGCGCGCAGGTCCAACTCTACGACCGCCTGACCGAGAGCCGCGAAGCTCTCGCCGCGGCTGTGGCCTCCGAGCGCGGCGCGGTCGTCGTTCCATCCTTCGACGATCCCGACATCATCGCCGGCCAGGGCACGATCGGCCTCGAACTCGTCCGCCAAGCCGCCGCGCGCGGTGCTGGCCTCGAGGTCGTGGTGGCGCCGATCGGCGGCGGCGGCCTGATGGCCGGCCTATCGACAGCCGTGAAGGCGCTCTCGCCCTCCACCGCCATCGTCGGCGTGGAGCCGGAAGGTTTCGACGACACCCTGCGCTCCCTGCAGAAGGGCGAGCGGATCAACATCAAGCCGACCACGCGCTCGCTATGCGACGCGCTGGAAAGCCCAGCGCCCGGCGAGCTCACCTTCCCGGTCCTTCAGAAGACCGTCGCCGATATCGCCGTCGTCAGCGACGCCGAGGTCGCCGAAGCCATGCGCTACGCCTTCGCCGTCCTGAAGCTGGTGGTCGAGCCCGGCGGCGCCGTCGGCCTCGCCGCCCTGCTGGCGGGCAGGGTCAAGTTCGGGAACGAGGGCGCTACCGGCCTGGTGCTGTCGGGCGGCAACGTCGATCCCGACCTGTTCGCCCAGGTGTTGCGCCGGGAGATCTAGAGCCGATCCTCGGGCGCCGGGACCGGCGGCGCAGCGTCGCGGGGCGTGACCAGCTTGGCGAGCTTGGGTTTGAGCCAGTTCTCGAAGTCGTCGACGAACTCGTAGACCACCGGCACCAGCACCAGAGACAGCAGGGTCGAGGTGATCAGGCCGCCGATCACGGCGACCGCCATCGGCTGGCGGAACTCGGCCCCCTTCTCCAAGGCGAAAGCGGTCGGCAGCATGCCCGCGGCCATGGCCAGGGTGGTCATGACGATCGGACGCGCCCGCTCGCGGCAGGCCTCGATCAGCGCTTGCCGCTGCTCCATGCCGTCACGCTCGCGCTCGATGGCGTACTCCACCAACAGGATGGAGTTCTTCGCCGCGAGGCCCAGCAGCATCAGGAACCCGATCAGCGACGGGATCGATAGCGACAGGTCGAAGATCAGCAGGCCGAGGAACGCCCCGCCCACCGCCAGCGGCAAGGCTGAGAGAATGACGATCGGTTTGAAGAACGACTTAAACAGCAGGACCAGCACGCCATAGATCATCGCCACGCCGGAGAAGACCGCCAGACCGAAGGACGCGAACAGTTCCTGCATGGCCTCCAACTGGCCGGTCTCGGCCGGGGTCACGCCAGCCGGCAGGTTCTTCATGATCGGCAACTTGTCGACGGCCTGGTTGGCGGTGCCCATCTCGACCCCGTTCAACTCGGCCTGGACCGTCTGCTGGCGCATGCGGTTCAGACGCTCGATCCGCGCCGGACCCGCCTGGAACTCGACATCGGCCACGGCTTCCAGCGTCGTCACAGCGCCCGACGAGGTCGGGATGCGCAGCGCCTTGATGCGCTGAATGTCGGCGCGGGCGTCGGCGGGCAGGCGGATGCGGATCGGCAGGCGGCGCTCGCCGTCCGTCAGCTTGGCCACATTGGCGTCGATGTCGCCCACCGTCGCGACTCGCGCGACCTGGGCGATGGTGTCGGCGGTGACGCCGAGGCGCGCGGCCTCGGCTTCCCGCGGCCGGATCACCACCTCGGGTCCGACTGGCGGGGTCGAGGGCCGGGGATCGGCGATGACGTTCAGGGTGCGCATCTGCTTTTCAAGCTCGAGCGCGGTGGCCTGAAGCTTGGCCGGGTCGTTGCTCTGCAGGATCTTTTGCAGACCCGCCTCGCCCTGCGACCCCAGGAAGCTGACGCGAGCGTCCGGAATGGCGAGCAGATCGGCGCGCATTTCCTTGCGCAGGTCCGCCCCGCTGATGTGGCGATCACCAGACAGCAGAACCGTCATGGTGCCGGAGCGCAGATCGCTCCCGCCGCCACCGCCGCCGCCAGGACCGCCGACCGAAACCGTCGAGCCGATCTGGGCGAACACGCCGGTGACTTCAGGCCGCTCCTGGAACAGCCTGGTCAGGCGTTGGACGACATCTTCCATGTCGGTAGCCGTCGCGCCGGGCGGACCCTGCACGTTGATATAGAGGTAGTCGGGGTCGCCCTCGGGCTGGAAGCCTTGCGGCAACAACGGGACCAGCAGCAGCGAGCCGACGAAGATCACCCCGCCGATGACCGACGCGATGATCCGATGATCGAGCGCCCATTCCAGGGTGTTGCGATAGAACCCTTCAAACGGTTTGCGCGGCTTGGGATGAGCGACCGGCTTCAGCAGATAGGCGGCCATCAGCGGCGTCAGCAGTCGCGCGACCACCAGCGAGAACAGCACCGCGATCGACACGGTGATACCGAACTCGCGGAAGAACTGCCCGGCCATGCCGGCCATGAACGACACCGGCGTGAACACCACGACGATGGCGAAGGTGGTCGCCACCACCGCCAGGCCGATGGCGTCCGCGCCCTCCATCGCCGCCTGATAGGGGCGCATGCCCCCGGCGACGCGTTTCTCGATGTTCTCGATCTCGACGATGGCGTCATCGACCAGGATGCCGATGACCAGGGTCAGGGCGAGCAGGGTCACGACGTTCAGCGAGAAGCCGAACAGGTTCATGAAGAAGAAGGTGGGGATCAGCGAGACCGGCATGGCGAAGGCGGTGATCGCCGTCGAGCGCCAGTCGCGCAGAAACAGGAACACCACCAGAGCCGCCAGGATCATGCCTTCCAGCAACACGTGCTGGGTGGCGCGGAAGCTGGCTCGCGTCTCGTCGACGCTGGAGAAGATCTTGGTGAACGTGACGCCCTTGTACTGGCCTTCGGCCTTGGCCAGGGCGGCGATGATGTTGTCCTCGACCGCGACGTCGCTGGAGTCGCGGGTCTTCATCACCATGAAGCCCACCACCGGCTGGCCGTTCAGGCGGGCGAACCCGCGCACCTCGGACGAACCGTCGCCGACCTCGGCGATGTCGGTCAGCCGCACATGGCCGCCGTTGCCGGTCGAGATCGTGAAGTCGCGCAGGGCTTTCAGCGTATTGACCGAACCCAGCACGCGCAGGGTCTGCTCGCGTCCGCCGACCTCGATGCGTCCCCCGGGGGCGTCGAGATTGGCCGCGCGCAGGGCGTTGTTCACCTGAGCCGCGGTCAGGCCGCGGGCGTTCAGCTTGTCCGGATCAATGATGACATTGATTTCGCGCGTCACGCCGCCAACCCGGGCGACCTGGGCCACGCCCTTTTCGCCCTGGAGCAGCCGCCCCAGCGTGTCGTCGACAAACCATGACAGCTCGACGTCCGACATCTCGGGCGCGGTGACCGCGTAGGTCAGGATGGGCTGACTATCGAGCTCCACCCGCGTGACCGTCGGCTCGTCGATCTCACGCGGCAGCACGGCCCGCGCCTGATCGACGCGAGAGCGCACCTCGTCGGTCTTCTTCTGCAGATCCTCGCCCAGCTCGAACTCGATATTGGTGCTGGAGACGCCCTGAGTGACCGTCGAATAGATGTTCTTGACGTTCGGGATGCCAGCCATGGCGTCCTCGATCGGCCTCGTGATCTGGGTCTCCATTTCCCCCGGCGCGGCGCCGTTCTGCGTGACCGTCACCGACACCATCGGGAACTGCACGTTGGGGAACATTTTCACGTAGAGGCCGGTGTAGGCCACCATGCCGGCCAACAGCAGCGCCACGAAGAGCACCGCGACCGGGACAGGGTTCTTGATGGCCCAGGCTGAAATCTTCAGCCCGTCGCCGCCGCCAGTGGGGTGAGCGTCACTCATTGCTTCTTACCCGGAACGGGAGCCGCCGCCGGCTTGGCCGCAGGCGCAGCGGCCGGAGGCGCGTTCGCGTCCATCGGCTTGACGACGTCGCCGTCGAGCAGGAAGGCCGCGGCGTTCTGGATCACTCTGGTCCCGGCTGGCGGTCCCTTGACGAGGGTCACCAGACCTTCGCCGCGCGCGCCGGTCTGGACGACCACGCGCTTGACCTTGTTGTCCGAGCTCACGGTCATCACGCTGGCCCCGTCGGCGTCATAGCGGATAGCGGTCTCCGGCACCGTCAGACCCTGGCCTGAGGCGTCGCTGAAGATCGCGCGACCAAAGCCGCCGGCGCGAATGTCGTCGCGGACCGGCAGGCTGATGCGCACCGAGCCAAGCTTCGTCTGGGTGTTCACTTCCGGTGCAACGATCCGCACCTGGCCCTCCGCGCTGCCGCCCGAAGGCAGGGTGACGGTGACCCGTTGCCCGACCCGCACCCGGGCCATGTCATCCTCAGGAAGCTCAGCGGCCAGTTCAATCTTGCCCTCGCGGGCGATACGGAACCACGGCGTCGCGCCGCCGGCGGCCAGATCGCCTGGCCGCACGGTGCGCTCGAGGACCAGACCGGAAACCGGCGCGGTGACCGCCAGCTTGCCGGCCCGAGTCTGGGCGTCGCGATAGGCGGCGGCCTGGGCGTTAGCGGTGGCGCGGGCGGCCTTGGCCTGGAAGCGGCGCTGCTGCAGCGCTTCGTCCGACAAGACGCCTTGGCCATCAAGGCCGGCGACCCGCGCGGCTTCGGCTTCCGCCTGATCGGCCTGGATCGCGGCCTGGGCGGCGAGCGCCCGCTGCTGTTCGACCTGGGCGGAGATCAAGGCCCCGTCCAATTGGGCCAAGGTTTCGCCGGCCCGCACATAGGCGCCCTCTTCGACCAGCACCCGCGACACGCGATAGCCGGTGACTTCCGGCGCGACGGCGGCTTCCTCGCGAGGGATCAGCGAGCCCGACGCGGTCAGCGAACCGGTGAGGGCGCGATTTTCCACCCGCACGACGCGGACGGTGCGCGCCTCGGCCGCGGGATCCTTCTTCGGAGGTTCCTTGGCGCCGCAGGCCGACAGGGCCAGGGCGGACACGAGGCCGACCGTGAGCGTCAGATAGGTATTGGATCTCGACACGTCAGCGAGCCTCTTTGTTGGTCGGAGCCGACTGGAGCGGCCAACCGCCTCCCAGGGCCTTGTAGGTTTGAACCGCACGGCGCAGCGCCTGCACCTCGGCGGCCGTCTCTTGGGTGCGCACGCTGCGCCACGCCTGTTCGTTGTTCAGCGCGGTCTGCAGGTCGGTGACGCCGGCCACATAGCCCTTGTGGGACGCCTCGTAGGCCCGCTTTGCCCGGGCCTCGCCGGCGTCCAGCAGTTCCACGCGGCGACGGTCGGCGGCCAGCAACACCAGCGAGTTCTCCGCTTCGCCAAAGGCGGTCTGCACCGCCTTTTCGTAGGCGATCGCCGCCTGCTCGGTGCGCGCGTCCTGAGCGTTCAACTCGGACAGCAGGCGTGGGATGTCCAGCACCGGGATCGTCACATTGGCGCCGATGGTCCAGCTCTGAACCACATTGGAAAGGGTCGGCTGCCGGGTGTCCTGAAGGCCGATGCCAGGCGTCAACTTGAAGGTCGGGAAGAAGGCGAGCTTGGCGTAGTCGAGGCGGCCCAGCGCCGAGACCAGCATGGCTTCGGCCTGGCGCACATCCGGCCGGCGGGCGAGCAGTTCGCCGGGAATGGCGGCGGGCGCTTCCGGGATCGCGCCGACCTGGGCGTCCACCGGCAGGTTGGCGGTCGGCTCGATGCCGCGACCGACCAGGATCAGCAGAGTGCGGCGTTGCGCCTGGAGTTCAGCCTCCAGCCCGGCCACCTGGCTCTCGGCCGTCGAAAGGTCGCCGGCCACGCGGTCGGCGTCGGATGTCGCGGCGATGCCGCGATCGACCCGGACCTGGACGATACGCAGCAGTTCGCTCTGAATGCGGGCGGTGGCCTTGGCGTCCTCAAGCTGGATCGCCAGGCCGCGGGCCTGGAAATAGCTGTCGGCGACATTGGCCGCGAGGCTTGCCCGGGTGGCTTCATAGTCCAGCCGGGCGGCGGCCATTTCGGCATTGGCCGCGCGCCGCGCGGCGAACACCCTGCCGAACAGGTCGATTTCCCAGGTCACGTCGAAATTGACGCCGTAGCTTTCGCTTTCGCCGACCGTCGAGAAGTCTGGAAGACTGATCCGCGTGCCGTCGATCACCTTGCTATCGGTCTTGGACGCCGTGCCACGGATGTTGCCTTGCGGCAGGAAATTGGTCAGGGCGCCCTGGCGTGTCGCGCGGGCCTCCTGCAATCGAGCCGCCGCCGTCCGCGCGTCGGGGCTGGCCGCCAGCGCCTGTTCAATCAGGCCGGTGAGTTGCGGATCATTGAAGGCGATCCACCAGGTATCAAGCGCAACGGCCCCCGCCGGCGGCGGGGAAGGCGCCTCGAAGGCGGCGGGCAAGCGCGTGTCGACGCTCCGCGTGGAGGCGCAAGCCGAGAGCGCAAGGCAGGCCAGGGCGACCAGGGGAGTGGTCGCGGAAGAGGCTGAACGCATCATTCTTTTCGTCATTGGCGGTCCGCGAACGCTCACTGAGCCTGCTGGCTTTCGCGTGGCGCGGCGCTGACCTCGATACCGGCGTTTTTGTCTTAGTCGGGTGCGGGCGCGCCGTCGATTGCCGAGCCGAGACATTCGGCATTGGCCCTCGCCACTGTGTCGTGTTGGTCGCAGCCCCCTAGCGCCAGCTTGACCATCCAACTACGGTCCCGCGCAAGCTCGTCCTACATTTGGAATGTTCATGAAGCAGTTTCTCCTCGCCAGCGCCGCGATTTGGGCCGTTTTCGCCGCTCCAGCCCTGGCCGCTGACATCGCCCCGGCCAAGATAGCCGAACACGTTAAAGTTTTGTCATCCGACGCCTATGAGGGCCGCGCTCCGGCTACCGAAGGCGAAAAGAAGACCGTCGCCTACATCGTTGAGCAATATAAGGCCGCGGGCCTGCAACCGGGCGGCGACCTCAAGGACGGCCAGCGCGCCTGGACCCAGGACGTGCCGCTCGCCCGCTTCGAGACCGAGGGCCCGGTGGCCGTCAGCGTGAACCTCGGCGGCAAGACCCAGACCTGGACCCAAGGCGAAGAGGTCGCCCTACGCGCGGCTCAGACCGGCGCCGATCGCGTGACGATCAAGGACGCCCCGATCGTCTTCGTCGGCTACGGGGTCACCGCTCCGGAACGCAACTGGGACGACTTCAAGGGGCAGGACCTGAAGGGCAAGATCGCCCTGGTGCTGGTCAACGACCCCGACTTCGAAACCGGCCCTGACGTCAAAAATGGGGGCGACTTCGGCGGCAAGGCCATGACCTACTATGGTCGCTGGACCTACAAGTTCGAGGAAGCCGCGCGTCGCGGCGCCGCCGGCTTCCTGGTGGTCCACGAAACCGCCCCGGCCTCCTACGGCTGGGCGACCGTGAAGAACTCGAACACCAACACCGTCTTCGACATCATTCGCGACAACCCCAGCGATGCCCACGCCCTGCTTGAGGGCTGGATCCAGCGCGACAAGGCCGTGGAACTGCTCAAGGCGTCCGGCCTCGACTTCGAAACGCTGAAGAAGCAAGCCCAGACCCGCGACTTCAAACCGGTCGAGCTGAAGGGCGCGACCTTCTCCACCGACTACGCCGTCGACGTGCAGAAGATCGTCTCCAAGAACGTGGTCGGCCTGGTCCCCGGCGCCAAGCGCCCCGACGAGATGATCATCTACTCCTCGCACTGGGATCACCTCGGCGTCGGCCTGCCGGACGCCAAGGGTGACACGATCTATAACGGCGCCGTCGACAACGCCGACGGCATCGCCACCATGATCGAGATCGGCCGCGCCTTCGCCCATGGCCCCAAGCCGGACCGTTCGGTGCTGTTCCTGGCGGTGACCGCCGAGGAAAAGGGCCTGCTCGGCTCCGAGTACTATTCGGCCAACCCGCTCTATCCGCTGGGCAAGACCGTCGCCAACATCAACATGGACGCGCTTTCGCCGTCCGGCCCGGCCAAGGACTTCACCTCGTCCGGCAACGCCGCGTCGACCTTGCAGGATGAGCTGATCGCGGTCGGCAAGACCCACGGCCGCTACTATTCGCCCGACCCGCGCCCCGAGGCCGGCAGCTTCTTCCGCTCCGACCACTTCCCGTTCGCCAAGCGCGGCGTGCCGGCGATCTCGTTCGGCTCCGGCCGTGACCTGGTCGACGGCGGCAAGGCGGCGGGCGACGCCTTCTCCAAGGTCTATACCGCCGACCGCTACCACCAGCCGGCCGACGAGTATGATCCGTCGTGGAATCTTGAAGGTATGGCGCAGGACGGCCAACTGATGTTGGATCTGGGCCGCAAGCTGGCCAATTCGACCGACTGGCCGGAGTGGAAGGCTGGCTCGGAATTCAAGCTGACCCGGGACGCCACCGCGTCTCAGCGGAAATAGCAAACGAGGGTGCGATGGCGCAGGCGGGTTTGATCCGTACCGGGATCGGGGGCTGGACCTTCGAACCCTGGCGGGGCGTGTTCTATCCGGAAGGACTGAGACAGGCCGACGAACTCGCCTACGCCAGCGCGCACCTGAAGACGCTGGAGATCAACTCCACCTACTATTCGAGCCAAAAGCCCGAGACCTTCGCCAAGTGGGCGGCCTCCACTCCGGACGGCTTCGTCTTCTCGGTGAAGGCCTCGCGGTTTTGCACCAACCGGCGCGTCCTGGCCGAGGCCGGCGAGTCGGTCGGCAAGTTCCTGAACCAGGGCGTGGTCGAACTGGGTGACCGGCTGGGACCGATCAACTGGCAGTTCATGGCCACCAAGAAGTTCGATCCAGACGACTTCGCCGCCTTCCTAGCCCTCCTGCCCAAGAAACTCGACGGCCTGGCGCTGCGTCACGTCGTGGAGGTGCGCCACCCGAGCTTCGCCGACCCCGCCTTTGTGAAGTTATGCCGCGACAATGACGTCGCCATCTGCGTGGCCGAACATGAGACCCACCCGTTGATCGCCGACATCACCACGGGCTTTGTCTATCTGCGGCTGATGAAGGGCGTCGACGAGATCGAGACCGCCTACCCACCGGAAGAACTCGATGCGTGGGCCGGCCGGCTCACCGACTACGCGAAGGGCCAGGTGCCCGGCGACTTCAAACCGCTCGACCGCACCGGCCCAGCCGAAGGTCCGCGCGAAGTATTCGCCTATGTCATTCACGAGGGCAAAATCCGTGCGCCAGCGGCGGCCCAGGCCCTGGACGCCCGGGTGAACAAGTAATCGTTCAACGCAAAACGCCCCCGGCCATTGGCCGAGGGCGCGATCTGCAAGAATAGGAATTCTTGTTCGGGGACGCTTACGCGCCGCCGGGGAAGCGCATCGGCACCTTCACGACGCCGGTCTTCGACCCCATCGGCAGGGCCTCGGCCACGCACAGGGCGGCCTTGTCGAAACCCTTGCCGGCCTTGCTGTCTTCCAGGACCTTGCAGCCCGAAAGCTTGCCAGCCGTGGCGCTGCACTCAAGCATCACAACAGCCGCGTCGCGGGTGTTGGCGTGCTTGGTCAGGCACTTGGCCATGCTGTCTTGGAAATCAGCGGCGGACGACGCGCCGGCGAACGCCAGGCAGAGAGCGATACCGCCCCCGAGTTTGATGAGATTCTTCATTGCCCCAACCCTTTCTAGATAACGGACGCAACGCTGTTATCGGGGACGCAGGTTAAAAGAATCTGATCTTCGCCAAATAGATGTGGTTAAAGACAAGTAAACTGCTGAATCACAATTGTCGTGTCTTTGTATATACGCGCACGCGCAAGTCGCGAAAAACCCTTCTGTCAGTGACGTTTGGTTAGCAACATCACGGCATCTTCCCCGAAAGGCTAATGGCTTCGGGGGAAAATTAGTGAAGCGCTTTCGGCTTGTAGACGTGCCGCTCATCGTCAAGATCGGCTTCGCACCTGCTTTTGCACTGGTCATGCTGGCCCTGACGGCCGGCGGCGCGGTTGTTATCCAGCGCGGTCAGGCAAGCGACCTTCGCCAGGTCGTCCACTCGGATCTTCCCAACAGCCTGCGCCTGCAGAAGGTTTCGGAACGCATCACCGGCGTTCACGGCGAACTCTACTTCCTGCTGACGCACCAAGCCGCCGCGATCGAAGTCGACAAGATCGAAGGCAGAAGCCAAGCGCTGCTGACTGAAGTCGACGCCATCACCAAGGAAGTCGAGGCGATCGCCGCCAAGGCCCCGCCGTCGCAAAAGAAGTCTTTCGACGAGTTGATCAAGGCGCTCAAGCAAACCCGCGACGCGCTCGATGTCATCGCCGCCATGATCACCACCGACTTCGGCACCGCCGCCGGCTTCGCTGCTCCTTTCGAGGAGGAGTACACGAAGATGAGCGGCACGCTGGGCAAGATCGTCGCCGCCAATAGCGCCCTCACCGACGCCAACGCCAAGGCCAGCGAAGAGCGCTCGCAAACCGCGCAGATGATGACCATGGTCGCCGCCCTCGCGACCCTGCTGATCGCCGGAGCCTTGGCCTGGGCGCTGACCGCCATCCTGCGAGGCGACGTCAAGAAGATCGCCAGCGCCACCGAGGGCCTGGCCCACGGCGACAACGCCATCAATCTGGACGCCTTGGCCCGTAAGGACGAACTCGGCGCCATCGTCTCCTCGCTGACGATCTTCCGCGACAACCAGCTCCATCTCGAAAAGCTGCGCGTGGAACACGAGCACACCGAGGCCGCCGCCGAGGTCACCCGTCGCCAGAACGCCGAAGCCGCCGCGGCCATCGCCGAAGAGCAGGCCATGGTGGTCCAGTCGCTGGCCCAGGGCCTCGACAGCCTCGCCGCCGGCGACCTGACCTATCGTCTCGACCGCGAATTCCCCGGCGACTACCGCAAGTTGCGCGACGACTTCAACGCCGCCTCCGCCAAGCTTGAAGAAGCCATGCGCGCCATCGCCGGCGCCACGGCCTCCATCCAGTCGGGCGCCGGTGAGATCAGCCACTCGGCCGACGACCTGTCGCGCCGCACCGAGCACCAGGCCGCGACACTCGAAGAAACCGCCGCGGCGCTCGACGAGATCACCGCGACCGTCAACAAGACCTCGGAAGGCGCCTCGCACGGCCGTGAAGCCGTCGCCGCCGCCAAGACCGATGCGGAGGAAGGCGGCCTGGTCGTCGGCCGCGCCATCGAGGCCATGGGCCAGATCGAAAGCTCCGCCAAGCAGATCAGCCAGATTATCGGCGTGATCGACGAAATCGCCTTCCAGACCAACCTGCTGGCCCTGAACGCCGGCGTCGAAGCCGCCCGCGCTGGGGAAGCCGGCCGTGGCTTCGCGGTCGTCGCCTCCGAAGTCCGCGCGCTGGCGCAGCGCTCGGCCGAAGCGGCCAAGGAGATCAAGACCCTGATCTCGGCCTCCAGCCAGCAAGTCGCCTCCGGCGTCAGCCTGGTGGGCGAGACCGGCAAGGCGCTGGAACGCATCGTCCGCCAGGTCGGCGAGATTTCGAACGTGGTCGGCGAGATCGCCGCCTCGGCCAAGGAGGAAGCCCTCGGTCTTGGTCAGGTGAACACCGCCGTCAACCAGATGGACCAGGTTACCCAGCAGAACGCCGCCATGGTCGAGGAATCGACCGCCGCCAGCCGCGTCCTCGCCGACGAGGCCGAGGAACTGGCTCGCCTGGTCGCCCGCTTCAAGGTGGCCGGCGGCGGGGTGCAGACCGCGACCCGCAGGGCCGCGCCGTCCCAGCAACGCCAGCAGCGTCCGCAACCGGCCACGCGCGGGGCGAACGCCCTCGCCTACGCCCCCCAGGCCGACGAAGACACCTGGGAAGAATTCTAAGAACAAGACGTCCAGGAAGAGACCAAGGGGTCGCCGCGAGGCGGCCCCTTTTTTCGTCGCCTCGCGGTCGCTTGACCGACGCCGCGTAAGGGGCCGCGACATCCTCCCAACACATGCGGAGGACGCGCCATGGCCGAGTTGACCCCCGACGACCTGATGTTCCGCCCTGGCCTAATGAAAGGCGAGCGGATCCTGATCACCGGCGGCGGCACCGGCCTGGGCAAGGTCATGGCCGAGGCCTGCCTGATCCTGGGCGCCGAGGTCTATATCTGCGGTCGGCGCGGCGGGGTCGTCGAAGCCACCGCCAAGGAGCTGATGGCCGCCCATCCGAGCGCCGCCGGCAAGGTCGTCGGCCTGGCCTGCGACATCCGCGTGCCCGAAGCGATCTCGGAGATGCTGGACACCATCTGGAGCGACGGCGGCGCCCTCACCGGCCTGGTCAATAACGCAGCCGGCAACTTCATCAGCCGCACCCAGGACCTGAGTCCGCGCGGCTTCGACGCCATCGCCAACATCGTCTTCCGTGGATCGTTCTTCGTCACCCTCGACTGCGGCAAGCGCTGGATCGCCGAGGGCAAGCGCGCCTCGGTGGTATCGATCCTGACCACCTGGGTGTGGAACGGCGGCCCCTACACCGTGCCCTCGGCGATGTCGAAGGCGGGCCTGGCCACCATGAGCCAGTCGCTGGCGGTCGAGTGGGGCGAATACGGCATTCGCTTCAACAATATCGCGCCGGGTCCCTTCCCCACCGAGGGGATGAGCGCCCGGCTCAACCCCAGCCAGGCCGAGGACACCGGCGGCGCCTATTCGGACATGAGGGGCAACCCGATGGGCCGGGTCGGCGACATGCGCGAACTGGCCAATCTCGCCGTCTATCTGCTGCATCCGCTGTCGGCCTACGTGAACGGCCAGACCATCGCCATAGACGGCGCGGCCTGGCAGGCCACGGGCGGCAATTTCTCTCAGCTGCGCAGCTGGGGCGACGCGGAGTGGACCGCGGCGAGAGAGGCGATTTCGGCCACCAACGCCAAGGATCGGGCCGCGCGCACGGTGTGACCTTTCCCGTCCACGCGGCGCGACAACGCTCAGCCTTGGCTTGACGTACCGGCTGGCCCTACAATGACGGGCGTCACGTTTATCGAGTCACACCCCGAATGTCCGAAGTCGCCTATCTCCCTGCCGGCAAGCGCGAACTGACCAAGGTCGCCAATCGGCAGGCCATAATGGACGCCGCGCGCGAAGTGTTCGGAGAGCTTGGCTACGAGACCGCCACGGTGCGCGACATCATCCGCCGGACAGGGCTCGCGGCGGGCACCTTCTACAACTACTACCGCTCCAAAGATGAAGTGTACCTCGCGCTCTCAGCGGAGGGTGCGCGGCAGTTCGCGCCGCTGCTGAAAGCCCAGCGCGCGCAATCGGCCGATTGGAGCGAGTTCGTCCGCGCCGCCATCGGCGCCTACTTCCTGTTCCTTAGCGACGCCCACAAGACCTGGCTGGCGCGGCGGCCGCCCGAAGAGGTTGTTCCGCACGTGCATGGCGAAACCCCCGAAATGGCGGCGGTGTTCAACGAGGTTCGCGAAGCTATCGTCGATGAGATCGCCATGGGCCGGGCCCCGGCGGCCGACCCCGACTATGTGGCGGCCGCCTGCATCGCCATCGCCCGTGACGTCGGCGAAAGAATGCTGACCCGCCGGCCCATCGACACCGAGGGGGCGACGGAATTCGCCGTGGCCATGATCCAGGGAGGCCTGCAGGGCCTTCCAAAATCCAAGGCCTGAGGCGTGCCAGGCGGATCGGCCCAGCGGTTCCTCGCCCGCACGATCCTGTCACTACCCTCCCCGATACTGCGGCTGATGTCCGGTGGATCGGTCGTCTATCGCGGCGGCCGCACCCTTGATCCGCGGCTTCAGTTCATGGCCGCCCAAGCCGCGCGCATGCCATCCATGACCACGCTCAGCCCGGAGGAGGCGCGCAAGGCCAGCGCCCTGGGCGCGGCGATCTATGGGGGCCGGCCAGAACCAGGGGTTCGCAACGAGGCGACCGCGATACCTGCGGCCCACGGCTCGATCCCGGCCCGCGCCTACCGGCCGGGAGACCAGGACCCTGCCGCGCCGGTGATCGTCTTCGCTCACTTCGGCGGCGGCGTGATCGGCGACCTCGACACCTGCGACGCCTTCTGCGGCATCCTGGCCAAACTGGCGCGAGCGCCGGTGTTGTCGGTTGGATATCGCCTCGCGCCCGAGCATCGCTTCCCCGCGGGGCTGGAGGACGTCCTGAGCGCCTTCCGGTACGCGCGCGACCATGCGGCCACCTTCGGCGCCCCAGCCGGTCACGCGGCGATTGGGGGCGATTCCATGGGCGGCAACTTCGCCGCCGTGGTCTGCCAGGAGCTTCGCCGCGCCGGCGAGCCCCAGCCCGCCCTGCAACTGCTCATCTATCCGTGCGTCGATGTGGTCAGCGAAACCGCGTCCATGGCCACCTACGCCGACGCCTTCCCATTGTCGCGCGCGATGATGGAATGGTTCATGGGCCACTATATGGGCCCGGGCGCCGACCCGGCCGATCCGCGCCTGTCGCCGATCCGCGAGAGCGACCTCTCCGGCCTGGCGCAGGCGGTCATCGTCACGGCGGGCTTCGATCCATTGGTCGATCAGGGCGAGGCCTACGCCAAGCGGCTACGCGCCGCCGGCGTGCCGGTCGTCTATCGTTGCTACGACAGTCAGGCCCACGGGTTCACCGCCTTCACCGGCGTCGTCCCTTGCGCCGACGTAGCCTGTCGTGAAATTGCGGGCCTGGTCCGCGAAGGCCTGGAGGGACGTATTGCGCGCGCTGTTGGTTGAGGAACTGGCCCCCGAGTACGGCGGCTGCGTCCTGAAGGAGATCCAGACCCCCGTCCCCGGTCCTGGCGAGGTGCAGATCAAGGTGCGCGCCGCGGCGGTGAATTTCCCCGACCTGCTGCAGACCCGCGGCGAATATCAGCACAAGCCGCCGCTGCCCTTCATTCCAGGCATGGAGGTTGCTGGCGAGGTCTCGGCCCTGGGCGAGGGGGTGAGCGAGTTCCAAATTGGCGACGCGGTCGTCGGAGGGGCCCGGATCGGCGGCTTTTCCGAGTATGCGGTCACCCCGGCCGCGATCCTGCGCAAGAAACCCGAGAGCCTATCGTTCAGCCAGGCGGCCGGATACTCGACCGCATATCTCACCGCCTATGTCTCGCTGGTGCGCCGCGCCCAGGTCGAGGCCGGCGAGTGGGTGCTGGTGCATGGCGCGGCCGGCGGTGTCGGCCTGGCGGCCGTGGACATGGCCAAGCATCTGGGCTGCAAGGTGATCGCCGCCTCGGCGTCGGACGAAAAGCTGGCGATCCTGCAAGCCGAGTATCAGCCTGACGCCATCGTGAACGTCACCGGCGGCTTCCGCGAGAAGGTCAAGGAGATCACCGGCGGGCGCGGCGCCGACGTAATCTATGATCCGGTCGGCGGCGACGTCTTCGACGAGAGCCTGCGCTGCATCGCCTTCAATGGCCGCATCCTCTCGATCGGCTTTACATCCGGCCGCCAGCCGGTGCTTCCGGTCAACATCGCCCTGATCAAGGGCTTCTCGGTGATGGGCGTTCGGGCCGGCGAATACGGTCGTCAGTTCCCGGAAAAGGGCCGTGAGAACACCGCCGCCATCTGGGCGATGGCCGACAGGATGAAGCCGCGCGTCGACCACGAGTACCGGCTGGACGAGTGGCGCGCCGCCTTTGATTCCCTGGCCACCCGCAAGGTCGTCGGCAAAACCATCGTGCGGCCGGATTTGTAGGATAAGGTTCCGTATGACCATTGAAAAAGAAGAAGAACTCGAGGGCCTGAAGGCGGCTGGCCGCTTGGTGGCGCGGACGCTGGACGCCATGAGCAAGGCCTTGGAGCCCGGCATCACCACCCGCGAGTTGGACCAGCTGGGCCGGCAGATGCTGGAGTTGGAAGGCGCCCGCTCGGCCCCGGAGCTGACCTACAAGTTTCCCGGTGCGACCTGCATCTCGGTCGGCCCCGACTGCGCTCACGGCATTCCGGACGACCGCAAGATCGCGGCCGGCGACCTGGTCAATATCGACGTCTCGGCCGAACTGAACGGCTTCTATGGCGACACCGGCGCCAGCTTCGCCGTACCGCCAGTGACCCAGAAGATCGAACGCCTGTGCCGCGATGGCCGCCGCGCCATGTGGAGCGGCATCCGGGCGGTGCGGCCCGGCGGGAAGTTGAACGAGATCGGCAAGGCCATCGAGACCTTCGCCGACAAGCACGGCTACAGCTTGGTGAAGAACCTCGCCAGTCACGGCGTCGGCCGCTCGCTGCACGACGATCCCGGCGAGATCCCAACCTGGTGGGAGCCTGGCGATCGCCGCCGCATTCACGAGGGCTTGGTCTTCACCATCGAGCCGTTCCTGTCGCTAGGCGCCGACTGGGTCGAGGAGCTGGACGACGGCTGGACGCTTACCCCGCCCGGCGGCGAGCCGACTGTGCAGTACGAACACACCCTCGTGGCGACCAAACGCGGGCCGGTGATTCTGACCCTGGCCTGACGGTTCCGAGAGGGGTGACGAACCCCACGGATCACATTAGTGCTGCTTCGAACGCTCAAACCATGCGGAATAGCGCGTGTTGGGGGTCGCGGCGGTTGACACGCCCCGCCGCCTCCCCTAGGAAGCGCGCCTTGTTTTCGAGCCGGAGCTAATCACGTGAAGCGGACTTTCCAACCGTCCCGACTGGTGCGCGCTCGTCGTCACGGTTTCCGCAGCCGTATGGCGACGAAGAACGGCGCCAAGATCGTGGCTCGCCGTCGCGCCAAGGGCCGCAAGCGCCTGACCGCCTAAGACGTTCCACGTCTTGACGGCTTAGGTGTCGGCCATGACCGACGCCCCCCCCAAAATCGAGCGCTTGCAAAAGCGCCCTGATTTTCTCGCCGCGGCGCGCGCTGTCTCGTGCGCCAAAGGTGCGATTGTACTGCAGGCCCGGAATCGGGCCGACGACACCCCCTTGATCAGAGTCGGCTTCACCGCCACCCGTAAGGTCGGGGGGGCGGTTGTCCGCAACCGCGCCAAGCGGCGCATGCGCGAAGCCGCCAGGGTGCTTTTGCCGCAGCTCGCCAAGCCCGGCTTTGACTATGTATTGATCGCTCGCAACGGCGCGCCGACGCGCCCGTGGCCGCGTTTGCTTGACGATGTGAAAAGCGCGCTGATAAGCCTCGCGGCCGATAGCGACAGCCCGTCCCGCGCCTCGCCGCGCGCCCCTCCTTCCCCCTCCGCCTGAGCGCGCGTCCTTATGCAAGAGAACAACAACCGCAATACGATCATCTTCGTGGTCAGCGCGGTTCTGATCCTGATCGCCTACCAGTTCCTGGTCGTGGATCCCGCCACCAAGCGGCGCAACGCCGATATGGTTCGCCAGAAGGCCGCCACCGTCGAGACCCAGAAGCCCGGCGTGCTGCCGAGCGCGACACCTGGAACCGTGGTGGTCTCGCGTGAGCAGGCCGCGGCGGCCAGCGCGCGGGCGCCGATCGTCACCCCGGCCCTGAGCGGTTCGGTCTCCCTGCGCGGCGCGCGGATCGACGACCTGTTCCTGAAGAACTACCGTCAGACGGTCGACAAGACCTCGCCGCCGGTCGAACTGCTGCGTCCTGAAGGCTCGCGCTACGCCTACTTCGCCGAGTTCGGCTGGACCGGGGCCAACCTGCCCGGCCTGCCGACCGCCGACACCGTCTGGCAGCTGGTCGAGGGTTCGACCCTCGCGCCCGGCCAACCTCTGACGCTGCGCACCAGCAACGGCCAGGGCCTGACCTTCACCCGCAAGATCGAGGTGGACGACCGATTCATGTTCACGGTGACCGACACCGTGGCCAACACCGGCACGGGTTCGGTGACCCTCGCGCCCTACGGCTCGGTCCAGCGCCAGGGCATCCCGCTCGGCCTCGGCAAGATCCAGATCGTCCATGAGGGCGCCATCGGCTGGCTCGGCGACGAACTGCGCCAGGTGAAATACGCCAAGTGGCTGAAGGACGGCGGCGGCTCGCCGATCACCTCGACTGGCGGCTGGACCGGCATCACCGACAAATACTGGCTTGCGGCCATGATCCCCGATCAGAAGGAACGCATCCAAAGCCAGTACCGGGTGACCAAGGCCGGCGCGACCGACATCTACGAAGCCAACTATATCGGCCAGCCGCGGGTCATCCCGGCCGGTCGCCAGATCACCGAAACCACCCGCCTGTTCGCCGGCGCCAAGACCGTTCCGGTCCTGAAGGACTACGAGACCAAGCTCGGCGTCCCGCACCTCGACATGGCCGTGGACTGGGGGAACTTCTGGTTCATCACCCGTCCGATGTTCGCCTTCCTGGACTTCATCTTCCGCCACGTCGGCAACTTCGGCATCGCCATCCTGCTGCTGACCGTCGCGGTGAAGCTCATCTTCTTCCCGCTGGCCAACAAGAGCTACGAGTCGCTCACCAAGATGAAGAAGGTGCAGCCGCAGGTCGAAGAGCTGCGCAAGCGCCTGAAGGACGACCCGGCCAAGCAGCAACAGGAGCTGATGGCGCTCTATCAGAAGGAAAAGATCAATCCTCTGACGGGCTGCCTGCCCATGCTGGTGCAGATCCCGGTCTTCTACGGCCTCTACAAGGTGCTGACGGTCACCATCGAAATGCGGCACGCGCCGTTCTTCGGTTGGATCCAGGACCTCTCGGCCCGCGACCCGCTGACCATCTGGAACCTGTTCGGCCTGCTGCCGTACAACCCGGCGACCATCCCGGTCATCGGCGGCTTCCTGAACTCCGACCTCCTGCACCTGGGCCCGCTGGCCCTGCTCTACGGCGTGACCATGTACCTCTCGACGGCCATGAACCCGCCGCAGGCTGATCCCGTGCAGCAGAAGATCTTCCAGTTCATGCCGATCATGTTCACGTTCATCATGGCCCCGTTCGCGGTCGGCCTGCTGATCTACTGGACCTGGTCTAACGTCCTGACGATCCTGCAGCAGTACGTGATCATGCGCCGCTTCAAGGTGGACAACCCCATCGATCAGATCATCGCCAAGCTGACCGGCAAGAAGTCGAAGGTCGCCTAGTGAACGAGGACCCGCTCTTCACCGAGGAACAGCTGGAGGAGGCCCGCGTGCTGTTCGCACGCCAGGCCACCTTCATGATGGGGGCCGTCGCCATCGACGGCCTGCCGCCGGGCGACCTGCCGGAAGTGGCCTTCGCCGGCCGCTCCAATGTCGGCAAGTCGTCGCTGATCAACGGTCTGGTGGGTCACAAGGGTCTGGCGCGCGCTTCCAACGAGCCGGGCCGCACCCGCGAGCTGAACTTCTTCGTCCTGGACGACAAGCTGCGCCTCGTCGACCTTCCCGGCTACGGCTGGGCCAAGGCCTCCAAGGTCACGGTGAAGAAGTTCCAGAACCTCGGCCGCGACTTCCTGCGCGGCCGGGCGAACCTGAAGCGGGCCTATCTGCTGATCGACGCCCGCCACGGCCTCAAGGAAGTCGACAAGGAGCCAATGGACGCCTTCGACAAGGCGGCGGTCTCCTATCAGATCATCCTGACCAAGGCCGACAAGATGAAGCCGCACGAGGTCGAGGCGGCCCGCATCAAGACCGAGGCGGCGATCGCCAAGCGTCCGGCCGCCTTCCCCCGCGTGCTCGCCACCTCCTCGGAGAAGGGCGACGGCCTGGCCGAACTGCGCGCCGAGATCATGACCACCTGCGAAGTCCGCCCCTAGGCGCGGTGACGCGGGGTCACACTTCCCGCTGAACGCCCCTCGTGGAACAACTGGCCCGACCAAACGACAGGGCCAGCCACCATGCTCTCCACCACCGGCCGCACGGCCTATGACGCGGACCTCGAGCTGTTCCGCGACCAAGTCCGGAAGTTCTTCGACAAGGAGCTCTACCCCCACCTGGACCGCTGGGAGGAAGAGGGCATCGTCGATCGCGAGTTCTGGAAGGCCTATGGCGCGGCGGGCCTGCTCTGCCCGCAAGTTCCATCCGAATATGGCGGCCTGGAGCTGGACTATCGCTTCAACGCAGTGATCGGCGAGGAACTGGCCTATGCCGGCTCGTCAGCCGGGGTCACCCTGCAGTCCGACATCACCGTCGACTACCTGATCAACTACGGGTCGGAGGAGCAGAAGAAGCGCTTCCTGCCCGGCATGGTCTCGGGCGAGATCATCACGGCCATCGCCATGACCGAACCGGGCACAGGCTCGGACCTGCAGGGCGTGCGGACCACCGCCCGGCGCGACGGCAACCACTACGTGGTCAATGGCTCAAAGACCTACATCACCAACGGCCAGAACGCCGACGTTGTGATCGTGGTCGCCAAGACCGACCCGACGCTCGGCTCGAAGGGGATCTCGCTGATCCTGGTCGAACGCGGCGCCGAGGGCTTCGAGCGCGGCCGCAACCTGGACAAGGTCGGCCAGCACTCGGCCGACACCTCCGAGCTGTTCTTCAACGACGTGCGCGTGCCGATCACCAACTGCCTGGGCGAGGAGGGCCGTGGCTTCGCCTATCTGATGGGCCAGCTGCCGCAGGAACGCTTGCAGATCGCCGTCGCCGGCCAGGCGGGCGCCCAGCGCGCCTTCGACGAAGCGGTCAAGTTCACCAAGGAGCGCAAGGCCTTCGGCCAGTCGATCTTCGACTTCCAGAACACCCGCTTCACCCTGGCGGCGTTGAAAGCCAAGCTGCAGGTCGGCTGGGCGCACCTGGACTGGGCGATCACCCGCCACGTCGCCGGCGAGCTGACCGCCGCAGAAGCTTCCGCCGCCAAGCTGTTCCACACAGAACTGCAGTGGGAGGCCTGCGACATCGCCCTGCAACTGCATGGCGGCGCCGGTTACATGAACGAGTACCCGATCGCCCGCCTGTGGCGCGACGCCCGCGTGCAGCGCATCTATGGCGGCACCTCGGAGATCATGAAGGAAGTCGTCGCCCGCTCGATCTGAGGCTTGGCCAAGTCCGTCGTGAACCCGACGGTGAAGCTAGCGTGGCCGTTGTATGCGCTGGCCCGTTCGCGTCGTATGGTCGGTGAGAGGTCACAGCATGAGCATCAGCGCCGTCGATCCCAATTCAGACCGGAAACCCCTGGGCCTTGAGCCGCGCGTGGCCAACCGGTTGCTGGCCGCGGTGAGCGCTGCGGACTTCGACCTGCTCGTCGGGCGTCTGGAGGTCGTCAGCCTGAACCGCGGACAGGTCCTGTTCGAGCCCGGCGACGACGTTATCACCACGTATTTCCCTGCGCACAAGACGATGGTGTCGCTGTTGATCATCACCCGCGACGGCCACGAGATTGAGGCCGCCACTATCGGCCGCGAGGGCGCGGTGGGCGGCATCGTCAGCGCGGGCAACAAGCCGGCCTTTGGCCGCGCGGTCGTCCAGATCGCCGGCCTGGCCCTGGCCGTGCCCACGGCCGCGCTGGAGAACATCAAGGACGTCTCACCGCGTTTCGGGGAACTGTTCGCCCGCTACGCCGACGCATTGCTGGCGCAGATGATGCAGTCGGTGGCCTGCAACGCCCTGCATTCGGTCGAGGAGCGCTGCTGTCGCTGGCTGTTGGCCACCCACGATCGGGCCGGCGACCAGATCATTCAGCTCACCCAGGAAGCGCTAGCCGAGATGCTCGGCGTCCAGCGCACCACGGTCACCGCCGTGATCCAGAACCTGGAGGCCAAGGGCCTGCTGCGCCGCCAACGTGGACGGGTGGAGGTCATCGACCGGCGCGGCCTCGAGCGCGCGGCCTGCGAATGCTACCGGGCGGTGGAAGACCACTTCGAACTCTTGCTGCCTGAAGTGGCCCTTTGACCACAATCACCCCACACATGTCGCCTTAGCCGGCCGGCGCATGCGCGACACGCACTGTGGAGCGCATGAAATCCCCGAGCGACCTGACGAACAGTGACGCTAGCGCGCCATTGCGGCGCGTCGAGGCGGTGACAGGCGGGCCAGGGTCCGCTATCGGAGCGCTCCGACTAGGGCGCATTGGCCGAACCTGGACGCCGAGTTCGGCGGCTGGCGCGTCCCAACTCTTCGACTTGGAGCCCAGTGAGGCTCTTGGAGGGCCGAAAGCCTTGACCGACGACGCCGAAGAACAGGGCTGGGCCACCGCGAAGACCCTGGCCACGGCCCTGCCCTACATTCAGATCTACGACCGCGAGGTCGTGACGATCAAATACGGCGGCCACGCCATGGGCGAGGAAAGCGTCGCCCGGCTGTTCGCCGCCGACGCCGTGCTGCTGAAGATGCTCGGCGTTCATCCCGTGGTCGTCCACGGCGGCGGGCCGCAGATCTCGCGCATGCTGGACAAGGCCGGCGTGAAGTCGACCTTCATCGACGGCCTGCGGGTCACCGACGAAGCCACGATGGAAGTCGCCGAGATGGTGCTGTCCGGCGCGATCAACAAAGAAATCGCCAACTGGATCACCCTGGCCGGCGCCGAGGCCGACGTGCGCGGCGTGGGCCTGTCGGGCAAGGACGCTCGCCTGATCACCGTCGAGAAGGCGCACCGCACCAAGAAGGACCCCGACAGCCAGATCGAACAGGTGGTCGACCTAGGCTATGTCGGTGAGCCGACCCGCATCGATCCCAAACTGATCGAAGCCCTGATCTATGCCGACGAGGACTACATCCCCGTGGTCGCGCCGATCGGCGTGTCGGTCGAGGGCGAAACCTACAACATCAACGCCGACACGGTGGCCGGCGCCCTCGCCGGCGCGCTGAACGCCAAACGCATGTTGTTGCTGACCGACGTGCGCGGCGTGCTGGACGCCAACGGCGAACTGATCCGCCAGATGACCCTGGCCGAGGCCCGCGAGGCCATCGCCTCGGGCGTGGCCACCGGCGGCATGATCCCCAAGCTCGAAACTGCCATCGCGGCGGTAGAATCCGGCGTCGAGGCCGTGGTCATCCTGGACGGCCGTCGCCCGCACGCCATGCTGACCGAACTCTTCACCGAACACGGCTCGGGGACGCTCATCCGCGCATGAGGCCAGACCTCTCCCACATCGACACCTGGCTCTTCGACCTGGACAACACCCTGTACCCCGCCGAGTCGGGGTTCATGGGCGAGGTCGAGGGCCGAATGACCGCCTTCGTGGCCAAGGTCACCGGCCTACCGATGGAGGAAGCCTATGGGCTGCAGAAGAAGTATCTCGCCGAGCATGGCCTGACCCTGAAGGGCCTGATGCTGCACCACGGCGTCGACCCGGCCGACTTTCACGCCCTCTTCCATGACCTGTCCCTGGACCTCTTGGCGCAGGATCCGGAACTGGTCGCAGCCATCGCCGGTCTGCCTGGCCGCCGATTGATCTTCACCAACGCCGACGACAAGCACGCCGAACGGGTGCTGGCCCACCTGGGCCTGCGCGGACTGTTCGACGACGTCTTCCACATCCACTCCTTCGGGTTCGCGCCCAAGCCCGATCCGCTGGGCTTCCAGCGCATGATCGACGCCCATGGCCTGAACCCCGTCACGACCTCGTTCTTCGAGGACTCGGAACACAATCTGAAGCCGGCCGCCGAACTCGGCATGACCACCGTTCTGGTCGGCTCGAAAGCGCTCGCCTCCACCGCACCTTTTGTCCACCACCGCACCGATAAGCTGACGCCGTTCCTGACGGCGGCGCGCCTCAAGGAAGCCAATTGATGTCCGACGACCTGAAGTCCGTGATCGAAGCCGCCTGGGAAGCCCGGGCCGATATCAACACCGGGACCCAAGGCGCCGTTCGCGAAGCCGTCGAAGAGACCCTGAGCCAACTGGACGCCGGGACCCTGCGCGTCGCCACCCGCGGTGACGACGGCGTCTGGACCACCCACCAGTGGGCCAAGCAGGCGATCCTGCTGTCCTTCCGCCTGATCCCGAACATGCTGATGGACGCCCCGGCGCCCGGACCCTACTGGGACAAGGTCCCCTCGAAGTTCGCCGGCTGGGACGCCGCCCGTTTCGAGGCCGCCGGCTTCCGCGCCGTGCCCGGCGTCGTGGCTCGCCGCGGCTCGTTCATCGCCCGCAACACCGTGCTGATGCCGTCGTTCGTGAACATCGGCGCCTATGTCGATGAGGGCACGATGGTCGACACCTGGGCCACGGTCGGCTCCTGCGCCCAGATCGGCAAGAACGTCCACCTCTCGGGCGGCGCCGGCATCGGCGGCGTGCTGGAGCCGCTGCAGGCCAATCCGACCATCATCGAGGACAACTGCTTCATCGGCGCGCGCTCCGAAGTCGCCGAAGGCGTGATCGTCCGCGAGGGCAGCGTACTGTCGATGGGCACCTTCATCACCTCGACCACCCGCATCGTCGATCGCAAGACCGGCGAAGTGTTCATGGGCGAAGTGCCGCCCTATTCGGTGATCATGCCCGGCTCGATGCCCAGCCCGTTCGGCGAGGGCCTGCCCTCGATCAACTGCGCGGTCATCGTCAAGACCGTGGACGAGCGCACCCGTTCGAAGACCTCGATCAACGAGCTGCTTCGCGACTGATGCGGGGACGCGTCCCCGCGTCCTCCACAGGCCATCAACTGATTCGCTAACAGGCCCGCTTGCGGGCCTGTTTTCGTATGCGCGTTGGGCTGGAGGGGTGGTTCGGAGCGGGATTCCCGCCGTCGCAGATCAAGTCATCCACAGGAAAAGGCCCACAATCATACCCGCGGGCGGCGTTTACCATAGCAATCGCTTCTCGCTCATGAGGCGAATCAGTAGCTTACCTATCGAACACCGCACTACACGCAACGTAACCGAGCTAGCGCTTGAAATGGCAGAACTCTCCTCCGGAGAATCAATGCTGCTTTGAGCGAGAGAAAGACTGTTGCTGACAACACGGTTAACTCGAATTAACTTTAATGCAAGGCCCGCACCATGAATTCAGCGCCTTCGCTCAAAGTCGTAGCGTCCTCCAAGCCCCGCGGTGAACAGGCCGCCATCGAGGCTTCGGCCAACGCCCTGGATGTGGAGACCATGCGGTCCTACTACCGCTGGGGCGGCCACCTCTCGACCGCGCTGGTCCGCATCCGCTCGAAGTTCGACGGGGACCTCGACCAGTGCCTGCTTTACCTGATCTTCCTGCTGGCCGAGCTCTCGGAGGCGATGCCGCGCGGGCCGCGCCCGCCCCAGACCTTCCGTCGCCGCCGCGGACTTAACGCGCTGAGCCTGGCCGAAATCACCCAGATCCCGCGTGAGACCGCCAGGCGCAAACTGCTGGCCCTGGTGGAGCGCGGCTATCTGGTCCGCGAGGGCGATGGCCTGTTCACGCTCGGCGAGGCCTATGACGCGAGCCAGTTCTTCGACGACCTGAAGCCCCTGCTGAGCGAGCCTGTCCTCGCCGACAAGTAGGCCGCGCTTTCGCTACTCCACGCCGTCGAGCTTGCGCCACAGCGCGCGGATGGCCAGGGCGCGCAGCGCCGCGTCCTCGCTCTCCAAGGGCGCGAGGCCCAGCTTCTCGAGACAATCGTTGAGCGTCAGCGGCTCGCGGCGCGACAACCCGATGCCGCGCTGACGGGCGACGGCCTGAAACCGCCGCCAGGCGCACTCCGATCCGGCCGCGCCGGCCACCGCCTGGTCCGGCAGCATCCCAGCCTGCAATACCCGATGGAAGCCGACCAGGGTCGCGCCCGCGCACAGCCTGATCGCCAGTTGGCTGAACAGCGCGTCGCTGATCGGCTCGACCAGCAGGTCCTCGCCGGCCGCTCCGCCATACATCGTCACCGGGCTGGTGGAACGCACGAAGGCGCTGAACGCCACGTTCCCGCGGTCATCGACAAAGGCGTACTGCATCACCTGCTGGCGCCCGTCCGCGGCGACTAGGCGCGCGGCGAAGTAGAGGTGATCGCTGGCGGAAACCTGATGCGGCGACTTGGCCGCCGCGTCGCGGACGAAGGTCTCGCTTCTGCCGCCCGCCCCGCACCAGGCGAGGAGATCGGCGATGCTCTCACCGCGCTCCTGCGGCGGCTGCGCGATACTCTTGCGGAAAAACATCAACATCACTTCGGCCCCGACGGCAGATGATTAATCGGCCATCGGCGGCGTCGGGTCGATGCGGTGAGTTCCCATTTCGGGCGGGCTGAGCCCCGCCGCCTACCCATTCCGGGCGAACTCGCCCCATTGCTCCGCGCCCCGCCCCCGGCTAACCAGCAGGCCATGTCCGAGCTCGACCCCATCGCCCTCACCCAGGAACTGATCCGTCGCCCGTCGGTGACCCCCGCCGATGAAGGCGCCATGGACATCGTCCAGCGGACCCTCGAAGGCCTCGGCTTCACCTGCAAGCGAATGCGCTTTGGCGAAATCGAGAACCTCTACGCCCGGTACGGGACCGCGCGGCCAAACCTCTGCTTCGCCGGCCATACCGATGTGGTGCCGGTGGGCGACGCTCAGGCCTGGAGCCGCGAGGCCTTCGCCGCCGAGATCGTCCACGGCATGCTGATCGGCCGCGGCTCGGTCGACATGAAGAGCGCGGTGGCCGCCTTCGCCGCCGCCGCCGGCAAGGCCATCGCCGCGGGCCAGGTGAAAGGCTCGCTGTCCTTCCTGATCACCGGCGACGAAGAGGGCGTAGCCACGCACGGCACAAAGATGGTCGTGGAGGCGCTGAAGGCGGAGGGCGAAATTCTCGACCACTGCATCGTCGGCGAGCCCTCCAGCGCCGAGACCTTCGGCGACATGATCAAGATCGGCCGGCGCGGTTCGATCAACACTTGGATCACCGTCGACGGCCGCCAGGGCCACGTCGCCTATCCGCACCGCGCCGCGAACCCGATCCCGGTTCTGATCGACCTGCTGGCCAAGCTGCAGAACCACGTCCTGGACGAAGGCTACACCGGCTTTCAGCCCTCCAACCTGGAGGTCACCACGGTCGACGTCTCGAACGGCGCCACCAATGTCATCCCGGCCCAAGCCAAGGCCAGGCTCAACATCCGCTTCAACCCGTCCCACAAGGGCGCCGAGCTGGCCGCCTGGATCGAGGCCGAAGCCGCCAAGGCCGCCGAAGGCTTCGCCGGGACCATCAAGGTCGAGCCGGTTATCAGCGGCGAGGCGTTTCTGACCGAGCCCGGAGCGTTCACAGACGTGGTGGCCGCCGCGGTTCAGGATGTCTCAGGCGCCGCGCCTGAGCTCTCCACCACCGGGGGCACATCCGACGCCCGTTTCATTCGCGACCTTTGCCCGGTGGTTGAGCTCGGCCTAGTGGGCAAGACCATGCACGCCGTGGACGAGCGGGCGCCGGTCCAGGAAATTCGCGATCTGCAGCAGGTCTATGAGCGGGTGATCGAGCGCTACTTCGCCGCGTTCGGCTGATCCGTCCCGGACTCGTACTTCACGCCCACCAGATAGAGGCCGTCGGCGGGCGCCACCGGACCGCAGGCCCTGCGGTCTCGCGCCTCGAGCGCGGCCTTCACGTCCGCGGCGCTCCAGCGTCCGATCCCGACCTCAGTCAGGGTTCCGGTCATCGAGCGAACCTGACGATGCAGGAATGAGCGCGAGGCGAACTCCAGCAGCACCTGCTCGCCCTCACGCCAGACCCGCGCCACGTCCATGGTCTTGATCGGGGACTTCGCCTGGCACTGCATGTGGCGGAAGGTGGTGAAGTCGTGGTTGCCGATCAGTACCTGAGCGGCGTCGTGCATCGCCTGAGCGTCGAGCGGTTTCTTCAAATGCCAGACCTTGCCCCGGTCGAGGGCCGGCGGGCTCTTGCGGTTGAGGATGCGGTAAATGTAGCGCCGCTCGATCGCCGAGAACCGCGCATGCCAATCGCCCTCCGCCACCTGGGCGTCGATCACCGCGATCGGCTCTGGCATGAGGTGGGCGTTCAAGGCGTCGCGCACGACTTCGGGCCGCCAGTCGCGCTCCAGATCGATGTGGATCACCTGGCCCGTCGCGTGAACCCCGGTGTCGGTGCGGCCGGCCGCCTGCAAGCGCAGGGTCTGACCGCTGAACGCCTTGACCGCGCGCTCGATGGAACCCTGGACCGAAGGCAAGACCTCCTGCGCCTGGAACCCCTTATAGGGCTGGCCGTCGTACTCGATGGTGAGGCGGTAGCGCGGCATCAGGAAAGCTGGGTCCCAGCCGGGACAGCAAGCCCGCGCAGAAAGGTCTCGGCGTCCTGCGGCCCGCGGCCTTCGCGCTGCACGCGCAACAGACGCACCGCGCCCTCCCCGCAAGCGATCAGCAGGGCGTCGTCCAGCGCCACGCCGGGCGAGCCGGCGCCATCCTCGCGTCGGGACAGCAGCGCCTTGACGCGCAGCGGGCCCTTCTCAGTGGGCAGTTCGAACCAGGCGCCCGGGAAGGGTGAGAGCCCGCGGATCTTGAAATCGACCTCGGACGCCGGCTTGGCCCAGCGGATCCGCGCCTCCTTGGGCCGGATCTTCTTGGCGTAGGTCTCGCCCTCTTGCGGCTGCGGGGTAGCGCTGGCTTCGCCACGCTCGACAGCGGCCATGGTGCGGGCCAGCAAGGCCGCGCCGACCTCCGCCAATCGGTCGTGCAGGCTCCCGGCGGTCTCCAACGCGTCCATGCGGACGGTCTCCGACGAAAGCACCGGGCCTTCGTCCAGGCCCTCGGTCATCTGCATGACCTCGACGCCGGTCACCTCATCCCCCGCCATGATCGCCCGCTGGATCGGCGCGGCTCCCCGCCAACGCGGCAACAACGACGCATGCAGGTTGAAGCAACCCAGTCTCGGAGCATCCAGCACGGCCGCCGGCAGGATCTGGCCAAAAGCCACCACCACGCCGGCGTCGAGATTCAAGGCGGCGAAGGCTTCGATTGCCTCAGGGTCGCGCATCGAGACCGGGGTCCGCACCGGAATGCCGCGTTCCTCGGCATAGGCCTGCACCGGTGAGGGCTTCAGCGCCTGGCCGCGCCCGCGCGGGGCCGGCGGCTGGGAATAGACGCAAGCGACCTCGTGACCAGCCTGAACCAAAGCATCCAGGGCGGCGACGGCGAAGTCGGGGGTTCCGAGAAAGGCGATGCGCATCCCTCTCGGTTTAGACGCGAAGGACGAATTTAGGAACCACACGCAAGCTTCGCCGTTCAACTGCAAGCTCGGGTAGGGAGAAAATCAATGCGCAACCTCGCAATCATCAGCATCGCCGTCGCCGGTCTGGCCCTGTCGGCCTGTTCGGAGGCTAAGCAGGAACAGGCGAAGGCCACCGCAGACCGCGCCGCCGCCGAGACCAAGGCCACCGCCGAGAAGGCCGCCGCCGAGGCGAGAGCCGCAGCCTCCAAGGTCGCCGCTGAAACCAAGGCCGCCGCCGCCAGCCCCGAAGCTCAACAGACGCGCGCCCGGGTCGCCGCCGCCGCTCAGGGCGCGGCCGTGCAAGCCAAGGGCGCCGCTGTCCAAGCCAAGGGCGCGGCGCGCGCCGCCGCCCGCGACACCAAGGCCGCTATCCACGATGCAACCGCGCCTGCTCCAGCCGACAAGGCCGCCGCGACCAACTAGCTCCAGCGTTCGCAGGGAAGACCTAGGGCCGCAGAGTCCAGGTCGTCTCACGACCGGCGGGCACAAAGCCCAGCCGCTCCAGGATGGGGCGGCTGGTGTCTCGCGCTTCGATGCTTAGATAGTCCAAGCCCCGCGCCTTGGCCTCGGCCACTCGCGCCGCCACCAAGGCGCGATAGAGACCCTGCTTTCGATGGGCAGGCGCAACGCCGCCGCCGAACAACTGGCCGAACGCGCGACCTTCCCCCATCTCCAGCCGCGCCGAGGCGACCGCCTCGCCGCCGACACAGGCGATGAACAACGCCATATCGGGATCGCCTAACTGCTTGGCGAAGACCGCGCGCTGCCACGCCTCCTCCTGGCCAAACGCCTTGCCGCCTGCGGACACGAAGTCGTCCAGGTCGCCGAGGGTCCGCACCCGCCGCACCTCGGCGCCGTCCGCCAACGGCGCGTCCAGATCGCCGGCCAGGTCGAAGAACATCAAGGTCCCAGGGGGATCGGGCGCAAAGTCGGCCTCGGCCAAACAAGCGGCCAAGCCGGGCGGACCATCATGATCGTAGACGCGCCACATCAGCTCCTCGCTGCGGGCGCCGAACCACGCCGCCTGCTTGGCGACGACGGCGGCCATGGTTTGCGATGTGAGGTTCCAGGCCGAAACGTAGTTGAAGGCGCCGGTCAGCAGGACAAGGCCGTCCCGGCGCTCCACGGCGATCCCGGTCGGCGGCGCCGGGTTGGCGCGAACTTCGGCGTCGAAGCGGGCGAGCACAAGGTCAAGATTCATCCGCCGACGCTACCGGACGTCAGAAGGCCGCACGACCCCAATCGGGCCGCGCCGTCGCCCATCTGGCGCTACTCAGCCGTGGTTGGACTGATGACCGTACGAACCTGTGAGATGGCGTTGGCCGGAAAGCCGGCCTTCTGAGCGTGTTCACGCAGCAGGTCTTCGCTCGGCGCACGATAGATGCAGTAGAGCTTGTCGGCGGTGACGTAGCTTTGGACCCACTGGATGGCGGGGCCCAGTTCGTTCAGCACCAGGCAAGAAGTCTGCGAGGCGCTTTTCAGGTCCCCCGGCCCCAGAGCCCCAACACCTGGCATGTTCCGCTCAATGACAAATTCAGGCACGGGAAATCTCCCCATGGCTTGGAGGCGCCGACCAGACCGCGCGAGAGCCAAGAATACCAAAGATCCCAGAGCCTGTCAGCGATCAGAGGCGTCCCGCCCTGACAGCGATATCCTTGCGGCCGGCTGGCGCGGACCGCACTGTCAAAGCAAAGCTTCGGAGGGTGCCGGCATGATGATCCATCTCAACGGATATCCGGGCGTGGGAAAGCTCACCGTGGGGCGACTGCTGGCTCAGCGCTTGGGCGGACGGCTTCTGGACAACCACGCCATCTACGATGTGGCCTTCGCGCTCGCAGAATTCCGCTCGGCCGCGTGGGACAATCTGGCCCGAGGCGTAAGGGAGGTCGCCTTCGCGGGCGTCGAGGCGCTGCCGCTGGAGACGCCGGTCGTCACCACCAACGCCTGCAGCGAGTCCGATTGGGGGCGGGAGATGTGGCAAGCAATGCTCGACCTCGCCAAACGCCGCGCCTCGCCGTTTCTGGTGGTCTCGATGATCTGCGAGCCCGGCGAGAACGCCCGGCGGCTCTGCTCCGTCGAGCGCGGCGGCGGCAAGATGACCGATCCGCTCGCTCTGGAGGCCTATCGACGCAACTGGGCCCTGCTGGAGGACGGCGGCGACGCCCTGCTCAGACTCGACTGCACGAAACTGTCGGCCGAGGAAACGGCCACCGCGATCCTGACGTGGAGCGCGGTGAACTCTGGCCCTAGGCGGCCCGCGACTGCTTCTTGACCTTGGCGACCGCGCGCTCGCGCTTCAGGCGCGAGAGGTGGTCGATGAAGAGCACCCCTTCGAGGTGGTCCATCTCGTGCTGGATGCAAACGGCGAACAGGCCGTCGGCGTCCTCGACGACTTCCTCGCCCTGATAGTTCAGGTATTTCAGCTTCACTCGAGCCGGACGCTCGACCTCGTCATAGATGTCGGGGATCGAGAGGCAGCCCTCTTCGTAGGGCGCGGTCTCTTCCGACGCCCAGACGATCTCGGGGTTCACATAGTAGCGCGGCGCCTTGGGATCGTCGGGGCCGGCGATGTCCATGACGATCACCCGCTTGGGCACGCCGATCTGGATCGCGGCCAGGCCGATGCCAGGCGCGTCGTACATGGTCTCGAGCATGTCATCCATGAGCGCGCGCAGATCATCATCGACCTTCTCGACCGGTTGAGAAACCAGCTTCAGGACGGGATCGGGAACGACGAGGATTTCACGTATAGCCATACGAACGCAGGTAGGTCAGCGACCCTTTGCCGTCAAGGCGGCGAGGCGTCCCTGGACGTCGTCGCCATCATCGGCGGCGAGCTTGGTCAACGGCCGGATCCCGGTCTCGACCGGCGCGAGTTCGGCGATCTCCTTGCCCTCGTGATCGACTTTCAGGTCCTCGAACCGGCGGGCCTGGGTCATGACCTGGGTCTCCAGCGAGCCGACGAACTGGTTGTAGCGGCCGACGGCCGCTTCCAGCGCCTTGCCGACCGAGGCGGCGTGGCCGCCCATCACCGACAGCCGCTTGTAGAGCTCACGCCCCAGCTTGGAGATCTCCTGGGCGTTGGCGGCCTGCTCCTCCACACGCCAGCCGTAGACCACGGCCTTGCAAAGCGCGAACAAGGTGGTCGGCGTCACCACAAGGACCCGACGGTCCATGGCCTCGGTCATCAGCTCGGGCGCGCGTTCCAGCGCCGCGGCCAGGAAGCTGTCGCCCGGGATGAACATGGCGACGAAGTCGGGAGAGCCCTGGTTGAATTGGTCCCAGTAGGTCTTGGCCGACAATCCCATCATGTGAGCGCGCACGCTCTGGGCGTGACGGACGTAGCAAGCCTCCCGCGTCGCATCGTCCGCGGCGTCCTGAGCGTCGAGGAAGGCGTTCAGCGAGCACTTGGCGTCGATGACGAACACCGCCCCGCCCGGCAGCCGCACCGTGACGTCCGGACGCCGACGCCCTTCCTCGGTGTCGGTCGAGGTCTGCTCGTCGAAATCATAGCGGTTATGAAGGCCGGCGGCCTCCAGCACGTTCCGCAGGGTCTGCTCGCCCCAGCGCCCCTGGACGCCGGCCCCGCGGCGTAGCGCCGCAGACAGTTTCCGAGCCTCGCTCTGGGTGGCGATCGAGGCGGTCAGCAGTTGGTTGATTTGTTCCTTGAGGCCGCCGGTTTCCTCGGCGCGCGTTTTTTCGACGGCGACGACCTGTTCCTGGAACTTGGCCAGGCTCTCGGCCACGGGCTTGAGTTGCGCCTCCAGGCGGGCCTGGGCCAGTTGCTCTCTATTATGGAACGTCTCGTCGGCGCGCTTCATCACCTGCTCGGCGATGGTCGCCGCGGCCTCGGCCTGCAGGAAGGCGCTGTTCTTGGCGCTTTGCTCTTCCATGACCCGTACGCGCGCCGCCGCGTCCTGAAGCTCCCAAGCCCTTGTCTCGGCTCGGTTGGCCCGGTTGCGCTCCATCAGGGCCCAGGCGATCGCAGGCGCCGCCGCCACGAGGGCAGCGATGAGGGCTATAAGGAAGAAGTCTAAGTTCATGCTCCGTTCTATAATCGGAGTCGCGCGATCGAGCTAGCGGCCGCCAAAGAGTTGCGCTAAGGGCGCAGGCCAAAAAAAAGCCGGACCCGAGGGCCCGGCAGTTCATTAGGGAGGAAACGCCCAGGAAGGGCAGAGGCGTCAGCGACGCCTCACAATTCGAGTTATAGAGTGCGACGCACAAAACGCCAAGCACTTTTGTGACTTCCTGATCACGTTTTTCGCAACCTCTGAAAAATCACGTTACAAATCAGTGCGATTTTGGCCGCCAAACCGCGCACTCAAAATGCTGCGGTGCACCATCGGAAAATAGCAATGTTCGGCGCCGCGGCGAGAAGGCGCTGGCTAATTGGCCATTCGTCGCCTAAAAGCGCGCGCTTCCCCAAATAGGGCGTTCAAAAGCCAAATCAATGTCGCTCCGCAACATCGCCATCATCGCACACGTCGACCACGGCAAGACAACGCTCGTGGATCAGCTGCTCGCCCAATCGGGCATTTTCCGAGCCAATGAGGCGACGGTAGAGCGCGCCATGGACTCGAACGACCAGGAGCGCGAACGCGGGATCACCATCCTCGCCAAGTGCACCAGCGTCCTCTGGAACGGTAAGGCGGGTGAAACCCGCATCAACATCATCGATACCCCAGGCCACGCCGACTTCGGCGGCGAGGTCGAGCGTATCCTTGGCATGGTGGACGGCTGCGTCCTCCTGGTTGACGCCGAAGAAGGCGTCATGCCCCAGACCAAGTTCGTTCTGGGCAAGGCGCTGAAGATGGGCCTGCGCCCGATCCTCTGCCTCAACAAGGTGGACCGCGCACACGCCGATCCGGACCGCGTCCTCAACGAAGCCTTCGATCTGTTCGCGGCCATGGGCGCGAACGACGAACAGCTGGACTTCCCGCACATCTATGCGTCGGGCAAGAACGGCTGGGCGACGATGGACCTGGCTCAACCCAACGACAACCTGGCCCCGCTGTTCGACCTGATCGTCGATCACGTGCCTGAGCCCGCCGCGGCCGCCCGCAAGGACGAGCCCTTCAAGATGCTGTCGGTCCTGATCGAAAACGACCCCTTCCTGGGCCGTCTGCTGACCGGCCGCATCGAAAGCGGCAAGGCCATCCCCGGCCTGGCGATCCACGCCCTCGGCATCGACGGCAAGGAAGTCGAACGCGGTCGGATCACGAAGGTTCTGGCCTTCCGCGGTCTGAAGCGTCAGCCGATTGAAGACGCTGAAGCTGGCGACATCGTCGCCATCGCCGGCCTCGCCAAGGCTACCGTGGCCGACACGCTGTGCGCCATGGAAGTCACCGAACCGCTTCCCGCCCAGCCGATCGATCCGCCGACCATTTCCATGACGGTTTCGGTGAACGACAGCCCGCTGGCTGGCCGTGAAGGCGACAAGGTCCAAAGCCGCGTCATTCGCGACCGCCTGCTGAAGGAAGCCCAGTCCAACGTCGCCATCCGCGTGACGGAGACGGTGGACAAGGACGCCTACGAAGTCGCCGGCCGCGGCGAACTGCAACTCGGCGTGCTGATCGAAGGCATGCGTCGCGAAGGCTTCGAAGTTTCGATCAGCCGTCCGCGGGTGGTCTTCCAGACCGACGAGGAAACCGGCCAACGCATGGAGCCGATCGAAGACGTCATGATCGACGTCGACGAAGAGTTCACCGGCATCGTCATCGAGAAGCTGTCGGCCCGTAAGGCCGAACTGAAGGACATGGGGCCGTCCGGCGCCGGCAAGACGCGCATCAGCCTGATGTCGCCATCGCGCTCGCTGATCGGCTACCAGGGCGAGTTCCTCACCGACACCCGCGGTTCGGGGGTGCTGAACCGCGTGTTCAGCCACTACGAGCCCTACAAGGGTGCGATCGACGCCGGCCGTAAGGGCGTGCTCGTTTCGAACTCCGACGGTGAAACCGCCGCCTACGCCCTGTGGAACCTCGAAGAGCGCGGGACGATGTTCGTCGGCGCCGGCGAGAAGACCTATCAGGGCATGATCATCGGCGAGAACAGCCGCGCCGACGATCTCGACGTCAACCCGATGAAGGCCAAGCAGCTCACCAACGTCCGCGCCTCCGGCAAGGACGAAGCGGTGCGCCTGACCCCGCCCCGCCGCATGACCCTCGAACAGGCGATCGCCTACATCGAGGAAGATGAGCTGGTCGAGGTGACGCCGAAGTCGATCCGCCTGCGCAAGCAGGTTCTGAACCCCTCCTTCCGCAAGCGTCGCGTCAAGGAGGAGTAGTGGCGCGGGGCGATCCGGCCGAGATTTCGGGGTCCAACCGACAGCTCGCGCGCGAGCGGGCGTTTCGCCTGCTCGCGATCACCGTCACCGCCCTGTTCCTATCCTTTGCAGCGCTCGGCGGCGCTTTCGTCTGGTACGATCGCGCCGCCGCCGCCGTTTCCCATACCCATGAAGTCCGCACCGGGATCGATGGCCTCCGCCAGGCCCTGACCGACGCGGAGTCCGCACAGCGGGCCTTCATCCTGACCGGCGACAGCCAATTCGCCGGACGCGTTGAGAGCAGTCGCAAGATCGCTCACCGCCAGATCGACACCCTTGACCGACTGACCGCCGACAACCCGCTGCAGCAGCGCCGCATTGACGAACTGCGTCGCCTGATGGCCAAGCGGCTGGCGATCATCGACCAAACCATGGACGCCCGCCGGCAAGGCACGGCGGGCATGGCGATCCAGATCATCGCGCGCGGCGAAGGCATCGCCGCGATGGACGGCGTGCGCCGCATCGCCACCGAGCTGGAACATGAAGAAGCCCGGCTCGAGGCCGTTCGCTCAAAGCAGGTCGTCACCGTCCGCGCCGTGCTGATCGCCGCCCTGCTGATCTTCGCCGCCCTGCTGGCCATGCTGTTCTTCAAGGCGCTCCGCGACATCAGCCTCGACCGTGAAGTCGAGGCCGACACGGCAGAGCGCCTGCGGGTCCTGCTCGCCGACCGCACCCTGCTGCTCGACGAAGTGAACCACCGGGTGAAAAACTCGCTGCAACAGATCGCCAGCGTGGTGCGCCTGCAGTCGCGGACCGTCGAGCACGCCGACTCTCGCGAGGCGCTGGAAAAGACCCTGGACCGGATCATCGCCGTGGGCCGGGTCCATGAGCAGCTCTATAAGGGTGGAGGCGCGATCGGGGCCTTTGACGCCGGGCACTACGCCAAGGCCCTGGCCCACGACCTGGTCGAGTCGCTGGGCCGCGACGACATCGTTCTGGAGACGGACATTCAGTCGGCGGTGCTAGACGTGCGTCAGGCGGTGCCGCTGGCGCTGATCCTCAATGAGTTGATCACCAACGCCTTGAAGTACGGCTGCCCGCCCGATAGGCCATCACGGATAACGGTCACCTTTGGAACCGAAGGCGACGACTATCGCTTGTCTGTCTCAGACGATGGCGACGGCCTTCAAGAAGGCTTTACGCCACACGCCAAGAAGAGTTTGGGGATGAGGGCTATCGAGGCTCTATCGCGACAACTCGGCGGGCGTTTCGAGATTGAACGGCCGGAAGTTGGCGCCGCCTTCGCGGTGCTCTTCCCAAGGAGTCAGTAGCGCCCATGCGCATCATGGTTGTTGAGGACGACGCGCTAATCGCCTTGGACATTGTGAGCCTGTTGGAAGACATGGGCCACGAGGTCGTGGCCGAGGCTGCAGATGCGGTGACCGCGTGGGAGTTGGCCGAGGGCGGCCCCCCGGACCTGGCGCTCGTGGACATCCGCCTGGCCAAGAACACTGACGGCGGGAAGCTGGCCCGCAAGCTCTACGATCAGCTGGGTGTGCGTTCGCTGTTCGTCTCCGGTTCGATCACCGACGACTTCCGCGAGGCCATGGCGACGATCAACCCGGTCGGCTTCCTCGGCAAGCCGCTCACCCGCCGGACGCTTGACGAGGCCCTTCGTAGCGCGACCTGCCACTAAGCAGGCGATCGGCGACAGCCGGGCCGCACTACTTTCGGCGTCGCGTGTCGATGCTGACCACCGCCGACATGCCCGGCCGCAACCGCGCGGCGGCCGTCTGGTTCGGATCGATCGCGATACGCACGGGCAGCCGCTGGACCACCTTGGTGAAGTTGCCCGTGGCGTTGTCGGCCTTAATGATCGAGAACTCCGATCCCGTCGCGGGCCCGATGCGCTCCACACGCCCGGAAAGAGTCACGCCAGGTAGGGCGTCGACGCGGATCCGCACCGGCTCGCCCACGCCGACATCGGCCACTTGGGTCTCCTTGAAATTGGCGATGATCCAGACGTTTTCAGGGACCAGACCCATGAGCTGCGTGCCCGGCGTCACATACTGGCCGACCTTGACCCCGATCTCGCCGACCTGACCGGCCACCGGCGCGGTGATCTTCGTATTCTGCAGATCGATCTCCGCCAGCTTCACCGCGGCCTCGGCCTTGGCCACCGCCGCTTCCAGGGCTGCGCGGCTGACATCGACCGAGGTCAGATCCTCCTGCGCCACCCGTGCCTGGGCGTGGGCCTGAGCAACGCTCGCCTCGGCCTGCTGCACCGCCAACCGAAGCCGGTCGAGTTCCGTCGGCGCGAGCCATCCCTGATCGACCAAGGGGCGCGCCCTGTCGTAGTCGGCTTTCGCTTTGGCCAAGGCGGCTCTGGCGCTGGCCCCTTCACTGCCGACCAGGCTGATATTGGCCTCGCCCCGGCGGCGCTGCTGATCCCAGTTGGCGAGATTGGCCTTCTCCGACGCCAGGCCGGCGCGCGCCTGCTCAAGCTGCTCGCGATAGTTCCGGTCGTCGATCACCACCAGGGTCTGCCCCTGGGCCACCTGCATGAAGTCCTTCACCAGCACTTGCGTGACATAGCCGTCCAGCTTGGGGCTGATCAGGGTCACATTGCCCCGGACATAGGCGTTGTCCGTGCTCTGCATCCCCGTATCGAACGGCGGCAATCGCCAGGCGAACAACACCAGCAGCACGCCGCCGATCGCGGCGGCCACGATTGGAATTGCGGCGCGCGACCACGGTCTGCGCACGGCGGCCGGGGTGGTTTCGGGAGTGTCGCTCACGTCAGGCGGCCTTTGCTGGAAGGAGGGCCGCAGCCCGACGCGCACGTGCGTCCTCGCGAAGACGCACGGCCAACAGGTAGAAGAACACTAGGAGCGACAACACCGCGATCACCCGGAACACGTCGCCATAGGCCAGGGCCGTAGCCTCGCGCGCCACGACCTGACCCAACAGGGCGACGCCCTCGGCCTGACGCACGGCGGTGTCGGTCACCGTCCCCGCAGACGCCCCGGCATACTCCCGGAGCCTCATGACAACCTGGGGATCGGTCAGGGTCAGGTGCTCCACGATCTGGCTGGTGTGGGCCCGCTGCCGGATGGTCAGCAGCGTGCCGAGGAAGGCCGAGCCCGCCAATGCGCCAAGGCTTTGGCCGGCCCCGAAAATCACCGCGAAACTGACGATGAATTCCTGACCCTGGCGCATGGCGCGAGAGAACCCCGCCAACATCGCCGCGGGCAGGAACAGGGCGCTCGCAAAGGCGATCAATCCCTGGCTGACATACATCTGCTCGGGCCTCGTCAGGCTGGTCAGACGGCTGTCGGACCATGCCGCAGCCGCGATCAACAACAGGGCGACCAGCGCCGGGGTCGAGACCCGGGCCGGATTGATGGTCACCGCCACGCCGATGATCCCCGCCAGGGTCGCCCAGAACATCACCCAGGACAGCCCGCGCATCTGGTCGTTGTTGACGCCCATCGCCTGGAGGAAGCCGAGCGCCCCGACCCCCTGCTCCGACAGCACGATCCGGAACAACAAGATGATCACCACCAGCCGCAGCATATCGGCGGTGCTCAGCCATCGGACGTGCAGCAGCGGCTTCTCGCGGTGCAGCTCCACCAGGACCGAGGCCGAAAGCAGAATGATCGCCGCCACCAGGCACCATCCCAGCCAGGGCGCATTGAACCACCAGACGAAGCGGCCTTGGGAGAGCACCGCGCAGAGCAGAGCAACGCCGGGGGCGAAGAGCGCGAAGGTCAGGAAATCGCGGGCCTGAAACATCTTCACCCGCGGAAGGGGCGGCAGGGGCATCAGGTTCACCGCCGCCAGGCAAAGCAGGCTCAGCCCGATCTCAAGCAAATAGAGGCCGTGCCACTGGCCGATCTGCAGCAGATCGGACGCGACGAGACGCGAAAGCGGCGCGGCGAGCTGGCTCCATCCGACGCCGAGCGCGATGCCCATTGGCCGTTTGGCCTCCGGCACGGCGTTGATCATGTAGAGCAGGGCCAGCGTGCTGAGCGCCGTCGCCGCCACGCCCGCGGCGGCGCGCACCGCGATAGCCGAGCGCAGATCGTTGGTGAACAGATGCGCCAGGGCCACGACGATAAACAGCCCCAGGCCGATATCGGCGAACAGCCGCAGCCCATACTGAAACCGAAACTTGATCGCCAGCAGGGCGATGGTCGCATTGGTCGCGGTGTAGGCCGTCGCCAGCCATGCCGCCTCGTTGGGATAGGCGCCCAGCGAACCCTGGATCCAGGGCAAGTTGTTGTTGATGAGGTTGAAGCCGAGGCCCTGGGTCAGACCCAGCAGGATCGAGATCGCCCCGTAGGCGAGATAGCGCGCTCTGGATGGCTGCAACGCTACGCCCGCCATCTGCCCTATCGACTCCTGCCCACAGGGGCGCCCAAGCTAGACAGGACGCTCCATCCAGACATCACAACGCGCATAGTCGGTCGCCGGTCGCATCGCCGGATCGAGATCGACAAATCCCATGGCGCGGTAGAGGCCGAGCGCCGGCCCAAGGCTGGAATTAGTCTCCAGATAGAGCCGCGGCGCGCCGTCAGCCTGCGCCTTGTCGATACAGGCCTGCATCAGCAGTCGGCCCAGTCCCGTGCCGCGCGCCGCCTCGGTGACGGTCATCTTGGCGACCTCATAACCGCCGTCGGCCATGGCGATCAGGGCCACGCAGCCGATGACCTCGCCATTGCGCTCAGCCATGAAGATGTGGCCGCCGTGATCGAGGATCTTGCCCTGGGGGTCATCCAGAACGGCGCGGTCCTTGGGCTCGATGGCGAAGTGCTTGGAGATCCAAGCCTCATTCAGGGAGCGCCAAGCGTGCGCATGACGAGGTTCGAAAGCTACGATCCGCATGGGCAAGATATCCCGCGCCCAGCTATGGTACGCAACCATCATGGCCAATCCGACCTTCGCAAACCTGCCGACCACCGTGTTCGAAGAGATGTCGGGCCTGGCCCGCGAGCATGGCGCGATCAACCTGGGCCAGGGCTTCCCGGACGACCCCGGTCCTGAGACGATCCGCGCCAAGGCCGCCGACGTGGTGATGAACGGCTACAATCAGTATCCGCCGATGGCCGGCCTCCCCGAATTGCGCGAAGCCATCGCCGGCCACTACGGCAGAACCCAGGGCCTGAACCTCGACTGGAAGACCGAGGTCACCATCACCTCCGGCGCTACGGAAGCGCTGGCTGCGGCCTTCTTCGGCCTGATCCAGCCGGGCGACGAGGTGATCGTTTTCCAGCCGCTCTACGACGCCTATCTGCCGCTGATCCGCCGCGCCGGCGGCGTGCCGCGTCTGGTGAAACTGTCGCCGCCCCATTGGCGCTTCGACCGCGCCATGCTTGAGGCCGCCTTCACGCCCCAGACCCGCTTCGTGGTGCTGAACAACCCGATCAATCCGGCCGGGGCGGTGCTGCCCGACGAAGACCTCGCGCTGCTGGCCGAGTTCTGCGTGCGCCACGACGCCGTCGCCATCTGCGACGAGGTCTGGGAACAGGTGGTGTTCGACGGCGCCGTCCATCGCCCGTTGATGGGCTATCGCGGCATGCGCGAACGGACGGTGAAGATTGGGTCAGCCGGCAAGATGTTTGGCCTGACCGGCTGGAAGGTGGGCTTCCTCTGCGCCGCCCCGGCCCTGACCCATGTACTGTCGCGCACCCACCAGTTCCTGACCTTCACCACCCCGCCGAACCTGCAGGCGGCGGTGGCGTTCGGACTGGACAACAGCGGCGACTGGTTCGGGGCCATGCCCAAGGCGCTGCAGCGCTCGCGCGACCGGCTGGCGGAAGGCCTGCAGCGGGAGGGCTTTGCGGTCCTGCCCAGCCAGGGCACTTATTTCCTCAATGTTGATCTGGCCGCCTCAGGCGTCACTGAAGACGACCGGGCCTTCGCCCTGCGCGCAGTCAGGGAGGCGGGGGTGGCGAGCATTCCCGTCTCGGCGCTCTACGAAGAGGACCACGTGACGACGATCCTGCGGCTATGCCTGGCCAAGAAGGACGAAACGCTCGACGCGGGCGTCGAGCGTTTGGCCAAGGCGCGGGATCTGTCGCGGAAGGCTTGAACATGCTCCCCTGCTGGGGAGCTGTCAGCCCCTTGGCTGACTGAGGGGACCGCCACTCCTGCCGCAGGCCCCCTCTTTCGGGCTAGAATCTAAGCGCCGATCAGCAGGTCGAGCCGCCGTCCACGACGATGGCCTGGCCGGTCATCCAGGAGCCGGCCTTGGAGGCCAGGAACACGGCGGCGCCGGCGATGTCGTCCGGCTCGCCCAGGCGGCGCAGCGGGGTGTTGGCGCTCGAGCGCTTCTCGGCTTCCGGGGTGTCCCAGAGCGCCTTGGCGAAGTCGGTCTTCACCAGGCCCGGCGCGATGCAGTTGACGCGGATGTTGTCCGGGCCAAGCTCGACCGCCAGGTTGCGGGCCAGCTGGAAGTCGGCCGCCTTGGAGATGTTGTAGGCGCCGATGCCGGTCGAGCCGCGCAGGCCGCCGATCGACGAGATGATGATCACCGACCCTTCGCGACGCTCGCGCATCTGGGGCGCGGCCATCTGGATCAGCCAGTTGTTGGCGATGATGTTGTTGTCGAGGATCTTGCGGAACTGATCGTCGTTGATCTGCGACATCGGGCCGAAGAACGGGTTGGTCGCGGCGTTGCAGACCACGATGTCGATCTTGCCGAACGCCTTGACGGTTTCGTCGACCAGGCGTTGCAGGTCTTCTTTCGACGAAATGCTGGCCGGAACCGCAATGGCCGCACCCGGATGCTTGGCGTTGATCTCGGCGGCGACCTCGTCGCAAGGCCCGGCCTTGCGGGACGAAATGACGACCTTGGCGCCGTGTTCAGCCATGCGCTGGGCGATGGCCTTGCCGATCCCGCGCGAGGATCCGGTAATGACAGCGACCTTACCGGCCAGATCGAACAACTCGCCCATGGCGTTCCCTCTAAACACGTGTTTGATTTTGTGTGTCGCCATTTGCCGCACAGGGCGACGTTGGGTCAAGCTTGGCCTCTGGGGAGCCTGCAATGCCGAATTTCCAAACCATCGACCTGCCTGACGTCAGCCTGCGGGCGGCGGTCCAGGGCGAAGGCCCGCTGGTGGTGATGGTCCACGGCTTTCCCGAGAGCTGGTACAGCTGGCGTCACCAGATGGGTCCGGTGGCCCAGGCCGGCTTCAAGGTCTGCGCCCTCGACGTGCGCGGCTATGGCGGATCCTCGCGGCCCGAGCCGATCGAAGCCTATGACATGGAGCACATGGTAGCCGACGTGGCCGGCGTGATCGAGGCGCTCAGCCCGGACGCGCCCGCTGTCCTGGTTGGGCATGACTGGGGCGCGCCGATCGTCTGGAACACCGCCTTGATCCGGCCTGATCGCGTGCGCGCTGTCGCCGGATTGTCGGTGCCCTATACGGGCGTCCCCAAGCGGCCGTTCACCGATCTGATCGAGAGCGTGTTCACCAGCCGCGGCAAGTTCTTCTACCAAGCCTGGTTCCAGAACGTCGGCCCGGCCGAAGCGGAGCTGGAGGCCGACCCGCGCGCCTCGCTGCGCAAGTTCTACTACGCCATCAGCGGCGACGCGCCGGACGGAACCTGGCCCAACGACAAGCCGCATGGCGCCACCCTGCTGGAGGGCCTGGTCGACCCCGATCCCTTCCCCGCCTGGCTGACCGACGCCGACCTCGACTATTACGTGGCCGAGTTCGAGGGTTCCGGCTTCCGGGGCCCGGTGAATCGTTACCGCAACCACCAGCGCGACTTTGAGTATCTGTCCAAGTTCGAGGGCAGGAAAATCGAACAG
>JAESFP010000140.1_pt1 | contig 57500 bp, 43 predicted proteins | sample 9266181 | NCBI WGS metagenome assembly JAESFP01 (sample SAMN14502547, study PRJNA617102) | algae metagenome | isolation source: Pegethrix bostrychoides GSE-TBD4-15B and co-occurring heterotrophs from... | place: USA: Grand Staircase-escalante National Monument, Utah | collected 2006-08-15 | reverse complement strand
TTTGCCCTGAATTTGTATCGCCACAATGGTTTTGAGAATATGGCTCAAGCTCAACGGCTCGCTGGCTTTGGTCTGAGCACACTCAAGTTATTATTTAGAATGAAATAACCCTGCTATCTGCCTAATCGAAATACACTGCCTGTTTACGATGTTCGTAACGAGAGTGACAAAATTACAGCTAATGATCTGCGGATAGAAGTTGGTATTGGAAGCTGGCTAGAATTCAGCGTCTTTAGAGGTAGATGGTTTACCTACACTGTAGAAAAACTTACAAGGCTTAAACCTCTTGAGAGTTTTGTGCCGTCCGGTATGTCTAGTGATGATTTAATTCAATGGCTCAAAGAAAGAGGTTATGAACCTGAGCCTCCTGTATCTATTGAAGATCAGAAAATCCATTCCTGCATCTCCATAAAGAAATCATATAGAGTTCGACTAGAGGTTTACTACACCTCCAATGTATTTGGCGCAAGCAAGATCTGTAGGATTTCCAAAAAATATAAATTGATATCATGTTTTAATTCCGAAGCGATAGATCTAAGAGATGAATTCTATTGGAAACTTGTAGAATAATGTTTAGTACAATTGCCAGCCGCATAACAACCCGACTGGAGCAGATTGCCGAGAGAACTTTGTGGTGTTGTAAAGGTTGTTTGCAGCTGCTCAGCCGGAACGTTATCGTACTTAAAATTTTTGGCAAGGCAATGTTGTAAGTCAATCTATCAAGTCTTCAGCTTTAATGCCTTCACGCCCAAACGCCTGAAAAAATTTGGTGAGAAAGGTCTGCGCCTCGCTTTTCTCGTCGCCGCGCAAATGCTGCTGGCAGTACTCTACAAATGCCTTCAAGGTTTCGGGGGTCGATCATGCGTCAAGCCAAACAGGGATCTACCCAAATCATAATTTCTCCAGCGAATTACAGCAGCAATTAGAGCCTTCAGTCTACAGATGCTTTATCCAAGTGGCAGATTAGGGAGTCGGGTAAAGCTCAAAGCTATTCTTACTGTAAAAACTACAGTATTTTGCTTGCTGATTAGTGCTACATTAACCCTAATCCTTACATGCTTGCAGGTGAAAATTTTGTGGTTAAAGCGTAAAGGTAGATCATCTATCACACCAGATGATTTGCCGCACCACATGAAACCCAGACAGTTTTGCCGTCTTTGGCTGAATGCCACCGAGGATGAAGAGCAATCTAGAGGCTACCGCACCCAGTGCGTCAAGCTGCTTTCTCGAATCATTGGCGTGGAAGAAAACACCATAGAGCGTTGGGGGTCTGGAATCGATTTTCCAGGAATGCCTGCCCAATACGAAAATACCTTGAGCTACGCGCTGACAATCAAGCGGATGCTAGAAGAAGGCGGCAAGGCTCAGCGCGATATCTTTCTGGAAGTCTTGAAGCAGCTTGAAGATTCATGAAACTTAATTGTCCCCTCACTGCCAAAGTTTTTACTTTCACTATTACAGTAAATCTATTGACTCATATTTGAAAGTTTCCTATGGTGCAAGCAGTCCTTTCCTTGCAAGCTGCCATGAGCAATCTATATCAGCCTTGGGTGATTATCGCCATTTTTCCCACGCATAAACCCCAAGAAATTGCCCGCACCCGCCACCGCTCTGATGCCGATGCCCACGCCCGATTTCTGCGGCGCTATGTGAAGCAAGGCGAATTCCAGGTCATGTTTGACTCAGACGCAGCACCCACCGAATTGCCTTTGAGAACATTCAGATAATCTTAAAAAGATAGTCGAAACCCGTATCTTGATTTCTTGAGCGAAGCTGCATGAATAGAGCCAGAAACATTGCGTCTCATCTAAGCGTCTCATCTAACACCGACCCCAAATGCAGCTTCAGTCTCCCATCCAGCCGAATTGACGCAGCCTACAGCCGCCGCTCAACTTGCAGCATTCGTCGATAAGACAGCCAGCCTGCTGCCACCATTGCCACGGCAAAAATGCTCAAAAACTTAAAGTGCGGTGCAATCTCGCTCAAGCTCTCACCGCCTGCCGACACCCGCAGCAAAGCCTCATTCATGTGATAAATCGGGTTGAACTGAGCGATGTCCAGCAGGCTTTGCGGAAACAGCGAGCTGGGCAAAAAGGCACCGCCCAAAATCAGCAGCGGCACCCCAAACGCCGCCACCAGCGAATTCACATCCTCGGTGCGCTTCGCCAACTGCGTCCCCAGCACAAAGCCCACCCCGACGTAAGCAATGATGCTGAGGAAGATAATCACCGCCCCCAGCCAGATCTGGCCTCTGAACTCCGCCCCCCAAAAAGCCGCCAGCGCGTAGACCAACAGCGTTTGCCCCAGGCCAATACAGCAGTGCGCCAGAAAAATCCCCAGAAAGTACGAGATGCCGCTCAAAGGCGAAACAAACAGCCGCTTTAAGGTCAACTGCTCCCGCTCCGAAACCACCGTGGCGACGCTGCCGCCCAAGCAGCTAAAAAACAGCGCGGCTCCCACCAACGTTGCCGGTGCGGCGGCTTCCATCGCCTGTTTCATGGGCAGATTAGCGCGGGCAGCTAGAATCGTGCCGTTGAGCAGCAGCACCGAAATGGGGAAAATGCTCCAGAAAATTAGGCTGCGGCGACGGCGCAACAGCTCGATGAGAATGCGCTGCGCCACAGCCAGCGTTTCGTACCAATACTTCATAAAGTTTAAAGAACCTGGAAGAGATCTTGTGGAATTGGCAGAGTTATTTTTTATCGGTACGATGCTTAATAGAGTTCTAGTCGAAGTCTACTGTGAGGAGTTCATATCCGCGTGAGTCAAGACCAGCCAATTTTTCAGCCATCCGTTCAGCCATCCTCAGAATCCCCACAGCAATCAGAACTACCCTTCCCCCAAGTTTCTCGCCGCACCCTGCTGAAGCTAGCAGGCGTTGGGGCTGGCGTGAGTCTGCTGGGCTATTCGCGCTTTAGCAAGCCCCAGCCGACGGTGCATCAGCCCGACCGCCTGACGCTGCCCTATCGCCTCAGCAGCCCCAAAACGGCAGTCGTGATCGGCGGCGGCTTAGCAGGTTTGGCCTCGGCCTACGAGCTGAGCCAGCGCGGATTTGCCGTGACGCTGCTGGAGCGTTCGCCGCAGCTGGGGGGCAAGATTGCCAGCTGGACTATTCAGGTGGGTGACGAGCAGTTTCGGATGGAGCACGGGTTTCACGGCTTTTTCCCACAGTATTACAACCTCAAAAGCCTGGTGAGCGAGTTGGGCGCTGAAGATAATTTTGTGGATCTAAAGTCCTATTCGGTGGTGTTTAAGCAGCAGTACCAACCGGAGGTGTTCCGGCCTAGCCATTCGGCTTTCCCCTGGAACATTGTCGATTTAGCCATCTCTTCGCCCAACCGCCTACAGTGGGGCATCAACCTGACACATCCTAAGCACTGGCAGGTGTTTCGCGCCATCAGCGGCTTCAACGCCCAAAAAAGCTACCAGCAGCTCGATCACCTTTCGGTTTCGGACTGGGTGGCCGACGACTTTCCGCAGGGACTCTACGACCTCTACTTTTTACCCTTTGCCAAGTCCAGCCTGAACGCGCCCGACCTGATGAGTGCGGCTGAGCTGATGCAGTTCTTCCACTTTTATTTCTTTGGCAATCCGGAAGGGCTAGCCTTCAACGGCACGAAGCAGGATATGGGTACTTCGCTGGTGGAGCCAATGGCGCAGGCGATCCTTGCCAACGGCGGCCAGATTATCACCAGCGCCTCGGTGAGCCAAATTGACTGTGCCGAGAATCAGATTCAGTCAGTGCAGTACGAAACCGGAAATGCCGCCAGTGCTGTACCGTTTTGGGTGACGCCCAACCCGTTGTTTGCTCCAATATCTGCGGCTCTGCCGGAGAATTCCAGCAGTCCTTACTACGGCGCAGGCGACCAGATGTATGCGGTTACTGCCAACGGCGAAGAGGCGATCTCGCTCACCTGCACGCATCAGGGCTGTACGGTGCAGCCACAGGCCGACGGGCTGTTTCACTGTCCCTGCCACGGCGCGATTTTTGATGCGGAGGGGCGCGTTGTCAAAGCGCCTGCTGAGCGTGATTTGCCCCGGTTCAAGATTCTGCAACGCCAAGACGAGCAGATCCAGCTGGCGGGCACAGCCTCCGTCCCATCGCCGACTGGACAAACCGCGCAGACTCTAGAAGCCGACTACTACGTGATCGCCACCGATGTCCCAGGGGTGCAGCAGCTCTCGACGCGGATGGTGGGTGCGCCTGTTGCCCTCCAGCAGCAGATCGAGGGCTTGGCGATTGCCGATCCGTTTGCGGTTTGCCGCTTCTGGTTTGACCGCGACTTTGACTGGACGCATAGCGACTTTACTTCGCTCTCCGGCTACCAGCTCACCGACAGCATCACGCTCTACCACCGGATTCAAGCGCAGTTTATCGAATGGGCGGGGCGCACTGGCGGCAGCGTTGTGGAGCTGCATGCCTACTGTTACAAGGAAAAAGAGTTTCCCACTCAGGCCGATTTACTAGCTACTTTTGAGCGAGAGCTATACGAAATCGTGCCCGACTTACGGCAGGCCGAGCTGCTGCACCGCGAGCTAGTCAATCAGAAAAACTTCTCAGGCTACCCGCCCAACAGCTACGCCGCCCGTCCCGAAACCAGCAGCGCGATTGGCAATCTGCTGTTCGCGGGAGACTGGGTAAAAATGCCGTTTCCCTGCGGCCTGATGGAGCGTGCTGTCAGCAGCGGCCTCTTAGCCGCCAACGAAGCCCTGCATCGCGAAGGACTCCAGCGCCGCCCCATTCTATCGGTCAATCCAGAGGGGATTTTGCAAATCTAGCGCCAAATCTAGCGCCAGATTTTCGCGCTGGGTTGATGTTGAGCAGATCGATTTGCGATCTGCTCAGTTTAGATCGCCGCTGAGGGCGCTGGCTATTCGGCTCCCTCAATCGGCGCAAAGCCCTGCCGCTGCACGTTTTCACTAATGTGGCGCGGCTCTAGAAATTGCAGCAGGTAGTCGGGGCCACCCGCCTTAGAACCCACGCCAGAGAGCTTGAAGCCGCCAAACGGCTGACGCGCTACCACAGCCCCGGTGGTGTGCCGATTGATATAGAGGTTGCCCACCTCAAAGTCAGCCTGCGCCTGCTCAATATGGGATGGCGTGCGTGAGTAGAGGCCACCCGTCAGGGCAAAGTTGGTGCTGTTGGCCATTTCGATTGCTGCGTCGAAGGTTTTGGCTTTCAGCACGGCCAGCACTGGGCCAAAGATTTCCTCCTGGGCAATCCGGTCAGTTGGAGCCACCTCGGTAAAAATAACCGGGCCGACGAAATAGCCGCCTTCGGGAGCCGCCATTTCTAATGCGACGCTGGCCTCCGATTTGCCGATTTCGATATAGTCTAGGATTCGCTTTTGGGCGTTCGCGTCGATGACCGGGCCAACCTGCGTGCTGGGCAATTCTGCCGCGCCGATATTGAGCGAGCGCGTCGCCTCCACCAGCCGATTCACAAAAGCCTCGTAGATTGGCTCCAGCACAATCACCCGCGAACAGGCTGAGCATTTCTGGCCGCTGTAGCCAAAGGCCGAATAGACTACGCCCTGCACCGCCTGATCTAAATCAGCGCTCTCGTCTACGATGATGCCGTTTTTGCCGCCCATCTCGGCAATCACCCGCTTCAGGTGCTTCTGTCCGGGCTGGAGTTCGGCAGCTTCGCGGTAGATTTGGCAGCCGACTTCTTGGGAGCCGGTAAAGGTGATCATGTGAACATCTGGGTGGCGCACCAGATGCGAACCGACCGTGGCGCCTTTGCCGGGAACAAACTGGAATACGCCAGGGGGAATGCCCGCCTCGACCAGAATTTCGGCTAGCTTGGCGGCAATCACCGACGAGACTTCGGCAGGCTTCAGCAGCGTACAGTTACCTGCCACTAGCGAAGCCACGGTCATGCCGGTCGGGATAGCCAGCGGAAAGTTCCAGGGCGAGATAATCAATGAAATGCCGCGCGGCTGATAGTGATAGCGGTTATTTTCGCCAGATACGTCGTAGTTTGTGCCCTGGTCGAGCCGCTCCATTTCGTCCGCGTAGAAGCGGCAAAAATCAATGGCCTCGGACACTTCCGGATCAGCCTGTGCGAGCGCTTTGCCCGTTTCCAGCACCATCCAGGCGCAGAGTTCGGCGCGGCGCTGCTCCATAATCTCAGCGGCTTTTCGCAAAATGTTGGCGCGCTCTTGAGCAGGCTTTTTCTTCCAGGCGGGGAATGCAGCTTTGGCGGCTTGGATGGCGGCTTCGGCCTGCTCGAGGTTCAGTAAGCCGACGCGACCAATCACTTCGCTGGGGCTGGAAGGATTCACTGAATCGACCAGATGATCAGTTTCGATGCGTTCGCCATTTACCAGCGGCAGGTAGGTTTTGCCAAGCTGCTGGCGCACGGACTGCATGGCGGCGGCGGCGATTTGACGCTGGTTTGCGTCAGCATAGTCGGTGTCGGGCGAGTGAGCGAAGCCGGAGGGTTTATGGGCAGCGGGTTCTTCCGCCAGCACCGGAGCTGCCAGTAATTCCTCGACCGGGCGCTCTTCTAGGTTTTGACGCAAAAACGACGAATTGGCTGTGTTCTCCAAGAGCCGCCGAATCAGATAGGCCATGCCGGGAATCAGCTCGCCGTAAGGGCAGTAGACCCGCACCCGAAAGCCTTGATCGACCAGCGCCTTGGCCAGCTTATCAGCCATGCCGTAGAGCACTTGCAGTTCCACCCGCCGCGCCGGAATGTTCAACTCCCGCACAATTGCAATGGCATGAGCCTGTGAGCGAACGTTGTGGCTACCAATCGCAGCGTAGAGGTGCTCATGGTTTTCCAGCAGCAGTCGCGTCATCTGCTCAAAGTTTGCGTCGGTAGACTCCTTCTGCGAGTAAACCGGGGTTTCCCACTCATGCTGATTGGCTTTGATCGTTTCTTGATCCCAGTAAGCGCCCTTGACCAACCGCACGGTCAGCGGCGTGCCCCGCTCTTTTGCCCATGCAATTAAGTCTTTCAGGTCGCCGTAGGAATCGCGCAGATAGGCTTGCAGCGTCACGCCCAAATCGCTACGGTGACGAAACTCCTCTTCCAGCAGCAGCTTCTTCAAAATTGCCAGCGTCAGATCTTTGTAGACATATTGCTCCATGTCAAAATGCACCGCCGCCCCTAGCTCCTGCGCCCGACGCAGCAGCGTCCGAATCCGCTCGCTCACCCGTGCCTCGCTGCCTGCCGCATCCAGCGGATCAAACTGCGAGTAAAAGGCCGTCAGCTTCATCGTCACCTGCACCTTGGGAAGCGGCTGTCCGTCGGCTTGATCAATCTGCTCGACCGTAGACCAGCGCTGGGCAGCTTCGGCCAACTGCTGCATTAGCTCTAAATACCGCTCCTGATACAGTTTGGCCTCCGATTCGGTGACGACAGCTTCACCCAGCAGATCAACTGTAAAAGTCATTTTCTGTTTCCGCAAGCCTTCTGCTGTTTTGACAACCTGCTGGATCGTTTCGCCTGCAATATACTTATGCGCCAGCATTTCCACCGCCGTTGAAACTGTCGTCGCGGCCATCTGTCCCGGCACTGACTCAGGGCTGGCAAAGCTGAGCAGACCTTTGAGCGCAGCGGGTAGCTCCACCGAAGCATCGCCCAAATATTCCTGCATGTGCCGCGCAATTTCTGGCTTGCTGTGTAGCGCGGGCAGACAGTCAATAAACCGAAACATCTGCACTCGCAGCCCCGGATTGCTCATTGTCCAAGCCAACAGCTTGTCATCCCAACGGATTTGGTCGCGCATCTGGCTGAAAAAATTGCGGTTCTCGCGGGTGGCGCTCAGGAGCTGACGGGCAATGGCCTGTGTCTGACTCTCGTAGGGGTTAAAAATTTTCTCTGCTTGTAAAACCATAGCAACTCGTCCTCAGTTCAAAATTAGGTCAGGCAAGACTAGCAGCATGGAGCGATAGCGATCCTGCTGTCTCTATTGTCCAAGTTAAAGCGGCAATCGACATCCCAAATCTGCTCTGTAGGGAAATCCTGTCAAATATTTGACAAATGGTAGGCAGGAAACGGGCAGATCACAAACCCTCTCACAAACCCTCTGCACTGCTCCCAGCGTTCGCAGTCGCGCCATCAAAGGACTGCTGTTGCTACAAAGCGACGAACGGGATTATACCAGCATCTGGCAGTCGATAGTCTAGGATTGCCGTTTTTTACTCACTGCACCCGTGCCAATGTCACTGATCAGCAAGGGGCTATTGAGATGCTCGCTCACCAGATTGACGACGTTCAGCAGAAACCTCTAGAACTAGCCAAAACGACGATGATGCTCGACTCTAGCTAGCATTGTGAGAAAGTACAGAAGGCGCTAGAGCAGGTTTATCCAGAGATTATGAGCAAGATTTAGTTTGAAGTGTCAGCGAAACTCTCGAAATCAGAGAAGGCAGCGCAAGGGAAAAGAAGGCAGCGCAAGGGAAACAGAGTTTGTGCCTGTGGCAGTGCGTTGGGTGATTGAGCGTTCCAATCGTTGGGTGGAACGGTGCGAAAATTTGGGGTCAAGAACTTTACTCTGCTCTCTAAACCCCTATGACTTGCACTCTACCAGAAATCTCTGTTTCGCGATGTTGGTCTAGGCGGACTGATTGGACTCCAGCCGGGTCGAGAGCGATTCCAGCTGTTGCGTTCATCATCCTGCAAATCTTCCAGGCAGTCTTGACGATCATCCCGATCGTCTTCGTCAAAACAGTCTTGGAGATCTGCTTCTATTTCTTCTCGACTATCAGCTTGATCGCGGCGTAGGTCTTTGAAGCATTCCTTGCGATCGCGGCGGCTGTTCTCAGCATAACAGTCTTGGACATCCTCTTCAAAATTTCTATGTTCATCTCTAAAGGGCGGAAAAGGCAGAGACTGTGCTTGTAATGGAATAGAGCGATTGATGACGCTAGGAGTGTCTTGATTGGCAGAATGGCGACCCCAAGCGCTTCTTAGGCTGTCAGCGAAAGCCGGGTCATACATGCCGGATATTAGGCTGAGAGACACTACCAGCAAAGGTGATGTCTTTGAAATTAACCGCATGATTTAATTCCTCTCTGCGTATATTGTCATCTCTGATGCCTCTACTCTAAGCTCGACTGTTGCTCGCCTGCATGAGCCTCCAGCCCTAAATCGCTTCTAGGACTTTAGGCTCAGCGGTGTTCAAAACAGAACTTTTAGCTCAAGCTCTAGAATCCGTACATTACGCCTAGTCCTACACCTACAGCGACCGGGTCAGTGAATCCGACGTTGACGGCACTGGTGGCGGTAAATCGACGGGAGAGCGGAACATCAATGCCTCCGGTTGCTAGTCCGCGCACAAGCACATCGTTAAACAGACCCTTTGACGAAATCAGTAGACCCCCGCCCACAAAAGGGATCAACTGCGTTTCTCCAGAGCTAGATCGAACTGGAAAGTTGACGGTTAGCGCTATTGTATTATCGTTCCGAGTACTGCCAAATACATTAGCGCCTCGAATTGACAATCTGTCATTCAGGTCTTTTCTATTCATAATGGCGAACCCACTTTCGCTCAGCCCTATATCTTCACCGCTCAGTCCAATACTGCCGCCCACGCCAATGAAGTTACGCGGTTGGCGCGACTCAGTCGGTTCAGCAGTTTCATCAGATGGTGTCGCATCAGATGGTGTTACATCAGATGGTGTTACATCAGGTGACGGCGAGGGTTGAGCTAGACGAGAAGAAGTTTCAGCATTGACTGCGGTCTGCGAAGATTGAGCTTGAACGACTTGCTCCCCCAATGTCAGAATTAGAGCCATATTGAGAGCCATCGAAAACAACCGAGTCGAAGGGTGGAGCATGTGGTTTTGGTAAGATGTCAGAAGTGATTGAAAGTGATTGAATCTGTTAAGTCGCGTCAGAATAAGAAGCTAGACGATAAGAATCGAGAATTCTCAACTGTGAATTCTCGATGCGAATAAAAGCAAAACGTTTTTGCAAATCCATGAAACTTTAGAAGTACAAGAGTGATAGAGCAATCGACTTCTGACCATTCACTGTAAATTTTGCCTTGTCAAACGTTGGTCGCCCCTGTCCTCCCTGAGCCGTCATGTTGGAAAACCCAATCCCCTCTTCAGGTCTACCCATGAAGCCTCGATCCAGCGTGCCGTTTTGGTTCTCATCGTGAAAGGCCGAAACCGCGTATTCGCCAGCTGGAACATTCTGAAATGTCACGGTAGCGCTTGCATTATTTGACTGAGCCGTGATGTACTGCATTGCCGCAGTGCTCGAACAAACCGGGAAATCCTTGTCTTGCTGTCGCCACAGGCAAACCATGACCGATCCCGACTGGGAGTGAACTCCGGTCACGTTGACGGTGATTGATGATGGCTCTGCTGAAACAGGTAAACCCATGAGAGCTACAGCAGCGCTCAGCAGCGGATATACCCATAGGTTGGCACGAATTGTCTTCATGTTTACATCTCCATAAGTTGACTCGTCTGTATCCGTAGGATATTCAAGCGCAAGATTAATGAGTTCTACAGATTACTCAACCATTCACTCGACCATTTGGTGACGAACTGCAAATACCGCAATCTGGATGCGATGCTCAACTGCAAATTTGTTCATCAGACTGCGAATATAAGTTTTGATTGTGCTGACGCTGAGGTGAAGCAGAGTTGCCATTTCACTGTTGCTGTGCCCTTCTACAAGCAGTTTCAGCACTTCCTGTTCTCGATGCGAGAGGTGAAACGGATATTGATTGGATCGCAAATCTCGACAGTAGAATTCTTGTTGCGTTTTGTTTGACTTCATAGCAAACCAATTTAGGATGGTGGGAGCTTTCAACATCAGCGAACCTGACAAGCCTTGGATAGAGAAAATCGTGGAATTTCCATAGAAAAACTATAGAGGCTGAGAGACTTACAGCACATGAGGCAAATGTCCCAAATGCGACAGGACTAAAGTCCTAGAACTGTCCGGGGCAGCAGGTTTAGAGAGCGAGTGTGCAGAGAAGCAGGGTGAATATTTCTAGCTAGACTCAGTAAAATGAGACTAAAGTACCAGGCTGGACGGGAAAGATTAGGACATTTCACACTGGGAATAATTCGTGCCAGTCAAATACACTAGAGGACAACCGCTTCAGACTGCGGTATTGTCGCTTTTTAACTTACCGGATGAAAATCTCTGCTCGTCAGCTTATGCCAGCACCCAGCCGCCCGTTCCGTCTGCTGCTCTATTTAGAATGGCTTCTGCTGGGCATGGCGTTGGTAACAGCTGTCATGCCCGTTCCGCTCCAGCCTTTTATCCAGTTCTCAGCTCTGGAGCTGCTCTGCACAGTTGGACTAGGGATGATGGGGCTGCGGTTGCCCAGCCAGACGCTCTCTAAGATTCTGTATACCGCTTTAGAGTTCGGCTTGATGCTGCTGCCAATTCTGGTGACGGGTCAGAATCGCACCATTCCAATTCTGGTCATGCTGATTGCAATCCGCAGCAGCCAAATGTTTAAGCCGTTGGGACAATTGATTGTGGTCTGCTTGGCCTTTACACTTGCAGTACTCTTCTTTAACAAGAGTGGCCCGATGGATCAGTTTATGACTTCAGTTCTAAATTCAGTCAGAGATACAAACACTCCTCAGTCCTTATCTTCTGAAAACACAATCTTGCTCTTAAAGTTTCATGGGGGTCTTTCATTTGGGCTGGTGCTCACCTCCGTAATGCTGCTCGTCAATCATCTGCTTGCAGAACGCCAGAGTCGCAAGGATTTGGCCACGGCTCATGAGCAGCTTCAGCGCTATGCCGCGCAGATCGAAAATCAGGCAACGCTTCAAGAACGGAACCGAATTGCGCGCGAGATTCACGATGCCTTAGGGCATACGCTGACAGCTCAGAGTATTCAATTGGAAAATGCGCTGCTGTTCTGCCCTGCCGAGGCCGAAAAAACGCAGATGTTCTTGACTCAGGCCAAGCAGCTCTGCTCGAAGTCGCTGCAAGAGGTGCGGCAGTCAGTCTCCACATTACGGTCTCGCTCCACTAAAGGCCAGACGCTAGAGCAGGCTATTACGACTGCGGTGCAGGAGTTCCAGCAAAGTTCAGCGGTGCAGCTCGACTATTTATTTGATCTCAATGCAGCCGTCCCTGCTGAAGTTAGCATTGTTGTCTGTCGAATCATTCAAGAAGCGTTAGTAAATACATATAAGCACAGTTCAGCAACTCGTGTCAAAGTACAGCTGCGATCTATAGATCGAGAGTTGATTCTCGTCGTGGCTGACAACGGCTGTGGCTTCGACCCAAGCCTGAACAGAACGGGATTTGGCCTGCAAGGAATCCGCGAGCGCACCATGGCGTTGGGCGGTCAGTTTACGCTGATTGCTCAACCCAATCACGGCTGCTATATCACTGTGTCGATTCCTTTACCCGATCTCTTACCCGGATAAGTTCCATGATTCGCGTACTGCTCGTTGATGATCAGGCCATTATTCGGCAAGGACTTAAAAGTCTGCTGGATACAAAGCCAGATATTGCTGTGGTAGGTGATGCTGATAATGGCCAAACGGCACTGGCACAGGTGGCAGCCTTGCAGCCAGATGTCGTGCTGATGGATATTCGCATGCCGGTGATGGACGGCGTGACCGCAATTCAGCAGATCAATCAGCGATTTCCGACTGTGAAAGTGCTGGTGCTGACGACTTTTGATGATGATGAATATTTGCTCCAAGCCATGCGGTTTGGCGCTAGAGGCTATTTACTCAAAGATACGCTTTCAGATGAGGTGGCAGAAGCTGTTCGAGCCATCCATAAGGGCTATACGCATCTAGGGCCAGGGCTGTTTGAGAAAGCGCTGATGCCTACGGTTCTCGTCTCTAATGAGGTTTCGGCTCCAGTAGCTCCGTCAGTTCCGACGGCTAGCTTGCCGCCAGAACTAGCGGAGCTGACCCCCAGAGAGCGTGAAGTGTTGCAGCTCATTGCAACCGGGTCGAGCAATCAGGAAATTGCTGAAAAGCTGTTTATTTCAGTGCGAACTGTCAAAAATCACGTTACCAGCATCTTGAACCGCTTAAATTTGCGAGATCGCACCCAGGCCGCCATCTTGGCCAATACATTTTTACCGCAGCTCAAGCTTGATTAAATCGGGCTTGTGCAAAATTGCCATCGCCCTAAAGTCCTACCTTGCCTTCGCGGTCTAGCTCTATAGTCCCGATTGCGCCAAGGCTGACTTGAGACTATAGGACTAATCGACCTGGGACTTTTGCTCCATGCTGGACTGACACTTGCCTCCTAGCATTTAGGGATTCACCGACTAGAACCTGTAGCGTGAGGAGAATCAAGTGATCTGGAGTGATCCGTTACCGACCGTACCAACGGCAGTATCAGCAGTCGTGTCAACAGTTTTAATGGGCAGTATTCTGGGGCTGGCTCAGCCCGTTTGGGCAGCTCCCGTCAAGATTCAGGCTATCTCCATTCAGCCGACTAGCGATGGCTTTGAACTGGTGCTGTCAGCAGCCCAAATGCCGCAGCCGCCCCAGGTTTTGATGGCAACTCGCCAAAATGTTTGGACTGCTGATCTGGTGAATGCAACGCTAGATTTGGCAGATGGAGATTCGTTTGAGCAGAATAATCCCGCTCCCGGCATTGCCTCAATTGTCGTTACCCAATTTGAGCCGGATAATGTGCGAATTGTGGTCACGAGTAAATCCCAGACGCTTTCAGGTGAGCTAACTCGGCGAGGTCAACCAGGCATTACCTTTAATGTCTACGCGATTCCTGATCAAGCAGCTGCTAGTCCTTCTGCTACTCCTTCTACCAGTCCTGCCGTTAGTCCAGTTCCCAATCCAGCCGTGCTTGTCCCCGATCCAGCTGTTTCGTTTAGCCCTAATCCAGGTGCGGCGCGATCTGTCCCAAATGCATTCCCAGATACATTGCCGAGAGCAATTCCGCCTCCGGTGGGAGATATTGCGGTCGCGACCACAGATGCTTCAGCAGGCTTAGTCAATCTGGAGACAGCAGAAGTCGTGCCGCGTCTGGTGCTCCGCAATGCGCCTGTCAAAGATGTGCTGGCGCTGCTGGCGCGGGCGGCAGATCTCAACCTAGCTTTTAGCGATCCTGAGTCTGAACCCAATGCTGCAACCAATGCTGTAACCAATGCTGCCGATCCGCTGGCCAACCGCGAGATTACGGTATCTTTGGATATCGAAAATGAGTCGATTCAAAACGTATTTAACTCGGTTTTGCAGCTCGTGGGGCTAGAGGCCAACCGCAGAGGCCGGACGATTTTTGTGGGCAGTCGGCTGCCAACTGCGGCGCGTAATTTGGCCGTTCGCAGCCTGCGGGTGAATCAGGTGCAGGTGGGCGTAGCGCTCAACTTTTTGGTAGCAATGGGAGCCGAGAGCGCGGTCAGCCGAGAGCGCTTAGTCACCAGCGTCAATGCCGTTGCAGTGCAGTCGCTATCTGAGGAGGACACCGCCGCGATTCCAGCAGCCGTGACCCAAACGCAGACCACCACAGAGCAGCGGCTAGAAACCCAGCGAGTAGACTATCAGGATTCAGCACCGCCTTTGCGGGGACTACTGGTATTTGGCGATGAGCGCACCAACATGATCACGCTGGCTGGCTCGCCTGAGCAAATCCGCATTGCCACCGCTCAACTGGTTCAGCTCGATCTGCGGCGGCGGCAGGTGGCGGTGAATGTGCGGGTGATTGATATCAATCTGTCGGCAATTGAAGACTTCAGCAGCAGCTTTTCGTTTGGCATCAACGATATCTTCACGCAGTCAAATCAGGGCGCACTCACGGTAAATATTAACGACTTTAATGGTGAGGGTTCAGAGGGCAACTCGCGCAACGCCTTTGCGGCTGAGCTGAACGCCCAAATCCAGGAAGGCAACGCCCAAGTGCTGACTGATCCCACCCTGCTGGTGCAGGAAGGCCAGACCGCAACCGTGGCGATTACCGAGGAAGTTTCGACGACGACTGGCACAACCACGTTCAGCGATACAGGCGAGGTAGTGAGCTTTGATCAGGACGATCCGCGAGCCGCTGGACTGACGCTGGCTGTGGCGATTGACCGCATCGACGACAATGGCTTTGTCTCGCTTTCGGTAGCGCCGACAATCACGGCTCCGGCAGGACAGCAGGAAAACCCGGACGGCTCGTTAACCACCCTGCTCTCCTCACGCTCGCTGCAATCAGGACAGGTGCGGCTGCGCGACGGCCAAACGCTGATCCTCTCTGGGATTATCCAGGATTCTGATCGATCTACCGTTACCAAAGTGCCGATTTTGGGCGATATTCCGATTTTGGGAGCGCTATTCCGCAGCACGAGCCAAAACAATCAGCGTCGTGAGGTGATCGTGCTGCTCACGCCCGAAATTTTGGATGAGTCTGGCGATGCGGCCTTTGGCTACCGCTATACCTCTGATCGCGATGTGCAGGAACTGCTGAATCGACAGCGCCCCTAGTTTGCTATCTAGTTTTTTGTCTCGCTTGTATTCAATCTGGTACTTTAGTCGCAGCTGATTTAGGAAGTTTGATCCATGTGCCAGCTCAGCGAGTTTCCTAAGATCAAGGCTAATGATTCACGAGTGCCAGAGCGATGCAAAAAACAATGCGGACTGCGCCATCCAATTTCTTTACAGCCCGCCGCTGGATACAGGGATTGCTGCTACTGTCGCTAACGGGCGGAACGCTGCTGACTATACAGCAGTCAATCCGCAATCCCGTTACTCAAGATGGGGCTGAAACCGTCCAGGTGAAGCGTCAAACCCTACCAATTGTTGTGACGGCAAATGGATCGGTCGAGCCAGAGCGATCGATTAACGTCAGCCCCAAAACGTCGGGCTTGCTGAAGCGACTGCTGGTGAGGGAGGGTGATCAGGTCAAGGCTGGCCAGATCATTGCCGAAATGGATGACTCGAATCTGCGCGGTCAGCTCGCCCAAATGACGGGCAATCTCGCCTCGGCCTCAGCCAATCTGCAAAAGCTGCGGGCAGGCAATCGCCCGGAAGAGATTGCGGAAGCCCAAGCCAAACTCGACGAGGCCAATGCCGTCCTAAAAGAAGCAGAGCTAACCCTAGAGCAAGACAAAGCTCTCTATGCAGATGGGGCACTATCTCGCCGCGATCTGGCAGGTTCTGAGTCCCGGCGAGCGACGGCAAAGGCGCAGGTGGCGCAGGCACGGGAAGGTCTAACGATCCAGACAACGGGGCCGCGCATCGAAGATATTCAGGCCGCAGAGGCCGCAGAGGCCGCAGCGCAGGGGGCGGTTGATCAAATCCAGTCTCAGCTAGACGATATGGTGATTCGCGCTCCGTTTAGCGGCACGGTGGTGCGAAAATATGCTGATCCGGGTGCGTTCGTTGCGCCCACCACCGCAGCCAGCGCCGAAAATTCGGCCACTTCTTCTTCAATCTTGGCGCTGGGCACTAAAAATCGGATTGTGGCAAACGTTCCCGAAACCAGCATTGGACGACTGCGCGTCGGGCAGACTGCGCTAATTCAAGCCGATGCGTTTCCAGGGCGAACCTTTACGGGAACCGTCGCCGAAATTGCGCCTCAGTCTACAGTGCAGCAGAACGTCACCAGCTTTGAAGTCAAGGTTTCCCTGGTCGATCCAGAGGAACTGCTGCGCTCTGGGATGAATGTCTCTGTGGATTTCCAGGTGGGCAAGCTGGAGGATGCCGTCATGGTGCCCACGGTGGCGATTGTGCGGCAAGAGAACCAGACGGGTGTTTACATCCAGTCAGATGATGATCAAACTGAGTTTCAGCCGATTCAGACGGGTCTGACAATGGGGAATCAGACCGAGGCTTATTCAGGCTTGCAGGGCGATGAACGGGTGCTGATTGGGTTGCCCAAGTCTGCGAAGTCCTTCGCGTTTCCACCCTTTGACAGCAGGCCGTGAACCGAGATGAAACATCATATGTGGAGAAGAACTGTCCCACCCAAATCTGCTGCATCCAAACCTGCCGCACCCAAATCTGCCGCATCTAGCTCAGCTTTATTGCTGGATGTGACCCAGATGGCGGTTGATTCGCTCTTGAGTAATCGACTCCGCACAGGTTTGACCATGCTGGGAATGATTATTGGCATTGGTTCAGTTGTGGCCATTACCTCGATTGGTCAAGGCGTGCAGAAATCGACTGAGAAACAGATTCAAGCTCTGGGAACGAACGTGATGATGGTAATGGCTGGCGCTTCTAAAACTCAAGCGGGAATCAGCCAGGGAATAGGTTCTAGCTCAACGCTCACTTGGGAAGATGCAGAAGTGATTGCCGAGCAGGTGACGGTGGCGAAGGCGGTGACTGCCTATCTGCAAAAGCCCTCTGTGCAGGTAATCTATGGAGATGAGAATGTATCTACAACGATTATTGGAACCGACCTCAATTACTCTGAGGTCAAAAATATCTATCCTGAGTTTGGCCTATTTTTTACGCAGGCCGATCTCGATAGCGCTCGCTCGGTGGCGGTGCTGGGAGCAAAAGTGCGAGACCAGCTGTTTGGCAATCGTGATCCCGTGGGAGAAGTGATTCGGATTCAGCAAAAGAGCTATCAGGTGATTGGCGTGATGGAAGCAAAAGGAGCGGTCGGCAGTCAAGATCAAGATGATATGGTCTATATTCCGCTCACTAACATGTCGCTGCAACTCGTGGGCAACAATGCCCTCTCCGGGACAGCAATCACCGGATTATGGCTGTTGACCGACAGCAGCGAGGAGCTGGACACCGCTCAATTTCAGGTGACGAATTTGCTGCGCCTGCGGCATAACATTTATCCACCCGATGACGATGACTTCAATATCACGAATCAGGTTGATATTATCAATACGTTTAACACCGTGATGAGCACCTTAACGCTAATGGTATCGGCGGTGGCCGGAATTTCTCTGGTGGTAGGCGGCATTGGCATTGCCAATATTATGCTGGTAACGGTAGTGGAGCGCACCAAAGAAGTTGGCCTTCGCAAAGCGCTGGGCGCAACCAATCAGACAGTTCAGAGCCAGTTTTTAATTGAAGCCGTTCTAGTCTCTACGGTAGGCGGCAGCATTGGAATTGGCGGCGGTATAGTTCTAGCTGCTGCCGCCGCCACCGCTTTTCAGATTCCCCTGATTATTTCGGTTCAATCTATTGTCGCAGGCTTCTCGCTATCGATCGCGGTGGGACTCGCCGCCGGGGTTGTCCCAGCTCAAAATGCAGCTCGACTCGATCCAATTGTGGCGTTACGGAGTGAATAGATGAGCCAGTCTATTTTTATAAAGCCATGATTGAGCTTCAGAACATTACCAAAACCTACTATCTGGGAGAAGTCGAGATGCCCGTTCTACGCGGTATTAACCTGGAAATTAAGACGGGTGAGTATATGGCGATTATGGGTGCGTCAGGCTCTGGCAAGTCTACGCTGATGAATATCATCGGCTGCCTAGACCGCCCAACGGCTGGCAGCTATCTGCTAGAAGGCGATGATTTAACGACTTTGAGCGACGATGAGCTGGCCTATATTCGCAATCAGCAGATTGGGTTTGTGTTCCAGCAGTTTAATCTGCTGCCGCGTCTGACCGCACTCGAAAACGTGATGCTGCCGATGGTCTATGCGGGTATACCTAAACCCCAGCGTCAAAAACGCGCTGCCCAAGTGCTGAGCCAGGTGGGATTGGCCAATCGGCTCAACAACCGCCCCAACCAGCTTTCGGGAGGACAGCAGCAGCGGGTGGCCATTGCCCGCGCCTTGATTAACCAGCCCGCGCTAGTGCTAGCCGATGAGCCGACTGGCGCGCTCGACACGAAGACAGCCCAGGAGGTAATGGATTTACTGACTGCATTAAATCAGCAGGGCATCACGATTGTCATTGTTACCCATGAGCCAGATGTTGCGGCGCAGACTCAGCAGATTGTGCATATTCGAGACGGTTTGATCCTGGATGTTTACCACCATAGTCCAACGCTGGCTCACTAATCTCATCAGGACAGTCACATGAATTCATTAAAAAATCTGGTTGATCAAGGCATGGCCGATCTGCAACAGGGCGATTTAGAGATGGCGTTGAGCTGTTTTGTGCAGGCACTTCGACAAAACTCTGGCTCTGTCTATGTCGCTGTGAGTCCCGTTGGAGCAATGAATTTGTCCTGTCAGGACATTACGCAGGAAATTACGATTCTGATCTCGCTCAACAAACTCGATTCAGGATTTAACTCGCAGTCGGCGGTCTATATTCAGGACGGTTTGACGACTCAAATTGTGCCGCTGGATTCACCCTAAAAATCACCCCAAAATTTATCCACCTAAGGAGGCTCAATGACAAATTCTCTCTTGATCGCTGGCTCGCTGATTGAACGCGGCATTATCGATTTCCAAAATGGTCAGACAGAGAACGCGATTGGCTTATTCACAGCTGCGCTCCAGCATGATTCAGGCTCAATCTGCGCCTACGCCAATCGCGCTACAGTCTACTACACTCAGGGCTGCTATCAGCAGGCGCTCAACGACCTGAGTCGCGCTCTAGAACTTGCGCCAAATCTGTTTGCGCTCTATATCAATCGCGGACTCACCTACAACAAGCTGGGAGAAACAGAGCGATCAACGGCTGACTTTGGGCAGGCGATTCGTCTTGATCCGCAGTGTTTCAGCCAGCTTCTTAATCAGACGATTGTGCTCTCGCCCAAAGAGCCTGAAATTGCTGCGGCTCCTGCTTCTGCCAATTCACAGCCTTTGACTTACAGCCTGACTGGCGTTGCCCGCAAAGAGCTGCATCAGGGTATCTTTAAGGTGTTTAGCACTATGTCCGAATTCTGTGCGGCGGTCAATATTCCCTGGGATGATTTCACGCTGCGTAAAACCCAGACTGACGTACTTAAATTTGCTCTTCTACTCTACAATCAGGCGATTGCCAAAGAACCAGATAACCCGTTCCTATATTGGGATCGAAGCTGTCTGCTCAGCGATACTCAGCAGTTTGAGCAAGCGATTCTGGATCTGAATCGCGCCTTGAGGCTAGCTCCAAACAACGCCGTATTTTGGTCGAATCGAGGTGTCGTTCACTATAAATTACTCGATCTGTCTAGCGCACTCTCTGATTTCACGAAAGCGCTGGAGTTAAATCCTAACGATGCAGCTATTTTTGCCAATCGAGCCATCGTCTTGATTGGACTCAAACGCCTCAGAGAAGCCGTGATCGACCTTGAACGAGCCATTCAAATTACGCCTGACAACGGCATCTTAGTGCGCCTATACGAGACGCTATCGCTCTCAATGCTTGAACAGCAAAAGCGGCATGACTGCTCTATCTAGAGTTTGATTGTTGCGTCGCCACTATCCGGCCTGCTGCAAGAGGCGAGTCGCAGCCTCTGCCGGAACAGGCGGCGAAAACAGATAGCCCTGGTAGTAGTCACAGCCCAATGCCTGCATTTGAGCTAGCTGCTCCGGCGTTTCCACCCCTTCGGCCACTGTGTCCATGTCCAAGCCCTGTGCCAAAGCGGCAATCGTCTGTACCAACTTGGCCTGCCCCTTGCCGACGTTTTGCACAAACGAGCGATCAATTTTTAGTGTGTGAATTGGGAAGCGATAGAGATAGCTGAGCGAAGAATATCCTGTGCCAAAGTCATCCAGACTCAGCTTGATGCCCAGCGCTTGCAGCAGCTCAAATTGAGCAATCACCGAGGGCGAAGCCTCCATCAACAAACTCTCGGTAATCTCCAGCTTCAGGTTGGCGGCAGCGATTTGACTCAGGCTCAGGGCTTCTTTAATCTCGGAGGCAAAGTTGGGCTGCAAAAACTGAGAGCCTGAAACGTTGACGCTCATCACCAGCGATTGTCCCAGCCCCATCTGCTGCCAGGTTCGCATCTGCCCACAGGCCGATTGCAGCACCCAGCGGCCAATCGGCAAAATCAGCCCGGTTTCTTCGGCAATTGGAATGAACTCTAGCGGCGACACCAGCCCGCGCTCTGGATGCTGCCAGCGAATCAGCGCTTCAAACCCGACTATTTTTTGACTGGAGAGCGAGACAATCGGCTGATAGTAGAGCTGAAACTGAGAGCGATGCTGGACTGTCAGCTCTTCCGCCGCCCGACGCAGATCAATCTCCATCTGAAGCCGTGCCACGGTTTGCGTATGCATGGTCTGATCAAACGTCACATATCGCTCGCGTCCCAGCGCCTTAGCCCGATACATGGCCGTATCCGCATCGCGCAATAGCTCTTCGGCGTAGCCGTAGCTGTTGGACGAATGAGCAATCCCAATACTGACCGAGGCAAAAACTTCATGCTCTTTCAGCTTCAGCGGCTGTGAGAGCGCCATTTGTAGCTCGTTTGCCAACACCTGCGCCTGGGCTGTATCTTCAACGGTATTTAGCAAGATCGCAAATTCATCGCCACTGAGTCGGGCAAAGGTTTCTTGCGAGCTGAGGCAGTACTGGAGCCGCTGGGCAATTTCAATCAGCATTTGGTCGCCAACCGTATGCCCCAGACTGTCATTGATTAACTTAAACTGATCGACATCCAAAAACAGCACTGCAAATCCCGACTGCTGCTGGTTCTGCTGATTTTGTTGATGCAGCCGCTGCTGTAGCTGCTCCAAAAACAGCACCCGATTGGGCAGTCCCGTCAGGGCATCGTAGAGTGCTTGCTGCTTGAGCTGGGCGGCGGCACGATGCCCCTCAACCGCAATGCTGGCTAAATGAGCGGCGGTTTTCATCATTTCCAAATGATGTGCGGTTGGCTCACAAGGAATGCAATGCGACAGCGCAAAGGTGCCCAGCACCTCCCCTGCCTGCGACAGAAATGGGGTTGACCAGCAGGCGTGAATATTGTGGCCAATTGCAAAATCGCGGTAGAGTGCCCAGACCGGATCGGTGGCGACATTCGTAACAAATATGGCCTCGCCCCGGTAGGCTGCCGTGCCGCAGGATCCAGTGCCTTCGCCAATCACCAGCCCGTCTAAGGCAGCGGCAACTTCGTGAGAGAGGCTGGGCGCGGCTCCGGCTCGCATCCGCCCCGCTTCGGCATCCAGCAGCAAAATGGAGCAGAGTACACCGGGGGACTGCTGTTCCAGCAGCAGGCAAAGGCTATTGAACACCTGCTGGAGATCTGAGCCTGCCGCGATGCTCTCCAGAATGCGGGTCTGGGTTTGCAGCAGAGCCTCCGAACGCTTGCGTTCTAGGGCGGTGGCCAGCAGATGCGTAATCGCCTGCAAAAAATGCAGGTCATCGGCGGTAAAGTCGCGGACAGTTGGCGCATGGGCGCAGAGGATGCCCAGCGGCTTGGTCTGGCCAGGAATCAAGAAGCTGATGCTGCTTTGGCTCTCAGGCGGCAGCCAGTCGGGGCTCTGGTGCGGCAAGTAGACGCTAATTACAAACGGTTCTTGATCCGTCCAGCCCAGGGCTTGCTGAATATCTTGCAGTTGAGGCAGATCTGGCGATTGAGGTGTTGAGCCAGCCATCGCCTGTACAGTGCTGCCATCCGAGAGCACCTGCCAAATCTGGCTGTGGGGTAGCTGCAAAATCTGCTCAACCATCGCTGTTGCCGCCTGAAACAGCTCAGGGAGTTCAATGCCCGCCAGCGCCTTTTGTCCAAGTGCCGTCAGCGCTGCCTGTCGCTTGGCGTGGGTGATCAAATCTAGCCGGCTGACCGAAGCGGCATCAGGTGAGTGGATAGCAGGCGGCAGATGAGTCATGGGAGGCGCTTTGAACAATATTCGGGGCAGCTCTCTCTAAAAGCTCCATCTGTCATTATCGCCTTAGCAATTGCCTGACTCGCCAGCGTGCTGGCACGAGGCTTTGTTGATGAAGCAACCTTGAAGCCTCAGCGTTCTCCACATCTGGTCGCTAATCTGCTGTGTTTAGTACAGATCGGTTTCAGGGGGGAGCTGAAATGGATTCTCGCTGAGCGAATCACTGTGAGCATTCATGGAATCTCTGTGCTGCTGGGGGCGCTGCCACTGATCTAGAATGTCGACAATCAAGATTTCTTGAATAAACGTCTTGGCAATCACGGCCAGCGGCAGCGCCAGCAGCAGCCCCAAAAAGCCGAAGAATCGTGCAAACACGAGCTGAGCGGCCAGGGTCATTGCGGGCAGCAGCGAAACCTGATTGGCCATAATTGTGGGCGTGATTAGGTAAGCCTCTAAGTTCTGGATTACTAGATAAAGCACTACTACTGCCAGCATTTTCCAGGGCGTGTCCAGAGCGGCCACCGTCAGCGGAAACACCATGCTCAGCGTTGGGCCAATGTTAGGAATAAAGTTGAGCAACCCGGCCAGCAATGCCTGCGCCAGCACAAAGTCAATCTGCAACGACCACAGGCCAATGGCACTGAGCAACGCCACAGCGGAAGAGCTAATCAGCGCGCCCCCCAGCCAACTCCCCAGAGCCGCCTCGCTTTTAGTCAAGACGGTATCTAGCCGACTGCGATAGAAAGCTGGACAGATCTGAATTAGGGCACTGCGGTAGGAGGCGGGATTTGCCAGCAGCATCAGCGTAAAGATTAGCACCAGCAGAGTTTGCAGCAAAGCTCCAAGCGAGCCTGAGAACACCGCAAAAAAGTTGGGCAGAACGGCGCTCAGCAAAATCTGAACTTGATCAACCAGGCTAGTTGAGTTGGGCAGCTCAATCCCGGCTAGCCAGTTGGGCCGGTTGTTCAGTAAGCGTTCAACCCAAAAAACAACCTGCTTCAGGCCCTGAGGAACGAGCGCAATTAGCTGGAGAAACTGATCAACAAAGGGCGGCACAATCACGTAGGTAATCAGAACCGCTAGCAGCGCCGCTGCACTCAACGCCAGTAGCAACGCCCGACTGCGCGGCATCCCCCGCTTCTGGAACTGACGCACAATCTGGTTGAGCGCCACCGCCAGCACGACTGCTGTAAAGACTAGCAGCAGCACCTGCCGAATCTGCCAGACAAATACCAGCACAATCAGCAGGCAGAGAATGCTAAGCCACTGACCAAGATTCACGGGTTTCACTCCAAGCAACGCTGGCCTATTTTACGCTGCTGTGGTCTCAACTGTGCCTATTCCGCAGATTGAGAGATTTTTACTATCGACTCAGCCAAGCAATTGCCTCGCGAATCCAGTCTTCGGCATTGTCGGTTTTGGCGAGCGCGGTTTGCTGGCCTACGGCGCGGAGCGCCTGAATAATTTCGCTGTTGCTGTAGCCCAGCGCCATCAGGGTGATTTCCACTTCTTCCTGTACCGTTCCGGCAGGGCTGGCATCGGGCGTGGTGGTAATGCCAGACTGCTGCCGCCATTCGACCAGTTTGTTTTTCAGCTCTAGGGCAATGCGCTCGGCGGTTTTAGCGCCAATGCCGGGGGTGCGCGACAGCATCCGGGTGTTGCCGCTGACGATCGCCTGAATCACGTCGCTGAGGCTCATGCCGTCGAGCAGCGCCATGGCAATTTGGGGGCCAACGCCGCTGACGCTGGTTAGCTGCCGAAACAGATCGCGTTCGGCAACTGAGCCAAAGCCAAACAGCACAATCTGGTCATCGCGCACCTGCTGATGGGTGAAGATCTGCACAGGTTCATTGGCGGCTTGAGCAGAGAGCGCTTGCAGCAGCCGAGGCGTGATTTGCAGGTCATAGCCAATCTGATTCACCTCCAGCGTTAGAATGACCCGTCCGGCAGCGGGCTTATGGATGGCGGCAACGGTGCCTTTGAGGTAGCTAATCATGCCGGACTCTGGGGGAAAGGGCAGTCAAAGTCTTTACATTTTAGAGAAAACTGGTCAAACAAACTGGGCAGGTCGTGAATCTGCTGATTCAGATCAAACTGATTCAAATCAAAAAAGCCGAGCCGGAAGTCCGACTCAGCCTATTGTTTCATCTGTTCAACCTGAGCTGTGCAGTACCTGTCATCTATATAGATTAGAGCTTCGGCACGTACTGCTCTTTTTCGGGGACGACCGTGTACTCTGCCACAATCTGCCGGAACTCATCGCCATCGATGGTCTCTTTTTCAATCAGCAGATCGACCAGACGATCAATCACGACTCGGTTCTCTTCAACGATCTTGCAGGCATCGCTATAGCAATGTTCGGCAATGGTACGCACCTGAGCGTCAATCCGGCTGGCAATCTCGTTGGAATACTCCGAGCGTGTTGTCCAATCCCGACCCAAGAAAACCTCGCCCTGCTGACTTTCCAGCGATAGCGGGCCGAGATCTGACATGCCAAATCGCGTCACCATCTGCCGAGCCATTCCCGACACCATCTGCAAGTCGCCACCTGCGCCCGTGGTGATTTCAGCGTCCCCAAAGATCACCTGCTCTGCCGCGCGACCACCGAGTGCGCCTGTAATCCGCGCCATCATCTGGGAGCGCGAGATCAAGCCCTGCTCTTCATTCGGTGTAAACCAGGTGAGTCCCTGGGCTTGCCCGCGCGGAATCAGCGTCACTTTTTGCACCGGATCATGCGCCTGCACCAGCGTCCCCACAATGGCATGGCCAATTTCGTGGTAGGCAATCAGCCGCTTGCTCTTGCTGTCTACCAGCGGCGTACCTTCCATGCCCGCCACAACCCGATCGACTGCATCATCGATTTCCAGGATGGTCATGGCTTCCTTGCGACGACGGGCAGTGAGAATCGCTGCCTCATTCAGCAGGTTGGCTAAGTCAGCGCCCGTAAAGCCAGGAGTCCGCCGCGCAATTGACTCTAGAGAGACTGACTCAGAAATTTTCTTGTCGCGGGCATGAACCTGCAAGACTTCTAGACGACCTTTAATATCGGGTACGTCTACCGTCACTTGGCGATCAAAGCGACCGGGACGCAGCAGCGCCGAATCCAATACGTCGGGGCGGTTAGTGGCCGCGATGATGATAATGCCAGTGTTGCCCTCAAAGCCGTCCATCTCGGTGAGGAGCTGGTTGAGGGTTTGCTCGCGCTCGTCGTTGCCGCCGCCAATGCCCGCGCCGCGCTGCCGACCCACCGCATCAATCTCGTCGATAAAGATAATGCAGGGGGCGTTTTCTTTGGCTTTTTTGAACAGGTCGCGCACTCGCGAAGCGCCAACCCCGACAAACATCTCTACAAATTCCGAGCCGGAAATGCTGAAGAAAGGCACGCCCGCTTCGCCCGCAATTGCTTTTGCCAGCAGGGTTTTGCCTGTACCTGGGGGGCCGACTAGCAAAACACCTCTGGGAATCTTGGCACCCACTGCGGTGAAGCGCTCAGGCTTCTTCAAAAAGGTGACAACTTCTTGCAGGTCTTCTTTGGCTTCTTCAACGCCCGCCACGTCGTCAAACAGCACGCCCGTCTTGGCCTCCATCATGAAACGCGCCTTCGACTTGCCGAAGTTCATCGCCTGTCCAGGGCCACCCGGCACGTTATTAGAGCGCCGGAACAAGAAAAACAGACCGCCAATCAGCAGCACCGGGAAAATCAAATTGCCCAGCAGTCCCCAGATTGCGCCATCGTTGCGGGGTGGATGCACGTCAAAGGCAATATGGTCGGCTCGCAGCTTAGAAATCAGCTCAGGCGCGTTGCCGGGAAGATCGACCCGCAGCCGCTGGACGCGATCGTCCAGCTCCGGATCGGTGGCTTCCACAATTGCCGTGCGGCCATTTTCATAAAAATCGACGCTGGTAATCCGGTTTTGGCCTAGATAGTCCAGGAACCGCCCGTAGGTCATGCGGGTGCTAGCGGTATTGCTGCCAGCGTTAATGGCTGTAGTAGAAAATGCGCCCTGCCAGATGAAAAAGCCGACGACCAGGAGCGGCAATGTCCAGAGGAGCACAATTCTCCAGGAAAGTTTCATAGTTAAACTGCCTCAAATTGTTGGGTAAAGCTTGAGCGTAAATCGCCGATCAATTGCATATCAAGCACATATAGCTGACGACTTTGAGGTCAAATGCCGCACCAAAGTCGCCATTAATTCACAGGTCAATTCGCATATCGAATTTTGTTAACTGAGAACCAATCTTAATTAAATTTAACCTAAATTTGCTCTTCCGCACAATCTCATCCTGAAAGCTCCTCTCGAAAGCGCCTCCAGAATTCCCGTCAGTAGCTTTCAGGAATCTGATACGGGTGGTTGAACTCGGCATTTTTTTCAGTTCGAATGTACTATTCTTAAGGCATGGCTCGCGCTATACAGGTTTCATGACTTCTGTTTAATTTAATCCGGAGAGCATTGAATATGGTGGTCAAGCTAGCTGCACGTTCGGGACAATTTTCGCTTGGTTCAGTTCTCAGCGTCGATCTCGGTCGAACTTCGACGAAAGCCTGCCTTTGCCGCAATCCTGACGAAGTTGTGCTGATTCCGGCCAATGTCGCGCATCTCAGCGTCGAGCAGGTGCGGCGAGGCGGCTTCGAGTCGCAGCCCACCGATCCGCTGCTGGACATGTGGCTAGAGTTTCAGGGACGGGGCTATGCGATTGGTCAGCTTGCTGCTGACTTTGGGGCGAACTTGGGAGTCGGCCAGTCCAAAGTCGAGGACGCGCTGGTGAAGGTGCTAGCCGCCGTGGGCTACTTCAGCCTCCAAGATAAAATCTCGGTGGTGCTAGGGTTGCCCTATTATTCGCAAGAGCAGTTTGACCGCGAGAAAGAGCAGATTACTAGTCTGCTGCGTTCGCCGCATGTCATGAGCTATCGGGGTGAGCTGACCAGCATTGACATTGAACGCGTCTGGGTAATGCCAGAAGGCTACGGCAGCCTAATCTGGTGCGAAGCTCAAGACAAAAAAGCCTCCAGTCCCGACTTTCCGCAGCTCTCGATTGCCGTGGTTGATATCGGCCACCAGACCACTGATTTTCTGATGATCGATCGGTTTCGGTTCGCCAGAGGCGCTTCTAAGAGTGTGCCGTTTGCCATGAGCCAGTTTTATGAGCAGGTGGCGGCTCAGATTCAGGGGGCAGACAGCCAGTCACTCTCGCTGATTACTGCCGTGAACCGACCGGAAGGCGAGCGGTTTTTTCGTCCCAGAGGCGCGACTCGACCCACTAACCTCGATGATATGCTGCCCAGCCTGCGCCGCAGCTTTGCCCGCGAGCTGTCCTCTCGGCTGATGGACTGGCTGCCGGAGCGCGTCACCGATGTCGTCGTCAGCGGCGGCGGCGGCGAGTTTTTCTGGACTGAGTTTCGGCCTCTGCTCAAAGAAGCTCAGCTCAAAGGTCATCTGGCCAAGCCCTCGCGGCGGGCAAATGCGCTGGGTCAGTATATCTACGGCGAAATGCAGCTGGCGGTGATTCAAAATAGGCTGGCTGTGGTTGGCTGATAACTTTGGGCTGAGCAACATCTGGGCTAGGGCGTGTCATCAATTGAGCCAAATGACGGAAGCAGCTAAATAAATCGCTCCTAGAAAATTCCTTGCCCGTTTATCGTAACGGGTAGCAATCGCTCGATACTGCTTCAGCTTGGCAAAGAAGTTTTCAATCAGATGCCGCGCTTTGTACAAATCCTTGTCATACTCCCGTAGCTGCTTGCGGTTGCGGCGCGGCGGAATCACTGCTGTCTTTCCCTGCGCTTGCAGTGGCTCAATCACCCGTTCATCGGCATCGTACCCCTTATCCCCCAAGATTGTCTCTGCCACAACACCCGGCAATAGGTGGTCGGCTCCTTCTAAGTCACTGGCTTGTCCTGGGGTAAGGTGAAACCTCACAGGGTTGCCCAGTGCATCGACAACGGCATGAATTTTGGTACTCAATCCCCCTTTGCTGCGACCAATTGCTTCTGCTTCTGGCTCCTCCCCTTTGCCCCAGCACTGTGCTGGTGGGCGCGCACAATGGTGGAGTCAATCATGGCGTATTCGTTATCGGCATCCTCAGCTAAGTGCTGAAACACTCTTTCCCATACCCCGCTCTTTGCCCAGCGACTAAAGCGAGTATGAACGACGCGAAAATCCCCAAATCGGGCTGGCAAGTCTCGCCAGGGAATGCCTGCTCGGTAGCGGAACAACACCGCTTCGACAAACAACCGATTGTCCTTTGCCGTCACCCCTACATAGCCCTCGCGTCCAGGCAGTAAGTCTTTGATCCGTTCCCACTGGTCATCTCGTAGCGCGTAACGTCGCGTCGTCATTGCTAGTCTTGTTTGTCCATCTCTAAAGATTTGCTAACTCCAGCTTACCTAATTGATGACACGCCCTAGGCATTCAAAATCAAACGTGAAACAATCAGGGTGAGCGCTGGCGATCACTCAGGTTTTGACCTGCTGCCCATGACCCCTAGCAAATCCTCTAGCTCAAAACCAATGCTCGTCAAGTTTACAGCAGTCGAGGCTGACCAAAGCCTGCTGCGAACGGTCGAGCAGCTCTTAGACAGTGGCTCATACGCTAGCTTCAGCGATCTCTGTAAGGCGGCACTGCGGCTGATGCTGGTTTCAGCCGATGCCGAACCCGCTGACTCGATTCCCAACCCAGACCTCGCGGCGCTTCGTCAGCAGGTTCAGCAGCTGGCTGAGCGCTTAACTCAGCTCGAAGAAAAAATGCAGGCAGCGCCCGCTGTCGCCGAAGTCGATCCGCTGCTGTCGCGGTTGGCCCCGTTGCTGGAAGATTTTTAATGATCTGATTGGCTTGAGTGGCCTGATTGGCCTGAACTAATGGCCTGAACTAGTGGCCTGAACTCTAGATTCACCGCGAGGAGAGTGCCTTGATCAACTATAGGGTCGCAAATCTGCGATCTGTAACGGTTTGACCGCCTATCTATCCCTATAATGAGAGGGTAAAAGTTTAAAAACCTATACAAACGCTTAAAGCCTCTATTTACAGAGGTTTGTGAGATTTAAGCTTGTCAGATTAGCAAAACTACCTGCCGAATCTAGAGCCAACGGGGAGACAGACATGACTCTGATGGAAACTAAGACCGAACCGATGGTGCTCAACATGGGGCCACACCATCCCTCCATGCATGGCGTGCTGCGGCTGATTGTCACCCTCGACGGGGAAGATGTCGTAGACTGCGAGCCTGTATTGGGCTATCTGCACCGAGGCATGGAAAAAATTGCCGAAAGCCGCACGCCGGTGATGTACATTCCTTACGTCAGCCGTTGGGACTATGCGGCAGGCATGTTTAACGAAGCCATCGTCGTCAACGCGATTGAAAAGCTGGCTGACGTGCCCGTTCCCAAACGTGCCAGCTACATTCGGGTCATCATGCTCGAACTCAACCGGATTGCTAACCATCTGCTCTGGCTTGGCCCTTTCCTGGCAGACTGTGGCGCTCAGACCCCCTTCTTCTACATCTTCCGCGAGCGCGAGCTAATCTACGACCTTTGGGAAGCGGCTACTGGCTACCGGATGGTCAACAATAACTACTGGCGGATTGGCGGTGTGGCGGTCGATCTGCCCTATGGCTGGGTCGAGAAATGCGAAGACTTCTGCGACTATTTTCTGCCCAAGGTCGATGAGTACGAGAAGCTGATTACCAACAACCCGATCTTCCGGCGGCGGGTGGAGGGCATTGGCACAATTAGCCGCGAAGATGCGCTGAACTGGGCGCTCTCTGGCCCGATGCTGCGGGCTTCTGGGGTGCAGTGGGATTTGCGGAAGGTGGATCACTACGAATGCTACGACGATTTTGACTGGGACGTGCAGTGGGAAACCGCAGGCGACTGTTTTGCCCGATATCTGGTGCGGGTGCGCGAAATGCGCGAGTCGATCAAGATTCTGCGGCAGGCGCTGAAGGCTCTACCGGGCGGCTCTTACGAAAACCTCGAGGCGAAACGGATCGCTGAGGGCCCCAAATCAGATTGGGCGAAAAACTCTGACTACCAGTTCATCAGCAAGAAAATTGCCCCCACCTTCAAAATCCCCAAAGGCGAGAACTACGTGCGGGTTGAGACGGGCAAAGGCGAGGTCGGCATTTACGTGATTGGAGACGATAGCGTGTTTCCCTGGCGGTTTAAGATCCGAGCGGCTGACTTCAACAATCTGCAAATCCTGCCGCATTTGCTGAAGGGCGTTAAGGTGGCTGATCTCGTCGTCATCTTGGGCAGCATCGACATCATTATGGGATCAGTTGATCGCTAGTCGAGTAGCTGGATCACTGAGCCTCTCTACAGAATCGAGAATTACTTCAGGGCAGTAGGTTTACTGCCCTTTTTGCTGCGGCTTGTTTGCTGAGCAGCTGGCAGCTTCATGAAACCTGCCAGAATTTAATCAAGTTGCCACGAGTTTTTTAAAGACAACTCCGTAGGTTTACGAAGCTTTCGCGCCAGCCTCCGCAAAAATGCCCGTACACCTGACGGATACAATCCAATAATTTACAGATAATTTAAAGATCGCAGAGCGTTGTCCAACTTCGCTCTTGCTCACCAGGAACTCTACCATCACTGACCATGAACGTCATGAACGCCGACTTTACCGAGCTAGAGCTATTAGCTCAATCTACTGATTTCAACTTTCTGCCACAGCAAAGCCTGAGCGAAATTGCATTTACCTACGTCGATGCGCCGATTCATGAGCTGTTTGACTTGCTTGAAGCAGCCGTCGAGTCCTACAGTCTGGTGCGTCATCAGCTAGCAAGCTGTCTGCGTAAAAGCGCAGAGCAAGAGATTGAGTTTTTCATGTCGCTGCTGCAAGAGCGGCTGAATGCTTTGCTAGGTTCGGCCAGTTCCCCGAAGCTGCCCGCGCATCTGCAAGCCTATATTCGGGCAGACAATCGGGCAGACAATCGGGCAGACAATCGGGCAGATACACAGGCAGCTTGACAGATGCTATTGAAAGCTGGGGAATTCTTCGTAAAAGGTAAAGTGTAGTTACACCTGCAAGCCTGCGAGGGTAAATCGATGAATTCTTCATTTCCAATCGTTACATCTGCGGTCGTGACCTACCTGAGCGGTCTTTTGCTGACGGCTCCGGTTCTAGCTCAGACCCAGACTCCGGTAGCGCCTGCGCCTACTGCACCCGCTGCACCTGCTGCACCCGTTGAGCAGCCTAGTGCTGAGAGATCTTATAAAGCCGGACTTGAGTTCCTGAAGCGGCAAGATTACAGCAGCGCTCTCGATAGGTTTGATCAGGCCATTCAGATCAACCCTGAATACGGAGTCGCCTATTTGCAGCGCGGCATCACCCTGGCTGCTACTGAAGACTATGGGGCGGCGCGAGCCGACTATGACCGGGCGATCGAGCTGGCGCCAGAGCCACCCGACTCCTACTTGGCTGATGCCTACTTTTATCGCGGCTTCGCCAACTATCAGCTCGATGACGCATCTGCCGCCCTCTCTGACTTTGGTCAGTCCTTAGCGCTCAACGCCAAAGCTGCGCCGGCCTATTTCTATCGCGGCATAATCTACAGCGATCAGGGCAATAGCACTGCCGCAATTGCTGATTTGAGTCAGGCAATTGCGCTAGATAAAGGCTACGGAGATGCCTATTTGAACCGGGGCAGCCTGCGCTATGAGATGGGCGAAACTGAAGCGGCTCTAGCCGATCTCAATCAGGCCGTGAAGTATCAATCTGACTCGCCCGTCGCCTACTACAATCGAGGCGTCGTCTATGCCAGTTTGGCAGAGCCGGGGCGGGCTATTTCTGACTATAGCCGAGCGATTAACTTACAGCCCGACTATGCCGAAGCCTATCTGGGACGGGGACTGGCGCTGGCGGCTTTGAATGATTCTGAGGCAGCAATGGCTGACGTGGAAACTGCGATCAGCTTGGATGCCAACGCGGCTGAAGCCAACAAGGTGCGTGGCGATTTGCGAGCGATTGGTGGCGACTATGAGGGGGCAATCGATGACTACAATCGGGCGCTCTCGATTCACCCCGACTATAGCGATGCGCTGAAGGGACGAGCCGATGCCTACTTGGCCGTAGGCGCAGCCCGTGAAGCTGCCCAAGACTATGAGGACTACCTGGCCATCAACCCAACTGACGCAGCTGCATTGACCGCTCGCGGCCAAGCTCTAGCCCAGATCGGCAACCTACAGGACGCACTGCGAAACTTCACGCAGGCAATTCGCAGTAACCCCAGCAATGTTGATGCTTACTACCGTCGCGGCGAACTGCTGGCGGCAACCGGCAATCTGACGGCGGCAATGGCCGACTACCAGCGCGCCGCAGAGCTTTATCTGAAGCAGGGGCAGGCCAGCGGCTATCGGCAGGTCTTGACCAGTATGCAGGAGATTTAGAGTGTTACCAAGACAGCTTCCCCAGACCTGATTGCTGAGGTTGGGAAAGCTGGGATGGCCTGGATGCTTCTAGAAGAATTGCTTCTAGAAGCGCCTGTGCTCCGCTAGCGAGTGCGAATCGGCGTTCCGCAGGGATAAGTTTGGGGACGGGTCGCCATTTGAGCAGACTTCGCCACCTCAGCAATGGGGCTAGGGGGCAGTGCTTGCTGGTGTTTTGCCGCCAGGTAGTCAGCGCGCATCGTCTCCAGCATGGCTTCGCGGCGGTCATAGAGCCGCTTCAGCGGACGCGCTGGAGCCTGGTTGATCACATAGGCGGTCAAAATCGGCAGCGCGATCGTGCTGTCGGTGTAGCAAACAATCGTGTTGGGCAGCTCTTCGGGATCGACCTTGCCCCAGCTCACGGCCTCAGAGGGAGTCGCGCCGGATAGCCCGCCCGTATCGGGTCGCGCATCGGTGATTTGCACGAAGTAGTCATGGCCGCGCTCTTCCAAGCCTAAGACTTCATGCAGCTGCGGCTGGGTTTGCAGCAGAAAGTTTTTGGGACTGCCGCCGCCTAAAATCAGTGCTGCGCTCTTGCCTTCGACCTCTGGAATGCCGGACTCACGAGCCGCATAGACAATTGCTGCCGTCTCGTTGACATCCATTGAGGGGTCGATCAATAGCTTGGAGCCTTCTAGCGCCAGCGCTGCCACGTTCATGCCAATCGAGCTATCGCCTGGTGAGGACGTGTAAATGGGGACACCGCACTCGTAAGCGGTAGAGAGCAAGCAAGGATGCTGCACTCCAAGCTGCTGCTCGACGGCGTGGATATATTTGCCCAGCAGGTAGTGAAATTCGGCTGTGCCCATTTGCTTCTGGAACGGCTCGGCCTTGAGTAGCTCGCGAATAAAAGCGTCGGTTTCGAGCAGCACGTCATAGCCGAACACAATGTCGTAGATGCGAATCCGCCCTTCTTGGCGCAGCTTGGCATCATCGACGAACGGGTTGCTGGCGTAAAGATCTAGCCCTAGACCGTAGTGCAAATCGTGGTACAGATTAGCGCCCGTGCTGATTATCCAGTCCACAAATCCATGCCGAATCAGGGGCGACAGTGCCGAAACGCCAAACCCGGCTGGAGTTAGCGCGCCGGACAAGCTCAGGCCGACGGTCACGCCAGCTTGCATCACCTCACGGCTCAGCAGATGGCAAATTTCGCGCAGCCGCGCTGAATTGTAGGCTGTGAAGTAGTTGTCGATTAAATCAACTAGGTTGATATCGGCGGGCATGGGTGCAGAAGCAATCTTGTGGCTTAGCAATGACATGGTGGCTCTCCTAATAGTTGCGGAATAGTTACGGATAATAATTGCGGAAATTGCCTAGACAAACGTGAAAAACTGCCGCCAGACTGCATCTTGTTGCCAACCCAAAAAAGCCCTGCTGAGCCAGCGAATGGTTATATCAGCGGCTACGTAGCAAACCTACAAAATGGCCGCTATCACTCGTCCGTTACGGCGCAGCAAATGAGCTACGGCGCAGCAAATTGCGTCAGCCTGGTTCAGTTGGCAAACTTAGTTGGCGATTTAGTTGGTAAAAACTCTGGCTAGCGATGATCGACCGAGTTTGCGAAGCTCCCTGGGCTAGGGATCGTCGATGCCGTGGGCATCACCTGCAAACCTTCAGTTACAGATCGATCAGCGCATACTGGGCCCTTCACAGCGATCCGCCCAGGAGAGTGCTGGATCTGAGAAGCGCCGACGCTGTAGTTTCATTTCCAGATCCCACCGAGTCCAGGGGTGTCCAGCTAATGAAAAATATTTCAACGCTCTTAAAGCCCAATTAACGAACAAAATCAAGTGTAGCACTTGCTCAAAACCTGTCTTCAGAGTAACTACGGAACGGACGGCTGGCTTCGCCCAATCGCATGAGCCAAACCAGATATTGCTAGGGGGCAAAGCTAAGGGCAAACCTTAATCTCTTCAGCTGCAGGTTCCGTCCGGTATTAGGATCGAGAGAGCGCTGTGGAATTGAGAGGACAGAATGCAAGCAAGAACTCAACCTAGAACGGCAGTGGCCAAGAGCGCCGCGAAATCTGAACCTTACCTCTGGCTGCATCTAGCCGGAATTGCTGCCCTGCCGCTCTTCTTAGATGTTTGTCTAGCGGGGCTAAGAGCCAGCAGCACCCTGCCGAGACCCTTCGTGCTGCTGCTCGTTGCGGTCGCCGGGATTGCTCCCATTGTCTGGATGCAGTGGCAGCGCCCGTTCGGTATTTTTAGCCTGCTGGTGGTGGCGCTCAAGCCTGAGCAGCTCAGCCAAATGCAGCGCCGGATTTTGGCTCAGTTTAAAGCGCCGATTGGCCGGATTGTAACGCTGATTGTCGCGGGGCTAGCGCTGACAATTCTGTGGCAGCTCAACCAATGGATCCCTGAGATTCGGCTAGTGTCGGTTGCCGGAGGGCGCTGGGGCGGGCTGCTGCTGGCGATGGTGAGTTTTTTGCTGGCTCATTTGGTTTTGCAGGTTCCAGCCAGCGTTTTGCCCGTGCTGCTGACGCCAGACAGCAAGCTGATGCCGCCCTATCCAACCGCCAAAATTGCTGAAGATTTCACTCTCATTGGCCTGCGGGTTCGGCAGATTTTGCCTATGGTTTCACCTGCACCTGTCGAGCCTGTCGAACTTGCGCCTGTCGAACCTGCACCTGTCGAACCTGAGCCTGTCGAACTTGTGCCTCCGTCTCAACCTGTTGATGCCCCCGCCTCAGATTCTCGTTCGGTTCCTGCAACAGCAGACGCGACTCAAGACGCAGCTCAGCCTGTGAAAGCCAGTCCTGCAACAGCCAGCCCTGCGGCAGTTAAGCAGGCTTCCGGTAGCGCCTTGATTTCAATCGCGGTTCCAGAGCAGACTGCCTCAAGTCCTGCTGATAAACCCCAACCAGAACTCCAACCAGAACCCAGAATCATTCACTCGCTAGCCGAGCTAATTTTGCCGGATAGCAGCCCTCAAGTTAGCCAGACAATCGTGACAATTAATGCGCCAGCCCCAGAGATAGCAGCCCCAGAGATATCAGCTCCAGAGACATTACCACCCGACCCAGAGCCGCACGTGAAAAATACAATTGTGCAAATCGTCATTCCCTGACATCGACTCGCTCAGTGTGATGTAAACTACCACTGCGTGGTGGCGCTAGCCGGAATTTTAGAGAGATTGCCCAGCACAATTTCTAGACTGGCATCAATTAAGCTGATGGGCTGGCTTTCAGCGTTGGCTGTATTCGTCCAAGCCACGACAATCAGATCATGCACCGGCAGGTAAACCACAGCAGATGAAAAGCCAGTTGCATCTGCATCGGTCTGTCCCCAAGTTTCGCCCCAGCGGGTTAATGAGTTGAGAATCCCCAGACCGTAGCCACCTTTCCGCATTTCAACAATCGTGAGCATCTGCTGCTGTGCAGCGGGAGTGAGCAGCTTTTTCTGCTGAAATAAGGCTTGGAAAAATCGGATCAAATCTGGCGCGTTGGAAATCATGGCCTGATTGCCCAGCCCCAGCCCGGTGTTGATCAGCGGCTGAGTCACATCCTCGCGGGAGCCGTCCCCATCCCAGTCCTGATAGCCATGGGCGATGGTTTTGGTAGCGCTCAGCTCAACGTAGGTATTTTTGAGATCGAGCGGCTGCACAATCCGCGTTTGAATCGCCTCAGCCAGCGAACTGCCGCCTGCTCGCTCGATAATCAGCTCTAGCAGCAGATAGTTGAGCCGCGAATAGGTGAAGCCGCCTCTGGCTCGGCTAGCTGGCTGCGTCATAAATGGCATCATCTCCGCAGCTGTCCAGCGATGGCTCGGATCGGCCTTAACTGCCTGCTCAAAGGCTGCCACATCCAGATCCGGTAAGGCGCTGGTATGGTTAAGCAGCTGCCGCACCGTGATTTTTTTGGCATCCGGAATTGAGCGGCTAATTTCGGTGGGCAGCCAGTTGGCAATCGGATCTTTGAGGCTGAGCGACTCTTCTTCGACCAGCTGAAGGCAAACCACAGCCGCAAACAGCTCGCTCAGGTTGCCCAATCGAAATCGGTCGTCGGGTTGCAGCGCCACTTGCTGATCGAGATCGGACGATCCGGTAGCCTGCACCCAGGTTTGTTGGGAAGCAGCAATGGCGACTACTGCTCCCGGCAGTTTCATGGCCTTGCTATGGCGCTCTAGCGTTTGCGAGAGCTTGCTTTCGGTGGCAAGGGGAAACAGGCTGGACTTGAGCTGAACCTCCGGCTGCTGCGCCAGCCAGCCCTGAATCTGGGTTGAAATCTCCTGGTGCAGCAGCGGTTTGGCTCCTGGCTCACTGCCGCAGCTTGCCACCAACAGACTGCCAGCCAAGAGCTGAGCGAAGCGTGAATATCGGCTGGGTGCTGGGCGAGACATAGGGCTAAATAGTGAACAGGCGCGAGGCGTTTGGCAAAATCCCTTATGCTGAGCAATACCAGGCTCAGCGCCACTCAGCGCCTCAAGACATGACGATAGGGAGACAGTTCGGGTATGCCGCTCAGAGGGACTACGATCAAGACTACCCCGTTGTTTTCAAATCTGGCTGTGGATCAGCCGCTTTTAATTTCTTTTGGCAGCGGGATTTTGATGGGGTTGGCTCCAGCTCCGCTCAACGCCTGGTGGCTGGCCTGGATAGCGCTGGCTCCGCTCTGGCTGTTGACTCAGCGATCTGCTCGCTCCCCGTGGCCTGTGGCGCTCTGCTGGAGTTTGGGCTATCACGGGCTGGCGCTCTCCTGGATTCGCGATCTGCATCCGCTCACCTGGATGGGCGTTCCCTGGCTGGCCAGCCTTGCTGTGACCGGGTTTTGCTGGGCGGCAATTACGCTCTGGGGATCGGCGCTTGTCGTGATTTGGGCAAGGCTGATGGGCTGGAGTCAGGCTCTGCCAGCGGGACTGCGGATCTTGCTAGGCGCTAGCCTCTGGTCTGGACTGGAGGCGATCTGGAATCAGAGCATTCTCGACTGGACAATGCTCGCCTACACCCAAAGCCCCGCCAATCTGGCAATTCTGCATTTGGGGCAGCTCTCTGGCCCGTTCCCAATCAGCGCCGCAATTGTGGCCTGCAACGGTCTGCTGGCTGAAGCCTGGATGGCTCGACCCCAGCGGCGTGCGCTGCGATACTTGGCCTGCGCTGCTGGGTTGCTGCTGCTGCTGCACGGTATCGGATTTTGGCTCTCTAGCCAGCCGCTGCGCGATCTCCCGGCTCAGGCGCTGAAGATTGGCTTGGTGCAGGGCAATGTGCCAACGCGCGTCAAGCTGTTTGATCAGAGTCTATCTAGCCGCAGCTATCTAGAAGGTTACAGAGCGCTGGTGGCCGAGGGCGCGGAGGCCGTTTTGACTCCCGAAGGCGCGCTGCCCTGGCTCTGGATCAACCGGCCTGCCCAAAACCCGCTCTATGTCGCAATCCAGCAGCAGGGAACTCCGGCATGGCTGGGCACGGTAGGCTGGCAGCAGGGCAAGACTACTCAGACCTTGTTTAGCCTGGATGGGCAGGGCGAAGTTGTCGGTCAGTACGACAAGGTAAAGCTGGTGCCGCTGGGCGAGTATATCCCGTTCGAGCCACTGCTGGGTCAGCTGATTGGCCGTCTGTCGCCCGTGGGCCTCTCGATGCGCCCCGGCAGCTTCAATCAGCAGCTGCAAACTCCCTTTGGGCTGGCGATTGCTGGCATCTGCTACGACTCGGCCTTTCCGGAGCTGTTCCGGCGGCAGGCAGCGACGGGCGGGCAGTTTATCCTAACGGCCTCCAACAATGACCCTTATGGCAGAGGGCTGATGGCGCAGCATCAGGCGCATGATGTAATGCGGGCAATTGAAACGAGCCGTTGGGCGGTGCGAGCTACCAACACAGGCTATTCGGGCGTGATTGACCCGCATGGGCGGATTCAGTGGCGCTCTGGCTTTAGAACAGCCGAAACGCATCTTCATACGATCTACCAGCGCTCGGCTCAGACGCTCTATCTGCGCTGGGGAAACTGGCTGACCCTGCTGCTGCTGGGGCTGTCTTTACTGGGTCTGGCGCTGCTGGGCTGGCTGCGTTGGCGCACGAGCCACAGCTTCTAGCTCTGCTGCTTGTCGACTCGGTAGATCTGGAACTGGCCGAATACCCCGATGCTTTCGGTTTGGTAAGAAATTTCTGGCAGCGACAGCAGTCCGCTCAAAAATGACGGCAGGACATCGTTCGTCGAGAAGCTGGTTTTGTAGAGGCTAAACAGCAGGTAGTTCTGGCGCTCTGTGTTGTCGTCTACAAGTCGCTTCAGCAGGGTTTGTCCCTGTTCGCGATCTAAGAGCTTGCAGAGGTCGCGGTAGGAGGCATCTAGCTTGACGCATTCATTTTCTTGAAGCTGCTGGGTTAAGCGGCGCGCCGCATAGTCTCTGTAGGCGGCTTCGCCGGGATTGGTGACTGCCATTGCGACACCTAGCCCAACGAGAGCCATCCCGGCCAAATAGGGAGCCACTCTAAGTTTTGCCATGAGATATGTTGTGATGAGGGATGCAGGAGTGATGGGGCTAAAAGTATAGATGAGGTCAGCAGAACGCCAAGCTAAGATCACGAGTCAGGACATCTAGGTAAAACATCCAGTTAGGATCCAGCGTAGAATCCAGCGATGCAAATGGCTCTATCATCCCACTTCAATCGCCATCGGCCAAATTCCGCAGAAGTCTCGATGAGGATTTACTAGCCGGCTAGCTGCCATTTGGCTTGCCATTTAGAAGGCCATTTAGAAGGCCATTTGAAAAATTTCTAGAAGTTTCTAAAAGGAGTCAAACGAATGCAGCATTTGCTTCGATTCGGTCAGCTTCAGCGCGGGTCAGCGGGCTTTCTGGTGAGCCTGCTGATGAGCCTGTTGATTGTAATGGCCTCCGGTTCCGTGGCAGTAGGGCAAGTTCCGCGCAGCCCAATGGATACTTTGCAATCACCGCTGCGTCAGCTCGAAACCAATTTAAGCCAGTTCAATAGCTTGCTCGACTCTAATTCGCCTGAACTCGCTAGAGGGCTAATCCGGCTGGATGGCCGCAAGCTGTTCACGATTGCCGCACCTGCCGTTCAGGACAATACGCCTGAAGCGACAACCCCAATCGAATCGCGCGTCCAGACCATTGAAGATCGCCTCACCCAACTGGTGGCGGCTAGCTTCGACCCGGACAGCCTGCGGGTTTTGGTTGAAACCGACAGTAGCAGCCGTCAGCCCGTGATCTACTTGCGCTATGACCGTCAGGGGCAGCCCCAGGCTGAAGAGTTGATGACCGTGACTTCGCTAGATGCTCAAACCAACAGCATGAGTGCGGCAGATTGGGCGGAAGAAGTTCAGGCCATTGTGGAATCGGCTCTGTTGACTGCTCAGCGAGAACGTCAGCCGCAGTTTTTGCGCCAGCAGGGGCAATGGGCGGCAGTAATTTTGCTGAGCATGGGGCTGCTGACGCTGGGGCTAAGTCTGGCTCAGCGGCGACTCCAGGCTCAGCGGCGGAGTCTCACCGCTCAAACCCAGGTCAACAAAGCCCAGATTGCGGTCGCTCCACTACAGGACTCACCTGAGACGGCAACCCTGCTTCAGCAGCAAACTACCAATCGCCAGCAGCAGCGAACTAACGACATCAAGCGGCGGCTGTTGCAGCTCAGTCAGATTTTGGTCTGGGGGCTGGGGATTTTTGCAATTTTGGGGCTGTTTCCTCAGAGCCGCTGGCTACAGCCTTTGATTATCACTTGGGTACAGGTGCCGCTGCGGCTGCTGATTGTGGCGCTATGCACCTATCTAGTGATTCGGCTCAGCGAAACGGCGATTGACCATCTGTTTTGGGTGTTGCAGAACGGCACGAGTATGTCACCTGGGGCTCAAGACAGTCCTCAAGGCGGCTCGCAGCGACTGGTGCTGAGATTTACAACCTTCTCGCGCGTGACCAAGAGCATCTCGGCGCTGCTGCTTGTCAGCATCGGCGTGGTGGTGGCGCTGGCGCTGCTGGGTCTGTCAATCAGTCCGGCGCTGCTTACCCTGACTGGCATCGTCGGCGTTGGGATTTCGCTAGCCTCCCAAAACCTGATCAAAGACATGATCAACGGCTTTTTGATCTTGCTGGAAGATCAGTTTGGCGTGGGGGACGTGGTGACGATTGGCGAAGTGTCTGGCCTAGTCGAAAACCTGAATTTGCGAATCACCCAGCTCCGCAGTTCGCAGGGGCATTTGATCACGATTCCCAACAGCGCCATCACGGTGGTGCAGAACCTCTCCAAAGAATGGTCGCGGGTGGATTTGAGCGTCAGCGTTGCCTATGAGTCCGATCTAGAGCAGGCGCTGGGGGTGATTCGACAGGTGGCGCAGTCGATGAGTCAGGATAGAGACTGGCAGGCAATTATCCTAGATGAGCCAGAAGTTTTGGGCGTTGAAGATTTGGATGAGACCGGAGCGACCGTGCGACTTTGGATCAAGACGCTGCCGCTGAAGCAGTGGGAAGTTGCTCGCGAATATCGACGGCGACTCAAGCAGGCGTTTGATCAGGCTGGCATTTCGATCGGCATCCCGCACCAGTCGCTCTGGTTGAGCAACGCCGACAGTGATCTGACTCGTCCGGCCTCAGTCGCAGAACGTTTAGAGCGGCGGAAATGATCCAGATAATCATCTAAACCATCTAAAAATATCTGGGGCTGATCCGAGTTGCCGATAGTTGTGATACAAAAGTTCGTACTACAGCTTGTCAGTTTTGTAATCACCCAGCTAGACGATGCTTGTGATTATTTTTCCTGATAGCCTACCTATCAGCCTGATTCCTGGCTTTCAATGCGCCACCCGTCACCCCCAAGACCTCATGGTTAACTACTTCATCAAGCGCCCAATCTTCACGACGGCCATTGCGATCGTGATCGTCTTTCTGGGCGTGGTGGCGGGTCTGACGCTGCCGATCTCCCAATTTCCAGAGATTGCCCCGGTGCAGGTGGTCGTCACCTCTAACTACACCGGAGCCGATGCCGAGACGGTCGAAAATGCCGTAACTAACGTGCTGGAGCGCGAGATCAACGGTGTTAAGGGGATGCGGTACATCAGCTCCAACAGCACCAGCGACGGCACGAGCCAGATCACGGTGACATTTGATGGCGGTCAAGATCCAGATATTGCCACCGTCAACGTCCAAAACCGGGTATCGCGGGTGCAGCCGCTGCTGCCAACGGACGTGACTCAGACGGGCGTGGTGGTCAATCAACAGTCCAGCAACTTTTTGATGGCGATTTCGCTTTATTCAGACGAAGACAAGTACGACAGTCTGTTTATGAGCAACTACGCCAACATCTACATGGTGGACGGGCTGCGGCGCATACCGGGCGTGGGATCAATCGAAATTTTTGGCGAACGCAAATACGCGATGCGGCTCTGGCTCGATCCGACAAAGCTGGCCGGTCGGTCGCTGACGGCTCAAGATGTGGCTGATGCGATTCGGGAGCAAAACATTCAGGTTGGGGCAGGGCAAATTGGTCAGCAGCCTGCGCCTGAAGACCAGGAATATCAGTTCAACCTGCGAGCCGTTAGCCGCCTGACGGAAGTTTCAGAATTTGAAAATCTGGTGCTCAAAACCGCCGAAAACGGGGCGCTAGTGCGGCTGAAAGATGTGGGGCGAGTGGAGCTAGGCGCTGAAAACTATGGCACTGACCTCACCTTCAACGGCCATCCGGCGATTGGCTTGGGGATTACGCAGCGACCCAACACCAACGCCCTTAGTACGGCTGAGGCGATTCGTGACGAGCTAGAGCGGCTCCAGACCGACTTTCCGCCCGACTTGAAATATGCGATTGCCTTTGACACCACAATGTTTGTCTCAGCCTCTTTGACAGATGTGGTGATCACGCTCTTAATGGCTGTGGCGCTAGTCGTGCTAGTGCTCTATCTATTTTTGCAGGATTGGCGCACGACGGTGATTCCCAGCCTGACAATTCCGGTGGCGCTGATTGGCACGTTTATTTTCACCCGCACCTTTGGGTTTTCGCTGAACACGCTGACGCTATTTGGCCTGACGCTGGCGACCGGGGTAGTCGTAGATGACGCGATTGTGGTGGTGGAAGCAATTGCCACCAAAGTCCAAGACCGGGGACTACCGCCGTTTCAGGCTGCTAAAGAGGCAATGGCGGAGCTGTCTGGCGCCGTAATTGCCACCTCGCTGGTGCTGATGGCAGTGTTTGTGCCAGTTGCCTTTTTCCCAGGTACAACGGGCGCAATTTATCAGCAGTTCGCCTTAACGATTGCTTTTTCAATTGCCGTTTCGACGTTTAATGCGCTGACGCTAACTCCGGCGCTCTCGGCGCTGCTGCTGCGTCCGCGTCAGGAGACGCATGGGCCAGTTGGCCGCTTTTTTGACAGGTTTAATCGGATGCTAGAGAGCATTCGGCGGCGTTATCAGCGCTCACTGGGCTGGCTGAGTCGGTTTCGCGGGATCATCATCGCGCTGTTTGTTGCCTCGCTGGTGCTGACTGGCTGGATGTATCGCACCGTGCCGTCAGCCTTTTTGCCAGAGGAAGATCAAGGCTACTTTATTACTCTGGTGCAGGCTCCCGAAGGCGTTTCGCTGAACTACACCAAAAAAATCTTAGATAAAGCTTCGGCGCAGGTGATGGAGCTGCCGGATGTGCAGTCCAACTTTGCCGTGACGGGCTTTAGCTTTGCTGGGGTCGCACCCAACCAGGGGATTATGTTTACGCTGCTCAAGCCCTGGGAAGAGCGGAAGCAAGCTGAGCAAAAGGTTGAGGCGTTGATTGGCGCGGCGCAGCAGGGCTACTTCGGCATCCCGGAGGCGAATATTTTTGCGCTCAACCCGCCGGCAATTCAGGGCTTGGGCAACTTTGGCGGTTTTCAGCTAGAGCTGCAAGACAGGCGCGGCAACTTGCCCCTGAATGAATTTGTCGCTAACTTCAATGCCTTTTTGGGCGCTGCGAATCAGAGTCCGACGGTACAGGGTGTATTTTCTACCTATGCTGCCAACACACCACAGTTTGAAATTTCGGTAGACCGCGAAAAAGCTAAGGCGCTGAACGTCCAGATTGATGATCTATTTTCAACGCTGCAAGCCTTTCTTGGCTCGCAGTATGTCAACGACTTCACGCTCGATCGGCGCAATTACCGGGTTTATATCCAGGCCGATCAGCAGTTTCGCTCTCAGCCTGAAGATATTTCAGCCCTCTATGTCCGCTCAGAAGATGACCAGATGATCCAGCTCAGCAACCTGGTAACGGTGGAACCAACCACCAGCGCCCAGACGATTACGCATTACAACCTCTACCGCTCGATTTCGGTGCAGGGCGCGACGGCTCCAGGTACGAGTTCGGGGCAGGCCATTGCCGCGATGGAGCAGACGGCAGCTGAGGTGCTGCCAGTCGGGATGGGGTTTGAATGGACGGGGACGGCGCTGGAAGAAATCACTTCTGGCAGTCAGGCTCCGCTGATTTTTGGCCTGGGTCTGGTGCTGGTGTTTCTGGCGCTGGCGGCGCAGTATGAAAGCTATGTCGATCCGGCGATTATTATGCTGACGGTGCCGCTGGCGATTTTGGGGGCGCTGAGCGCGGTGTTTCTACGCGGCATCCCCAACGATGTCTACTGTCAGATTGCGCTGGTGATGCTGATTGGTCTGGCCAGCAAAAACGCGATTCTGATTGTGGAATATGCGAATCAGCTGCGCGAACAGGGCTTGACGATTCCGCAGGCGGCGATCGAGGCCGCTCAAGAGCGACTGCGACCGATCTTGATGACCGGGATTTCCAGTTTGGTGGGCTTCTTCCCGCTGGCGATTGCGGCTGGGGCTGGGGCATCGAGCCGCCAGTCATTGGGGACGGCTCTGGTAGGCGGCTATTTGGTCGCTACGTTTCTCAGTCTGTTTTTGGTGCCGATTCTCTACATTGTGATCAAGCAATCTACCGATCGACTGTTTCCGCCCAAGCCCAACAAGCTCGATAAGTCAGCTCAGCCAATGCCGCCTTCTGAGGTCAGCTCGCGTTAGGTTGCGAGCCTGAGTTGAGCGCATGTTAAAGTCGGATGGCGGCAATTGTTTCAAATTGTTTCACGAGATAGATGCTCAAGATGCGGCAGGGCGAGAGAATGAGTCTGCGCCGTTTTCAGCAATTGCTACCTAGCGCCCTGTTCACTTATCAACCCACCAGTTTTCTATGCCTTTCCCTAGAGCTAGCGGTATTCTGCTGCATCCTACGTCGTTTCCTAGCCGCTTTGGTGTGGGCGATCTCGGATCTGAAGCCTATCGATTTATCGAGTTTTTGGCCGAGAGCGGTCAATCGATCTGGCAGATTTTGCCGCTTGGCCCGACGGGCTACGGTGATTCGCCCTACCAATGCTTTTCAGCGATCGCGGGCAATCCGCTGCTGATCAGTCTGGAGCGGCTGCGAGATCAAGGCTGGTTGAGCAACGAAGACCTAGACACTCTACCGGAGCTGCCGCAGCAGGTAGATTTTGGTTGGGTGATTTTCCTGAAGCTGCCCCTGCTCAAAAAAGCCAGCGCCGCCTTCAAGACCCAAGCTGCTCCGGAACAGCAAGCAGCTTTCGCGGAGTTCTGCCGCGAAAAGGCCGACTGGCTAGATGACTACGCACTGTTTATGGCGCTCAAAGATGCCAACAACGGCGATAGCTGGTATACCTGGGAAACGGGCGTGCGGATTCGGAAGCCCTCAGCTCTAGAGGCAGCGCGTCAAACCCTGTCAGCCAAGATTTTCTTTCATCAGTTTTTGCAGTTTCAGTTTTTCCAGCAGTGGCATGACCTAAAGCGGTTTGCCAACGAACGTGGCATCCAGATTCTAGGCGACCTACCGATCTACGTGGCGCATGACAGCGCTGAGGTTTGGGCGCATCCTGACATTTTTCAACTTGATGAGGCGACTGGCCTGCCCATAGCCGTCGCAGGCGTGCCGCCCGACTACTTCAGCGAGACGGGGCAGCTCTGGGGCAACCCGATCTACAACTGGCAGCGCTTGCAGGAGCAGGACTTTCAGTGGTGGATTCAGCGATTTGAGGCGATGCTGGACTGCGTTGATCTGATTCGCATTGACCATTTTCGCGGCTTTGAAGCCTACTGGTCTGTGCCGCAGCGTGAAACCACGGCCATCAACGGCGAATGGATTCAGGCTCCAGGAAAGACTTTCTTCACGCGACTGCACGAGGCGTTGGGCAACCTGCCAATTGTCGCAGAAGATCTGGGGCTGATCACCGACGAAGTAGAAGAGCTGCGGGATGAATTTGGCTTCCCTGGCATGAAGATCCTGCAATTCGCCTTCGATTCGGACGCTGAAAACCCCTATCTGCCGTTTAACTATTGCACCAATAGCGTTGTCTACACGGGCACGCATGACAACGACACCACGCTGGGCTGGTTCAACAAGCGTTCGCCGGAGGCTCAAGAGCATGTGCGGCGCTATTTGGGCTGCACCAGTCCAGACGGAATTCACTGGGACTTAATCCGGCTGGCGATGAGTTCAGTCAGCGATTTGGCCATTATTCAGCTCCAGGATTTACTGGGTTTAGAAACCGAGTCTCGGATGAATTCGCCCAGTGCGGACATGGGAAACTGGAGCTGGCGCTACGAGCCAGGAGTCTTAACGCCTGAGATTCGCGATCGGCTGCGTTCAATGACCGAGATTTATGGGCGCTTACCGAAGTCAAATGAGCATCACTGATTGGTCAGTGGTCTCACGACTCGCTCTAGCGCTTCTTGCACAAATGCCTTGACGAACTGATCGCGGCGGTTGAGGCGAAACTGCTCCTGCACCACTTCGCTGATGCCGCCATCGCCCCAGTTCTGGTTGCGCTGAAAATACTGGATGAAGCTTTTGCCTGCGATCCGAGTCAAATAGGCGGCAGTCACGCCCTGAATGGCTCGCCCCACCAAAAAAGTGCCGACGTTGGTTTGCAGAGCTACCGAGAAAATCTCGATCGCGCCCCGCACTACACCCAGACTGACCAGCGTTTTGGCTAGCGACAAAGCTAGCTCTTTGCCACGCTCCAGATTCATTTCGCAGTCATAAACCTGCCCCAACTCGACTACCATTTGAGCATTGATGGCTGCCGTTGCCAGCAGATCAACTCCTGGCAACGGCGTGGCCGCCACGACCCCGGCTCCAATCCACTGAAATCGCTCCACAATTTTCTCAGCCTGTTGCTGTCGCTGCGCGTTGATCAAGCGGCGCGTCTCTTCGCCTAAACGCTGGGAACGTAGCAAAATATTGTCCGCCACCAGATCTTCGCCCTCTGCTCGCAGCACTGCCGCCATCCGGGTCAAGAGCGGCAAAATCTCAGGCTCAGGCTGAACTTCGCCATCTGGCAGGATTAAGGGACGAGGGTTGGCCGCAACCGCCACCAGATCTTCGGCCAAAATCGGCAGGCGTTGATGCAGCCGCTCTAAAATCTGCTGCTGATCGGCTTCGAGATACAGATCGGCTTTGTTGAACACAATCAGCAGCCGCTTGCCGATTTCGTTCAGCGTTTGCAGTAGCTCAAATTCCGACTGACGCAGATCGTTATCAATCACAAATAGCAGCAGGTCAGCGTCGGTGGCTAGCTGTCTGGCGATCTGCTCACGCTGGCTGCCGCCTGCCCCCGTTTCCTGAACGCCCGGCGTGTCGATAATCAGAATTTCGCGATTTGCCCCCTGAAGCTGGAGTCGATAAGTTTGCCTTTGGTACGTGGTTGTGCCCATCGGCGCGCCCACTTCGCCCACAATCTGCCCCATAATGGCATTGACCAGCGAGGTTTTGCCTGCCGATCCGACCCCAAACACCACGACTGTCAAAGCCTGCTGTGACAAATCGCGCTCGATCGCCTCGGACTGCTCCAGCAATGCCTGCCGCACCACCTCATCCTGAATCTGTGCGACCTGCTGCCGCATGGCCACCAGATTCTCTTGCGCTGCCTCAGACCGATCGGCAGAGATGCTGGGCGTTGGAGGTCGAGATGGGGAGCGACCAAATATTGCCAGATAGTAGGCCAACCCAGCTAAAGCCGCAATCACCGCTGCTACCAGCAAGACGAGCAGCAGGCTAGCTAGCCAAGGCGAAATCAGCGCCAGACCTGCATAGAGGCGCTGCAAAGAGTCGAAAAGCCCTGCAACTAGCCCCAATGCTACCAGGATACCGACCGCGATACTGATCAGGCGGATCCGAGACATGGACAGCTTACAAGACTTACGCTAAACCTCGCTGAACAGATAGTTGAGCAAAGGGGCTCACAATTTTTCCTGTGGGTCAACCCGCTTTAGTAGTCGCTTCTGCGAGCACCGCCGCCGCCGCTACCCTCACGGGGTTTGGCCTTATTTACCCGAATTTCCCGGCCTAGCCATTCGGCTCCGTCTAGCTCCGAGATCGCCTGATCTTCTTGTGCATCTTCTTTCATTTCGACAAACGCAAAACCTCGTTTGCGGCCTGTTTCCCGATCGGTCGGCAAACTAATTCGGCTCACTTCGCCATACTCAGCAAACACTTCTCGCAGATCTTCTTCAGTCGCCTGAAAAGACAGGTTGCCAACGTAAATAGTCACGATCCTCTCCAAACCATTCGACACAGGGGGGCACAGCATTAAAACTGCTCGAAATCAGCAGACAAAATATCGCCTCATTCGCTGTCAAATACTGCTTTGCTCGTGATCATATCCGATCTATTTGTGAATCGCAGCAAAATGAAAGACATCTTTCTGCTAAATTCGGGCTCGCATCGGGTTTATAGGACTGAAACACCCAGCTACCGGACAATTCGCTGCATATAGTCGCCCCAGAGCTGAGCCGCATCGCCGCTGCTGCCGCTGGTCGGGCTGTTATCGTCATTGCCAAACCAGATGCCTGTGGTCAAAGACTGGCTCGGCACATAGCCGACAAACCAGAGGTCTACATAGTCGTTGGTGGTGCCCGTTTTGCCTGCTTCTCCCAACCCCAGCGCCGCCGCTCGACCTGTGCCAGACTGCACGACCCCTTGCAATAGGCTGGTCATGGTATCGGCCAAGTCTGGGTTCAGGACAGTTTGATTGATTTCGGCATCTTTTTGCGAATCGTAGATGACGCGACAGGTGCGGTAATCGTCAAAGTTTTGGCAGTCGCTGCTGTCGAGGATGCGATTGATTGTATGCGGTCGATTCCGCACGCCGCGATTTGCCAAGACGCTGTAGGCTCCGGTCAACTCCATCAGCGTCACCTCGTTTTGACCCAAAATCATTCCCGGTACTGCTTCGAGCTTGGCCGTAATCCCCAGCTTTTGGGCGGTACGCACCACGGCATCCAGTCCTGTCTCTTCGCCAATCCGCAGCGCTACCACGTTTTCAGACTGAGCCAGTCCGCTATACATATCGAGGCTGCCCGCCCCAGAGCGACAGCCTTCAAAAAACTGCCCTTGCCAATCCAACGGTGCGCAGGAGTAAGCAGTGCCAGGAGCAATGCCCTGCTCAATCGCGGCAGTGTAGGCAAAAGCTTTGAAGGTTGATCCCGGCTGACGATAGGCTTGGGTGGCGCGGTTAAACTGGCTCTGGCCAAAATCAACCCCGCCGACCATCGCCAACACCGCGCCGCTCTGGGAGTCCAGCGTGATCACCGCGCCCTGCGAAAAGCCTCTGGCCGCGCCCGTTGTAGCGACCGCATTTTGCAAAGAAGCCTCGGCCTCAGCCTGAATGCCCAGATCCAGCGTGCTTTCGACAATGAAATTGCCTTCCTGAGCCAGCTGCTCGCCCAGCAACCGCTCGATTTCGCTGAAGACTTCGCCGTAAAAGTAAGGAGCGCGGGTGCTCTCGAGTTCTTTGATTGCATCAGGATTGATCTCGATCCGTGAGCGTCTAGCCCGCTGCGCTTCGTCGGCGCTGACCATGCCCAGCACCACCATCCGATTCAGCACCCGGTCGCGGAATTCGACGGCGGTTTGGTAGTCGCGCACTGGGTTGAAGGCATTGGGAGCCGGCAAAATGCCGATTAGCGTCGCCGACTCGGATAAATCTAGATCTTTAGCCGACTTGCCGAAGTAAAACTGTGCCGCATCTTCAAAGCCATAGTTGCCGTTGCCCAAATAGACCCGATTTAGGTAGGTCAGCATCAGGTCGTCTTTACTGTAAAAAGTTTCCAGCTTCAGCGCCACTACCGCCTCACGCAGCTTGCGTCCGGCTGAGTCGGCAGTGCCCACGTAGTCGCGGAAGATGCTGCGGGCGAGCTGCTGCGTCACCGTACTGCCACCCTCACGGATTTCGCCGCCTTTGACGTTGGTGACGAGGGCGCGCGAGATTCCAATTGGGTCAACGCCCAAATGCCAGTAGTAGCGCGAGTCTTCTGAGGCGATGACTGCTTTGGGTAGGAAGGGCGAATAGTCGGAGAGCCGCTTTAGCTCTAGGTGCGCCCTAGTTTCGGTGGCGCGCAGCGGCGTTTCGCCATCTCTGGAATAGACGACAACTGGCCCCTGCACTGAAGCGGGCAAAGGCCGCACGGCAAATCGCTGCCATTCGACACCCACCCAGAGCGCCGTTAGCGCCGTCAAGCCCGTGAAGCCATATAGCCCGTATCGCGCCGTCTTGACATACCAGGGCGGCGGATTGTGATACTGGATTTTGACGGCTGCGGCTAGTTCGGGTGGCCCTAAAGTCAGCACGTCGCCATGCTTTAAGGGCAGTTTGCTCAGCCGTCGCTTGCCGCGATAGATGCCGTTGGTGGAGTTCTCATCGCGGATAATAAAGGGCGCGTTGCGCTGGCGTTGGTCACGGGTCAAGGAGAGATGCACCTGACTCACGACCGGGTTGCGGATCACGATATCGCAGGACTTGGAGCTGCGTCCCAGCAGATAACGCTCGCCCAGCAGCGGATAAACATCGGCTTTGAGTGCTTCCGCATCCTGCACCCAGAGTTCAGGGACTTTGGCGTTTGGCTTGATCTGGAGCTGCGAAAAGTCAACCTTGGCCTGAACGGTGCGGACGGCCTGAGTAATCGCTCCCAGCAGCGTTTTGGGCGCGGGCTGCTGGGAAGGCGGCTGTGTTTCAGACTGCGGTTTAGGTCTCTGGGACGGGGGAGGAGTCATGTACGACGCAGAATTCTGTCGAACAAAGATATAGACCAATAGATACAGGCTAATGGGTCAGCATTCCTGAAGGGCTAGCTCTACTGCTCAAAGCCGCATCAGACTCCCCAAGCCTACGGTCTATTGTACTCATTCGGCTGCGAGACGGGCGAAAGCAGTCTTGCAAAAGCTCACAAAAAAGGGCTGCTCTCTATCAAAGCAACCCCTTCAGATCCAAACTCAATTGTCACGAAACTCAATTGCCACAAACAGAGACTTAAGGCAGGATTCCTAAAACGGGAGCTGCTTCTGTCTCTTGCGGCAGTAGAAATCCCTTGGCGTAGATCTGCGGATTCTGCTGCGCCACCTGACTGTAGGACTCGCGCAAATGGCTGTTCACCGCTACCGTCGTCACGTCATACATCTGCGTAGCCAGCTTTGGATACACCCCAATTGCCACAATCAAAGCCAGGAAGCTGAGCGCGATAAACAGCTCACGCGGCTTGGCATCGCTGTAAATGGCGTTGGCGGGCATAACGCAGTTGGTGCCAAAGCAAACCGCCTCGTGATCGCCCGCATTTGTAACCTGGCTGTTGTCTATGTCGCAATTGGGCATGGCTTCAGCGCTGTAGAACACTTCGCGAAGCATCGAGAGCAGATAAATCGGGGTGAGGATCAATCCTACTGCCGCCAGCCCAATCGTCACCGTGCGGAAGGTAGCGCTGTAGATATCGCTGGTCGCCACGCCCACAAATACTTCAAACTCACCCACAAAGCCACTCATGCCGGGGAGCGCCAGCGAAGCCATTGAAGCCGCCGTAAACAGTGCGAACACCTTCGGCATCACTCGACCAATCCCGCCCATTTCTTCCAGCGACAGCGTATGCGTCCGGTCGTAGGTGACACCCGCCAAGAAGAACAGCACCGCCGCAATCAGACCGTGCGAAATCATTTGCAGCATCGCGCCGCTTACGCCCAAATCAGTGAAAGACGCAATTCCCAGCAACACAAAGCCCATGTGCGACACTGATGAATAGGCCAGTCGCCGCTTCATGTTTGGCTGAGCAAACGAGTTGAATGCGCCGTAGATAATATTCACCACGCCCAAAATCGCCAGCACGGGGGCAAAGTAAATATGCGCCTCCGGCAGTAGCCCTAGGTTGAGCCGAATTAGCCCGTAGCCGCCCATCTTCAGCAGCACGCCTGCCAAAATCATCGAAACCGGAGCCGAAGCTTCACCATGTGCATCGGGCAACCAAGTATGCAGCGGGAAAATCGCCAGCTTTACCCCAAAGGCCACCAGCAGACCCGCATAGAGCAGCAGTTCCAGCACTAGCGAATAGTTCTTCATCCCCAACTCGGCAATGTCAAAGGTGAGGGTATCGCCGGAGAAGGCCAGTGCCAGTGCCGCCACCAGAATGAACACCGAAGAAGCCGCCGTGTAGAGCAGAAACTTGGTAGCCGCATAGCGCCGTCGCTGTCCGCCCCAAATTGAGATCAGCAGATAGACCGGAATCAGCTCGATTTCCCAAGCGATGAAGAATAACATCAAGTCTTGGGCGACAAATACGCCAATCTGCGCGGCGTAGAGTACCAACATCAGAAAGTAGAACAGGCGAGGCTTGCGGTTGACCTGCCAGGCCGCAAAGATCGAAAGCGTCGTCACCAGCCCTGCCAGCAGCACCAGCGGCATCGAAACACCATCTACTGAAACTGTCCAGCTCAGGCCGAGCTGCGGAATCCAGCTGTATCGCTCCACCATCTGAAACGAGGAGAGACTCGCATCATAATGCGTCCAGAAGGCATAGCACATCAGAGCAAAGTCAGCGATGCCGATGCTGAGGGCATACCAGCGTAAGGTTTTGCCCTCTTTATCGGGGATGACCGGGACTGCAAAGGCAGCAATGAGGGGAAGTAAGACGATCGCAGTGATCCAAGGGAATTGATCTACCATGGCGGCAATGAGCAAAAATGCTTATTTGTGGATTGCTCCTATATTACTAACAAATGTAACGATTTGCACATCAGTCTTTACACGAGATATTTGTAGCGAAATTTCTATGCACAAATCGTTTCAGTAGTTTCCCTAGAAAAGCTGCTGAACTCTATTACAGGGTCAGCTCATACTGAGTCTGATAGGTCGAGATGTCCTGCCATTCGGCTTGAGTCAGGGGGTTTGTCTGAAGCCGGATGCCAAAACAGATCTGAGCAGCCTGCGTCAACGCCTCAATCACGCGATCGCTAGTCGGCAGCGGACAATCTGACATTTCTGTGCCAAACACCTGACGAAATAGCTTTAAGTCAGGGGCAAGCCGCATTGAGCCATGCTGAAGAATTGCTGTGCCTAGCCGCAACTGAGCGCTGCCAATCAGCTTGATACCATTAGGCGTAACCAGATCCGCACCAGTTGCTGTGCCAAAGCAGTTGGGACTGTGAATGTAGCCTCGCCCCGCCTCACCGTAGGTCAGCTCAACCCCCAGCGAGCGCCAGCCCTCGATCAAAAACGCGCAGATTTCCTGATACGCCTGCATTCGACTGCCCGTAAATCCAGAGGCAACCACCGCATAGGTCAAGTCTCCTTGGTGCAGCACAGCTCGTCCGCCGCTCGGTCGTCGTACTAGCTCGACGGTCTGACCGCACCAGCTCAAATTCTGCCAAGCTTCCGGATAGCGCTTCTGATGAAACCCTAGCGAAATGGCGATCGGTTGCCAACAATAGAACCGCAGCGTCGGTGGATGTAACCCCAGCCGATGCTGCTCCAAAAGCCAGCGATCAATCGCCATTTGTAAGGAGCCAGCGGCTTCTAAAACTGGAATTAGCCGCCAGAGGCAATCATCGCTCAACTGGCCGCAAACTCGGCCTGTAACGCATCGTCGTTGTCGTCAGCAATCGTTGCCACAATCGTGATGTTTCGCGACACCTCAGCCGGAGACAGCTCGGCCAATGTCCGCTGCGTGTTCACCACCACCTGATCGTTGACAATTGCAAACCGCGACTCAAAGGTGCCCGCCCAGTTCATTTCCATGAGTCGCCGCAAAAGCTGGGCTTCATTCTGCACAGGCAGCTTCAAGATGGGTGACCAGACGGTTAGGATATCTTCTTCGCTCAGCCCCATCAGCTGCACAAAAACCTCAGCGCTACCGTACTTAAACTTCCACAGGTAGCCGCCGTCCGTATGGCTGACCATGGCACTCTGGTCTTGTTGCAGGCTAGAGATCACCGTTTCGATCACTTCTATATAGTTCATGCTGACGCTAGCTTCTCCTGAAGTTCCGGCTTCAGAATCCAAATCAAGTTCGTAGGCGCTCATACTCAGGTTTCCTATTGGGTTCGGTTTGGTTAGCTTGGGCACAGTTTGCAGATTGCTCAACCTAACTTTATCTTGGATGCAGGTGATTAGGGTGAGAGAAATCTCTCTAGGGTTGAGTGACGAACTTCATAGAAAGACTCAAAAATAGTCCTGTAACTATCCTGGCACCAAAGGTATAAACCCTATGGCTCTCAAACTCAGCGTTCCGTCCCTAACTCTAGAATCCGCCAAGCACCTCAAAGAAACCATCCTGACCTCAGAGCCAGAAGCCTCAGTTGATATTGACGTAGAAGCCAAAACTGTCACGATTGAATCGAATGCATCGGCAGAGACATTCAAGCAACTGATCACGGTGACAGGTCATACTGTTGCTTAGGTCGCTTGTGATTCTGGAATGCCAATCTATCAAGCCTTACTCTGGCTGAATGGCGGTTTTTTGCTACTGATTGCAGCCCTGACTGGCTATGTAGAGCTGTCAGGGCTGTCGGTTAAAGCCTTATTTCTGCACCCCGAAAGCTACCCGCACATCACAATCGGCGCGCTGACACATCTATTTCAGATGCTTTGCGCCGTCCCGCCCATCGTCTGCCTCTTCACTTACAGTCTGCTGCGCTCCCAGCCATTTTCCGAAAGCTCATCTGAAACCCGCTTCATCCTGGCTTCCGCGCTGTTTACGGGCGGATTTCTGCTCAACGAAATTTACCGAATTCACATTCATTTATCTGCTTCCGGCATCGGCAAGCCCACTGTAATCTTGGTCTATGCGGTCGTGCTGGCGCTTTACCTGGTTAGCTGCCGTCAGCAAATTCTTCAGACACCTTATTTAATTCTGCTACTTGGCGTAGGAATTCTGGCAGTTGGCATCGGCATTGACTCGCTGCATATCCCCAATCAAGGGCTGACTGACTTTTTAGAAGGCATTCCCAAAGTACTGAGTCAGGCCAATATTGCCCTGTACTTCTGGATTGTCTGTCAGCAGGCAATCAGCCGATTTGCCGGAGGCAAGTTCTCGTGACAGTCGCAAACGGCAGGCACGTTTGGCAAAGTCTGCTTGCTACAGTTTGGATGAACAGCCCGAATTCCGCTCAGCCCTCCCCAAAAACAATGTCAAGCTACTCGTTTCCTGCCGATTTTATTTGGGGAGCCGCCACCGCTGCCTACCAAATCGAAGGCGCTGCTGCTACGGGTGGCCGCAAACCCAGCGTCTGGGATACCTTCAGCGCTCAGCCTGGACGAGTGCTGAACAACGACACGGGCGCGGTCGCCTGTGATCACTACAATCGCTACGCATCTGACATCAAGCTGATGGCGGAACTGGGCATCCGCCACTATCGCTTCAGCCTATCCTGGCCGCGCATCTTGCCCGATGGCCGAGGTGCGGCTAACCAACCTGGACTCGACTTTTATAAACGCCTAGTAGACTGCCTGCACCAGCATGGCATTACGCCTCACGCCACGCTGTTTCACTGGGACAGCCCACAGGCGTTGGAGAATCTTTACGGTTCTTGGCGCAGTCGTGAAATCGCCAAAGACTTCAGCGACTATGCGGGGCTTGTAGTGCGCGAACTGGGCGATCGGATCACCCATTGGATGACGATCAACGAAATTTTTTGCTTCACGCATATCGGCTACGGTATCGGCCAAGTCCCGATTCACGCGCCCGGAACCATCGTCAGCAGCGCCAAAGAAGTTTGGCAAACCTCACATCACGCGCTTTTAGCTCACGGCATGGCCTGTCAAGCAATTCGAGCCGCTTCCCTCGTCCCCTGCTCCATTGCGCTCGTCGATAACTTTGTCCCCACCGTCCCGATTGCCGAAACGCCCGAACATATTGCCGCTGCCCAAACTGCCTTTCATTTAAACGGAACCAACGGCGGCATCGCTGAACCCGCGCTTACTGGACAGTACAGTCCTGCTCTACTCAAACAACTCGGCGCAGACGCACCCGATATCCAGGACGGCGATCTCAAAATTATCCATCAGCCTTTAGATGCCTTCGGCTTCAACAACTATTCCGGCACTCTAGTCCGTGCCATCGACCAAGCGCCGGGATACGAATTTCTCAGCTTTCCCAAAAGCTATCCCAAGCTGCATATGCCCTGGCTATTCTTTGCACCCGACTCCACCTACTGGGGCATTCGCCACATCAGCGAAACCTTAAATCGCCCTGATCTGCCCATCTTCATCACCGAAAACGGCTGTGCGGCTGAGGACGAACTCACCACCAACGGCGAAGTCCTCGACACCGATCGCATCCTGTTTTTGCAGCAATACCTGCGCTCAGCCCACCGCGCTATCTGCGAAGGCTACCCGCTCAAAGGCTACTTTGTCTGGAGCTTACTCGACAACTTTGAATGGGCTTGGGGCTACGACCGCCGCTTCGGCATCACTTATATAGACTACGCCACTCAACAGCGCGTACCAAAGTCCAGCGCCCATTGGTACGCCGAATGCATCCGCCAAAATCGAGTCGTTTAGCTGCTGGCTCGATTCACTAATCCTTGACAAATCTGCACTCCCTGTCTGCCAAGATTGTGCAGCATGACACAGACTAATACGGTTCGGTATACTCCACACTTTCGCGGCAAATCATAGAGCCAAGCGACAGAATTCTCTGCCGAACTTCTCTAATGTCTGCTCTCAGCTCAGTGCCCTGGAGTGATGGAAAACTATCCCACCACCCGTAGCAGGTGTAATCTAACGGATTGCCGCTAGCTTGACTCAGCTGATAAGAGTCAGCAGAACAGCGCTTGGCAAAGCAACTCTGGAATAAACTGAAGATTGAACGAACACAGCGCTGTCGGTCAGCCAAGGGAATAGTTTCGTTGCTGAGGAGATGCAGTTCACTATCTTCTGTACCTCTACCAATCAGATAGTCCAGACCATATCCAATCTGTGCTTCCGAAAAGGGCGCAAGAATTTCGCCCGCATTCTCAAAAAGCTGAGTGATATGACGAAGTGTGGTAGAGGACAACCCACAAAGCCAGTACACACGATTGGAGAAGGGGTTGGGGGATAAGGGGCAAAAGATCTGTCAGTCAACCAGGATTCAGAAATCTTACACAGCAGTGCTTTCAGCGATGCTCTAAAACTTTCGGTCAAACTTTTGTTGACAGTTTCCTGAGCTGTTCGCTATATTAATTAAGCAGCGATGAGGGGAACGAAAGCGAGGCCACCTGAGGGGTAACCTAGAAGGGAGTTAAGCGGCGTGAACTGAGTCGTCACCG